>Ga0214472_10002707_pt1 | contig 18909 bp, 15 predicted proteins | sample RVTome_6_FD_207662 | JGI IMG/M metagenome (GOLD analysis project Ga0214472, IMG submission 207662) | Soil microbial communities from uranium-contaminated site in the Upper Colorado River Basin, Wyoming, United States - RVT140D175 | ecosystem: Environmental > Terrestrial > Soil > Contaminated >...
CGTAAAAACCCGGAGCGCCACCGAGTACGGCTCTTTGAAACTTCAGCTAGGCGGTTGCAAGGGGTAGGCCCTTGCGTAAAAGTTGAACCACTAAGAGAGAACCAATCGAAGCGCGAGATGCGGCTTACCGTATCTCCATGGTCGGGGCATCGTACCAGTGGCCTAGGTGGTGTAAGACTTGCTTGCAAGCAACCACTGATTGAAGCCAGAATCCCAAGCCTGAAGGCTTGGGAGTATGTCAATTGAGCAAGCCAATCTCCCAAACAGCACTCATGGCCTCACTGCAGAGGTGGTTGCGATAGAGGCGTCGCGGCTTGTGACCACGCTGCACTAGCGCGGCTTAGCCGAGCAGCCGGGACAGAAACTGCAATGGATGCGCAAGTGCAACGCCCTCGAAGCGTTGCACTTGCGACCGGCAGGAAGCACCGGTTGCGACAAATTGTCGGCCATGATCAGCGGCGCTGAGTTTCGGCTTCCAGGATTGCTCGTAGATCCCCTTGGAGGCCTCGTAGTGCATGGCCTCGTGCCCAAAAGCCCCGGCCATACCACAACACCCCGAGTTAACAATCTCCAAGTCGAGGCCAAATGCCTTATACACTGCCTGCCACTGCCGCCCAGAAGCTTGAATTGAGGTTTTCTCCCCGCAGTGCCCCAACAGCGCGACATCTGCCGGCGCCAGTTGGGGCAACGGCGAGGCCCGGTGGAGTAGCTCGTTGGCCAGCCACTCCTGAGCCAACCACACCTCCACCTCTTGGCGATCCAGATACATGCGGTATTCTTCCCGGTAGGTCAGCGTAATGGCAGGATCAATACCGATGATCGGGCGCCCGAGGGACGACAACACATTGAGTTGCTGAGCCGCACGGCTGGCCGTGTGGCGAAATTCCTGCAAAAAGCCTTTGACGTGCAGCCCTTTGCCATTTTCAATAAATGGCGCCACAATCGGCTCGTAGCCTATGTGTTTGAACAACCACACGCAATCGACAAACGTTCCGGCTTCATAAAACGACGTGATCGCATCCGGCAAGATAAACACGGCATTTGATAAGTCCTGCATTCGCAGCTTCGTCGGCTCGATCTGTTTTAACACTTGAATCCCCGCTCTGGCCAGCCTCGATTGGTAATTCGGAGCACTCAGCAGCGGCGTGTCAACCAAGCCAACCACGTCGCGCATCAGCTGATTAAAAAAGGGTAGCTTGACCCCGGTGTTGTAGAGAAAGGGCACCGGCAACATGCGGCGATGGGTGCGCTCGCCATACGCGATGAGCTTGTCTTTGAGCGGCCTTTGGTAACGGGTATAAAACCGCTCGAGAAACTTGGCTTTGAGATCGGGAATATCGACCTTGATGGGACACATCGAGGTACACGCTTTACACGACAGACAGCCGTTCATCGCCTCGAACACTTCCAGGGAAAAATCGCCCTCGGTGCTGGCGGGCTGGGCGAGGCGTCCAATGGTGTTATCGCCGGTGTCCAGTTTATAGTCCGCTCGCGTCAGTTGCCGCAGCCACTCCCGCACCATACCGGCTCGTCCCTTCGGGGAGTGAATACGGTCTCGGGTGAATTTGTACGACGGACACATCACGTCATCCACATCAAAATTAAAACACGCCCCGTTACCGTTGCAGTGGATGGCGACGTCGAAGTCTTCGCGCACCGCCGCCGGAATTTGGCGGTCCCGGTGGCCCCGTAGCGGCACGTTGTCGAGTTTTTTCACCTGGTCCGAGTGGTCCAAGGGGGTGACCAATTTTCCGGGATTGAGCTTATTGGCCGGATCAAAGAGACGCTTGATACGCCGCAGATCGTCGTAGAGTTCGGGGCCGAAAAATTCGGGCATGTACTCGCCGCGCAAACCTTTGCCATGTTCACCCCACACCACCCCACCGTATTTCAACACCAGATCTTTCACCGCATCGGTAATGATGCGGATCAGTTTTTCATCGTCCTCATCTCGTAAATCAAGGGCCGGTCGCACATGCAGACAGCCCACATCGACATGCCCGAACATGCCGTATTCGAGCCCATGCTGGTCCAGCACCTGGCGAAATTCCACAATATAGGCCGCCAAATGCTCGGGCGGCACCACGGTGTCTTCGACAAAGGGAATCGGGCGGCGATTGCCCTCGGCATTGCCCAGCAGCCCCACCCCCTTGGAACGCAGTTCCCAAAGTGACGCGATGTCAATATCGCTCGTCGCCAACTGATACCCCACCGCCTCATGGTCTTGGCCCATGAGGGCGTCGAGCGTAGCACAGAGAGCTTTGGTTTGGGCCTCCACGGCGTTAGGGTCGTTGCCGGCGAATTCGATCAAGTTGATAGATTTGACGTGTTCATCGCCAGTCTGAGAAAAGAATTTGCCAACCCGGTCCCACACCACGTCTTGCCGGGCCAAGGTCACGATTGTATCATCGACGGTCTCAATGGCCGCTGGATCAGCTTGCACCAAGATATTCGCCGCCCGCAAGCTGTCGTCGAAACTCAGATATTTGGCGACAATCAGACGCTTGACCGTAGGCAGTGGGGTCAGCTTGACTTTGATCCCAGTGACAAATGCCAAGGTGCCTTCGGAACCCGAAATGATGGCATTGAGATTAAACTTTCCGTCACTGCCGTAAACATGCGCCAAATTATAACCGGTCAAAAACCGCGTCAATTTTGGAAAACACTGCTCAATCAGGTCTTTTTTCGTGGTGACAATATCATCAATCCCCTGATAGATCCGATTGATGACGGCATCGCCCGACTTGACCTCCTGCAAGGTCTCCGCGTCGAGCGGCACACTGTGCCAGGCCGAGCCGTCGGTCAGCACCACGTCCAATGCCAGAATATGGTTACTGGTTTTGCCATAGATACGAGAGCCTTTGCCCGAAGCATCCGTGCTGACCATACCCCCAATCGTCGCCCGGTTGCTGGGCGAGAGTTCCGGGGCAAAAAAGACGCCACGAGATTTGATATGCGCATTGAGTTGATCGAGCACGACCCCCGGTTCCACCCGAGCCCAGCCCTGGTCGTCATTCACCTCTAAGATCCGGTTCATATGCCGGGAGAGATCGACGACGATGCCCTCGGTCAACGACTGCCCGTTGGTCCCGGTGCCACCGCCGCGCGGCGTAAAGGTGAGGCTGGTATAATCGTCCTGATTTGCCAGCCTTAAGAGGGTTTGGACCTCAGACTGGGAGCGGGGAAACAAGACTGCCTGGGGCGTGACTTGGTAGATGGAGTTGTCGGTTGAGGCAATGAGGCGGCCGCCGTAATTGGTGTCGACATCGCCGGTAAAATCGCTGCGTTTGAGGGCGTCGATAAAGGACAGCACGACGGGGCTCAACGCTTCTTGCTCAGTGAGTTGTGGAATCATAGACAAAACGCTCCATCGGTTTGGACCTGTAATAACGTCCCGAGTCGGGAGGCGACCTTCTCCTTGCAACGTCTATCGGGTGTGCCGTAAACATCGTCAAAACGTATATGTTTGATGCGCGGCGGCATCTCGCGGCACCATTCCAACCGCTTACTCGACTCTAAGACGATACACATTCCCCCCCTGATCCGTGACATACAATTCGCCGTTGACATCTTCGCCAAAGGCGGTCAGATTCCCGGTATGGGTGTATAGAACGGTCGAGTTCAACGCCATCGACGCATCGGCACTGAGTCCAAAAATCTCTCCGCTACAATAATCTGCATACAGATACGTGCCGCTGAGGGCGGGAAACTGCACGCCACGATAGACATAGCCCCCGACGATGGCACAGCGGCCATTTTCCTGTGCATAGGTCACCTTGGGCAGGGCAAACATGCCCGTATCGCAGTTTTCAGGCGGATTAAAACAGGCCCGGCCCTCCATGAGACGCCAGCCATAGTTGACCCCACCCGGCGTCCCGGCCAGGGTGATATGCAGCTCTTCAAACGCGTTTTGGCCCACATCGGCAATATAGAGGTCTCCCGTCATGGGATCAAACGAAAAGCGCCAGGGATTTCGCAGCCCTTTGGCCCAAATCGTATTCAATGGCGCGAGGGCGTCGACGCGGGGATTATCCGGGGGAATGGTATAAAACGGTGCGACCGGCTCCGGATCAAGACTCGGGGCCAGCCTGAGCATCTTGCCCAACAGCGTGTCATCGCGCTGCGCGTTATTGAGGGGGTCGCCACCACTGCCGCCATCGCCCGTGCCGATGTATAAATAACGTTCGCCATCAGGCCCTTCCGCCGGGCCAAATTGCAGTTGACCGCCGTTGTGATTGCCGAAGGGCTGTGCAATGGTCAGTAAAAGGCGCTCGCTTTCCGGCGCAGCCCGATCCGGGTCGCCGGACGATACCGCGTAGCGCGCAATGACCGTGGCGCCGTCGAGGTTCGTATAATTCACCCAAAACAACCCCGCACCAGGTGTTTCCGGAACGTTATAGTTGGGATGAAAGGCCACACTTAACAAACCCTGCTCACCACCCGAACGGACCTGCGGCGCGATATCGAGAAAAGGCTGCGCCACCAGTTCGCCATCGCGCCATATCCGCAGCCGCCCCGGACTCTCGACGATAAACAAACGCGGGTCGCCGGCATGGGTGACGGACACCGGGCCGTCAAGTCCCGAGGTCACCAGTTCCAAGGCGGTGGTTAAGTTGCTAATATTGGAGCCGGGGACTTCGCCGTCGTTAGCCGCTTGGGCAGCGCGACAGCCCACGAGCCCCCAACCCACCAGCACACCACACAAGGCAATCGCCGCTCGCTGACGCCAAACCGTCATCACGATGTTCTCCTACATAAAATGCCGTTTACCGCTTTTTCTCTGAGATCGTTTCGGTTATGGTTATTATAGTTGCTGAGGCGATTTGACGTTAGAGGTGTCTCACATGACGCAAGCGCATATCCTCGTCATTGACGACGAGCCAGATATACTCGAACTCATCCGTTACAATTTGGACAAGCACGGGTATCAGGTGACTTGCGTTCCCTCCGGGGAAGAAGCGCTGATCAACCTCCGCCTGCATCACCCAGATCTCGTCGTGCTTGACTTGATGCTCCCAGACGTCGATGGCCTCGACGTGTGTCAAACTATGAAGCGCGATACGCATATGGCGCACATCCCCATCATTATGCTGACTGCACGCGGCGAGGAGGTTGACATCGTCACCGGTTTGGAACTCGGTGCCGACGATTATCTGACCAAACCCTTTAGCCCACGCGTGCTTCTGGCTCGAATCAAAGCGGTGCTGCGCCGCCGACAAAGTCAGCCGGGCGAGGATTCCAATGTTCTGCACCGAGGTGCCTTTGTCATCCATCCGGGGCGTCACGCCGTGCTGCTCGCCGGTGCATCGATATCGCTTACTTCGTCAGAATTCCGCATTCTACACCTTCTCGCCCGGCGTCCGGGTTGGGTGTTTAGCCGTCAGCAAATTCTCGAAGCGGTATCCGGACACGAAGCCAACGCCACCGACCGCGCAGTCGATGTTCACATCGTCTCTCTGCGCCGCAAGCTTGGCGCCCACGGCGACATCATTGAAACCATTCGAGGCGTTGGCTACCGTTTCAAGGAACCTATGTAAATAACGGCAAACCACAAACGGCATCGTTGCGGCTCTCGGGAGGTGGCAGATGTTACGCCCTCGATTTCTCTGGAAGCTCTACGCCAGCTATCTGGCACTACTCCTGTTCACCATCGCCATCGCCGGTGCTTTCGTGGCCCGCCACATCTCACAAAATATACATCAAACCGTGCGTGAAGCCTTGCAAACGCAGGCGTTTCTATTGCGTGATCTTGCCTTGGAAGTCTTTGACGCATCAGACCCTCAATCGTTGGCGCCTCGTCTCCGAAGCCTGGGCGCGGCGATCGGTACCCAAATTACCATGATCCGGCCCGATGGCACGGTGGTGGCAGATTCTGAAGACGATCCCTCCCGCTTGCAAAATTATGCCGGGCGCCCGGAAATTGCAGCGGCTCGCCAGAGTGGCGACGCGGGCACGGATATACGCATTAGCCCTCGGCTCGGAAAATCGACCATGTACTTGGCTCAACCCCTGCTGCGCCAGGGCGAACGTCTCGGCTATATCCGCACTGCGATGCCTTTGACCATGCTGCGTGAACGCCTGGCGTATGTATGGCGCACGGTGATCATGGCGGGCAGCGGCGCGGCGGTCATCGGTCTGCTGTGCAGTATGTTCTTTGCACGCCAAGTGGTTCATCCCCTACAACGCATCACCGAAGCGGCCACCCAACTCGCCGGACACTACGCTCCGCAACCGGCGTTTATGCGGGCCAAAGATGAAATCGAGAACCTCACTCATGCCTTTGACCGCATGGCCTATAACCTGCGCGATCGCATGGAGACGATCATGAAAGACCGCAACCAGCTTCTCACGGTGTTGGGTGGCATGATCGAAGGGGTGATTGCGGTAGACAAAAACGAGTGTGTGACGCATCTGAACCAGGCGGCCGGCAACATTTTACAGGTCAATCCGCAGATCAGCATTGGCAAACACGTGTGGGAGGTGACGCGCGTCCGCGCGGTGATTGAGACCCTCAGCAGTACCATTCACGATGCGGAGAATATCACCTGCGAGGTCTGCATTACCCAGCCTCAGGAACTGACCCTGAAATTAAATGCTTCGCCACTGCGGGACGGCCGAGGCGCAACGATTGGTGCGGTGATGGTGCTCCACGATGTGACGGACATCCGCCGGCTTGAAAATATCCGCCGCGATTTCGTCGCCAATGTATCGCACGAGCTGAAAACTCCGATCACCACCATCAAAGGGTTTGTGGAAACCCTGCGCGACGGCGCGATGGACGATCGGGAGGACGCCTATCGATTCTTGGATATCATCACGAACAACAGCGACCGGCTACACGCCATTATTGAAGATCTACTCAGTTTGTCCCGTCTCGAACAGACTGAGCAGATCGCCGGTTTGGTGCACCAAGAGACCGTGCTCCACCATGTGATCGAGATGGCAGTCCAAGGCTGCGGCGCCAAAGCCGAATTGCGTCAAGTGACCGTCACCACCGCGTGTGCCCCCGAACTTCGGTGCTCAGTCAACACGTCGCTGATCGAACAAGCCATTGTCAATCTGCTCGACAATGCGATCAATTACAGCAAAACGGGCAGCACCATACACATTGCCGCCTCCCGCCAAGCGGATGAGGTGACGGTTTGCGTTCAAGATGAGGGCATCGGTATCCCGCAGGAACATCTGCCACGATTATTTGAGCGCTTTTACCGGGTCGATAAAGCCCGCAGCCGGGAGCGTGGTGGCACCGGCCTGGGCTTGGCCATCGTCAAGCATATCGCTCAGGTGCACGGGGGCCAAGTGTCGGTGATCAGCACGCTGGGCAAGGGCAGCACGTTTACGCTTCACCTGCCGGTGGCGTGAGGTGATCGTACACGCCTTAAAAGACGGTACCGTCGCTGATGATCTGCAGCGGCGGGCCGCCACCTGGACGCTGCTCAGCCGCGATCCGACGCCCAGCCCGCCAGGTGCCGCCTTCCAAGATTTTCACCAGGGGCAGGGCCTCAGGCGACACACCCCAGCGGGCGCGGAGACGCTCGGCAACGAGGTCGAGCAACGCCACGGTCAAGGCCCGCCATTCGACGATCAATTCGGCATCCGGCCGATGTGCCCGCGCCTGCATGTCGAGGTGTTTGCCATGCAGGACGCCACTGTCGATAAACAACCCGCCATTGCGATACTCCGCCAACCCGGTTAAGTCCTCGACATCGACGACGTACACACCAGACTCCTCTAGAGGTTCGATGAGAGAATAGGTCAGCCATTGCGAGAGCTTGTGCAAGGGTACCAGGCCAGCGCTCAGTCCCTCTCCTCCCGCTTGAGGATGCGGCCAAACATCGCCCATATTGACACCGCTGATGGTGAACCGATTGGGCCAAATGGGTGCCAAGCTGTCGAGAACCGCGGCCAAAATGGTTGCCGCCGGCAGCACGCCGTTCTCAGCTTGGGTGCAGAGGTAATCGTACAAATGCCCGAGCCGCGGCGCGGTTTGACCGAAATAGAGCGGCTGCTGTGCCACCGCTTCACCCAGCTTCCGCATGAGGACCACGCGTCCATCCCGCCCCGCGAGCGGGTTCGTGGGTGACACCTGAAACGCCTCGGTCAACGCCGCTGTAGAGACCTGTTGCAACCCCTTGGCATCGGCCTGCCACGGAGAGCCAGCGCGGCTAGAAAAGCCCCCGTTCAGAAAAAAGTGCCAACTGGCAATCGCCAGCCCCTCAGAACGGGTGTAGACCGTCTCCGTGTCCACCTCGTGATAACGCCAATCGGCCCCGGCCCCGGCATCGAGCAAGACGCTGGTAATCGCCAAGTCAAAGGCGCAGCGGGCCCGCTCATCAGCGGTGTGCGCTGCCAGGCGCTGCGACCACGCACCCAGACGATCGATGCCGCCAGCATTGAAATGGCGCCAACGGCTATGGAAGGGAATGTCGAGTTCGGGGTAAGTCTCACGAATGACACGCTCCACATACGCCACGGTTTCTTCCAGCCGATTGAGATCACAGCTAAAATGTGGCAACCGGCCCGCTTGCGCCAATGCCAGTAAATGCTGGCAGCGCGCGCGTATCGTACTCGGCGCCCGCAGATAAGCAATGGCTTCCCGTGCCTCACCTGTTGCTAACGTCACCCTCACCCTCTCCTGCCGTTCACGAGGTTTGATCGTCAGCGTCTGTCTCGCCGGCTGAGGACCCGTAAATTGAACGCCTGATCGCCGGCATGACGGCCCACAGCATGACTAAAAATGCGAGTGCAGTAAAAAACGTTCGCACGGTCTATTCACTCCTATGTGCTCACCCATCAACCTCTCAACATCTTCAGGCTCGGCCAAGATCGGCCTCGCCATTCTCCCCAGCCACGCCAGGCGCCAAAGGGATATGACTCTCGACCTGAAACGGGCCATCTGCCGGGCGCCAAATGAGCGCCACGGCGTCCAGATGGAATTTAACAGGCGCCCAGTGGGTCTGCAATGTCACCAGCAATGACTGAACGGCGCGGCGTGAGGTCACCTGTCCGACACTGAGATGGGGGGTAAATCCCCCGCGGTGCCGGGACTGCTCATCGTACCCCGAAAATGTATCGTGTAGGGTGGCTTGCAAGTGCACGAACGACTCACGAGGTTCCGGATCGAGCCAAATCGTAGCTCGCTTGGCCCCATGCGTAAAATATCGGAAGGTAGCGAATGTCACCTCAAACGCTGGAACCTGCTGGCAAGCCGCTTGCAGCCTGGGAATCACCCGTTCCGGTTGAAATTGATCGCGGGGATAGAACGGATAGAGCAGATTGATGTGTGGCATCCAGCGGTGAAGTTGTCGATCGTGCTCGCGGCGAATCGCCTGAATCGGTTCCCAGATCGCGCCGGAGGGTATGGCAACCACGGAGGTCTGATGGGTTTTATCGTAAGACATGTGCTGCAACTCCGTCACATGCGCCTGTCGCTGCGGTCCCCAAGCCACGTTCAAGCAAACGCCTTAGAAGCGGTGGCCACTCACGGCCTCACAGGCTCGCCCCACTGGTAAAGCTGCACCAATATAAATTGGGGGAAGCCCTTTTCATCCCGAAAAAAAGCGGCTCCGCACCCCAACTGCAAGGCGTTCTTAGACAATATATTGGCACGATGCGGTGGCGACGACATCCAAGACGCCACCACCCCCTCGGCCAACGAACGATACGTATGATTGGGAATTGGCCGCCCATGGCGCGTGCGGCTAAATTGCCCTTTTTGACCGGGTGTGCGGTACACTCGCTCAGGTGCCTGATACTGAATCCCATAATAAGTGGCGAGATTCTCAGCTGACCTCGCATTCACCACCCCAGCCGCGCGCACCCGCTGCTCAGGGGTGCGCAGATGTGCAGATGCATACGGGTCGACATGAGCCATAAATTTCTTTTCTGCCATGCGCAGGGCGTAGCGCCAAGCGGCCTGTTCAAGCAGGGGATGAGACGTCAGCGGCGCCACATCGTGACGCACTCGCACCGCGTTGGTGGCATAAAACATCGCGGCATGAAGCCGGGGATAGTCTAACGCCGCAAAGCGAAGCGGCTCCTGAAAACGAGGCTCTTCGTACAGCGGACGATACGTCACGCGCTGGTCGTCAGGGATTTCCCGGGCCGCCTTGGAAAAGGTACATTGCATGAGCCATAAAAGATTGCACAAGACGGTCAACACAATAATCGGCTTCAGCATTTTCCTCGACACCTTAGATACGATGACCCCGCTCCTCTGGCACCCCCCTGAGAGTATAGCATGGCCTCACCCCCATCTTGACCGCTGTGACCAAAAGATGTCAGTATGACAATCGTGAATTTCAACGTGCGGTGACAAACCTGGCCGCGACCACAACAAGGCGCATTAATCCCATAGGGAAAAACCATGGCGGATGAGAGGGTCAGGGAACGCCCTGGGCTACGCAAATCGCAACTGGCCTACGGGCTATTCGACTGGGCCAGTTCCCCCTTGCCTACCTTACATGCGACTTTCGTCTTCGCCGTGTACTATGTCTCTTCTGTCTCACCCGAAAGCGGCAGCGCGCAGTGGGCTTGGATGAACGCCTTAGCCGCCCTTACGGTGGCGCTCCTGTCGCCGTTGCTCGGCGCCCGCGCCGATGCCCGCGCCAGTCGCAAGCAGTGGCTCCTGGCCATGACGCTCCTGGGCGCCCTAGCCACGGCAATGCTCTGGTGGATCCGACCAGAACCAGCCTGGATTTGGCCCGCTCTCACCCTTTCCTACGTGTCCATTGTCGCAATGGAAAGCCAGTTCACCTTCTACAACGCCCTGCTGCCCTCGGTCTCTACGCCATCGACGATCGGCCGGGTTTCCGGCTTCTCCTGGGCGGCAGGCTACATCGGGGCTATCGTCTGTCTCGTCCTCGTCTTGATGCTATTTATCCTGCCCGAGACCCCGGCGCTGGGACTGGATAAGCATAGCGCCGAACACGTGCGGGTGACGATGCCGTTTGCGGCCGTATGGTTCCTCGTGTTTGCCGTGCCACTGTTCCTCTGGGTCGATGAGGGCCCGGCGGCAGAAGGACACCCCGGCGTGATCGCCACGCTCTTGGAGGGATGGCGGACTGCCCGGTCGATTCCTGGGCTGCTCCGTTTCATGATCGCCCGGATGGTCTATGCCGACGGCTTGGTCGTGGTGTTCGCGTTCGGCGGCATTTATGCAACCAATGTCTTTGGTTTTACCCAAGACGACGTGATTGTGTTTGCCATCGCAATCAACTTCACCGCCGGTGCCGGGGCGGCGTTCATCGGCTGGCTCGAGGACAAAATTGGGGGATTCAACACGGTGCGGCTATCCCTCGTTTGCCTCCTCATTCTCGTGACCATTGTGCTGCTATCACCGGATCGCCGCTTCTTCTGGGGCTCCGCATTGATCCTGGGCTTTTTCATCGGGCCGGTGCAATCCGCGAGTCGCACCGTCGTCGCCCGGATCGTGCCACCTGCGCAACAGGCCCGAATTTTCGGGTTGTATATGATTTCCGGTAAGGCGACCTCGTTCGCCGGCCCCCTACTCTACGGTACCCTCGTCACCGTGTTCGGCACAGACCGCGCCGGCATGTCCGTCGCCGTCGTGTCGTTTCTCATCAGCTTGGTGATTTTAGGGCACACGGCCCCCGGGAACCCTGAAACCCAAGTCGCCAAGCTATCGTGTTAAGCGACGTGCTGACGGACGAACTCGCCAATGCGGTCGATCGCTTTTTGTCCCTCCGGCAGGGCTTCTGCAAAGAGATGCCAGACGTGAATCATATCATCCCAAGGCTCCAACGTCACCTTGACGCCAGCCGCTTTAGCGCGATCGGCCAGACGGGTGGCATCATCGTACAACGTCTCAGAGGTGCCGACCTGAATGAACAGCGGCGGCAGCCCGTGTAGATCGGCATAAAGTGGCGCCGCGAGGGGCGAGCGTGGATCCGCGCCTTGCAAGTACAAGCCGGCCATGCCCAACAACCCCTCTTTCTGCACCATGGGATCGCGTCCGGCCCGCGCCGTCATGGAGGCACCAATCCCCTCCATATCCACCCATGGCGACAGGCAGACCCCGGCGGCCGGCAATGCCGCCCCGGCATCGCGGAGCGCGACCAGGGTGGCGACGGTCAATCCACCCCCGGCCGAATCGCCTGCCACGGCGATGCTTCCCGCTGCTTGCCCTGAAGCCAACAGCCAGCGATAGGCGGTGGTGGCATCCTCAACCGCCGCCGGAAAGGGATGCTCCGGGGCCAACCGGTAGTCGATCACCAACACCCTCGCGGCAGCGGCTTTCGATAGCCGCTCCGCCAGCCCGCGATGGGTGGCTGGTGAACCGATCACGTAGCCGCCGCCGTGCAGATACAAAATCGTGCGCTCCACTTCCGTCGCCGCGGCGGTCACCCACTCCGCCGCCACCCCATTGGCATCGACGGCTTCAGTTTGCACCGACCCAGGCGCCGCAAATTTTTGCCCCAAAAGCTCAAATCCCTGACGCATCTCCTCGACCGTCGGATTTTCCGACCAAGGTCTAGAAGTTAAGAGTTCAATCACTTTCTCCAGTGCCGCATTTGCCATGATCAGCCCCCTTTCCTAGACGTGTCATCTGCCATTGAGAGCACCATAGTAAACGCATGGTATGCTGAATGCCAGTGTCTCATTCTTGTACAGGGCTTCGCACCTTGCACACCCTCCCGGCATTTGCTATAACCCTCCCTGTTATCAACTGACACGCAAACCGCCCTGGAACACGCAAATCTGCCTGCAGGCGGGCCACCACAGGGTGTAAAGTAAACCCCGCATAGCCGGGCATGACCCCGAACTCTCACTCGTGCAAGGATCACGCGATGTTCGAGCCCTTATTGCCTCTGTCATTCTTAACCCGCGCCACGCGGCTGTTTCCCGATCAACTCGCAGTGGTCGATGGGGCCTGGCGCTCTACCTACCGCACCCTTGGCGAACGGGTCAATCGCCTCTCCAACGGCCTGCGACAACTCGGGGTGGGCCAAGGCGACAAAGTCGCCGTGCTGTCGCCCAACAGCCACCGCATGCTGGAAGCGTTTTTTGCCGTGCCGCAGTTGGGAGCGGTACTGGTGCCGCTGAACTATCGCCTGACCACGCCGGAGTTCGCCTATATCCTGGAGCACGCCGAAGTCAAGGTGGTGCTGATCGATTGGGAATACGCGCATCAGCTCGCCCCCATCGTCGATCAGCTTCCCAACATCAGGCACTACGTCTACTTGCGGGACGACGAAACGCCCAGCGCCGAGCTGCCCGCGATCGACTATGAAAATCTACTCGCCGAAGCCAATTCCGAGTTCTCCAGGCCCGTGGACGTGGCGGAAACGGATATTGCCACCCTGAACTACACCAGTGGTACCACGGCCCGGCCCAAGGGTGTGATGCTGACCCACCGGGCTTGCGTCACCAATGTGCTCAACTATATCGTGGCGCTGGATGTGCGGCCCACGGATGTGTACCTCCACACCCTGCCGATGTTCCACGCCAATGGTTGGGGCGGCATTTGGGCCCTGGCGGGCATGGGCGGCGTGCAAGTGTGCTTGCGCCGGGTAGAAGCCGGGCCGATTTTCGACTTGATGGCCGCGGAACACGTCACCCTCGCCTGCGCGGCCCCAACTGTGTTAGTCACCTTGGCAACATACGACCAAGCCGGCCCTTACACGTTCGCGCCAGGTGTGCGCATTGGCACGGGCGGTGCGGCGCCCGCGGCGGCCGTGTTGCGCCACATGGAGGCGTTGGGGATTAACGTCGTGCATCTCTACGGCTTGACGGAAACCGGGCCGTTTCTCACCTCGTGCGAATGGCAGCCGGCTTGGGATGCAGAAGACGTGTCGGTGCGGTATCAGCTCAAGGCCCGCCAGGGCATCGCCCAGTTGCTGACCGATGTTCGCGTCTTGGATGAGGATTTACACGAGGTGCCGCATGATGGCGCGACCATTGGGGAGATTTGCGCCCGGGGCAACAATGTGATGGAGGGCTACTTTAAACAGCCCGAAGAGACCGAGCGGGCGTTGCGCGGTGGCTGGTTTCACTCCGGCGACTTAGCCGTGGTGCATGCGGATGGCTACATTGAGATTGTCGACCGGGAAAAAGATGTGATCAACAGCGGCGGCGAGAACATCTCCTCGGTGGAAGTCGAGTCGATGCTCTACGAGCATCCGGCCGTGTTGGAAGCCGCCGTGGTAGGCGTGCCGGATCAAACATGGGGCGAGGTGCCCAAGGCGATTGTCTTGCTCAAACCGGGACAGACGGTAGCAGAACAAGACATCATCACGTTCTGCCGGGATCGCATGGCCCATTTCAAAGCGCCTAAATCGGTTGAGTTTGTCGACACCCTGCCAAAGACGGCAACTGGCAAGATCCAAAAATTCTCGCTGCGCGAGCCCTATTGGGTGGGATACGAGAAGCGCGTTCAGGGCTAGAGGCACACGACCTATGATGCTGCGCCGGGTGTAATCGCGCTATTCCCAAATCGACACCTTCCACGAGACGGCAGAAGTCGTGAACCGTTGGTGGCAAAACCTGTGAGGTGTTGGCTGAGAGCGCGGGCATCTTGCCTGCTCTGAAAGCAAGCGGGACGCCTGCGCTCTCAGCAAAATCAGGCTGGCGTACGGCTGGGTGTGGGGCAACACACGGTCAACTGGGATTTGAAAGGTGCCAGCACACCCAATTTTATATTGCCTTGTTGTTGCATAGCGACAGAAATTTGTCGTTCAAAATCCAAGAGTTATCAATTCTGTTGACCTATCGCTGTCGGGATTTGGCTACAGATTATGAGAAAATGTCGCGTCACAATCGACATTGAGCCCTCCTTTGCAAGTAATTGACTTATGGCATAGCTAGAATAACAAAATGTAATAAAATTCAGTTATAGATTCCTCACTTCAGCTAACACGATCTCTCCTTCGATTTGTCCCCTCTATATGGTGAGTGACCCCTAACAAACGAGCTTGGCATGCTTATTGCTTACTAATTGCAAAGGATACACAAGGTATGGCTGGGGTTAACCTATATGTCTAATCGCAGAACTCTTACCTGGTGTTTACACAGCACTGCCGTGGTGACTATGCCCTGATTCGAAATGACGGGGAAACAGCATCGCTCTCTACCGATCTGATCGGGCGACGCATCTATCCAACGCAAAAGTTTAGGAACAATCGACGATGAAATATGTCAAGTACATAATGTGGACCTTACTTATCACTTCTTTTGCTACGTTAGTCATGGCTCATACCGCTTGGGCAGGACAGACGTACTACGTCGCTACCAATGGCAAGGACAGTGGTCCAGGAACACAGGGTAACCCCTGGAAGACCTTAGCATATGCTGCGGGTAAAGTTAGTCCAGGTGATACGGTGCTTATTGCCAAAGGCACGTACAAGCCGTTTCGCATTAAAAGGGGAGGTCAACGTTCTGCTGAGGTAACTTTTAAGGCAGACTCGGGTGCGCAAGGCAAAGTCATCATCAGCGGTAATGATACTTATGGTGTCGCTGTGTGGAACGCAGATTATGTCGAGGTCGAAGGCGTGACGATCACCGGCAGTGGTCGCACTGGTTTTCTTGCGAACCAAAGCGACCACGTGACCCTGCGCAATTCAAAGATCACTAACATAGGTAGGGCATGCGTGCACTTCGTGCGCTCAGACTTTGGAACAATTGAGAAAAATAAAATTGACAACTGTGGTACTAATGGTCCAAATGGTGAGGGTATATATCTGGGTGCTCCTGGAAGTAAAAAAGTTAAAACCCGTGGGCATGTCGTTCGTAACAACGCAATATCTAACATTAAAGACGAGGGTGTCGATCTAAAGCCTCACTCTGGCGATATATTGATTGAGAGCAATAAAATTGCCGATGTCCAACTTCGCGATGGCGGTGCTATCCATGTAAGAGGCTCCTGGCATGTTATACGGAACAATAATATAACAAATGTAAAAAAGGGCTCAAAATTGATGCCGGGCATTGATATAGACCCTACGGCTAAGAACATAGCCCTATCTAACAATACCATGACTAAAACGTCAGGGTGTAAAAACTGTTAAGTGCCCTGAAGGAATCGGCATGAGACTTGCTATCGCTGGGAAATGCATGAAGCAGATGGTGTGGGTAGCTCTGTATACGCTGGCTCTCTCGAGCGCGCAAGAGCGGAGCTGGGCAGAGAACGCCTCGCTCCACTTTCAGACGCCTTTGTCCTCCCTATTGACAGGGTGTGACGCCAAACCCAGCGATATGCCGCCAGATGCCGCCAAACAACCTATACACGACTTTTGCCATCTCGTGAAAGGTTCACACCTTCAGATCGATAAGGCAGAACGTACAGAAGTGATATCTGGCAATATGCAGCCCCAACTGTTGGTACAGGCGCTGAGAGCGCTCTTGCAGGACGAGAACTATGCTCTCATCTTCACGACCGACGCTGGGGCGCGAGAGGTATCGCCACCCAGGCACATCGTCGAGGTGCGAATTTTTCCGCGCACAGCCGAGGAGACACCTGTGCTATTTCGAGTCGCAGCCGACGGGCCAGAGACAGAGACCACAGCTGAAAGGTTGGAACAAATCGCTATCGAAGCTGAGCACCCGGACGACCGCATAGAAGCACTTGCGTCATTAACCGAGTTGGGTGACGCGAACGCAGAGGCGGTGTTGTTAAGTTTCAGAGTCCTTCATAATGACAGCTCAGCCGCGGTGCGAGAAGTAGCCATGGACATCCTGCTCGATCTGCGCGGCCTGGATGTTTACGACGTGATCTCTAAGGCTGCGATAGAGGATCCGAGCCCTCTTTTACGCATCCAAGCACTAGACAATTTAGTCGATTTAAGCCGTGGATCAATGCTGGACGCCCTTGAAGCAGCCTTGCTCCAGGCCTTGGAAGATCAGGACAGACGGGTATCGGAGCATGCGGAAAAACTACTTACGGCGCTTGAATAGAGCAGTTGAGCAGAGAACGCCGCCCCCCTAAGCAACTATCTTTCTATAACCCTTTCAGAAAATTTAAACTTAAGAAGCGAAAATAACATGATATTAGTCATCTGCACACCTAGATAATAAAATCCCAATGTTTGTACTAAAAAAGCATATATAACCCAGTCAGCAATACGAAACAGTAGAATACCACTGAAAAACAGCCAAAACTGAGTTAACAAAGGTTTATCATTGTACTTTTTAAAAACGATTAATCGGCACATAAAAAAATTCATAATCACCTGAAATAGCAAAACCAAAGCATAAGCCAGAATCTCAGACCATTTGAAGTATTCAACCAAAATATAGTTAACTGGTAATGCTAGCAAAAAAGAAGGAAGCCCAGCAAATAAAAAAGCGAGTAACTTTTTTCCTTCTTGATATAATTGCGAGTTGCATAACAATCCGGAGATATTATATAGCATAATAGGACCCGCCTTGAAAGTTCAGCTATCTTTAGAAGACCATAGATTGTTTCATATAGACGTATACTGAGAGATCAAGCCTTTTTCCACACCTATGCGGCGCTGAACAAAAAGGACTTCTTCTGAAACACGTCGTTGCGAACGAAGTATTTCTCCTATAATTCCGAGCGCAAACAGAGTAACACTACATAAAGCAAGTACCGACAGCAGAATAAGTGAAGGGATGTAGGTCCGTCCCGGTATAGGCTCCGTAAGCCAAAAAACCAAATAAAGAAATCGAAAGCCTAAGATCATTGCCAGGCTAAATGGGATGCATGCAAGGCTTGTGAAAAACGCAAAGGGGCGGTACAAGATAAACATCCACAATATAGTCCCTCCGGATTTTCTCAAATACTGAGGTATACTTTTAAAAAGCCTTGATTCTCGTGTCTTCAGATTGACTCGAATGTCGACCGACGCAACCCGAATACCAGAACAGCCAGCTTGAATTAAGGTTTCCATACAATGGGAGAAATGGGAGTGGAGAAAAATACGCTGACAGGTTTCCCGGGATAACGCACGAAAACCGGAGGGGGCATCCCGCACAGTGGTTTTGGAAAGCTTGCGCAATGTCCAACTGCCTAGTCTTTCGAGTATTTTTTTTACGCCCCCAAATTCCGGATGATCAATGATGGGGCGACACCCGATCACGAGATCCGCTTCATGCATCAGAATCGGCTCAATCAACTTGGGAATATCGGCCCCGCAGTACTGATTATCTGCGTCGGTATTGACGAGGACCTCTGCGCCTTGGGCCAAAGCGTATTCCATCCCTCTACAAAACGCTGTCGCCAAACCACGATTGCTACCCAATCTGATAATGTGATGCACCCCCAGTCGCTTCGCCACCTCAACCGTCCGGTCTGTGCTACCGTCATCGATCACCAGATATTCAACGACATCAACTCCTGGAATCGACTTTGGAAGCTCTGCGATCGTCTTGGGTAGTGTCTCTTCCTCGTTCAGACATGGTATTTGAATAATCAGCTTCATTTTTCACCTGCGCGATAAACTGTTGTGATATTTGTGTAAATACCTGATCGCTGCCGCTGCTCATCTATACGAATGTGGTTCGCGCAACGACCTAGATCCTCCCAATGATAACTGTCCGCGCTAGCGACGTGGCGCTTAGAACTACGAGGCGCACGGATTAATTCGCCTCCTGCCGGCGTTTCAATCACATCTTCGATTTCGACTCGGCTCGAGAGAAACCGTATTTCTCGCCGCAAATGGTAATTCGTCGCCCTATTTTCCTTAAATATCATTTTCTCTTTGAGCAATCCAATAATTCTCTCGCCCAACAAAAAACTTAAAACCCGTATGATCAGATGCTTATACGGCGTACTAGTATGTTCCCTATGAGGCACCAAACGTCCCTCTATCACCAATTTATTCCCCGATGACTGTACGCCCCACAAAGCCGTCCACCAATGACTCACCCACTCCTGCTTGCCCTTTTTGATGATCCATCCAAAATCAGAGCAACTCACGTCATCAAACC
>Ga0214472_10002708_pt1 | contig 18904 bp, 19 predicted proteins | sample RVTome_6_FD_207662 | JGI IMG/M metagenome (GOLD analysis project Ga0214472, IMG submission 207662) | Soil microbial communities from uranium-contaminated site in the Upper Colorado River Basin, Wyoming, United States - RVT140D175 | ecosystem: Environmental > Terrestrial > Soil > Contaminated >...
CAGCGACCATTCGGCCTACAAGATCGTGACCCCCTATGCCTCGATCGGAGTGCGCGGCACCGCCTTCGACGTCAACATCCGCGACGGCGGCGCCTACGTCGCCTTGCTCCAGGGCGAGGTCACTGTCTGCGACCGCGCCAACCGTTGCCGCAAGATTGACGATCCCTGCACCTACACCTTCGCCAGCGCCAACGGGGTTTCGCCCACACGGGCGGTGCGCGCGCGGCCGCGGGCGGCGCGCGGCACGCAGGAGGTCTTCCCCCTGCTTGCCAACCAGCGCGGCCTGCGCAGCGAGTTCCGCCGCCAGGCCGGCGGTTGCGAATTCGCCGCCCTTGACATCCGCGGAGGAATCGCGCCGCAGAACTTTTCGGCGCCGGCAATCGAGGCGCCCGCGCCCCAGCAAGAAGCGCCGAGCGGCGGTGGCAATCCGGGCAACGACAAGAGTGCTGGAAATGCAGGCCAGAACCCCGACGGCTCCGGCAATTTCGGCAATCCTGGTCGCGGCAAGGGGGGCTGAGGGCACTACGCGAGACGCGCAGATATTGAGAGCCCGGCAATTGCCGGTCTGTCTGATTGGTCACAAAGTTCCGGTCGGACATGCCCTCGCATCAAATTGTGTTTCGGATGCCCCGCATTTCATGAATTGCGTGAAATGCGGCCCGGATTTCGCCACGCTCGACCGGTACAAAGGGTGCATCGTTCGGCGAGTGCGAAGCAAGCGCGGTGGCCGTGGCTTATCGATCCATGGTTCGGGAACGGGTGCAATCATCTCGAGATACGACCGCCGTTCAGGCGGCAAGATGCACCAAGGTGCGCGCCGGCCCAAGTGAGGAGGAACATTGATGCGCCGGAATCGCAATGGTTCAAATTCCAAGTCCGCTCTCGCGCAATTGATGCCGCGCCCGGACCTCGTCGTCGGAGCATTGGCCGATCTCGGCCTGTCGGACGACCAGATCGGCAGGTATTTCGGCATCGACAAGGAGGATATCGCCGTCATTCCGCATATGCCGCTCGATCAGTCCGGCGCTCTGGACATGTCGGACATCCTGTGCCGGCCGACGCGTTCGCGAACGTCGCAATTCGCCGACGCCATGCAGTGCTGAAGCAAACACTTCTGATCGCGCCCGGCTGACCGCTTTGGCGCCTTGCCTGCGCGCCATTGCCATTGTCGCCAAGGCGCGCCGCTGCGCGAGACGGGCCCGGCAGGGCAATTTCGCGTCAGCCGCAAATGCGGCGCAATCCATCCGGCCGCAGAATGTCGACATTGCGCGCGCTGCTCAACCGGATGTGGCCCGATTTCCTCAGTCGCGACACGGCCCGGGAAACCGTCTCGATCGTCAGGCCGAGATAATCGCCGATATCGGCGCGCGACATCATCAATTCGACCTGCGCCAGCCCACCCTGGCGATCCATCATGTCGACGAGGAAGGCGGCCACTCTTTCGGTCGCGCTTTGGCGGCCGATGACAAGCAGATGTTCCTGCGTCCGTACCAGCGCGGCGATGGCGACGGGCAGGATTCGGCGCGACAGTTGCGGATCGATCGGTTCGCGATGAACGCGTATGCCCGCTGCGCAGACGGCTTCTGCGAAGAAATGATGGGTTGCGTCGGCTTCGAAGCCGAAGATTTCGCCGGCGACATGAAATGCGCTGATCTGGCGCCGCCCGTCGGCGAGCAGGCGAAAAATCCGCACGACCCCGAATTCGATTTGATAGAGCATTCCGGCCTTTTCGCCCTGCGCGTATATTTCGGCTTCGGCGCCGAAATAGGTGAGTTGCGGGGACTGCGTTGTCGGGAACAGCGCGACGATCGGCGCTCCGAATTCCCGACAGCCGGTCCTGTGCTCGGGCAAGCGGCTACGTTCGATCATGCTTTGGGCTGGCTGCGTATGCATGGCGCGTCTCCTTTGGCGATGGAGCGATCATCGCCAAAAGCCGCCGGCGGCGTAATTCGTTTAGTTCCCTAGGGGAAATCCCGTAGTCGGCACGGGAAATCGGCGCGACGAGACGCTTGCCGTTCAGGACGGCAACTTGGCGGACAGCGCCATCCGCACCAGGTCGGGGAGGTTTCTGGCCTGCATCTTTGCCATGACATTGGCGCGATGGATCTCGACGGTGCGCGGGCTGATATTGAGGTCGTAAGCGATGGTCTTGTTGGCATGGCCGGCGACGATACCCTTCAGGACCTGCTTTTCCCGGTCGGTCAGTTGTTCGTAGCGATCGTTGACGATGGCAGCGTTGCCGTCGCCTTCGGAATTTTTTTCCAGATTCTCGACCGCACGCGAAATCGCATCGATCAGAACCGCATCGTCGAACGGCTTTTCGATGAAATCGAGCGCGCCCGCCTTCATCGCCTCGACCGCCATCGGCACATCGCCATGGCCCGTGACGACGATGGCCGGCATCGCAATATTCGAGGCGCGCATGCGGCGCAGCAGTTCGACGCCGTTCAGGTCCGGCATGCGCAGGTCGGTGATCAGGCAGGCCCGGTTGAGTTCCGCAGCGACGGACAGGAAACTCGTGGCCGACGCATGGACGCGCACGGCATAGCCCGCTGTTGTCAACAGGAATGCCAGCGATTGCCTCACCGCCTCTTCGTCGTCGACGACGTGGATCACGATTTCACGATGCAATGCCGTTTCCTCCCTCCTCGACGAGCGGCAGCGTCAGCCGGAACGTGGCTCCGCCCCTGGTGTTCCCACGCATCGTCAATTGCCCACCATGCGCCTCGGCGATCCGCTTGGAAATCGATAGTCCGATGCCCATGCCGTTCGCTTTCGTGGTCACGAACGGCGTGAACAGACGCTCGGCGACATCGTCGGCGATTCCGGGGCCGGTATCCGCAATTTCAACTGAGACCTCCTTGTCGCCGTCCGAGACGATCCTGATTTCCAGTTCGCGTTCTTGGCGATCATACATCGCCTCCATGGCATTGCGTATCAGATTGATCAGGATCTGCTGGATTTGCACCCGGTCGACCATGACCTGTATCGGCCCGGCCTGAAAGTCGAAGACGGTGCGGATGCCTCGTTCGCGCGATCCGACCAGCGCCAGCGCGCCGGCCTCCTCGACCAGCGGACGGATGTTTTCGGGCTGGCGCATGGTTTCGCCGGTGGCAACGAGTTCGCGCAGCCGGCGGATGATCTCACCGGCCCGAAGCGATTGGCGCGCGGTTTCTTCGAGCGCCTCGCGCATGCGCATGGTTTGCTCGTTGGCGTCCATCGAGCGCAGGATGCGGTTGCAGCCCTGCGCCAGATTGGCGATCGCAGTCAGCGGCTGGTTGAGCTCGTGGGCGAGCGTGGACGCCATTTCACCCAGTTCGTGAAGCCGGGCGAGTCTCGCCAGCTCGTTCTGGGTTTCCTGCAACCTCGCCTGCGATTCGGCCCGTTCGGTCAGGTCGCGAATGAAGCCGGTGAAATGCAGGATTCCGTCGGTGCGCGTCTCCCCGACGACAAGCTTCATCGGGAAGGTCGACCCGTCCTTGCGGCGGCCGACGACGACGCGGTCGATGCCGATGATGCGTCGCTCCTTGGTTCGCAGGTAGCGCTCGATATAACCATCGTGCTCGCCGCGATACGGTTCCGGCATCAATGTGCGGACATTCTGGCCGATCACTTCCGATTCCAGATAGCCGAACTGGCGGATGGCGGCGCGATTGAACGATTGGATGATCCCGCCGGCGTCGATGACGACCGCGGCATCGGGAGCGGTCTCGAAAAGGCCGCGCACCTGGGCTTCGGCGCGTCGGACCTGCCCGTAGGTATTGTGGACATTCGACCGGTATTCGCGACTGAGAACGCCGAAATAGGCCAAAACGCCGGTCAAAGCCGCCGAAGTCGCGGCTTCGGTTGCAGAAACGCTGTCGAATGCGATCAACGATGCGCCAATGCCTGCCAAGACAATGCCGGCGCCGATCGCCGCCGAGCGGATACCGCGGGCGAGCGCCAATGCAAATACGACTGCCGGCGGTGCCAGCAGCAGCAAGCTTTTTGGAGTATTTTGGTTTGCTGCAAAGAGGACAAGGAGCGCCGAAACTGCGCAGAAAAAAGCGGCGACATAGGCAATTCTGCCGAACTTCAGCAAGTGATTGCGGGCAATGTTGATTCTTGGCATGGGCGCCAGCCTGTCGTTGCCACGGTTTCTACGCGGAAAGCCGTTGCAACCGGGGATTCGCCCGCAACCTATCGACAATAATGTCGGGCAATCAAGTCTAAGCCGTTGTGGCGGGCGGGTTCATGCGGCGGCCGTTTCGCGTTCGCCAGCGGCCATGATTTGAATCAAGGCGGCTATTCGCGAAATCCGGCATGCGAGGCAGATGTGGAAACCCATTGCCAGCGCCCCGGACGGGCGCGACCTCGAATTGGCGGTCATCGAAAAAGATGCGCCGCTGCCGCTGGTATTTCCCTGCCGCCGCTCGCCGACGGGCTGGCTCAATGCGCTGACCAATGAACCGGTCCCCGTGCATCCGACGCACTGGCGCGAATGGGCCGAGCCCGAAACCGAATGTCTTTCCCGTCCGAATTCTCGATAAGGCAAATGGCCAGGCAAGGCGCGCCCATCGGCGCACTGCCGTCAATCCCCCCGGCCCTCGCCGGCAATTCGCGAAACGGTCTCTGACGCGCCGCGCTCCAGCAGCGAGGCAAGATGATCGGCGAGCGTTTCGCGGAAGGAGGCGTTGCTCGGCAAGTCGTCGCTGAACACTTCCGTTACGCCAAGCATGCCGTCGACAAGCTTCTCGGGCGAGCCGCCGGCCGCGTCCGCGATGGCGCGCAGCCGACCGGATAGCGGGTCCTTCACTTCGATCGCCCGACCCCGCTCGTCGACGCCGGTCATATAGCGCATCCACGCCGCAACCCCGAGCGCCGCGCGGTTGGCCGGAAGGCCTAACGCAAGCCGGTCGCGGATCGTTCCAAGCAGGCGCTGCGGCAGTTTCTGGCTACCGTCCATGGCGATCTGCCAGGTGCGGTGCTTCAGCGCCGGATTTGCGAATCGTTCCAGCAGCGCGTCGCGATAGGCGGCAAGATCGCCGATGTCCTTTCGCAGCGTGTCGATGACCTCCTCCGTCATCAGGTCGTGAATGAGTTTGCGAAACGCGGAATTGGCGATTGCCTGGCTGACATACTCGTAGCCGGCCAGGTACCGAGATAGGCAAGCGTCGAATGGCTGCCGTTCAGCATCCGCAGCTTCATCAGTTCGTATGGCCGGACATCTGCCACGAGCTGCGCGCCAACCTCTTCGAGGCTTCCTGGGTTGCCCAGATTCACGCATTGGCCGGCTCGCGCGCCGGCAGCAGCGTTCCGGAACATTCGCCGAAGCCGATCCGGTAGCCGTCGCCTTGCGCGTGGCCGCGCAATGTCAAAGTGTCGCCGTCCTCGATGAACGTGCGCATGCCGCCGTCGATTGCGATCGGCTCCTTGCCGCCCCAGCTCAATTCCAGCAGCGAGCCGCGGTTTTCCCGCTTCGGCCCCGAGATCGTGCCCGAACCGAGAAGATCGCCGACCCGCATCGGGCAGCCGCTCGACGTGTGATGCGCCAGCTGCTGCGCGGCCGAATAATAGAGTTCGCGCGTGTTAGTGCGCGCAATGATGGTTTCGCGCCCGCCTTCCGGCGTCAGCCCCACCTCGATCGCGACATCGTAGAGCATCGGGCCGGGCTCGTGCAGATAGTCCAGCAGTGGTTTCTCGCGTTCGGGTGTCGGGATACGGAACGGTTCCAGCGCTGCAGCGGTCACGATCCACGAACTGATCGTCGTTGCCGTCGCCTTGGCCTGGAACGGTCCGAGCGGCTGGGACTCCCAGGCTTGGATATCCCTGGCCGACCAGTCGTTCAGCAAGACATAGCCAAAGATGTTCTCGAATGCCTGCGCCACCGATATCGGCCCATCGGAAGCCTGGCCGACAACCGCGCCGATTTCCAGTTCGATGTCGAACCGCCGCGACGGACCGAAACGTGGCGTGGAATCGTTCGGTCCCTTGAACTGGCCGCAGGGGCGACGCACCGGCGTTCCCGAAACGACCACCGACGATGCCCGGCCGTTATAGCCGATCGGGATGTGCAGCCAGTTCGGCGGTAGCGCGTTTTCCGCTCCGCGAAACATCGTGCCGACATTGGTAGCGTGATGGCGGCCGGCATAGAAATCGGTGAATTCGGCAACCGTGAACGGCAGGTGCAGTTGCGCCCCGGCCATCGGGACGAGGTGCGGCCCGACATCGGAACCGGACTGCGATCCTTGCGCCAGCATCGCCGTCAGTCGCGCGCGCAGGAATTTCCAGGAATGCGGTCCGAGCGCCATGAAGGCGTTCCAGGAGCCGGTGCCGAGCGCGCCCTGAAACGACAGGATTCCCGCGGCTTCCAACGCCGCCACGTCCAGGATACGGTCGCCGATGGCAACGCCGCACCGCTTCGGGCCGTCGCCGACCGAAAACACGCCGCATGGCAGATTGTTGAGCGGGAAATCCGTCTCGGGCGCGTTGGCGCTTTCGACCCAGGATCGAATGAGTTTGGCCAATTCTAACGTCCCTCACGCGTTCCGTCGAAATGCTTGGCGAGATCGGCCCAGCAATCGATATAGTCGTCCTGCAAGGGAGCCTCCTTTGCCGCGAACTCGGTCAGGTGCTGGGGAAAACGCGTTTCGAACATGAACGACATGGTGTTGTCGAGCTTTTCGGCCGTCAATTTCGCGTTGCTCGCGCCCTCGAATGCCTGCCTGTCGGGGCCGTGCGGCAGCATCATGTTGTGCAGGCTCATGCCGCCCGGCACGAAGCCTTCCGGCTTGGCGTCGTAGATACCGTAGATATTGCCCATCAGTTCCGACATCACATTCTTGTGGTACCAGGGCGGGCGGAAGGTGTTTTCGGCTACCATCCAGCGCTCGCGGAATAGCACGAAATCGATATTTGCTGTTCCCGGCTGGCCCGAAGGCGCGGTCAATACTGTAAAGATCGACGGGTCGGGATGATCGAACAGGATCGCGCCGACCGGGCAATAGGCGGCGAGATCGTATTTCGCCGGCGCGTAGTTGCCGTGCCAGGCGACGATATCGAGCGGCGAATGGCCGATCTCGGTGACATGGAACTGGCCGCACCACTTGACCGTGATGATCGACGGCGTCTCACGATCTTCGAAGGCGGCAACCGGCGTCTTGAAATCGCGGCGATTGGCCAGACAGTTCGCGCCGATCGGCCCGCGACCCGGCAATTCGAATTTCTGGCCGTAGTTCTCACAGACGAAACCGCGCGCCGGTCCTTCGACCAGTTCGACGCGATAGACCAGCCCGCGCGAGATGAGCGCAATTTCCTTCGGTTCGAGATCGATGATGCCGAGTTCGGTATGGAAGCGGAGGCGGCCTTCCTGCGGCACCACCAGCAATTCGCTGTCGGCCGAATAGAAATATTCGTCGACCATCGATTGCGTGACCAGATAGATGTGCGAGGCCATTCCGGTCTGCGTGTTGACGTCGCCGGCCGTGGTCATCGTCCGCATGCCGGTGATCCAGGTCAGCTTCTTGCCGGCATGCGGCACCGGATCCCAGCGATATTGGCCAAGGCTGATGACGTCGTCCTGGATGTGCGGAGCTGTCTTCCAGCAGGGCACGTCGGTCTTCTTGTAGCGCCCGGAATGCTTCACCGACGGCCGGATGCGATAGCACCAGGTCCGCTCGTTCTGGTGGCTCGGCGCCGTAAACGCAGTGCCGGAAAGCTGCTCGGCATAGAGCCCGTAAGCGCATTTCTGTGGGCTGTTCATTCCCTGCGGCAGCGCGCCCGGCAGCGCCTCCGTTTCGAAATCATTGCCAAAACCCGGCATGTAGCCCGGCACGGTGCCGGTGGTGACGGCCTGCTGGACGATCTTGCGGGCGATCTGCTTGTTCATCGGAGCATCTCCTGTCGTAATGGCGCGGCTAGCTGGCAGCGCAGCATTCAGTTCCCGGTCAGTTCGGTCTTTGCCTGCGCCGCCGCGCGCAGCGCTTCGCGCAGCACATCGCGGTCGCCGATATGGTTGGCGAGCAGCAGGACAAGGCGGGCATTGAAAGCGGCGCTTTGATCGTCTGTCAGTCCTTCGTGCGCGCCGATCAGTTCGGCGTAGAAATCGTCCGGGCTGGCAATGTTGGGGCGGGTGTTAAGCGCGGTCATGGCTCATTCCTTTGCGCAGGCTTTTCGGAGCGCGGCGCGCAAGGCCGTTTCGTCGTAATCCGGCCAGCGCGCGGCCACATGCTGGTCGGGGCGGATCAGGTAGACTGCCGATTTGGCATTGCCGAGATAGCGGCTTTCGAGCGCACCGGTCGCATCATCGACGGCCGAAACGGCGACGCGACGGGCGCTGACGCCGGCCTCCTCGACGATCTCCGGAGCCTCGGTGTCGATTGTCAGAATCGAAAAGCCGTTGCCGAGCCTGCCCAGCAGGTATCCTTCCTTGAGCGGTGCATCGGGGCAGGGGCTGCCGATCCGGCTGCGTGCCGGGCCACCCGCGAGCGCGTCGGGACCGTTGAGTGACGACCGGTCATAGACGTACGGCAACGACAGCCTGCCGGAATTGACCAGCGGCCGCGCGAATTCGTGGTGTTCGGCAAGGTCGAGCACGGCGTTGCGGAAGATGTGGCTGATCTTCGATTTCGGCGTGATGAAATCGGTGGCGCGGGTCGAGTACAGGATATTCTCGTCGGCGGCCCTGATGCGTTCGTCGTCATAGCTGTCGAGCAACCGATCCGGGGCCATGCCCCGCACAACAAGGCCGATCTTCCAGCCGAGATTGTCGACATCCTGCATGCCCGAATTGGCGCCGCGCGCGCCGAACGGTGAAACCTGATGGGCAGAATCGCCGGCGAAAATTACGCGGCCGTGCCGGAATTTCTTCATCCGGCGGCACTGGAAAGTGTAAATCGAAGTCCAGACCATCTCGTATTCGATTTTCGGTCCGAGCATGGCGTCGAGACGCGCGCGGACCCTCTCCGGCTTCAGTTCCTCCTTGCGGTCGACATTCCAGCCGATCTGGAAATCGACGCGCCAGACACCGTCGGGTTGCTTGTGCAGCAGCGTCGAGGCGCCCGCCTTGTGCGATGGTTCGAACCAGAACCAGCGCTCGGTCGGGAAGTCCGCCTTCATTGTGATGTCGGCGATCAGGAAGCTGTCCTTGAACACCCGTCCTTCGAAATCGAGGCCGAGCATACCGCGCAATGGCGAACTCGCCCCGTCGCAGCCGATCAGCCAATCGGCTTCGAGCGCATAGGGGCCTTCCGGCGTCATGATCTGCAAGGCAACGTGGCCGTCCTTGACCTCGACCGCCGCCACCCGGTTCTTGCCGCGCAATTTGATGGGGGCGCCGTTAACCTGCGCCTCGCGCACCCGGTCGACCAGGAACTTTTCGAAATAGGGCTGCTGCAGGTTGATGAACGCCGGGAACTTGTGGCCGGCTTCGGGCAGAAGGTTGAACTCGTAGACCTTGCGGTCCTCGTGAAACACCTTGCCGAGATTCCAGACCACGCCCTTGTCCAGCATTTTTTCGCCGCATCCGTAGCGATCGGCGATCTCCAGGCACCGCTTTGAAAAGCAGATCGCGCGACTACCCTGGCCGACGCCCTCGTGATCGTCGAGCAGCACCACCGGAATGCCTTGGAGTCCGAGATCGAGCGCGGTGGCGACGCCGATCGGCCCGCCGCCCATCACCACCACTGGATGGCGCACCGGCGCTTTCGCGTCTTGGTCCGGCGAACGCTGATAGGGATAGAGCCTGAAAGCCAGATCGTAGCGATCCTGCAACAAATCGAACCCCTGCGTGGCATTCAGCCCTGCAGGGCCTCCCACATTTCGAGGTCGCGCTCGGCCGTCCAGATCCGCGGCGTATCGATGCCGCGGGCCTCGTCATAGGCGCGCGACACGTTGAACGGCAGGCAGTGTTCGTAGATCGCGTAGTTCTTGAACTTCGGATCGCAGGCTTCGCGCACCGCCTCCCAGGCATCCTTCAATGAGCCGCCGGCAGCCGCGACCCGCTTGGCCGGCCGATAGGTGCTCTCGACGAAATCGCGGGTCGCCGCCAATGCCGCATCGACCTTGTCAACGCCAACGAGCGCGTCGCCGCGGCCCGGCGCAATCGAATATGGATCGTAAGCTTTCACCGCGTCGAGGGTCGCGCCCCAGTTCGAAAAATGCCCGTCGCCGCAATAGCAGGCCGAGTGGTATTCGACGATGTCGCCGGTGAACATCACCTGTTCGTCCGGCACCCAGACGACGCTGTCGCCGGCGGTATGCGCCCGGCCGATCTGCTTGATCTCGATCCTGCGGTTGCCGAGATAAACGGTCATCGAATCCGAGAACGTCGTCGTCGGCCAAGTCAGGCCGGGAATGCTCTCATGGCCCTCGAAAAGTCGGGGAAAGCGCTGGAACTCGCTTTCCCAATCCTCCTTGCCGCGCTCGGCAACCATGGCGCGGGCTTTGTCAGACATGATGATCTGCTGGGCGCCATAGGCCGATGCCCCGAGCACGCGTACCGCGTGGTAATGCGTCAGCACGACATGCGTGATCGGCTTGTCGGTGACTTGGCGGACTTTTTCGATCACCTTGTTGGCGAGACGCGGCGTTGCCTGCGCCTCGATGATCATCACGCAATCGTCGCCGATGACGACGCCGGAATTGGGATCGCCTTCGGCGGTGAACGCCCAGATTCCCTTGCCGATCTCGTCGAAGGAAATCTTCTTTTCCGTCAGATCGCCTTGCGAGGCGAACGCCTTGGCCATGCATGCTCCTCCCGCGAAAAAAATACCGCGCCCGACGCGCTTTTCCATGTTTCAAAATTTGGTTACGCTCATGACGGTTGATTTTGTAACTATCAAGCCGCGATGAACTTCACACTCAAAACCTTCCTGCCTTACCGTCTGAACCGCCTCGCCGAGGCCGTCAGCGCCGAAATCCGGCCGGTCTACCGCGACCGATTCGGCTTAAACCGGCCCGAATGGCGCGCGCTGGTCGCCCTCGCCGATATTGGACCCTGCACCGCAAAGGAAATCGGCGCCCACAGCGCCCAGCACAAGACCAAGGTCAGCCGCGCGGTCTGGGCGCTCGAACAGCGCCGATGGCTGCGGCGCGAAACCGCTCCGGCCGACCGCCGCTCCGAAACCCTGTCGCTCACGCCCGCAGGGCGGTGCGCTTATGGCGAACTTCTGGCACCGATGTGCGAACGCGAGGAGCAAATTCTAGGTCGGCTGAATGTGAAGGAACGGGCAGCCCTGGACATCGCGCTCTCGGCCCTGGAAGCGGCAATGGGCCTCGGTCGAGACCGCAGGCGCGCCTAGGCATGCGCCAATGACTGCCTGCCGAACGGTTTAGGTGTCGCTGCTCACCGGCGCATCGGCGGGCCCCTGCGATATCCGCAAGGCACGCAGCGAATTGAGGATCACCGCCACGTCGATCGCCTCCTGGATCAGCGCCCCTTGCACCGGCGTCAGATAGCCGAAAGCCGCCGCAATCATGCCGGCGACGGAAAGCCCGATGCCTGCAATCACGCTTTCGATGGCAATCCGGCGCGAGCGCTGGGCGATGTGGATGCCCGGCAACAGCATGTCGAGCCGGTCAACCAGCAGCACGACATCGGCAGCTTCGGCCGAAGCTGCCGCGCCGCGCGCGCCCATGGCAACGCCGACATCGGCCGCCGCCAGTGCCGGGGCGTCGTTGACCCCGTCGCCAACCATCATCACCGGGCCGTTCTTGCGCTCGGTCAGGACCAGCAACACCTTCTGGTCAGGAGTGAGTGCCGCCCGCATGCCGTCGAGTTTGAGCCCCCTCGTCACCCGCTCGGCAACCTCCTTCCTGTCGCCGGTCGCAAGCAGAATGCGATCGATGCCCAGTCGCCGCAGGCCGGCGAGAAATTCCGTCGTACCTTCGCGCAACGGGTCAGCCATGACAAAGTGGCCGGCGAGCTTTCCGTCGACTGCCAGTGAAACCAGCATGGAACCCGCGCCGACTGCCGGATGATCCCTGGTCTTGCGTCGAATCCGGCCCCGAACGAAATCATGACCGCCGACGACAAGTTTGTGGCCTCCGACGGTGCCGGAAACGCCTTCGCCCGGGAACTCGGTCACCGCGGTCGGAGCCGGCAAGTTGAGCCCCCGTTGCCGGGCGGCTGCAACGATCGCCTGCGCCACCGGGTGCTTCGATGCCTGGTCGAGCGCCGCGGCAAGACCCAGCAGCTCATCCTCCGCAAGGCCGGTTTCGCTTTCGATTGCGCCAATGCGCGGCCGTCCGTCGGTGAGCGTCCCGGTCTTGTCGAGGATGAGCGTACGGATGCGAGCAACCGCCTCGAGCGGTCCGGCGCCCTTGATCAGCACGCCAAAATGCGCCGCGCGCGACAGGCCGGCGACCAGTGCGACCGGGACGGCGAGGATCAGCGGGCAGGGCGTCGCCACGACCAGCACCGCCACCGCCCGGATCGGATCGCCGGTAAACCACCACGCGGCGAAAGCCAATGCGACCGTGACGGCGAGAAATCCCAGCGACCAGTGATCCGCCAGCCGCGACATCGGCGCCTTTGATTTCTGCGCCGCCTCGACCAGCCGCACGATACCGGCGTAAGTGCTTTCTTCGGCACGGCGCGTCGCCGTCAGGTCGAAGGCATCGCCCGCATTGGTCGAGCCGCTCATGACATCGCCGCCGCGCATAATCCGCACCGGCAGCGATTCTCCGGTCATTGGCGACGAGTCGATGATTGCCAGTCGGGACGCAACCGTCCCATCCACCGGCGCCACGTCGCCCTGCCGGATCAGCAATCTGTCGCCCGGTTCGATGGCGTCGAGTGGAACCTCCTCTAACGCGCCGTCGCGATGGCGCGTGGCGCTTCGAGGAACGCGAGACAGCAGTTCGCGCATTTCCCGCCGGGCGCGGCCCTCGGCGAAGCTTTCCAGGAACGTTCCGCCCGAATACATCAACGCGACAACCGAAGCGGCCAGCGTCTCGCCAAAGACAAGCGCGGCACTCATCGACAAGGCGGCAACGATGTCGAGGCCGAACTCGCCGCGCCGCAGACTGCGTACGATCTCGATCAGCAGCGCGGCGAGAACCGGCGCCACTCCGATTGTCCAGGCAATGCCGGCGAGCGCCTCGCCTCCCGAAATCCAGAAGACAAGGCCGCTCGACAGTCCGGCGAGCGCGACGACAAGAAGCGCGGTCTTTGCCCGGTCGCTTGCAAAGTGTCCCATCCCCACCATCACTCCACAGCTTTGGCCGCAGCCGCAATCGCGGTTTGCTCCGAAAATTGCAAACGTGGAATGCGACACCGGCAAACCGGCCTCTCTGACAGCGAGCCGCGCGCCTTTGCCGCACGTTCCGCAAACCGCCGAAACGCCATTTCCGCCACGTTGACAATTGCCGCCGATATGATGATGTAACTGATATAACAGTTTCGGGGGAGGGGATGAAATTCGGCTTCAATCTGCTGCTTTGGACCGCCCATGTGACCGCCGAGCACGAGCAGGTGATACGGGCGGTCAAGAAGACCGGGTACGACGGCGTCGAGCTTCCGATCTTTGAAGGCGACCCGGCTCACTATGCCCGGCTCGGCGACATGCTCGACAGAATCGGCCTGGAACGCACCGCCGTCGGTATCATGCCGGCGGGCCGGAATCCTTTGTCTCCCGACAAGGCGCAACAACAGGCCGCGGTTGAGCATGGCAAATGGCTGGTCGATTGCTGCGCCGCGCTCGGTGCGCCAATCCTCGCGGGTCCCGTTCATTCCGAACTCGGCTATTTCAGCGGGGCCGGAGCGACGAAACAGGAGCGCCAGCGTGCCGTCTCCTTCCATCGCCATGTCGGCGACTATGCCGCCAGAAAGAACGTTCGCCTGGCGCTCGAAGCCCTCAATCGGTTCGAATGCTACTTCCTCAACACGATGGAGCAGCTCGCCGGATATCTCGACGAGGTCGACCATACGGCAATCAAGGGCATGTATGACACCTTCCATTGCAACATCGAGGAGAAGGATCCGGTTGCGGCGATCAGGACGATTCGCAAGCACCTCATCCACGTCCACGTTTCGGAGAATGACCGCGGCACGCCCGGCAAGGGCCATGTGCCCTGGGAGGCGACTTACAAGGCACTGCGCGCCGCAAAATATGACGGTTGGCTGACGATCGAGGCATTCGGCCGCGCCATGCCCGCCGTCGCCGCCGCCACCCGAGTCTGGCGCGACTTCTTCCCGGATCGCGAGAGCGTCTATCGGCAGGGCCTGCGGCACATGAAGCAGGGATGGACCAAGGCCGGCAGGGCCCGCTGATGGGACGCGTCTACGTCATCGGTACCTGCGACACCAAGGGCGCGGAACTGCGCTTCGCCCGCGACAGCGTGCGCCGCGCAGGGGCCGAGGTAGTGCTTGTCGATGTTTCGACTTCCGCGCCTTCCGCCGATGCGGACGTGTTGGCCGAGACCGTCGCCGTCCATCATCCACGGGGCGCCTCGGCTGTCCTGGGCCTGAGCGATCGCGGACAAGCCATCTCGGCCATGGCCGTGGCGCTGAAGCATTATTTGCTCGCGCGGGACGACATCGGCGCGGTTCTCGGACTTGGCGGCTCCGGCAACACGGCGATCGTCACCGAAGCGATGCGCGCCTTGCCGGTCGGCGTGCCGAAACTGATGGTCTCGACCCTTGCTTCCGGCAACGTCGCGGGCTTTGTCGGCCCGACCGACATCATGATGATGCACGCGGTTGCCGACATCGCCGGTCTCAACGCGATCAGCCGGGCGGTCATCGGCAATGCCGCCCATGCCGTCGCCGGCATGGCGCTGAACCATGTGCCGCGCGAGGACGTGCAAAAGCGCGCCATCGGCTACACCATGTTCGGGGTGACGACGGCCTGCGTCAGCGAAATCCGCAGGCGGCTCGAACCGGCGTGCGAGAGCTTCGTCTTCCACGCCACCGGTACCGGCGGGCAGAGCTTCGAGAAGCTCGCCGAATCGGGCTATTTTGATGGCGTCTTCGACATTACCACGACCGAGGTTGCTGACTTCCTCGTCGGTGGCGTGCTCGCCTGCACCGCCGACCGCTTCGGCGCCTTCATCCGCCGGCCGGTGCCCTATGTCGGCTCGGTCGGCGCCGTCGACATGGTCAATTTCGGCGCCCGCGAAACCGTCCCTCCGGCGTTTGCGGGTCGGAAGTTCCATGTCCACAACCCGCATGTCACGCTGATGCGCACCACGCCCGGGGAAAACGCCAGAATCGGCACCTTCATCGTAGAGCGCGTAAACCAAATGCCGGGACCTGTGCGCTTTCTCCTCCCGCGCAAGGGCGTCTCGGCAATCGACGCAGCCGGCCAGCCATTCCACGATCCAGCGGCAGATGCGGCGTTATTTGCTGCCATCCGGGATGGTTGGTCGACCGCGCCGCACCGCAAGCTCGTCGAATTCGACCTGCACATCAACGATATCGCATTCGCGGAAGCGGCTGTTGCCGCGTTCCGCGAAATCGCGGGATGAAAAATGCCGCGTTTTGAACGAAAGGCTTTGCTCGAGAAGTTCCGGGCGATGATCGCCCGCAAGGAGCCGATCATCGGCGGTGGCGCCGGCACCGGGCTTTCCGCCAAATGCGAGGAGGCCGGCGGCATCGACCTGATCGTCATCTACAATTCCGGCCGCTACCGCATGGCCGGGCGCGGGTCGCTCGCCGGATTGCTCGCCTATGGCAACGCCAACGAGATCGTCAAGGAAATGGCGCGCGAGGTCCTGCCGGTCGTCCAGCACACGCCGGTGCTGGCGGGCGTCAATGGCACCGATCCGTTTCTTCTCGTCGAGCCCTTCCTCGACGAGATCAAGGCAATGGGCTTCTCCGGCATCCAGAACTTTCCAACCGTCGGCCTGATCGACGGTGTCTTCCGCCAGAATCTCGAAGAAACCGGCATGAGCTATGGCCTCGAGGTCGACCTCATAGCCCGGGCACACGCCAGGGACATGCTGACCACGCCCTATGTCTTCAATGTCGACGAGGCCGTGGCAATGACAAAGGCCGGCGCCGACATCATCGTCGCCCATATGGGACTGACCACCGGCGGCTCGATCGGGGCAGAGACGGCGGCCCAGCTCAAGGATTGCCCGAAGATCATCGGAAAATGGGCGGAAGCCGCTCGCATGATCAGAAAGGACGTGATCGTGCTTTGCCACGGCGGGCCGATCTCCTCGCCGCAGGATGCGGCCTTCGTCCTGAAGAACACGCCCGGTATCCACGGTTTCTACGGCGCCAGTTCGATGGAGCGGTTGCCGGTCGAAACCGCGCTCACCGAACAAACCCGCGCCTTCAAGCGCATCACCTTCTGACGGAGAACCTCATGGCCCGCGCCTATGCCAGCACCATTCTCAAAGCGCCGGTGGAGACGGTCTGGAACCTTGTCCGCGACTTTAACGGGCTGCCTCGCTGGGCGCCCGACATCGCCAGATCGGAAATCGAAGGCGGACTCGATTCCGACGTGGTCGGCTGCGTCCGCTCATTCCATTTGCGCTCTGGCGCGCATATCCGCGAGCGACTGCTGACGCTCGACGACGCCAACTACATGTGCAGCTACAATTTCGAGAAGCCCGCATTCCCGGTAAAGAATTACGTCGCTACACTGCGGCTCTACCCGGTTACGCAGTCCGACCGGACTTTCGCCGAATGGGAAGCGACCTTCGACGAGGCGCCCGGCGACGAGGGAAAATACGAGGCGATCATTTCGCGCGACGTGTTCGCGGCCAACTGGAAGAATCTTGCCAAAATCATCGCGGCCGGAAAGTCGCAAAAGCCGGCCAATGCCGTCCGCTGGAAGGGCTTTGCCCCGAACAAGGTGTGGACGTCGCGCGCGATTGCCGCGCCGGTCGACAAGGTTTGGAAGGTCATCCGCGATTTCGCCGGCATGGCGGCCTGGCACGACGAGATCACCAGGATGCGCATGCTGGGCAGGGTCCGTTCCGACAAGGTTTCGGGCGTGCGCGATTTCTATTTCGGCGACGGCCACCTGAACGAGGAATTGCTGCACCTCTGCGACCGTACGCGTTCGTATTCCTACCGCATCACCAAATGCGAGATTCCCTGGATCAATTATGTTTCGGGGCCCCGGCTGTGGCCGGTCACCGCCAATGATACGACCTTCGCGGTGTGGACCGGGGACTGGGACGCCAGCCCGCAGGACGACCTCGTGCTGATTCCGCGCACCGAGCAAAACGTCTATCAGAAGGCGTTCGCCAGCGTCGAAAGGAAACTGTGCAAGAAGTGAGGGGCGAGGCCACGCCGCGACGCTTCGCACCGCGAAACTTCGGCCCGGCGCGTCAGGGACGACATCGTCGCCCGGCGGATGTCACGCCTTGCGGCGATTCATGAACGTGATGAGGCTTACCAGGATCGCGGCGATCGCCGCGATTGTCCACGTGAAGCCATGCTTGTACCAAGGCAGCGCATTGAGCTGGGCCTTGCCGGACAGCGTGTCCGGATCCGGCGGCCTGAGGAAAAACAGCCCATAGAGATATGCCGCATAGATCGCAACCAGCAGCACGATGCAGAAGGTCAGGGCCACGACCATGGCGATCTTCACGACCGAGCGGACCGGCACGCCCGGCTGGGCCAGTGGCAGCAGATTGTTGGCGAGCCCGGCCGCCACGACGAGAACGGCGCCGATGGCGAAGAACGTGATGTGGAATGGCTGGAAGATCATCAGCAGCGCCAGTACGCCGAGCCCGATGATCGCGAACTCGAGTCTCTTTGCCGTGCCGGCAGACATTCCGCCCTGGTCACCCCGCGCGTTATTGCTCATGCGCGCACCGCCTTTCCGTCACCGCTGAACACATGGGTCTGGTCAGGATCCGGTACGAGATGCAGCGATTCGCCGACCTTCACGCGCTTGTCGCGCGGCACCACGACGCGGATGTCGCTTCCGGTCCTGGTGCGTGCATGGACGAGCGTTTCGTGGCCCATCGGCTCGATCAGCTCGGCCATCGCCTCGATCGTGTCCTTGGTATCCCTCGATACCACCGCGAAAGCGCGCGGGCGGATGCCAAGGGTCACCTTGCCCGGTTTCAGGCTGGCGACGGCAGGATTGGCGCCGATATTCACGTCCTGCCGGTCGAAGGCCACCTTGGCCTTGCCGCCGCGATAGCCGTGGTAGTCGGCTTCCATCAGGTTCATCTGCGGCGTGCCGATGAAGCTCGCCACGAAGACATTGGCCGGCTTGGCGAACACCTCGTGCGGCGTGCCGACTTGTTCGATGACGCCGTCGCGCATGATCGCGATTCGATCGGCCATGGTCAGCGCCTCCAACTGGTCGTGGGTGACGATGACCGTCGCCTTGGAAAGGCCCGAGAGCACTTCCTTGATCTGTCCGCGCATCGAGTGGCGTAGTTCGACGTCGAGGCGCGAAAGCGGTTCGTCGAACAGGAAGCAATTGGGATCGCGTACGATGGCGCGGGCGACCGCAACGCGCTGCTTCTCGCCCTCGGACACCTGGCCGGGCAACCGGTCGAGCACGCTTTCCAGGTGCAGGATCCTTGCCACCTTCATCACGCGATCGTCGCGTTCCTCCGCCGACAGGCGCTCATAATGCAGCGGCATCGCGATATTCTCACCGACAGAGAGGGCCGGATAGAGCGCATAGAACTGGAACACCATCGCGATGTCGCGTTTTTCAGGCGGCAGTTCGTTCATGGTACGGCCCGCGATCACCACCTCGCCCGAGGTTACGCGTTCGAGGCCGGCGATCATGCGCAGCGTCGTCGTCTTGCCGCACCCGGACGGCCCAAGCAGGCAAACCACTTCGCCGGCGGCCACTGACAGGTCGGCGTCGCGGACGGCGACGAAATCGCCGAACTTCTTGGTGATCTTGCGGATTTCTATCGTCGACATGGATCAGCGCTTCACGGTGCCGAAGGTGACGCCGCGCAGCAGATGGTTCTGCAGGAAGAACGTCACCAGGAA
>Ga0214472_10002709_pt1 | contig 18901 bp, 10 predicted proteins | sample RVTome_6_FD_207662 | JGI IMG/M metagenome (GOLD analysis project Ga0214472, IMG submission 207662) | Soil microbial communities from uranium-contaminated site in the Upper Colorado River Basin, Wyoming, United States - RVT140D175 | ecosystem: Environmental > Terrestrial > Soil > Contaminated >...
TCGCCGAATCGTCCGTCGCCGCGAAGTCCGCGGAGCACGATACGGTCCTGTTCTCGGCCGCCGTCGCGCCGCCGTCGATCCAGCAACCCCCTCCGAGGACCGGCGCCGTGGAAATCCCCCAATCAACCCCCGCCGATCTTCCGTTGGCGCCGTCGACCGCGCCAGGGCAGCACGCGGAAGCCGGCACACTGCGCAATGACGCCGAACTGCCGCAGTCCGATCCGTTAGAAGGTGTCGCCGACGAGAGCGGCATTCCGGCAAAGTATCTGTCGATTTTCATCGACGAAACCGAGTCGGCCATCGACACGCTGACGGAAACATTGCTCGCTCAGGAATCCAACCTCGACGCGTCGGCGAACGAAACCCTGTTGATCCTCAGTCACCGCATCAAGGGTTCGTCGGCCTCCGTGGGCCTCAACCGCATGGCCAAATTCGCCCATCTCATGGAAGACCTGCTGCAGATGATGCGAGAAACCGGCTCACGGCTTACCGCTGACATGACCGACGTGTTGTTGAAGTGTGTCGACGCGATGCGGGAATACGTCGTCGGACTCAAACAGGGCACACCGGACAGCTCTCATTTCGGCGTTCTATGCAGGCAATTGATTCGACTTCGATCGTCCTCGATAGACTCCGCCGGCAACGCCGACGATTCACCGCCGACACCGGATGTGTCCACTGCGGACCCGACGGCTTCCGCAGGTCCGCCGATATCCGATGTCGAGACTCCGTCATCGTCTGATGAGTCGAGCGCCGCGCAGACATTGGCGGAAATCCGCAACCACATCATCAGCAGCGCGCCGGAACACACCCGGGGCGTCATGGGGCGCATATGTTTTCAGCCGGGTTTTCCATTGGTCGGCATGAAGGCGCGGCTGTTGTACGAGAAACTGTCACAGTTTGGAAACGTGGTTTATTGTGATCCGGCCGCCGAGGCATTGGAATTATTGGACGACTTGCCGCATTTGGACTTCGGCGTCGAAACGACCGCGCCCGTCGACGAAGTCGTCTCGCAAATGAAGATCGTCAGTGTGGCGAGCGTCGCCGCCGAGGCGTTTCAAACGACTGCTCGCCCAATGGCCACAGACGCACCCTCCACCACCGAGTCACTCCCAGCGGAGATGCCGCAATTCGCCGCAGCGACGCCGCAGCCGGCCGCTCAAGCCGCGCCAACCGTTTGCGCCGCCAAATTCGACACCACGGCCCATGACGAACCTCCGGCAATTGCGTTGCCGGAAACCACCACGTCAGCCGCCGGCAGCCGTCCGGCCGAAACCTTAAGGGTCGATATCGATCGGTTGGACCAACTCATGAATTTGGTCGGGCAACTGGTCATCAACAAAGCCCGCTTCGGTCGGATCGGCGAATGTTTGCGGCAGGCGGTCGGGGACAGCCGCTCCTCCAAGTCGTTCCGCGGCACGTTTGCGGCGCTGGAAAAAATTACTGCGGCCCTGGATGAATACGACCCGCGCAGGGCGCAACAGCGCGAGTTGCTTTCGATGCGGGGTCTCGTACGGGTCATTCAGAATGACCTGGAAGCGTTCTGCCGCGACTTTGCCAAATTGAACGACGCCCGCGCCTCGGTTTCCGACCTGTCGGAAGCCGTGCACCAATTGGACCGCGTCGTGGACCGTATCCAGCGGAGCGTGATGGACACGCGGATGGTTCCCATCGGACCATTGTTCGCGCGGTTCCGCCGCGTGGTGCGCGACATCACCCGTGGCGCCGGGAAGGAGATTTTGCTGACCATCCGCGGCGAGAAGACGGAACTGGACAAACGGATGATCGACGAATTGAGCGACCCGTTAATCCACATGGTCCGCAATTCGGCCGACCACGGCATCGAGCCGCCGGAGGAACGCCTGGCCGCCGGCAAACCGCGGCAGGGGACGATCACGCTGGACGCGTTCCACCGCGGCAACAGCATCATCGTGCAAGTTGCCGACGACGGCCGCGGATTGGACTGCGAAAGAATTCTAGCCAGGGCGATCGAGCGGGAACTAGTTCCCGCGGCCGACGCTGAACGGCTCACGACCCACCAGATCCAAAACTTGATCTGGGAACCCGGCTTCACCACGGCCGAAAAAGTGACGGAGATTTCCGGCCGCGGCATGGGGATGGACATCGTCAAGTCCAAGATTGAGGAAATCAACGGCGCCGTCGAACTGGAAAGCACCTATGGTGAAGGCACGGTTTTCACCGTCAAACTGCCGCTCACGTTGGCCATCCTCCCCAGCCTGATGATCGAAATCTGCGGCGAGGTGTTGGCCATGCCGATCGAATCGGTCGTCGAAATCGTCAGCGTCGCCCACCAGGACGTAATCACCGTGCACGGCGCGCCGAGCACGCGCGTGCGCGGCCGCGTGATCTCGATCGTACGGCTTGACGACACGTTGCGTTTCCACGGTATTCAGCCCACGGAATCCGCACTCACGGCCGCCCAAGATTTGACGTTGGTGATCATCGGATGCGAAGGCGAAGAGATCGGGCTGGCGGTCGATAGCGTGCTGGGCGAAGAGGACATCGTCATCAAATCGCTGGCGGAAAACTACCGCAACGTGCAGGGAATCGCCGGTGCGAGCATCTTGGGAGACGGCCGCGTGTCGTTGATTCTCGACGTCGCGGCACTGCTGGAAATGACGGCCGGAACAGTCGCGGCCATCAATCATTACGAGGAGCAATAAGTATGAGCCAAATCCGCAACCCGGAAGTTCCCCACCTGGAACTGTTGCAGGCATTGTTCCGGTCCGCCACGGTCGACGCGTCGGCGGCCATGTGCCGCTGGACGAACGGACTGATCATGCTCACGTTGGACGAAGTCCGCGAGCTGCCGTTGGAGAAGGTCTGTGACGAGTTCAACTTCGGCACGGAACTGCTGACGATGGTCGTCTTGACACTCGACAAAGAAGTCGGCGGCGAATTGATTCTCGCCTTCGATGAAACCAACGGCCGCCAACTGGCCGCGATTCTGACCAACGAACCGGTCAATACGGACCCGCAGTGGTCGGAGCTGGAAAAGTCGGCGCTCAACGAGACGGGCAACATCCTGGGTTGCGCTTACATGAACGCCCTGACGCGACTGATCGGACTCGAACTGGTGCCTTCTCCTCCCTGTTTTCTGCAGGACTACGGCGCCAGCGTGCTTCAACAGGCGTTGATGGCGCAGGCCATGACGTGCGACCAGGCCCTCATCTGCCGCACGCGGTTTCACCGTGAAGGGGAAGACCTGAATTGGCACGTGTTTTTCGTGCCCACGCACGAGATGAGAAAGCACCTAGAGGACGCTCTCAGTGCCGGACACCGTACCTGATGATGAGCCGCGAGCCAATCGCCGGGAGGAACAATCGACATGGCTTCAGTGATCGACGCCTCGACGCAACAGGCGGTCGTCGTCAACATGGGACAGATCGCCGTCCGGCGCGACGGAAGCATGTTGGTAGAAGTTGTCGGATCGCCGAACGCGACGATTTAACCCCGGCGGCAACCGACTTCACGGCATTACGTCAGCGCAGCGTCTTCTCCAGCTCTTCTCTAATGCCCTTCTCGATCTGCCCTTTGAACATCACCGCGGCGAAGGGAATCTCGCCGTCGAACAGCACTTCTTGTTCTTCGACCACCAACCGCCCTTTGATCTTCAACCCGTAAGTGGTAAAGGCAAATGTCAGCACGTTGTCGTCCCACTGGCCGCTCATTTCGGAGATCTTGTCCTTGAAGTCCTCCTGGATTTTGTCCATGAAGTTCTTCAAGCGCGCAAGCGCAGCTTCCTTTCCCAGTTCGTGCGAGATCCGTATCGAAATCTTTGGCATGGTTGGTCTCTATCCGATGAATGCTTGACGGGAAACGATCAACCAATCCGGGCTTTCAATTCCGTCAACAGCCGGACGGCGTGGCCGATTTCTTCTTTTTGGCGCGCCGGATCCTGCGGGATTTCCCGTTCGATTGTCAACGGGCCGGTATAACCGAGCGCGTCGAGTGCGCGCAGGTAGTTCTCCATGCCCACGTCGCCCTGGCCCAACGGCACTTCCGCGCCCCATTGCTTGCCGGGTTCGGCCGCCCACGTGGCGTCCTTGCAATGCACGCTATGCACGCGGTGGCCGATCTTCCGTAGCGCTTCGATCGGTTCGCCGGACCCGTAGAGAATCATATTGGCCGGGTCGAAATTCACATACAGGTTGTCGCGTCCGACGTCGCCCATGAATTGCAACAGGTCGTCGGCCGTTTCCTGGCCGGTTTCCAGGTGCAGATTCTGCCCGTTGCCCTGGCAATGGTCGCACACGTCCCGGGTCACGTCGACCACTTGACCGTACAGCGGATCGCTGGAATCGTGCGGCACGAAACCCAGGTGCAGCGCCACCACGTCGCAAGCGAGCAACCTGGCGAAGTCGGCAATCTCCTTCATCTCCCGCGTCCGCGCCGCGCGGGTCTCGGCGGGCACCAAACCGACGGTTTTTACCGTCGTGGGGATGTCGGCATAGCTCTCTCCCTCAAATCCGCCAAAGACGGCCGTCAGCGTGATGCCCGCTTCGTCGAGCCTTGCCAAGAAGTCCTCCGCCTGACGCGGCGTGCGGGTTTCCCGGTGCGGCGCGTGCAACTGAATCGTCGGCACGCCCAACTCGCGGGCGACCTCCAGCTTGACCCCCAACCCCGCATCGATGCTGGCGAACACGCCGATCGGCCATTTATCCATGTGTGAATCCAGAAAGGTCAAGGGTCAAGGGTCAAGGGTCGAGAGTCGAGAGACAAGGGCCGAGGGACAAGGGTCTCGCGTGAAATTCTGGCCCTAGACACTTGACCCTCGACCCTTGACCTTTTTCCCTCCTCACACTGGCTCGCTCGGCGCCACGCCTTCGGGAGTGGCGTCGCTGTCAATGTCGAACCAAGCGGGGTCGAAATCGATCTTGCGGCCTTCGGCGAGCGCGATGTTCGAGGTCAGCGCGATCACGGCGTCGGCCAGCGCGACCTCCGGCTTGCACTTCGGCTGAGGTTGTTCGGCGTAATCGCCTTCCGGCTGGAAGTTGCGCAGGCACCAGGCCCAGTGCTCCATTTCCTCCGTATAACCGCGGCTGATTTCCTTGGTGGCATCCTGGCCTACGGCCACCGACATTTCACCGCTGTCGGTGGTGCTCAACGCGGCGCCGCCGCCTTTGGCCTCGACAGAAACTTTCGTCATCGTGGACGAGCCCTTGAAGAGCATGGCATTTTGTTCCCGCTCCAGGATCAACGTGCCCTCGGTGCCCAATACCGTCTCGCCGTAACCGCCGAAGCCGTTGCCGTTGATCGACGAGTATGTGACGACAATCTTTTTCTCCGGCGCCGTGGTGGCGTCGTAGCCGGGTCCGGGAAATTCGAACATGCAGTAGACGTGGTCGTCGCACTCGCGGTCCAAGGGGAAGATGTGCCGGCCGCCCACGCCCGTCACGCTCAACGGTTGGGCTTTTTTTCCGTCCTCGCGCAGCGCACTACAGAAGATCCCCGCGGCGTCCAGTTGGTGGCTGCCAAGCTCGGCCATCAGCCCGCCTCCCGTGCGGTCCCACAATCGCCAGCGGATGAGTTCTTCCAGCGGCGAGCACTCGTACGTGGTTTCGCCCGATTTGAGTATCTTCTGCTCGTAGCCGTACTTGGCCGCGTCCACGTCGCGATCGAGCATCTGCAACTCGGCCTTTTGGATCTGCACCGAAAGGTCTTCCATGCGTTTGAGTTGACTGGCCTTCGCGGAACCAGACAACGTGGGCAGCCGTTCTTCGGTCTCTTTCAGTGACTTGCGACGGCCGGCCAAATACTTGCCCAGGTCGTCGTCGGTCGGCAGCGGCGGCCGCCAACTGTCGCTTCCCGGCAGGTTGCCGCGGTGCCATTGGGCGCGGATGTGGTGCAAATCGCCCAGCAGGCCCTTTTTGATCATCGCCACGGCATTGTCGTAGAGGATGCTGTAATGCCGCTGGTGGCCGGTGGCCAGGATTTTCTTTTCGCGCCGGGCGACGCGGCCCATGTTTTTGCACTGGTGTACGCTGTGGGCCATCAGTTTCTCCGTCAGCACGTGTTTGCCGGCCAGCATCGCCTCGATGGCCACCTTGTCGTGCAAGTGCAGCGGCAGCGCGATGATCACCCCTTCGATGTCGTCGTCGTTCAGCAGGTCCTTGTAATCCTGATCGTAGACCTTGATGTTCTCGCGAGCCTTGTCCTCGTCGCTGTATTCGTACTTCGCAATCAATCCCGGCCGCACGTGCAGCGCGGACATGTCGCCGTGAAACGCGCGGTGGACGTTGTACGGCCGGATGTCGGCGATCGCCTTGACCTGGACGTAGTCGGGCGAGATGGCGCCGATCAGCACGCCGCCCTCGTCGCCGGTGCCGATAATGCCCACCCGGACCGGATCGCCGATCGACTTGTCATAGCCGTAGTAAAACGCCCCCAGCCCCGCGCCCGAGGCGACGCCGGCGGCGATGCTCCCCATGAGAAAATCACGCCGGGTGAACTCGCTGCCGATGGCCGCCTGAAAATTACGCGTGCCGATCGCTTTTTGTTCGGGATTCAGGTTCATGACGTTTCCTTTTTACCGAAGAGTGGCCGCACCAGCCCATAGTGTATAAAGAAATCGAGTCCGCCCCAGCGTCCCACGTGCGTGGCCGCCAGGGTGAACATCGCCATCATTTCGATGAACTCTTTGGTCACGATCAACGACCGGCCCACGACCGGCGGCGCGGGCGGATAAATGCTCGGCCAGGCAGGCTGACTCAACACGATCAAGAGCAGAAACAAGCCGCCGCTGAAACTGGCCAGCCGCGTGAACAACCCCGCCATCAGGCAGAAGCCGATCGCGATGTTGGAATACGTGACCAAGTCGTCCATCCAGTCCAGCTTGTCCCGCGGCGGCTCGTACCGGCCGCCGGCCGCCTGGCGATCGTCGGGCGTGGCCAACTGATGGATCTCGTCCAGCATCGAGTCGGTCATCCGCTCGATCTCGGACAACCAGACGTTGGCCGTGGAGCGCAGTCCCTGCGACCGCTCCCACAGGCGTTGCCGCTGATATGGGACCTCGTTGAAGTTGGCGTTCGCCTTGTCGCGGGCCAGTTTGTCGAGATCGAAAAAGTAGTCTTCGATGTCCGCTTCGTTGGCGTCCAGATACCGCGTCAGTTCGCGGCGGTACTTTTCAAAGACCGCGTCGGCCGCTTCCCGTTTTTCGCCGGTGAGTTGATAATGTGCCTTGGCTTCATCAACGAGCCGCCGCCAGCGGTCGATCACCACCTGACCGCGGACCGGAGCCGGCGGCTGCGCATTGTCGTCTGCGGCGGCTGCGGGGACTTCGGAGACGCCCAATCGCTGCCGACCGTCGTAGTCGGGGATCATGTCATGGAAAAACTCGGTCAACGGGCCCTTGGCCTGCGTCAGGTAGGTCGCGGACGTAAAGTCCGGATCGTTGAGTTTTTCCAGACCTTGATAGAGGAAGTGCCAGCCGATGGTGATCCGCAACAGGACCATCATCGTCACGCCCAGACCGCCGAGCTGAAATCTACCGTTAGACAGTGGAAACCTCCTGCCCCCGATTCACCGTCGAGAGCCCTTCCCGCGGCGGCCCCTCCAAAGGACGGAGCCAAATCGCCTGCGCCGGGCAACGGCGGGGGGTGGGAATAAACGTGATCGTAACAAGAGATTATAGGCCCTCCGCCCCGCGCCCACCACTCCCTTTTTCGTGCCCGGACGGACGGCGCCAAGCGGCCTGTTGAATAAGTCGGGTGCCACCGCTAGTTTGTCCAGCAGTGCTTCGATTTCCGCGAATAACACCACTGGACAAGCCGGCAGTGGCACACATTTTTGGGAAACGCTCCGTTCTCACCAGCCGCAGACGCAGGCCACACGATGACCCAACCGCTGTACCAAGTCGACGCCTTCACACAGAAACCCGCGGTGTGATGGTCACCAGCCGATCCTCGACGGACGAGCTCGATTTCGTTTCCCGCTACTTCGCGCCCGGTGCGGGCATCGACGAAGACCCGGTCACCGGTTCGGCCCACTGCTGCCTGGGCGATTATTGGCTCCGGCGGTTGGGCAAAGACAAATTGCTGTCCTATCAGGCGTCTGCCCGCGGCGGCGTGGTCCGGGTTCGGGTCACCGACGAGCGCGTCTATCTGGGCGGACATGCGGTGACGGTGTTTACCGGCGAGCTGTGTTGTTGACGAGTGCCGGTGTTTCGTTGCCGTTATGGCGACGGTTGGCCGGCCTGAATTATTCGTAACCCGAAACGTAAGTGAGGGAAGCCCGGCGAACTCCCTCGCTTACGCTTCGGGTTGTGATATGCTCGTTACATTCGGCAAGGTGAGACCGACTCGCGCGGGCTTACGAGGATACATCCGTGCTCTCCTTTTTATAAACAATCCGGGCTCGTGGGTTGCCCGCGCGGAAAGCAGCATTCGACCACGTCATAAAACTCTTGAGGCGTGCTGACGCGGGAGACCTGAGAGCGAAATTCTCGCGCGCCGCGTTGACCTTGCGCATAACAGCAGGCGTAGCGCCGCATCAGGACGGTTCCCTTCTCGCTCCCAAAGCGATCGACGACTAGGCGGTAATGATCCGACAGCAACGCGCGTTGCCGGGCCAGCGTCGGGTCAGGCGGGATCGGCTCGCCGGCCAGCGCCGCGCGGGCCTGGGCGAACAGCCAGGGCCGGGACAACGCGGCGCGCGCGATCATCACGCCGTCGACGCCATAGCGATCAAAGGCATCGACCACTTTATCCGGCGTGTCGAGGTCTCCGTTGCCGATCAACGGAATGCGCTTCAGATGCGGTTTGATCTCGGCGATCCGCAGCCAGTCGGCCGATCCGCGAAAATAATCGGCCGCCGTCCGGCCGTGTACCGTCAGCGCCGCCGCGCCGGATTGCTCCACCACGTGGGCCACGTCGATCGCATTGATGCGGTCGCGGGTGCAGCCCAACCGGATCTTGGCCGTCACCGGCACCGGCGCGCAGGCCGCGACGACGCGCTCGATGATCGCCCCAATGCGGTCCGGGTGCTTCAGCAGGTACGAGCCGCTCTTGGCCCGCTCGGTCACTTGCCGCACCGGGCAGCCGAAGTTGATGTCGACCACGCTCACCCGGAATTCATGCGCCAACCGGCTGCCCACCGCCGCCAGCGCCGCGGGGTCGTTGTCCCAGATTTGCACCGCCAGCGGCCGCGGCTCGTCCCGCACGCCCCAGAGACGATCAGGAAATTCGCGGTCATATTCCTGCCGGGCCAGAAAACCCTTGGCGTGCACCATCTCGGTCGCCTGCAGCCCGGCGCCGCCGAACTCGCGCACGATCTGCCGAAAGGCGTAATTGGTGAAACCCGCCATCGGCGCCTGCAACAGCGGTGGATCGACCACCAGCGGACCAATCCGCAACGGGCGGATGCGGGTTTCCGTCGGAGCAAACGAAGCTGTCGCCACGGGGGTATCCATACCTGCGCATTGAATACCAACCGCGCGTTTCGGGCAAGCCGGCCGCACGTCAACGGCCGGCGCCAGCAAGCTATCGATCGCGCGCCTTACTTCGTCGCGATCGGCCGCGCCCAGGTTTGTCCCTGCTTGTACCGCTCGGCCCGGTCGACGACGACGGCGTCGCGGCTGGTGGCGATGACCTTGTCCAGCGCCTGGTGGAACTCGGCCTTGTTCGGTTCGCGCAAGCCCCGGTGATGCGCCAGCTCGACGATCGTTTCGCACGCCGCCTGGGCGAAATCCGGCTGGTCCAAAAATGTGACGACCAGCCGCAGCGTTTCCGGAGTCCGGATCGCCCGGGCGCGCTGGATCGCCAACAGGCGTTCTTCGTCGCGGGTCGCCATTTCTAGGGCTTGTTTCAATAGCTCCAGCCGCTCGGCATCCGTCCGATCGTCGCGCAACGGGGCGACGCGAATCGCCGCGCGCAGCGCCATGATCCGATGCTCGGCTTGTTTCTCGGAGCGCGCCAATGCAAGCAACCGCGCGGCGACAGAAGCATCCGGCCAATGGCACAGTGCCCGCAGTCCCGTCTCGTGCAGTGCGGGATCGGCGTCGGCGAGGGCGGTTTCGACGACCTCCAACGCCTGCGGACCGCCGACGCGTCCCAGCGTGGGCAGCAGGGCGACGCGGTCAGCATGATCCATTGAATCCATGACGGCCAACAGCGGTTCGGCCTGGCGCTCTGGATCCGCAGTCCGATGGCAGACGAACATTACGGCCTTTTCGGCGGCCGCGCGTTCGGCGCCGGTCTCGGCCTTCAAAACGCCGCGCACCATGGCGGCGACGTGTTGGGCGCCGGCCAATTGCGCCAGCGCCTTCATCGCCGCGGCGCGTACCACCGGATCGTCCGCGACGGCGGCCGAGAGGATGGCCGGAATTGTGCTCACCGCGCGGCGGGCTTGGAGAATGTCGATCAACACCGCCCGCAGCTTCGGGGCGGCCGCGGTCATTCGCTCCGCGATCGCCGCCGAAGCGGCGTCGCCCCGTAAGCGAACCAGGCTGTTTTTGGCGGCGGCCTGCTCAGAGGGTGTGCCGTCGGCGAGCGAATCGATCAACAGTTCGCAGTCGGCGGTTTCGCCCAACTCGCCCAATGCGGAGATCGCCGCGATGCGGACTTCCGACTGCTTACTGCCGGCCGACAACTGCAACACCGCCGGCCGGGCCGCGACGTCGCCCCGATCGGCCAGCGCGCCCAGCAGACCGACTTGCGCGTCGGCCGACAGCTTCGGCAACTGCGCGGCGAACTTCCGCGTGGCCGCTTCGCCCGGCGCCTCGGTGCGCACCTGTTCTAGCGCCAACGACCGCACGTCCTTGTCACTGTCGGCCAAGAGACCGATCACCAGGTCGACCAGACCGTCATCTGACTCTTGAGCCGGCTCAACGCCCACCGCGAGAACCGTGGCGGCAAAGCAAATCATGACGCTGAGAAGGAATCGTATCCGATTCAACGTGCAATCTCCAACAAAGAACATTACTATTCTATTCTATCGTGCGACCCAGGCCAATTTCATTAGTGACGATTAGCGCAGATCAGTGTTCTCAATCACGCTCGTCTCACTTCATCGATCTCCGCGGCGCCGGCTTATCGATCGTTTTATCGTCGCTCTCCTCCGCGTCCTCTGACTCTGCGTGAGCCCCTGACAACAACAACGGTCAATCGACCGCCGAGCCCGCCGCCGCCCGCGCAGCCTGCGCGCCGTTGCCGGCAATGACCGCGTCGCGGTGCTCGGTTAAGAACTCGCGCAGATCGCCGCGCGACAGGTCCTCCACTTCACGAAACCGCAGTTTGACCACGTCCTTTTCAGGCCGGTCGGTTTTGACTTTTCGCGCGCGGCCCAGTCCGGCCACGCGCCCCAGCGCAAACTGCCCCTTGGGCCCGTTGAGCAACAGCTCAACCGACTCCACACGCTTGGTGCGGACGGTCGCCCAGGGTTCGGCGCCGGTGTGCAAACAGAGATGGACCACCTGTTGATTGGTCCAGACGAATTCTCCCTGCGGCGCCAGGGAAGACAACAGATCGAACAATTGCGTCAACACCTCCGCGTCCCACCGCACCCGTCTGCCCAATGGAAAACCCTTGCGGGCCAGGTGCCACCGGCGCCCCAGCACCTTCCAGGGCATAATCTCTGCGGGCTTCTCGTGCGCTCGATCGGTGATCCGGGTGAAGCCGGCCACCGCCTGTTCGAGAAATTGCCAGAACTCCGGCTGGTCCACTTCCTCCAATGAGTGGACCTTCAACTGCACCTCCTGCCACGGCCCGCGGAGGTTGGTGCACTCAACCCGCGGCTGCGATCCGTAGACCGGGATGTCCGGCAATTCGTTGAGCGGTTTGAGGTCCAACGTCGCCACCAGCGATTCGCGGTCGAAGGTGCGCTTGGCCGTGCGGAATTTCAACTTCAACAGCCACTCTTCGCCCGTGATGGCGTGCAGGAACCAGCCGTCGGATTTCTTGGCGGCCGAGATTTCCACGATGCTGCGATGGTCCCAGTTGGTGCGGGCGAAGTCGCCCAGCTCATGAATCCGATCGACCACGCGAGCCAAGATGCGGCCGTCCCACCGGCAGGCGTTGCCGTTGCGCGCCAGCCGGTCGCGGGTATGCCAGCCGCGGCCGTCGGCCTGCCACGGCATTTGCGCTTCGCGCCCCACGTGGGTGATTTCCAAATCGCCGCTGCGGCGGGCTTCGGCCGCCTCGAAATCGTAAGGTTTCCGTTCCTGATGAGGACCGGCGGCCAATACGGGGGCCAGCACTTCGCCCGTAAAAGATCGCGCGAGGTCGTTTGTTTTCGTCTTCCCGAATTCTTGCGCGTGGGCCGCCACTTCCTCCGGCGTGCCGGCGACGACGATCCGGCCGCCGTCCTCGCCGGCTTCGGGTCCCAAGTCGATCACCCAATCGGCCGTCTTGATTACGTCCAGGTTGTGTTCGATCACGACCATCGTGTTGCCCAGGTCGACCAGGCGGTTGAGCACCTCCAACAGCTTGGCCAGATCGTCGAAGTGCAGTCCCGTGGTCGGCTCATCCAGCACGTAAAGCGTTTTGCCGGTGTCGGGACGCGCCAGTTCGGCCGCCAGCTTGACGCGCTGCGCTTCACCGCCCGACAGGGTCGGGGCGGATTGTCCCAGGCGGATATAGTCCAGGCCGACGTCGCACAGCGTCTGGAGGATGCGGCGGATCTTGGGGATGTTTTTGAACAATTCCGACGCCCGGCCGCACGGCAACTCGAGCACGTCGGCGATCGTATGATCGCGATAACGCACAGCCAGCGTCTCCGGGTTATAGCGCGCGCCGCGGCACTCGTCGCAGTCGACCCACACGTCGGGCAGGAAGTGCATCTCGATGCAAAGCTGTCCGGCCCCTTCGCATTTCTCGCAGCGCCCGCCGGGCACGTTGAAGCTGAACCGGCGAGGCGAATAGCCGCGCATCTTCGACTCCGGAAGTTGGGCAAACAGCGACCGGATCAACTCGAACACGCCGGTGTAGGTGGCCGGGTTCGAGGTCGGCGTGTTGCCCAGCGGCTGCTGATCGACGCGGATTACCTTGTTGATGCGCTCCAGACCGTGGATCGCCTCGTGCGCGCCGGGCACCGTTTGAGCGCGATGGAGAATACGAGCCAGAGCGTTGTATAGCACCTCTTCCACCAACGAACTCTTGCCGCTGCCGCTGACGCCGGTGACCACTGTGAGCGCGCCCAGCGGAAACCGCGCGTGGACGTCGCGCAGGTTGTGATGCCGCGCGCCCAGCACTTCCAACCACTCGGTCGGCGTATCGGCCTCCAGGCGGCGATTGGTCGGCACCGGGATCGCCTTCTTGCCGGTCAAATACGGTCCGGTGACCGACGTCCCCTGTCGGCCGATTTCGGCCGCGGTGCCTTCGGCGACAATCTCACCGCCCAAATGTCCCGACGCGGGACCAAAATCGAGCAAGCGGTCGGCGCCGGCGATCACTTCACGATCATGTTCCACGACCAGCAGCGTGTTGCCCAAATCGCGCAGCTTGGTCAACGCGGAGAGCAACCGGCGGTTGTCGCGTGGGTGCAGTCCGATGGTCGGTTCGTCCAGCACGTACAACACGCCGGTCAATCCGCTGCCCGCCTGACTGGCCAGGCGAATCCGCTGCGCTTCGCCGCCGGAGAGCGTGGCGGCGGCGCGGCCCAGGGTGAGGTATTCCAAACCGACGTCCAGCAGAAACCGTACCCGGTTGGTGATCTCGCGCACCAACTCGCCGGCGATCTGCCGCTCTCTGGCGTCGAGCTTCCAGCGCTTCAGATCGCGCATCAGTTTACCCAACGGCAACCGGCAGACCTCGTCCAACGTCCGATCGCGGAACCGCACGGCCGAGCTTTCCTCGCGCAGCCGGCTGCCGGCGCAACTGGCGCATTCGGTGTCGTCGATCAAGTGATCCAGTTGCGCGCGAAACGTGGCCGACAACCTGGACGCTTCTTCCAGTGCCGGGTAAAGGCCTTTGTATTGGAAACGAAACAGCGGGCGGGCGGCCTTGCGTTTGCCCTTGGGGAACACGTCGATCCATTCGTCGGCGGTGCCGTGCAGCACGATCCGCCGCGCGCGGGTGCCGAGTTGATCGAACGGCACGTTCGACGGCACGCCGGCCTGCTTCGACAATGCGGCGAGCATCAGCTCAAACAGCGGCTGCTTCACGACCGGCCAGAGCGCGACGGCGCCTTCGGCCAAGGTGAGCTTGGGGTCGTTAAGCAGGGCGTTCAGATCGGCGCCCAGTTGCGTTCCCAACCCTTCGCACGTCTCGCACCAGCCGAGCGAGCTGTTGAATGAAAAGCTGTGCGGCGTGAGCGGCTCGAAGCTGCGGCCGCAGGCGTCGCAAGCGAAGTGCTGGCTATGCGTTTTCTCTGCCCATTTCGATTCCGGCGCGTCGTCCCGAGGGAATGCCACGTGCAACACGCCTTTGCCCAGCGCCAGGGCGCTCCCGACGCTGTCGGCGATGCGGCTGCGGGATTTTTGCTCGATCTTGACGCGGTCGACGATCACTTCGACCAGGTGCCGGCGGCGGCGGTCGATCTGCGGGGCGTCGTCCAATGAGAGCGTCTGGCGATCGACGCGAATCCGTACGTAGCCGGCCGCGCGGATCTCTTCCCAGAGCGTCTCGTACCGCTCGCCGACTTGAATCTCCAACGGCGCCATCAGATACATTCGCGTGCCGGCCGGTTCGGACATCACCTTGTCGATCACTTCATCGGCCGATTGCGTGCCGATCACCCGGTCGCAGTCGGGACAGTGCGGCGTGCCCAGCCGGGCGAACAGGATGCGGAAGTAGTCGTAGATTTCCGTGACCGTGCCGACGGTCGAGCGCGGCGTGTGGCCCAGGTGTTTTTGCTCGATGGCAATGGCCGGCGAAAGCCCCTCGATGTGCTCGAGCTTCGGCTTCTGCATCTGACCGACAAACTGCCGGGCGTAGGAACTCAGGCTTTCGACATAGCGGCGCTGTCCTTCGGCATAGATGGTGTCCATGGCCAGCGAACTCTTGCCCGACCCGCTGGGCCCGCAGCAGACGGTCATCGCGTCGCGGGGGATGTCGACGTTGACTTCTTTGAGATTGTGCTGGCCGGCGCCGCGCACCTTGATGGTGGTCTGCTGGCCGTTGCGAAGTGCCGCGGATTGGGCATGTCCGTTGGCCGTCTTCCGACGGCGTGGTTTTTTCATGCCCAGCAGCGGCGCCAGCGACTGACCAGTATACGACTGCTTTGTTCCGGCAATCTCTTCCGGCGTTCCGGCGGCCACCACTTTTCCGCCGCCGGCGCCTCCCTCGGGTCCCAGGTCGATGATCCAGTCGGCCGTCTTCACCACGTCCAGGTTGTGCTCGACGACCAGCACCGTGTTGCCGGCGTCGACAAAGCCGTGCAGCACGGTGAGCAACATGCTGATGTCGGCAAAGTGCAGCCCGGTGGTCGGCTCGTCCAGAAGGTACAGCGTTTTTCCCGTGCTGCGCTTGACCAGTTCGCGGGCCAGCTTGATCCTTTGCGCCTCGCCGCCGGAGAGCGTGGGCGAGGGCTGGCCGAGTTTCAGATAATCCAACCCAACGTCGTGCAGCGTTTGCAGCTTGTCGTGAATCTTGGGGATGTTCTCAAAGTGGGCCAGGGCCTGCTGGATGTCCATCTCCAACACGTCGGATATCGACGCGCCCTTGAACTTGACTTGCAACGTCTCGCGATTGAAGCGATGCCCCTCGCAAACCGGGCAGGTGACCCACACGTCGGCCAGAAAATCCATGTTCAGCCGGTTCGAGCCGTTGCCGTCGCAAGCCTCGCAACGGCCGCCGGCAACGTTGAAGCTGAAGCGGCCGGGTTTGTAACCGCGGGCCTTGGCGTCGGGCAGTTGGGCGTACAGCCGGCGGATTTCGTCGAACACCTTGATATAGGTTGCCGGATTGGAGCGCGGCGTGCGGCCGATGGGCGATTGGTCGATGGCGATCAGCTTGTCGAGATGTTTCAGGCCCTCGATCCGTTCATGCTCGCCGGGCGCGCCCAGACCGCCGTTCAGATCGCGGCGCAGCGCCTCGACCAGGATGCCGTTCACCAGAGAACTCTTGCCGGACCCCGAAACGCCCGTGATGCACGTGAACGTGCCCAGTGGGATTTCGACGTCGACGTTTTTCAGATTGTTGTGCCGCGCCGCGACAACTTTCAGTGACTTGCCGTTGAGCGGACGGCGACTGGCGGGCACGTCGATGCGGCGTTTGCCGTCGAGAAACTGCCCGGTAACGCTTCTCTCTTGCCGCATAATTTGGCGCAGCGGTCCACTGGCCACCACTTCTCCGCCGCGCACGCCGGGTCCGGGACCGAAGTCGATGATGTGATCGGCCGCGCGCATCGTCTCTTCGTCATGTTCGACGACGACGACCGTATTGCCTTGGTCGCGCAGTTGCATGAGCGTGTCCAGCAGCCGCGCGTTGTCGCGGGCGTGCAGGCCGATCGACGGTTCGTCCAAGATGTACAACACGCCGACCAGCCCGCAGCCAATCTGGCCGGCCAGGCGGATGCGTTGCGATTCGCCGCCCGATAACGTCGGCGCCTTGCGGTCCAACGTCAGGTATTCCAGTCCGACGTTGGCCAGAAAACCGAGCCGTCCGCGGATTTCCTTGAGCAGTTCGGCCGCGATGAACTGCCGCGTGTCATCCAGTTGCAGTTGGCTGAAAAAGTCGGCCGCGTCGGAGACCGCCAGCCCGCACACCTCGGGCAGTGACATGCGGGGGTGATCGGCAAAGCGGGGGTGGGCCGTAATGAGTTTCACCGCGCGGGCCTGATCGTTGAGCCGCGCGCCGCGGCAGGCGCTGCAGGCCAGCACGCGCATGTATTTTTCCAATTGCCGGCGCTGGATTCGGCTGTTCGAGTTGCGGTACTTCGACAAGAGTTCCGGTATGATCCCCTCATACGTGCCGCCGTACTTGTGTACGCCCGCGCCGTGCCGCCAGGAAAAGGTGACGTGCAAGTCGCCGGTGCCCCACAGCAGCGCGCGTCGCAACTCGTCGTCGATCTCTTCCCAGGCGGTTTCCAACAGCGAGCCGGCATCCAGTTCGTGAACTCGTTCCAATGTTTCGGCTACGCCCTGATAGATGTGGCGCCGCCAACGGCCCAGATCGCGCCAGCGAGGAATCGTCTCGACACAGCCTTGAGCCAACGACCGGCTGGGGTCGGGAATCAATGCGTCCGGATCGAAGGTGTATAACTCCCCCAGGCCGTCGCACGAGGGGCACATGCCCTGCGGGCTGTTGAAGCTGAACATCTGCGGCGTCGGCGGGTCGAAGCTTACGCCGCAGGGGACGCAGGCGTAATGGGCCGAGAGCTGGATGTCGTCGGAATGCGCGCCGCGTTCTGTGTGCGGTTTGCCGTCTGGTGAATCTTCCGCCGCGTCGTCATCCGCCGCCGTCGCAATGATCAGGCTGCCGCCGCCGACTTTCAGCGCCAGGTCGACCGCTTCGGCCAGCCGGCCGCGCAGCTTCGCTCCGGCGGTGAGCCGGTCGATGACGACTTCGATGTCGTGCCGCATGCGGCGGTCCAGGCCCAGATCGTCCCCCAGCCGAACGACGCGTCCGTCGACTCGAGCGCGCATAAACCCCTGCTTCAGCAGGTCTTCGAACAGGTCGCGAAACTCGCCTTTCTGCGCCCGGCTGACCGGCGCCAATACGGAGAACTTGGTGCCGGCGGGAATCCGCTCAATGCGGCCCAGGATTTGTTCGCGGGTTTGGGCCGTGATCGGCTCGCCGCAGCGCGGGCAGTGCCCCTGTCCGGCGCGGGCGTACAGCACGCGCAGGTAGTCGTAGATTTCGGTGATCGTGCCGACCGTCGAGCGGGGGTTCTGGCCGCTGGACTTCTGCGAGATCGAGATCGAAGGGCTCAACCCGTCGATGTGGTCGACGTCCGGCTTGGGCATCTGCCCCAGAAACTGCCGGGCGAAACTGGACAGGCTCTCGATATACCGCCGCTGCCCTTCGGCGTACAACGTATCGAATGCGAACGAACTCTTGCCCGACCCGCTGACGCCGGTCAGGCAGATCAGCCGGTTGCGGGGCAGAACGAGATCGACCGAGCGCAAGTTATGTTCTCTCGCGCCCTTAACCACAATATCCGTAGCAGCCATGCGCGTCCGTCGCAAGCACTGGGGTGAGTCTCAAAACGCGACCGAATTCAACATTGTAGGAGACAAGCGGGAAATTGGACAGGGCGTACATGGAATGGCCAGCACTGGTGTGGGCATCGTGATTGTAGGTGGAAAGTCGGCTCAGTTCCTTCGCCTGGCTCAACTGGCTCAATCTCCACGACCGTTTACGGTCGTTTCCCGCCGTCAGGCGGTGCTAGGCCCGGCATTTATGCCGGGTAATATGACGCACCCGAATGATTCGTGGTGGCGCGCCAGCCGCAGCGATGCCGCGGCTGGCGCTCCACCACATGGGGTTTCATTTCGCCGAACCCGGCATAAATGCCGGGCCTAATACTGCCCACGGGGCGTAAACGCCCCACAGCAGATCCCTTGAGAGAATTTTCGCCTACAGTTTCGACGTCCACACGTGCCGGGGCGCGCCGGGGCTGCACCGGTAACTGTCCGGAAGCCGGTTGCCGGTTGCCTCCCTGCGTTGACGCCTGCCACTGCAAGAAATAGACTGGAATGTCGGCCGTTCACACGTAAAGGAACGAGTATCAAAGTTGCAGGTCGCGTCTCACAATTCTCTCAAACGGCAATCGAGGCGTCGGGATGGCCGACAATCAGCGCGCAAAAGAAATCATCGCGGAGATCGTCCGCGCCTCGCCCGGCGGCTCTATCTCCTCGAAAACGAGGCTTTACAAAGCCTTCTATTTCGCCCACCTGTACTACGCCAAGGATCAGCCGGACTACCTGTCCGACTGGCCGATCGTCCGCATGCCATACGGGCCAGGCATCGATGGGAGTGACGAGTTGATCCGTGAAATGGCC
>Ga0214472_10002710_pt1 | contig 18899 bp, 11 predicted proteins | sample RVTome_6_FD_207662 | JGI IMG/M metagenome (GOLD analysis project Ga0214472, IMG submission 207662) | Soil microbial communities from uranium-contaminated site in the Upper Colorado River Basin, Wyoming, United States - RVT140D175 | ecosystem: Environmental > Terrestrial > Soil > Contaminated >...
GGAAATACCGGAGCGCCTCACCCGGCATTACAACCTCAAACACGCCGGCGCCGACGAAGTCGCCGACTATCTTGTATCGCAGTTCAATGCCAAAGGCGGTGGCGGCTCTCGTTTGGGGCGACCGGGTGCCCAAGGTGCGCCGGTCGTTGCCTCACCCGCAGCGCGATCACTCAACACACCGAGTTTTATTTCCTATCCTCGCTTGAATCTCTTGACCGTGCTCGCCACAGACGAGCAGTTTCCCCGCATCGATGAACTCATTGCGCTGGTGGACGTTCGAAGCGAGCTGGAGGAGTGGCAGTCCGTGACGCTCCAACACGCGGATGCCAAGACGGTGGCGGATACACTCACGGCCATGTTCGGTAGTGGTGGCGGCGGTGCGCGGGGCGGAAAGCCGGGCGCGGCGGCGTCCGGCGGTGGCGATGCACGCTTCATCGGCGAAGAGGGTGGTCGGACACTCCTGTTCAGTGCTGGTGTGTCAATGAAGGATTCGATTTTGACGGCGATTGAAAACTTGGAAACAGACGCCAAGTCGGCGACCAGCATCCGTGTGCTCACACTCAAATTCGCGGCCGCCGGACAGGTTGCTACTGCCCTAAAATCAGCGTTTGACGTAGGGCGTGGTGTCCGAGGTGGTGCCGGCAAAACCCGCTTCACCATCACGCCCCATGATGCCTCGCGGCAGCTTTTCGTTCAATCCGATGACGCGACGTTCGCCGAGATTGAAACGTTGGTTGCTGCCATGGACAAGCCCGGCGGATTCATCGGTGATTTTCGATTCTACCGACTGCAGCACGCCGATGCGAAGAATGTCCACACGCTGATGACCAAACTAATCGCGGACTACGTGAAGCGTCTTCCGCAGGAAGCCCGCAACAGCATGGAGGCGTTTAGCGTCGAATTCGACGAAAGCACCAATTCACTCATTGTGCTGGGCAGTCCGGTGGTTTTCGGATTCATCGAGGAGAACTTGACCAAGATCGACAACCCGGCCAACGCCGCCAGCCCCATCAGTGTCATGATGGTGGCCCTAAAGACGGCGGACGCCCAGGAAGTGGCCGGGAACATCAATCGACTGTGGGTGGAAAAGGGGGCCGCGACCGGCAAGGATCGTGCTCAGGCGGAGGCCAATCGATCGCTCAACATGCTGATCGTTCGCGGTCCGCAGGATCAACTCGACGAGATCAAAAAACAGTTCATCGACCCCATGCAGGAGCAGTCGGCGCCGGCGCTGTTGACGGAGACCATAGCCCTGCAATTCGCCGATCCCGAAGCGATCGCCGAGACGATCAACCAGGTGTTCGAGGCTCGCCGCCGTGCCGTACAGGGGCTCGGTGCTCGCGGCAGCACGGTTTCCCCTCTTGAGTTCACGGTGGTTGTTACGCCACAGGCCTCCACGAAACAAGTGGTGGTACAGGCCAGTGAACACAACATGGCACAGATCAAGGATTGGGTCACCGAGTTCGATCGGGAGGACATCGCCGAAAAGCTAGCGACCACCGTCAAGATTTATCCGATCAAGTTCGTAGATACCGATGCCGTCGTCAGGATCATCAGCGAATGGTGTCGATCGCGTCCGCAAAGCAGCGGCAGAGGTCAGAGCAAGGAGGTCTGCTTAGCCACCTCCGAGCCCATGACGCAGTCTATCGTCGTCACCTCCAGCCACGCCAACCATGTCATCATCAAGGGCATGATCGACGGCCTCGAAGGATCCGAAATCGGCCGTCAGGAAGTCCACGTCATCAACTTGCAAAACGCCGACGCGGAATCGGTGTCGCGAGTCTTGGGGGAGATCTTCGTTCGGTCCGCCCCGAGGTCGACCGGTGGCGTGCCGCCCATCTCGATCTCGGCCGTTCAGGGGTCCAAGGCTGTACTGGTGAAGTGCAAAGACGAGATGTTCGCTGATATTCAAGCCGTTGTTGACGAGCTCGATACGCAGGAGGCCGTGCTGGGTGAAACGGTCAGCGTCGTGGCGCTGCTCTACGCCGAAGCCTCGGAGGTCGAGGCCGCTTTGCGAACCTACATCACCCCGCCGGGCGGCGGCGGACGGGGTAAAACCGAACTCGTGGGCGACACACGACTCAGCATACTCTCCCAAAGCAACGCCCTGGTGCTCAGCGGTGACAAAGAAAGTGTGGAACGCCTTGAGCAACTGGCGAAGCAACTCGACCTCTCCGGCGAGAAGGGTAGCGTCCCGCAGATCATCAAGCTGAAGCACGCCAGTGCGTCGCAACTCGCCCCGACGCTCGAGGAGATGTTCGCCGAACAGCGCGGCGGCAAGCAAGGCAAGACACCCACGATCATTAAACCCAACGAAGCCATCGGAGCGCTGATCGTTCGTGCCTCGCCGACGGAATTCGCGGCCATCGAGGCCATCATCAAGGAACTCGATACAGAGGATGCTCTACCAGGGGACAACTTTCGCATCGTACAAGTTGGTGCCGGTTTGAATGTTACAGATGTGTCAGCAAAAGTCGAGGAAGCAATCAATCAGGGATCACTAGCCCAGTATGAACGAGGCAAAGGCGGTGCCTCCGCACCAAGTATTCGCGTGACACCGGACACGCGGACGCAATCGCTGATCGTCTCTGGTTCGCCGCAGTTGTTTGACCAAGCTGCTGCTATGGCCAAGCAGTTGGAAGATTTGGGTCCGCCCGGCGGCAAGGCCGTGAAGATTATTACGCTCTCCAAAACGCCGGCGGATGACGTGGAGCGATTGATCGCGCTGTTGAAGGGTGAGGGGGCAACGGGTGGAAGCGGAAGTGCCCCGAGGCGGCCAAGAACTTCGAGAAGACGTGGGAATTAACGTGGGCTAGGTCGCGAGGTAGCTACGGGCCTCTAGAAATCTCGGACGCCTAAGCGGGTACGACCAGAGTGCCGAACAAGGAAACAAGTGGATGAAGCGAAAGTCTGATGGAGTCAGGCCGATGGGACCGGGAATAAAAATTAGACCGGGTGTGTGCGCTGCGATGCTCGTCGTTGCCGTCTGCTGGGCGGCACCTTCGGCGTTAGCACAGAAAGCGCGTCAACAACCCGCTACCAAGAAAGAGCAACCGGCGCGGCCATCGACCAACATCGCCGGCAAACCCCAGGTGCAACCCGATCGCGTCGAGCAGATCATCAAAGGGCTGGATCCCAAGCTACTGAATCTTTCCGGCGCTGAGTTGGACGTCGAGATCGTCGGCGATCAACTCATTCTTCGTGGTAACGAGGACGACCTGCAAGTCGTCGAGCTACTGGTAGCCATTCTCGAAAGCACGACGCAGAAGAAAGAGCTACGCGTTGTCACGGTCACAGAAAAGGACGCCAAGGATATCGCCAAGATGCAGACGGAGCTGCGCGAAATTTTCAAACAGCCCAACCAACGACCGGAAGACGAAGTCACCGTCACGGCCTTGTCGGCAAACATCCTCCTCGTGGCCGCGCTACCCAAAGATATCGAATTTGTCGTGAACTTGATCAAGAAGGTGGACGAGACGGTAGAAGATATTCCACTGAAAGAGCAGTTGGTTTTCCCCATCAAGTACCGCAAAGCCGCCGACGTGGCCGAGCAGCTCACCGACATCATCAAGAAGATGCAGGAAAAGAAGGGCGTGAGTGGAGCCAAGGCCGAGATTCAGGTCATCGCCAACGACGCCAACAACAGCATCATGGTGCTGGCGCCGGAGACGGAACGCGCCAAGATTCAGAAGTTGCTCAATGAACTCGACGTGGAGCCCGTCAAGGGTTGGGGTGAGATCAAGTTGACGTTCTACCCTTTGCTGCATTCCAAAGCCAATGAATTGTCAGATACGATCACGGAACTGTTGACCTCACAGGTAGATCGTGAATCCGCCGAGGAAACGATCTATCGCATGCAGATCAGCAAGGCGCTCCCCTCCGGTGACATCATCGACTTACCGCTCATCGACCTGCAAAAGCCGACCCGCATTCTTCCCGACGAAGGCACGAACAGTTTGATCGTTGCCACGGTCGAAGAGAACATCGGCCCGATCGGTGAGTTAGTTCGATTGCTCGACGGCGTACCGATCGCTGAAGGGTTGGACGTGCGGTTCTTCCCGTTGCGGTTTGCCGATGCCGAGTCCATCAGCGGAGTTCTTACTGAAATGTTCGATTCGGGCAAGCAGTTGCCCGAAGATCCCGACGGCAGCGGGACGGGGGCCGTTCCGGAAGGTGATTTCGGCAAAGCCATCGTCTACAATGTGGGCCTATCCACCGACGTGCGAACCAACACGTTGATCGCGTCCGGTCGCCCCGAGCAATTAGACCTCGTCACCCGCATCGTGGGGCAATTGGATCGACCGGCCACGGCCCTGAAGTTTCCCCTGAAGATGATCGAGTTGGACCATACGGACGCATCGCAGGTCGGCAAATTGATCCAGGAGCTTCTCGACCAACGCTTCCAGGCTTTGGAAGGAAGCGGCGCCGGTAAGGCGGCCATCGAACGCGAGCGCGTCTTCCTTACCGTTGACATTCGAAGTAATTCGTTGGTTGTTTCGGCTTCGGAAGAGAACTACGCCGAGATCGTAGCGATCGCGCGTCAGTTAGATACCAAGCCGGTCAGGCTCTTCGACCAGATTCGGATCATCAACCTCCTGCGTCTCGATGCCGAGGACATGAAAACTAAAATCGAAGACCTCTGGCAGCGCAAAGCCGAGCTGCGCCGCGAAGAGGAGATGCTTGAGGACTTGCCGGTGATTGTCGTGGATTCGCGCAGCAACGCGATGATCATCGCATCCAGCGTCGAAGACTATGACGAAATCAAACGATTAGTCGATACGCTGGAAGCGCAACCGCTCACCGACAACATGCGCTTGTTCAAATTGGAATATGCGGATGTCATGGTGCTGGCGGGAATGCTTGAAGAGATATTCACTGGGATCGCCGGCCAATCGGAAACGTTCCAAGAGCCGACCGTTCTGCCCGATCCGCGTAGTAATACGCTGGTCATAGCTGGAAATCAGGATGCGATGGAGCGGGCGGTGGAGCTGGTGCGGCGGTTGGATGTCAAAGGCGGTTCCATGACGGCGCAGTTCAAGGTGTATCCGCTTCAACACGCCTCGTCCGGCCAACTGGCGACGAGAATTCAAGAACTGTTCGACGCCCGCAGCGAAGGCGATGAGATGCCACACACCCCCATCGTCATCCTCCCCGACGAATCGTCGAACAGCTTAGTTTGCAGCGCATCGCGCGAAGATCATCAAACCTTAGTCGAATTGCTCAGCAAATTGGATCGCCCCTCGACCATCGCGAGGCAGTTCCATATTTTCCCGCTTAAGATGGCCAAGGCGGCCAACGTGGTGGAGAAACTCGAAAGTCTTTTCGAATCTTCCGCGGACGGCGCAAGCGGTCGCACCGACGCCATCGCAACCGATGTGGACGAGCGCACGAATTCAATCATTGTTTGGGCGTCGCCGTCACAAATGGTCAACATCGCAGAGATCGTCGAGAAGATTGATACCACCACGCCCGTCGTCGAGATGATGATGAAGGTCATTCAGCTCAAGCAAGCCTTGGCGCAGGACTTCGCCGAACTGCTGGAGAACACCCTGGTCGGTGAGGGGGGCGACGACGAAGCGGCACTCATCGTTTCATTCTTGCAGAAACGACCCGACGGTTCGGAAACGTTGCGTCGATTGCTGCGGCAAGATATCAAGATCGAACCCGATCAACGCACCAATTCGCTGATGGTGATGGCTCCGACGGACAGTATGGCCATGCTTGAAGCGATGATCTACGAATTCGATACGGTGCGTCCCATCATCTCGGAGATTCGTCTTTTCCCTCTGGTCAATAGCGACGCCGAAAACATGGTGGACCAATTGACGGCCATTTTCGATCAAGAGGGGGCCGAAGGCGAGACACCGAGCCGACTAATTTTCGGCGATTCGGGCGGCGAGGTTGATGTCGCCAGTGTCGGTCAGGAATTGCGCTTCGCGGCCGACTCACGCACCAACACGCTGATCGCCGCAGGCGCCGCGGTGGACCTGCGCATGGTCGAGGAACTGATACGCTATCTCGACGCTCAGGCGGCGGAAGATCGGCTGACACAGGTCTACCCGGCGAATTATCGTGACGCGGCCGACCTGGCGAGAGCGATCCAGGATTTCAATCAGCAAGAGCAGGACGTGCTGGGTGAAGGGGACGATAAAGAATCTCGCTCGCGTCGCATGGAGCGGCAGATTTCAGTCGTCAGCATGGGGGGTGAGGAAGAGGGCAGCAGTACGCTCATCGTGGGTTCCAGCCGTCAACATCATCAGAAAACGATGGACATGATTCGTGAGCTGGACAGCCCGGAGCCGCAGGTCATGATTTCCGTCTTGATCGCCGAAGTCACGCTTTCCGACGAATTTGAGTTTGGCGTCGAATTCGCCGGGCAAGATCTTCACTTTTCGGAAGAAGCCATCGCCGGCCCCAACGGGGTCATTCAAGGAACCAACTTCGACTTCGTGGGTGGAACCAGCCTCAACGCGGCCGGCAGCGGTCTGGGATTTAGTTTCGCTGTCAACGGGGAGGACTTCAGCTTTCTGCTGCACGCCTTACAGACCAACAGTCGGCTCGATGTGCTGTCTCGACCTATCCTGGTGGTGCGAAACGGAGAGGAAGGCAATATCACGATCGCCGATAGTGTACCGTTCGTGTCCGTGGCCGGACTAAGTGACACGGGTCAGACACAGTCTCAGGTGGCGTATGAGGATGTCGGCATCGTGCTTACGGCTACCCCGCACATCAGCCCGGATGGGTACGTGACCATTGCGCTGTCGCAAGAGATTTCCAGCTTCGCCGGGGAGAACATTCAACTGACCGAGGGCGTCACTTCGCCGGTCTTCCAGCAGCGCGAAGTGGCCACCAACGTGACCGTCCGCGACGGAGAAACGGTGGTGATTGGCGGACTGATTACGTCGCGCGAGTCGGAAGGCGAGAACAAGGTTCCGTTCCTCGGCGATCTCCCCTATGTCGGCGCGGCGTTTAGATCCAAGAGCATATCGAAGTCCAAGACGGAGCTGATTATTGTGATGTCGGTGGATGTGATTCGAACAGACGATGACCGACATAAGATGTCCATAAAGCAGCGTGATATGTACAGCGAGTCGCGTACGCTTCACCAAAGCCCTCTGATGGAGGGGCTGCGCATCGTTCCGGACGAAACGCTGATGGGACCGAGGGATGGGCGATCGGAGGAGCCGATTGGGATCGATCCAAAGCGATCTCCTAAAGCGCCTGAGCCCCAACAGTATGGTCCCAAACCCAAGACCTACGGGCCGGTGATTCCGAGTCCGCAACGATTGCAACGCACGCAGAATCCCGTGTACGGACCGACGCTGGTCCGCAACGATCCGACTCCGGCGCGCGGCTAAGATGAGAAGAAGTATGTGTTTGAGATCAACATTCGTGGTGATGGTTCACGGCTTAACCGTGTTGGCCGTAATGACTGGGTGCCAGGCGTCAGACAGCGCGAAGAAAGCAGTTCATGCGTCGCAAAGCGTCCCCCTCAGCGACCGGGTTCGGCGGGTGGTCAGCCTTTTTGACCAGAAGCCGTGGCTAAATCTTGATGTCGCGGGCGACCGTGATCCTGAAGGGATTCATTACCGGGTCTTTCTTGATTCAGGTAGCAACCAAGGCGAGTTGCGTGACGGCGAGTTTCGCGTCGAGCTCTATTTGATCAACCGCACCGCCGAAGACAAGGTCGAAAGAAGGCTGTTCAGCGATTACGTTCTGCCGACTGCCAGTATTCCACAGGTGAAATCGCAGGTATTGGGTTTGGGCTATCATCTGCACTTGCGCTGGGCCGAAAAGGAGATCGCGGGCCATGAAATAGAAGTCATCACCGCCTTCAAAGACGCCGCCGGTGGCATCACCCGATCCGCCACCAAACGGCTTCATGTCCCCCGCTACGTTTCGTAACGACCAGGTTCCCCCCTCCTCCCGAGCAGCGCCCACCCCTGAGCCGCAGGCTTCAGCCTGCCCGACCATGCGGAAAGCGTGAATATTCCCTCAGGAACTACCATTCCCTCGGAGCCGTGCGCCTCAGGCGGATGACCAAGCGGTTTCCTGTTACCGACGATCCCGCGCCATATGCTCAACCACCGCCTGGCCAAACTCGCTACACTTGAGAAGTTTCGCGGCCATACCTTCGGCACGCATGAGACGCTCGAAGTCATAGGTCACCGTCTTGGCACAGATAGCGCCATCCATGCCCTTGATGATCAAATCAGCGGCCTCGGTCCAGCCCAGGTATCGAAGCATCATCTCGCCGGAAAGGATCATGCTGCCCGGATTGACCTTGTCTTGATTGGTGTATTTGGGTGCGGTACCGTGCGTGGCTTCGAAAATCGCGTGGCCGGTATCGTAGTTGATGTTTCCACCAGGCGCTATCCCGATTCCGCCGACTTGCGCAGCCAGCGCGTCGGACAAGTAATCACCGTTCAAATTGAGCGTGGCGATCACATCGAACTCGTTGGGCCGGGTCAGTACCTGCTGCAGGGCGATGTCGGCGATGGCGTCTTTCACCAAGATCTTCCCACCGGCAAGTGCTGATTCTTGCTCCGCGTTGGCGGCCTCCTCGCCCTTTTCTTTCTTCGTACGCTTCCATTGTGACCAGGAGTAAACCTGCTCGGCGAAAGCCTCGTCCGCCAGCTCATAGCCCCAATCGCGGAATGCGCCCTCTGTGAACTTCATGATGTTGCCTTTATGCACGAAGGTCACGCTCTGGCGTTTGTTCTTGATGGCATAATTGATCGCGGCCCGGATCAGCCGCTTGCTGCCCTCGCGGCTCACCGGCTTGACGCCGATACCGCTCGATTCAGGAAAACGGATGTTCTTAACGCCCATCGCATCCTGCAAGAACGCTATGACTTTCTTGACTTCCGGCGTTCCCGCCGCCCATTCGATACCGGCGTAAATGTCTTCCGTGTTTTCACGAAAGATGACCATGTTGACCAACTCCGGTTTCTTCACCGGAGAAGGCACGCCATCAAAATAACGAACCGGACGCAGGCACGTATACAAATCGAGCTTCTGACGAAGTGCCACGTTGAGCGAGCGAATGCCGCCGCCGATCGGCGTAGTGAGCGGGCCTTTGATGCCCACCAGGAACGTGCGGAAGGCATCGACGGTTTCATCGGGTAGCCAAGTGCCGTACTTATCGTAGGATTTTTGCCCCGCGTAGACCTCCATCCAGGCGATCTTGCGCGCATCGCCGTATGCCTTGCCGACCGCCGCGTCGAAGACGGCCACCGCGGATCGCCAAATATCGGGACCGATTCCGTCACCCTCAATAAAGGGGATGATGGGGCGATCCGGGACGCGCAATCCGTCGCCCCTCATAGTGATCGATGTTCCATCAGTGGGTGGGGTGAGTTTTTCGTGTGCCATAGCGTTTAAGTTCCTGTTCTTGAAAGTTATCGTGTGTCCTGCGCTGGGGCTTGCTCAGATTCCCCCAAGTTGTTGCGGCGATCGTCAAGGCCGGGTGCCGGGTGCCCCATCGCCTTAGCGGTGAGGGAGCCGAATCGCTACCCACTTGTCACGCATGGGTGCCCTATACTTCGCTCCTTGCGAAGGGTGGGGGACGAACGACTAGCGTGTTATCGCGACCCACTCGTCACGCCCGCGCATTAGACGCAAATCAACGAACCCGATCGCCGCCACACTCCTAACCGCGACGCTGCTTGACAACGCCATGTTATACACGGCGCCACGTTCGGTCAACGCAAGTGTTCGCCATGCTGCCGCTCCGGGTGCGTGACACTTTCGGCGGGGTCTTCGGGAAGGCGAGCCTCCCGGCGAGCCGTACGGAGTGTCTATCAACGATCTCCACGTGCGGGCAGCTCGCTTAACCCGATGCGCTGCGTGTTCTCTCTGCCCTGAAAGGGCACACTACAACAGCCCAGGCAACGCCCTGGGATCGATGACCCGACTCAGCGCGAGCCCTGAAAGGGCGGCATAGCATTATTCCACCCTTTCAGGGCTTACACGCCAAGGCGTCACCTGTTCCCAGCGCGTTGCCCTGGGCTGGTCTATGACACCCGTTTGGGGTTGTTCGATGATGCCGCGGATTATACCCACCAAGGACCACACCGGGCCGCCGATTCTGTCACTCACCCTGCCGCTCCTACCGCGCTGCGGTCGAAACGTTTAGATCAAGAATACTTCCGGTGAACGTGAAGACAATCTCGTCACCACAATCGAAGTCTTCGCCGATGCGTAGGATTTCGCTGTCCGTGCTGGGACCGACATTCCCTACAACCAGCAATTCCGCGCGGTCAAGCACCAGGGATTCGACCTCGCCGCAACTCAGTGGCGTAAGGCTCAACGATTGTCCCCCATCCACGGAAAAGCTGCGCTCTTCACCGAAACCCACGAGATCCTCCTTGATAAAAGCTTCGCGATTGTCGAACACGACTGTGCCCTCGATCGAAAGGTCCGTGAATTCGTTCACAAAGGTGATCGTCACGGTCGAGGGTAGAAAAATGTCGAGCCCAAATCCGCATCCGGCGAGGGTTAGGATGAGCCCCATGGGGGTGAGCATGGCTATTCTTTTGATTGACATGGTTTTCCTTTCGTTATGATCATGTACATTGCTGCATAAACCGGACGACGAGTTCAATGGCTACGCACCGTGTGCGTACATCGTCCGATACCATGGCCCTGATCGCAAGTGTCTCGGATCAGAAAAGCCCCGAAGCGCCCGATATCGGGCACATGTGTTTCCTCGGGGGTGCTCTTTGGAGACTAGGAAGATGGAATCGCTACCAAACTGCGAGGGTTTCTCGACGAATCGCGGCGTTTCTGGTACAATTACCTTACACGTGAGCGGATTCACGTTTTGAGGAGCCGTGCGGCGGGGTGCTGACTCATTCCAACCGGCGTGTGCGGTTCTGGGGTATATTTGGGGGATAACCGAATGAACAGTTTCGGGCGACAAATCAGGGCATGTGCGGCGCTGGGGGTGGCCGGCGCGATCGCTTTTGCGACCAGTGTGGCGTCGGCATCCGTCATCAATACGTCGGCCGTCTTATCGACGACCGTAGAAGAATTGATTGACAGCGCCTCCGGCTCCATGACTACTGACAGTTCAGAGACACTCTCCGATCTATCCAATGTGCCGCTCCGCGCATCGGGCATTTTGACTTCCACCGATCTCGACGGTGTCCTGGTATCTCAAGGGCAGGCTTTCGGCGATTTCCTGGATCCGGCCCGCCTGGATCAACCCAATCCTGAAGAGTTTGCCTTGGAAGTGGCGTCCTATGCTCAGGGCAACTCCGTTGCGTATTCCGTGAGCAGTGTGGCGGACGAATCCAGGACGGTTAGCTTCTCCGCCTCGGAGGTCGATTTCAACGTGTTCGGAACGCAAACGGTGGAGAGTCGCATCTTTTTGAGCGGGGCCATGTTAATCTGGTCAACGCAACCCGGTCTCGACTTGAACGACTTGCGTAGCGAAGTCGCCGTATTGGTTTTTCGAGATGACACCGAGGAGACGCTGTTTAGTTCTTCATTGGTTGTCTCAGGTGCCGCGGAGCCTACAGTTCAAGGACCCATTCAGTTCGACGTTGTCGCGCTGGATGAATTGGCCGCTGCGGGAGTGGATTCGGAAAGTCTGGCGATCTTGGAGCGCGTAGAGCGCGAGGGATCGTTGACGATCGTGGTAATACCCGAGCAGGAGCATCCCTATACCTACCGTGTTGTCGAGGACCAACCTCTTGTACTGCATGCCCGGTTCGAGACTCGCGCGCAGAACAAACCCGGTGGTACCGGAGCGGCCGTCGCACTGGGAAGACCGTTCCAAAACCTGGCTGCGTTTATGGGCGATGCCATCCCCGGAGTCAACGGAACGGCCATGCAGCGCGCGGTCAATCTCGAAACCGCTTCGAGAAATCTTGGGGTGATTCGATCCGCCGATTCTTCTTCCGAGCTTTCGGGCGGGGCGGTGTGCGGTGCGTTGGGTGTCGAGTCGGTGGCGGTGCTCGGTCTTGTCTTTGTCCTCGGTTTCACGCGTTCACGCCGTGGATGGAGCGACGAATAGCCAAAATGCCCACGAGCCGCAGGCGTCAGCCTGCGCGACTTTTCGTCTTGTGACGGTCCGACAAAAGGCGAATGATCTGCTACGTATTGAATCGACATTGGAACTAATGCCCGTTATGGCTGATCATATTGAGTAGCATCGTGGCCGTGCGCGCCGACGCTCGTGTGTTTCGCAAGGGGGCGGTCACTTGTCGAAGATCTTGCACGATCGCTTGCCTTTTCTCTTCCGACGTTAGCAGTTCGATGGCTTTTGTCGCGATCGGTTTGGTTGACGTGTAATAGGGCATGAATTCCGGCACGATAACTCGCCCGGCCAGGATGTTTGGGAGTGCGAGGTGTGGCGTGCCAATCATCCATCGGGCGATAAGATGGTAGAAAAGCCGCGAACCATTATACATCACGATCATGGGGCGGTTGTGTAGGGCGACCTCAAGCGTGCTCGTGCCGGACGCCACCAGCACCAGGTCGGAGGCGCGAATCAACTCCGCGTGCTTTCCACGATATTCGGTCACCTTCACGCTCGGATGCCCCACCAGTTCTCGAATGACAGACGCGACTTGCGGGTTGGCGACCGAAACGCCAAACGCCGCGCGAGGCAGGGCCCGTGAGATTTGCTGCGCCACCTCCAGTTGGCCCGGCAAGATCGATTGCACAACGTGCTTGCGCGATCCGGGTAACAGGGAAATGAAGGGGCTTCCGTCGTTGCGCATATCGCGCACGGCGTGTTCGTCGATAAGTTGGTCGGTGAGTTGCTCGGCCAGGGGATGACCCACGTAGGTCGCTTCGACGCCTTGGTCCCGAAAATACTTTTCTTCAAACGGTAAGATGACAGCCACACGATCGCAGCGGTTGCGTAGCTTGTGGATGCGGTAAGAACCCCAAGCCCAGATCTGCGGCGCGATGTAGTAAAGGAGCGGTACACCCGCGGATTGTGCCCGGGCCGCAAGCGGTAGATGCAATATCGGCGAATCAATAACGACGGCCGCATCGACGGCGTGGTTGTTCAAATAGTTGCCGCAGGCAGTCATCATTTTGCAGGCTTTTCCGACGGAACGAAGTGCGCCGAGGAGCATGGCCGCATGGCGAGTCATATCAAAGATCGACTCGCAGCCTGCGCTGACCATCCTCGGTCCCGCGACTCCCACGAACTGCGCCGTGGGGCATGCAGCCCGAACGGCGCGAATCAGTGACGCCCCGTGACGGTCCCCGCTGGGCTCCGCAGCACTAATAAAGATTAATGGCATGTTGTAAACAGTGGGATGCGGTTGTGACTCAGGGTTATTCTCGATTCACATAGCTACGACGCCGCCCCTTTCCAGAACTGAACGGGACGTCTCAGGCTGTCCGAAGCCTCGCACGCTATGCTAGTGAATCTTTACGGTCAAACCTACTCAATAGAATGACAGTGCGAAGTAATTACGGTAAAAATGACAAAATAGTGATGTCGCTGTAATATGTATCGAAGAGCATGTTATGCAGATCGATTGTGGACTTGTATCTCAGTCTCGGAAAATGGCTGGCTAGCTTTCGTCTTTATCGCGGTATCCGAATCTCGTGGAGCGGCGGCTTCTGGTGGTCGAACCCGATGATTTCGGATTCCTTGGTTTTCGAGGCTTGATCGTTTGAAGAAACCTGTTATGTTCTGGGGTTCGGATTGTATCCTGGTGGACCGTTGTTAAGTCTGTGAATGTTGGAGGTGCCGGTTGGGCTCGGAGTTGGTTCGTCAATTAGTCGATAGCGGTATTCATTTCGGACATCGGGCATGCCGGTGGAACCCGAAAATGGCGCCGTACATTTTCGGTAAGCGTAACACGATCCATATCATTGATATCCGCGAGACGGTTAAGGGTTTGTTGCGTGCGCGTAAGTATATCACTCAGGTCGTTGGCAGTGGCAAATCGGTCTTGTTCGTCGGGACAAAGCGGCAAGCTCGGCACCAAATTCAGGAACAGGCCAAGCGTGTCAACATGCCGTTTGTGTCTGAGCGTTGGCTCGGCGGTACTCTGACCAATTTTCGAACCATTCGCAGTCGTTTGACGCGGTTGGACGAATTGGAATCGGCCGTAGCAGACGGTACGGCTCAGGAATACAGCAAGAAGATGATCGCGTCGCGTACCAGGGAGCTGCGTAAGATCAAACGCAACTTGGAAGGCATTCGAAATATGAATGCGCTTCCGGGCGTGGTTGTGGTGATTGATGTTCAGCGTGAGCGCAATGCCGTTCGTGAGGCCAAGAAGCTCGGCATTCCGACGATCTGTTTGATCGATACCGATTCCGACCCCGATTTTGCCGATCTACCGATCCCCGGCAACGACGATGCTATGCGTGGTATTGAAGCCGTTCTGACACACCTTGTCGATGCCGTCGAGGAAGGGCTCAGAGGGCGTGCAGCACGCGAAGCAGAGGAAGCTGCGGCCGCAAAGATGGCACAGGCCAATCGGCGGTCGGAGCAGGAGGCCGCGGCGCGTGCGGAGGAAGCGGCGAAGGCAAACGCCGGTGCGGGTGAGGCGGTGACGCAAGCCGGCACCGTGAATGTCGCTAGTAAGGGGTTGGCCCCGGCTGCGGCTACAGATCCGGAGCCGTCTCCGCAATAATCAACCGTGTGATAAACGGGCATGCCCCTGCGAAATCACGACGGTAGATATCTGGTTTAGGTTTCTCACAACATCTTAGGATCCGCACCTGCGGACAATCCCAGCGTTACTATTGATCGGGCTGTCGATCAGTAGCGTTGTGGTTGAGCGGACGAAAGGTATCGCGAAATGAGCGACGTTACTGCCTCGATGGTAAAAGATCTGCGTGAACGAACCGGGCTCCCGATGATGGAGTGCAAGCAGGCGTTGACCGAGTGTGATGGTGATGGTGCCGTGGCCATGGAGTGGCTGCGCAAGAAACACAAAGGTAAAATGTCCGATCGTTCCGGTAAAGAAACCGGTGAGGGTCGTATCGGCGTGTACATCGACCCCGATGCCATGGTCGGCGCCATCATCCAACTTCAATGTGAAACCGCGCCGGTTGCCAAGAACGAACTCTTCATTGCGTTAGCTGATCAGATCGCAGCGGAAGTGGCCGGTGGGTCAGTGTCCGAGCCCGATCCCGAAACGATTCGCAACATCGCGTCCATCGATACCCGGTTTACGGAAGTATTCGGAAAACTCCGCGAATCGATGAATCTGCATAGTTGCCGCAGGATTGAAGGGGCGTTTCTTTCGTCTTATGTTCATCATGACGGAAAAAGCGGTGTGCTCTTGGCGTTGGATGCTAAGCCTACCTCAGATAAAAACATCGGCGGCGATCTATGTATGCATGCATTGTTTAGCCAGCCCGTGGCAATTGATCGAACCGGCGTACCGGTCGACCAGGTTGAAAAGGTTCGTGAGGATGCCATTGCCATTGCCAAGGCCGAGGGCAAACCCGATCAAATCGTCGAAAAGATCGCCGAAGGAAAAGTGAACGCATTCTTCGGCCAATCGGTGCTCTTGGAGCAGTTGCACGTCAAGACCGATGACTACGGAAAGGCCAAAATCGTTGACATCCTGAAGGAATCCGGCGTGAATACGGTCACAGACCTTGCCATTATGAAGGTGGGGGCGTAGGCTGATAGTCCGTTTCCGGCTCGGTTTGTTCGGTCTCGGATAATGAGACAGGAACCGTCGAGTTGCGATCGGTGTCGTTTGGACCTTGCAGCGCGCGTTCATGGCGGATCATCCATACCAGCGAGTTCTTTTGAAGATAAGCGGCGAAGGTCTATGCGCACCCGGTGGCTCCGGTATTGACGGGAACCAGCTCGCTCTACTGGCTGGTGAGATCAAGCAAGTTGTCGAGCTTGGCGTCCAGGTTTGCGTCGTGGTGGGCGGCGGCAATTTTATTCGCGGGAGCAGCATCGCTAAGGGCTCTCCCATTGAGGAGACCACCGGTCACTACATGGGGATGCTCGGTACGGTGATCAATGCCCTGGCCGTTCAGGATACGCTTGAAGCACAGGGTACGCCCACACGCGTCCAAAGTGCCCTTTCCATTGAAAACGTTTGCGAGCGGTTTATTCGGCGTCGGGCGATTCGGCATTTGGAAAAAGGTCGGGTTGTCATCTTTGCCGGCGGAACCGGAAATCCCTTCGTGACCACCGACACCGGTGCCGCCCTTCGAGCAGCGGAAGTTCGCGCTGACGTGGTACTCAAAGCCACCAAGGTTGATGGTGTTTACACCTCGGACCCCGCCAAGGATCCGTCGGCCCAACGCATCGAACGCCTCACTTATAACGACGTAATCGATCGCCGTTTGGCGGTCATGGATGTGAGTGCGATTGACCTTTGCCAGCGTAGCGGGATTCCGATCATCGTACTTGATCTGATGAAACCGGGTAATATGAGGGCGGTCGTCGAGGGTTTGGGAGTGGGGACGCTCATCGACGGCGGTTAGCCCAAGCAGTGCCGAATGGTTGTCTTGGAGGCAGGGAAATATCTATGAACGCCGTCACCAAAGAGTGTTCTGCGAAAATGGCCAAGGCCGTGGATTTTATCAAGCACGAGCTGCGCGGTGTGCGGACCGGTCGCGCGAATCCGGGGTTGGTCGAATGCATCAAAATCGAGGTTGCCTCCTACGGTAGTACCATGGAGCTGCGCGAGTTGGCGACGGTCAGTGTTCCGGACCCCGGTACGTTGATGGTCAAGCCGTTTGACCCCGGAACCCTCAAGGACATCGAGAAGGGCTTGCAGACTTCGGACCTGGGGATTGCGCCGCAGAGCGACGGGAAGAGTGTACGGCTTCCGATCCCACCGCTCTCCGGTGAGCGTCGTCAGCAGATCATCCAGCAGGTCAAAAAAATGGCGGAGGCGCAAAAGGTAGCGGTGCGCAATGCACGGCGTGATGCGAATAGAGCCATAGATGCGGCCGAGAAAGCGAAGACCATCAGCGAGGATGAGGCTAAGGATTTTAAGGACGAAGTGCAGAAAATGACGAAGCGACACGAGGACGACATTGATCTGGTGGTCGCTGCGAAGTCCAAGGAGATTGAAGAGGTTTGATGCGGATCGGCGTTTGATGGATACAACGGCGTCGCCATCAGACCGTGCTCAAGATAATCATGCTTGAGTTGCGCGGTCTGTATTCCCGAAGCGCGACGCCGGTCGTGGTTTTGGTATTGGGTTTTATCTGTGTCTATGATCTAGGTTAGGGATTATTGCTGGCGTAGCTCAATTTGTCGAAATGTCCAAGTATTCAAATGCCGCGACTAGACACTCAATTCCGAGTGTTCGATCGTCCTGTTAGATTGCCGACGCATTCGCAACTTTAGACCTGCCACGCATTGGCTGACCTGTTTGTCACGATTCAATACGGCGGCGAGGTCAACGGCGTCGCGATAATAGTATCGAAGCACGCCGCCGAGCCGCTCGCGACACGCAAGATGGCCGTCCAACGCCCCGACTTCAGTCAGTGGATCGATCAATCGATTATCGAGCCCCTGGTGGTTGCGTTCATGATGATCGTATTCGACGAATTCGGTGACTGCTCTTCGTAGCGACTTCTCGCCGAGGAGAACCATCTGATTCAAACACGACTCCTTGATCGTCCGCACGAATCGCTCGGCATAAGCGTTCAGGTTCGGTGAGCGTGCTGGTAATCGTATTATCTTGACACCGGCCTGCCGCAGCAACTCTCTGAACTCGCCCGTATAGAGCGGGTCACGATCTAGGATGATGTAGCGCATACCCGCCATGAAACCGTCGAAAGGATCGGTCAGATTGCGCGCAATCTGTTTCATCCATGCGCCGTACGGACTCTCGGATATCCCTGCGACGTGAACACGTCGGCTCGATAACTCCATGCAGAAAAACACATGATATCTGGTCAAACCGATGCACGACCATACTTCAACCGTGAAGAAATCTGCCGCAGAAATCGAGCCCCAATGGCTCTTAAGAAACGTCGACCACGGTATTCGCTTGCGCCGTTCCGGCGTTGGAACAATGCCATGCTCTTTGAGAATGTTGCGAATCGTTTCCCGAGATGTGGTAGGCCCGAGGTTGAACAACGCGCCTCGTATTGTCGTATATCCCCAACCCGGGTTCTCTTGAGCCATCCGTACGGTCAGCTTTGAAATCTCATTGGCGACGCGTGGTCGTCCAGGACCCCGCTTGGGGGTGCCGTCGTACTTCTTGGCGATCAGCTTGCGATGCCAAGCCAGAATGGTGTTAGGCGTTACGATGGACGCAATCTCTCGAAGCACCCTTCTCCCCAACGCCTTGCCCTTCACCGCCAGACGCCGACGCTCATCGTCCGTAAACCGAATTCGCTTGCCTTTCAGCTTCGACTTAAGAATCTTGTTCTCTTCCTGGATGTACGCGATCACATCGAGCTGATGCCGGTTGATCCAGCCGGCCAAGCATACGAGGAGCAATTGTCATGCTTGAGAAGTATTCATGCGCCCATTCTACACGGGAAACGATACCCCATAAACCGTTGGAACCCAGCTAGTTACGCGCGTTCGAGTTTTTGTACACTACGGGGTTTGCCAGCTTCGCTGGGCAAACAAAAGGGCCGCCCACAAATGGGCGACCCTTGAATCAGTCCTGGCACTCTACTTCCGACTTCAAACTTCTATCGCAAGTGTTTTTCCATCATCTCCCCGCACTCCAGATTGCTCGCGCTGACGCCAAGTGGACTTGTGATCTTCGTCTTGGTCGCGTCCGCCGAGATGACGACCCAGTCGCCCGGTGGTAGATTGATCACGCATTCGCCGTTCGCATCCGTGAGGGTGCTGGTTCCGTCCGTATCTGAGCAACAGCTTGTAGGTTCGCAATGATCCAAAATGCACTGATACTCCAAATGCGAGATGCCACCACACACGGTCCGAGCGCAACTACCTTCAGATTTGTCGT
>Ga0214472_10002712_pt1 | contig 18890 bp, 16 predicted proteins | sample RVTome_6_FD_207662 | JGI IMG/M metagenome (GOLD analysis project Ga0214472, IMG submission 207662) | Soil microbial communities from uranium-contaminated site in the Upper Colorado River Basin, Wyoming, United States - RVT140D175 | ecosystem: Environmental > Terrestrial > Soil > Contaminated >...
CGATTGAAATGGTTGGGGCGAAAAAAAAGAAAATTAAAAAAAATAGTAGATTGTTTTTCATAATATGGGCATGTTTTACAGGTAGTTGAGTTTTGTTCATGTGTTTTCACCAGTTGTGATGGTATCGCAAAAAGTCCCAAGCACCGTCATTCCGGCGAAGGCCGGAATCTATATCTACTTGAAAACACTGGATTCCGACTTTGGCAGGAATGGCGCAAATTGCAAAGTTCAAGCTTTTTACGATTCTATCAGATGTTATTGTCTGCATTTTTTAAAAAATACACTGGAACTAATGGTTAAAATCAATCGTGCATGAGCAGATATCATGCCAAAACACTGTTTTTTTGATTAACATGTGATTTAAGATAATTAGAGACTGATGGTAATTTCGTTGCTATTTTTTCTTGCTAAAAGTGCGCAAAGATTGCGATGCAAGCGACGATATGTTCCCATTCATAAAAACACGGAGAAGGTTGATGCATATTGGGCAAGGGTTTGAGGTGACTGAAACCACTTTATTAGGGAGAAAATAATTGTTTTCTTCAACTTTCTTCTCCAGTTGCCATGAGTATATAATCAGAGCATGGCGACAGTGGTTTGTTGTTACATTGTTGCTTGTTTTCCCCTTTTTTTTCATTGGAGGAACGGATTATTACGATCCACGATCATTAAAAGAGCTCTGGAATTTGGGGCACTTCTTCTTTTTTGCGCTCCTTGTTCTGGTACTCGATAGCTACTGGTGTTCAATAGGGCGGTCGGATTTTTTCAGAATCTTTGCCGCACTTTTTACGTCGATATTTGTTGGTTTAAGTATTGAACTGATTCAACTGAATATTGATGGTCGCTTTTTCTCCTGGAGTGATGTTGTCACTGATCTGTCGGGGGGAGCGATTGCGCTGCTTTGGAAAACAGGTCGCAACCTTTCGGGCATTCGGTCGATTCTGAGCCAATTCGTGTTGATAATTATTGTATTCCTCAATTTAGTCCCGATAGGAATTGCTCTTTCAGACGAATATCGAGCCTACAGAGAATTTCCATTGCTCGCCGGTTTTGAGAATAAGGCTGAGTTAAGTCGGTGGGCAGATGGTCGGGTGAGTCTCTCTATGGTATCTTCGCCGCGATGTCAGGGCGGGTATTCGGTTAAGATCATTCTGACGACTGATAAGTACTCCGGCTTAGCGTTACATGATTTTCCCGGCGATTGGAGCGGCAGACAGGGTCTGGCCTTTAATGTGTTTAATCCCGGACAGCCGATTATTTTGCACTACCGTGTGCATGATTTTCAGCATAATAGCAATAATATCGAAACCTATGACGATCGCTACAACGGCCGAACCGTCATGGAAAATGGCTGGAATGAAATTGTTATTCCTCTGATAGATATCATTGAGGCACCTCGGGGCCGCAATATGGATGTTACAAAGATCAGCGGCTTTGGTATGTTTGTAATGGAACAAACCGAGCGGCAAGTTCTGTTTCTTGATAATGTAAGACTCTTGTAAACCAATCAACAACCTCATTTCTAAAAACATCCCTCATGTCATTTTCTTCTCTTGGACTCTCCGAATCCCTTCTTCGTGCTATTGCTGAAAACGGTTATTCCATCCCTTTTCCGATTCAGGTCAGGGCTATCCCAGCTGTTCTTTCCGGAAGAGATGTCATGGCTGCGGCAGAAACAGGCACAGGGAAAACCGCCGGTTTTACTTTGCCCCTACTGCAGCGTCTTGCCGGCGGAAAAAAAGTCAGAGCGAACCATATCAGGGCTCTGGTTCTGACCCCAACTCGTGAGTTGGCGATGCAGGTTTACGAAAGTGTCGCCACCTATTGCAAATACCTTTCATTGACGTCGGCTGTGGTCTACGGAGGAGTGAAGATTAACCCACAGATGATGAAGCTGCGTGGTGGTGTTGATGTGCTGGTGGCGACACCGGGACGTTTGCTTGATTTATTTAGTCAGAATGCAGTGAAGTTTGCGCAGATAGAGATCCTGGTGCTTGATGAAGCGGATCGGCTGCTCGACATGGGGTTTCTCGGCGATATTCGCAAGATCCTGGATCTGCTGCCCGGCAAGCGACAAAATCTCCTTTTTTCGGCCACCTTTTCCGATGATATTCGAGTGCTTACCGACCAGCTGTTGAGAAACCCGCTGAAGATTGAGGTTGGCCCAAAAAACTCAGCAGCAATCAGCGTGAAACAATGGCTCTATGAGGTGGATAAGAACAGGAAAGCGGCCCTGCTCAGTCATCTTATCCGCAATAAGGGCTGGGACCAGGTGCTGGTTTTTACCCGAACCAGGGACGGTGCCGACCGGTTGGTTGCGAAGCTGGCTCGTGATGGCATTTCCGCTACGGCGATCCACGGAGATAAGAGTCAGGAAGAGCGTATTCGCGCGCTCACGGCTTTCAAGGAAGGTGAGGTACGTGTCCTGGTGGCAACCGACATTGTTGCGAGGGGGATCGACATTAATGAACTGCCCCAGGTGATCAATTTCGATCTGCCTAAAGTTCCCGAGGATTATATCCACCGCATCGGCCGTACCGGTCGTGCCGGCTTGCAAGGTGAGGGGATCTCCCTGGTGAGTGCCGATGAGGTGCAGCTTCTTGCCGCGATCGAGGGTCTGATCCGCCGGAAACTGGTGCGTGAGGTTGAGACAGGATTTATACCGACGCATAACGTTCCGTTAACGCGCGAACTGAAGGTGCGCCCCAAGAAACCGAAAAAACCCAAAAAGCCCAAGCAGGTACAGGAGCAGGGGAGTAGTGGGAGTCGGAGCGTCGGCGAGGGACACAAAAACGGCACTAGTCGCAACAATCGCAACAGCCGGCCGCAACAACAAAGAGCAGATAAGACAGTGGATACGGATAAAGTGAAGGAGGCAACACCGGGAATAAAAGAGAGCCGGAAGCTGAGGCGTGGCGCTGCATCACGAAAGAAACACTGATCTTTAAGTTGTCTATGGCCGACATTTTCACAACACGTGCAAGAGAAATTATTCGCAGGATCCCTCCTGGGATGGTCTCAACCTACGGCATTATCGCAGAATATGCAGGAAATCGCAGCGGTGCCAGGCAGGTAGTGAGGATCCTGCATTCGAGTTCGGAAAAATATGGGCTGCCGTGGCATCGGGTGGTTAATAGAAACGGTCAGATACCGGGGAGATCCTCGATGGGGCATCTTTTTCAAAGACAGCTGCTTGAGGAGGAAGGTGTGGTGTTCGGAGAAAATGGGAGAATAGATTTTACTCTCTGTTTATGGCTTCCCGAAGAGTTCGAATAATTGTTTGTGCAAAGCAGAAAATCCGGCTGTATTGACAGCAATACAGCCGGATTTTCTTGTTACACATCCATGTCAGCCGGTTCGTAGTACTCTTTCGGATGCTTACAGCTGGGGCACTTTACCGGGGGCTCGTTTCCGGTATGAGTGTATCCGCAGAGGGAGCATCTCCATTTTATTGGCTGGTCACGCGTAAAAACAGTGCCTTTTTCAACCATCTCGAGCAATCTTTTGTATCTCTCGCGGTGTTCGGCTTCAATTTTGCCAATCTGTTTAAAGAGCATGGCGGCTTCCATATTCCCTTCTTCCTCCGCCTCCTTAGCAAAAGTGGGGTACATGGTGACGGTTTCATAATCTTCGCCATCTGCTGCTTCTTTCAGATTTGCTGCAGTGTCTCCGATTCCATTTAGAAGCTTAAAGTGGTCGTTGGCATGGCGCATTTCATTAAATGCCGTCTCTTCAAAAATCTTGGCTACATAATGATAACCTTCGCTGTGGGCAACTTTGGCAAAAAAAGTATATTTGTTGCGAGCCTGTGATTCTCCTGCAAATGCAGCCTTTAAGTTTTCAATGGTTTTGCTCATTTTGATCTCCGTATAAGAGTTTGTGGGATAGGGCTGTGTTGTGTGAAACACAGCAGGATTGTTTCTCATCCAGTAATGATTCTTATTTACAGTAGAGCGTTTTGCCTGTCAATGATTTTTTTGCCGGACAGTGCTTGAAAATGTATATGGCTAATATTTCCATCTCGTCTGCCATTACCGTATTTAAGCCGCCGGGATATTCGCTATTAAAGAATGGCGGAATATAAAGACGATAGGTATAATTTTTTATGTAGCTTTTATGTGGTGTTTGATGTACAAAGAGAGGTTCTTTATAAGTAGCAACAAGCAGTGGGTAATTTTTATAATGCCCTCTGTGTGATAATAGCGTGTGATAGTAGCACAATGTTGAGTCAGTTGAGTAAGGAGTTGCAGCTTGCTGTAACTCCTTACTTTTTTATTTCCAATAGCTTTTTATAAGCGAGGCCGGATGGACGCCGGTTGCAACGTTGCAGAGGACAGCAGCCATGAGTAAGGATTTATCGAAAGTAAGAAATATTGGTATCAGTGCCCATATCGATTCAGGAAAGACCACCTTGACCGAGCGTATCCTGTTTTACACCAAAAGGATCCATGCGATCCATGAGGTACGTGGGAAAGACGGTGTCGGGGCAAAGATGGATTCCATGGAACTTGAAAAAGAGCGTGGTATTACCATCCAATCCGCCGCTACATACTGTTCCTGGAAAGATATCGACATCAATATCATCGATACCCCTGGTCACGTTGATTTCACTGTTGAAGTCGAGCGGGCACTCAGGGTTCTGGACGGTGCTGTTCTGGTACTTTGCTCCGTTGGCGGAGTGCAGTCCCAGTCCATCACGGTAAACAGGCAGATGACCAGGTATAATGTTCCCCGTATCGCTTTTATCAATAAGTGTGACCGTACCGGTGCCAATCCTGAGAAGGTGACTCGGCAGCTTCGTGAGAAGCTTGAACTGAATGCGCATTTAATGCAGATGCCGATCGGTTTGGAAAGTGATCTTAACGGCATCGTCGATCTCGTTACCATGAAAGCCTTTTATTATGACGGCGAGAGTGGCGAGGATATTCGGATAGACTCAATTCCTGCGAATATGCTGGCAGAGGCAGAAGAGAAGCGGGAAGCATTGCTGGAAGAAGTCTCCATGTACTCAGAAGAGCTGATGGAGGCCCTGCTGGAGGGTGGCGAGGTTGATACCGACTTGGTTTATGACGCCGTTCGAAAAGGGACTCTTGCCCTGGAATTTACACCTGTCCTGGTTGGTTCCGCCTATAAAAACAAGGGAGTTCAGTCGCTGCTTGATGCGGTCGAAAGTTATCTTCCCTGTCCTACGGATGTTACCAATATGGCGCTCGATCTGACGGAGGACGAAAAGGAATTCGCAGTCACCAACGATCCCAAAGACCCTCTTATCATGCTCGCGTTCAAGCTTGAAGATGGACGTTACGGCCAGTTGACATATACCCGAACCTACCAAGGGACATTGGCAAAAGGCGATACCATCTATAATAGAAGGACCGGTAAGAAAGTAAAAGTCGGCCGTCTTTGCCGGATGCATTCAAATGAGATGGAAGAGATAGATTCCTGTGGATCCGGTGATATCGTCGCCTTGTTCGGTATCGATTGTGCCTCGGGTGATACCTTTACCTCCGATGGAATATCCTGTTCCATGACCTCAATGCATATTCCGGAGCCGGTAATCTCCCTGGCAGTAATTCCTTCCGATAATAAGGCGCAGATCAATATGTCTAAGGCGCTGAACCGGTTTACCAAAGAAGATCCGACGTTTAAAACCTTTGTCGACCACGAAACCGGCGAGACCATTATTTCCGGCATGGGTGAGTTGCATCTGGAAGTGTACATCGAGCGTATGAAGCGCGAGTACGGCGCTGTCGTCGAGGTTGGTGCTCCCCAGGTTGCTTACCGTGAAACCATTTCACAGCGTGGGGATTTCAACTACACCCACAAGAAGCAGACTGGTGGTTCCGGTCAGTTCGGCCGGGTGTCAGGGTATCTGGAACCGCTGGAAGAGGGCGAGTACGAATTTGTCGACAGTATCGTCGGTGGTGTTATTCCCCGTGAATTTATCGGTTCCTGCGACAAGGGATTCAAGAAATCTGTAGAAAAAGGCTCACTCTGCGGAGCGCCGATTACCGGAGTACGTTGTGTCATAAACGATGGAGCTTACCATGCGGTTGACTCCTCCGATGTGGCCTTTCAGCTTGCTGCTATAGGTGGCTTTAAAGAGGGCTACCTCAAGGCTAAACCTATCATTATGGAACCTATAATGAAAGTTGCCGTTGAGGGACCTTCCGAATTTCAGGGTTCGGTAATGGGCTCGATCAATCAGCGGCGCGGTATGATTATAGGAACTACCGAGGAAGGTAACTATTCGGTTGTTGAGGCGGAGGTGCCTCTTTCCGAGATGTTCGGCTACTCCACCACCCTGCGCTCTCTTACTCAGGGTAAGGCAGAGTTTACCATGGAGTTTGCAACCTTCAAGCAGGTGCCGAAGAGTGTGAGTGAACAGTTGGTTAAAGAATATCAAGACCAGCGGAAGAACGGTTGATAAACTTTGAGCTTCATATTACAGTCGATACTCACTACAAAAATATTGATGGCTGCACGATCGATGCAGGTTGAAAAGGATTAAAAAGGGTGAACTGCCATGGGAAACGAGCTGATAATTAGTAATCCTCTTCGGGCTTTGGGGCTTGAGGAAAAGACCGGCGGCAATGCTCAGGCAATGATGGGTTTGGTCATGGCCAGGGCCGGACTTGGTAAAACTGCTATTTTGGTACAATTCGCTCTGGATTGTATGCTGCTTGGCAATAAAGTACTGCATGTGTCAATCGGAGAGGGAGTCGATAAGACCCGGTCCTGGTACGATGATATTCTTTCCTTGCTGACCGATGGAGAGAAACTCGAATCTATCCCGGAAGTGATGAAAAACCGGATGATTATGACTTTCAAAGAGAATTCATTCTCCAAGGCTAAGCTCGAAGAAAGATTGGACGATCTGGTTCAGCAAAATATTTATAAGCCGGAATGTCTGATCATCGATGGGTATGATTTTGAAAGAAATGATAAAAAGTCTCTTGAGGAATTACGCCATTTCATGAATGAGCGCGGCTTGAAAATGATCTGGTTCTCGGCGGTAAGCCATCGCGATGATAAGCGAGTCAGCCTGGATGGCGTTCCTGCTCCTTGTCATGAGGTGGACAGCCTGTTCGACACCGTGCTGCTGATTAAACCCGAGGGGGACGCCATGAAATTGAATATCCTCAAGTGCGACTCCTGTGCAGTGGATCCGGGTTCCATTTTGATGCTTGATCCTTCAACGATGCTCATTAAACAGGGCTAGTTCCGGCCGGTTGATATAACCGGCTGATTTCAGGATTGTAGGATAAAAAGAAGCGGAATGCCGAATAAGCATTTCGCTTTTTTTATTGGTAGGTAAGGTGACTCTATGAAATTCAGACCGTGTATAGATCTCCATGGCGGAGTGGTTAAACAGATTGTCGGTTCAACTCTGAACGATGACACCCCGGAGGCGGTCCAGACCAATTTTGTCGCTAAAAAATCAGCGGCGTGGTTTGCTGAACTCTATCACTTAGATAATTTAACCGGTGGGCATATCATCATGCTGGGACCAGGTAATAACGCGGCTGCCGAAGAAGCGCTTGCCGCCTGGCCTGGAGGCATGCAGCTCGGTGGAGGAATCACCGCGGAAAATGCCGGAGAATGGTTGGAGAAAGGGGCCTCGCATGTCATCGTCACTTCCTATGTCTTTAAGGATGGCAAAGTCGATATGACCCGGCTCAAAAAGCTGGCTGACGCTGTTGGTCGGCAAAGGCTTGTTCTTGACCTGAGCTGCCGGAAAAGAAATAATGACTATTATATCGTCACCGACAGGTGGCAGAAATTCACCGAGGTGGTCATTTCAGAGAAAATACTTAACGAACTGTCCGGGTTCTGCGATGAATTCCTTATTCATGCCGCCGATGTAGAGGGCAAATGTGCCGGTATCGAGACCGAGCTGGTGAAAAAACTGGCCGAATGGACACCAATTCCTACCACCTACGCCGGTGGGGTCAGAGATTTACAGGATCTGCAGTTGGTTAAAACAGCAGGAAAAGACAGGTTGGATGTCACTATCGGCAGTGCTCTGGATATCTTCGGCGGGGAAAAACTGGCCTACAAAGAAGCCATTGCTTATTGCAGTTCCACAATAAAAAACGAACAATTTTGAGAAAAAGTTATTAATTCTGTTCGAATCTTGACCTTGCCGCCTTCTTTCGATACAATAATCGTGCAGTCATAAACGCTACGTCAGCGTTTAATTTATTGATTTTCAAACTGAATCTATGGCTTTGGATAAAGACAAGCAGAGAAGAGATATTGACAGGTTTATTAACAAGATGCCCAGCCTGTCGACCACCGTCGGCAAGGTTATGGAAATCTGCAGCCGCACCGATGCGTCTCCTAATGAGCTGAATAAGGTCATCTCCCTTGATCCGGTTCTGACCGGGCAGGTGCTGAAACTTATTAATTCAGCCTACTATTCTCTCGTCAATAAGGTTACCTCTCTTACCAGGGCGATTACCATGCTCGGTATGAATACCGTCAAGAATATGGCGCTCAGTACCGCTATTATCCGCAGTGTTGCCGGAGCAAAAAAGTCCAAGGCTTTGCCGACAACCAAATTCTGGGCTCATTCCATCGGTGCGGGTGTAAGCGCCAAACTTCTTGGCGAAGCGAAAGGGATAGCCATTATGGAAAGGGAAGAGCTGTTTCTTGCCGGACTGCTGCATGATCTCGGCAAGGTTCCTTTCGGGGACGAATATATTGAAGTACTCAACATTGCCAGGATTGAACAGCTGCCCCTGAACGAGGTCGAACTGGATATCATGGGCATTGATCATCAGGAAGTAGGACTGATGATTGCCGAAAAATGGAAACTCAATCAGGTCATCAGTAAATGTATCAGCAGTCATCATCAGCTCGCAAATCTCACCGAAAATATGGGGCAGCAAGTAGCCTTTGTTGCTCTTGGTAATATTTATGCCAATATTCTTGATCACGGTTACGCAGGGAATCCTTTTCCGAGAGAAGAGGAGATCGGTCGTTTGCTGCGTTCTGTCGACCTCTCCTGGGAGGATTTTTGCGGTATAGGCAGCAGGGTCGTCGAAGAAATACAAAAAGCCGAGATTTTTTTGAAAATATAACCTCAATAAGGGAGCTCGTTACGGTTTCATTTGAGGATAAAAGAGCCTTCACAAGCCAAAATAGCAATCTCCGCATTCTCTGAAGCATGATAATCTCGTAAAAACCTAAAATTTCGGATGGCTAAGTAAAAAACTTCATATGCGAGGCGCGCAAAATTTCTATTATTTCGGCGTACTAGAGTACGTCGTAATGATAGAAATTTTGCAGCAACGACGCAGATGAAGAGTTTTTACGACGCCATCAAGCATTAAACTGGAGTATACATACATGAAGGTTCGCTTTTGGGGGGTTCGTGGATCCATCCCCAGCCCAGGTCCCACAACCCAGAAATACGGTGGAAATACGGCCTGCATTGAGTTGCGTGTCGGACCGGACAATCGGATAATTATCATCGATGCCGGGTCCGGGATTCGTGCTCTCGGCAACTCACTCATGGTCAATGACCTGCCCAAGGGGCCCATTAAGGCGGACATTTTTTTGTCCCACACCCACTGGGATCACATTATGGGTTATCCGTTTTTCACGCCTATTTATATTCCCGGAACAAAATTAAAAGTGCATGGCCCCGTATCGTTTGAGGATGACCCTCTTGAAGAGGTTGTCGGCGGGCAGATGAAATATCGATATTTCCCGATTAATTTAGGTGAGCTGGCGTCGGATGTCGAATATTTTCGATTGAAGGAAAATCCGAATATAGATCTGGGTGATGGCTTGCGCTTGTCGACCAAACTGCTCAATCACCCCATCACCGCTCTTGGCTACCGCTTTGAATATGACGGTCGTGTTGTCTGCACCTGTTATGATACCGAACCGTTTCGAAATCTCTTTATTACCGACCCGGATGATCCCGCCTATGACGAGGCAATGGCTTTCGAGGGCAATGAAGTTGCGGTTGAGCAGAACCTGGCAGTCGAACAGTTCTTTTCCGGGGCCGATCTGCTTATCTACGATTCACAGTATACCGACGACGAGTACAGCTCGCGTATCAACTGGGGGCATTCTACGATGGAATATGCCATCGGTGCGGCCAACAGGGCCGGGGTCAAAAAACTTGCCATGTTCCACCATGATCCGGACAGGAGTGATACCACGCTCGATGAATTTGCGAAAATATATTGTGAACGGGGAAAATTCGGTGACACAGAAGTGTTTTATGCTCGGGAGGGGATGGAAATCGAGTTGTAGTTCAGTAGTTAATAATGATCAATTCGTAACAACCTGAAATATCGGATGGCTAAGTAAAAAACTTCATATGCGAGGCGCGCAAAATTTCTATCATTTCGGCGTACTAGAGTACGTCGTAATGATAGAAATTTTGCAGCAACGACGCAGATGAAGTTTTTACGACGCCATCAATAATAGATTGCCCGCTTAATCTTTTCGATACAGTCGTAATCGGCCACATACGGACTAGGTGGAGGAGCGGGGAACGGCTGGACAAGTTCTTCCGCGAAAGGAGTGGCCAGAACATTTCGATTGTAGGCTTCAATGGCCAGCCTTTCCAGGTTAACCGTATCTTCAATGTTGTAGGCGAGAAGTGTTTCAAGGGCTCGCTCATCTTTATTTTGTTTATACTGGTGCCAGAGGAGTACGGCAAAATAACCATCAACTCCGTCAAGGTTGCCGCGGTTCAAACCCAATTGTTTTTCACAGCCCTTTAGGCCACCTTTAATTCCCAGCCGGGCCAGCACATAGCGCAGGTCGATCTGGGCATGATCCAGCCGTATGCGGAAATACCTTTCCAGAAAAGGTACATCGAAGCTCTTGCCGTTATAGCTGACGATTACCTGGTATTGCTGAATATCTTCAACGAAATCATTGAGATTCCTGCCGTTGATATAGGTAAACACTTCTTTGCCGTCATAAAGGGCAATGGTTGTCACCTCCGCATAATCGTCAAGTCCGGTGGTTTCAATGTCCAGGTAAGCGGTTCGCATCCGATAGTGTGGGAAGATCCGCCAGGTTTCGGTACCGGAAAGTTTTGCCGTAAAGAAGGTCGGGTCCTTTTCAAGGGCCGCCAGGGAGCCGTCAAGCACCTTGGCGGCATCAAGTCTGGCGGCTGTCGACAGCCGGATGGGAGACCGGTTTTGCCAGTGGTTCCAACTGGTAATTCCCGCCTCCCAGAGCTTTCTTTCCGTCTTCATGCCGATACCGGGAATATGACAGAAGGTGTGGTGCAGCATGAGATTTTGCCCTTAGACGGTGGCGTTTGAAGAAAGATTCTTGTGTTGCTCTTTCTTTCTTGTTTCGCTGGTTCGCCCTTTCGGTTTTTGGGGACGGGACGACTGTGCAGGGGTAGTGTCTTCCTGTAATTTTTGTAACTTGAGCGGCTTGCTGCCTACACGGGCTCGCTGGAGCACTCGCAGGACATCGTCCGGCATGCCGAATGGAAGATCCACGGTACTGTAATTGTCATAAATGGATATCCTGCCGATATACTTGCTGTTGATATCGGCTTCGTTGGCGATGGCCCCGACAATATTTCCCGGTTTGATTCCATGGTCGTTACCGAGGTCGATGCGAAAACGTTCCATGCCCTCTTCCGGTGGCAATTGTATTGCCATGTTTTTTCTGGCTTTTGTGGGCCTTTTTTCGGCAATCTTGGCGCGACGATTTTCAGGTGTAGGGGCAGGGGCAGGAGCGGGGCGAAACTTTGGTTCGGGTTTCAACAGCGGGGTGCTGCCTTGATTGATCATGGCCAGCGCAGCCGCCAACTGGCGTGGGTCCGCTTGCGTTTCCTGCAGATATTCTTCGATGAGATTTTCGTAGAAAGAAATATCTCCCTGGAGAGCACCGGTCATTTTATCTTTGAATTTCTCGACGCGCTTTTTGTTGATATCGGCTATTGACGGCAGGGTCATGGTCGTTATTTTCTGCCTTGTCGCACGCTCAATCGACCGCAGCATCGATTGTTCCCGCGGATTGACAAACAGAATAGCCTCTCCGCTACGGCCAGCGCGACCGGTTCTGCCGATACGGTGAATGTAGGATTCCGTATCAAAAGGAATATCGAAATTTATTACATGGCTGATTCGCTCAACGTCAAGACCGCGGGCTGCGACATCGGTTGCCACCAGGATATCGATCTTTCCCGATTTCAGCTGATCGACGGTGCGCAATCTCTGACTTTGCTGAATGTCGCCGTTCAGTGGAGCCGCCAGGTAACCAAGGGCGGTCAGTTGATCGGCTATTTCGGCTGTCTGTATTTTAGTTCGGACGAAAACGAGAATGCCGTCAACATTTTCGGCTTCCAGGATTCGTGAAAGTGCGTCGACCTTACTCATAAATCCGCCTGCCGTGATCAGGCAGCGCTGGTTGATGGTCTGCGCGGTTACCGCCTTGTTTTTGATGGTGATTTCGACCGGATCCTTCAGGTACTTTTGAGCAATTTTGCGGATATTTTGCGGCATGGTAGCCGAAAAGAGTGCGGTTTGTTTTCTGCCTGTAAGCTGGTCGAGGATCCATTCAACATCATCGAGAAAACCCATTCGCAGCATCTCGTCCGCTTCATCGAGCACGAGGCTGTGAATAGCAGCAGGCTTGAGCGTGCCACGACGAAGGTGATCCATAACCCTGCCGGGAGTGCCTACTACCACCTGGACTCCCTTTTGAAGTTGCCTCAGCTGAATGTTATAATCCTGGCCGCCGAAGATGGCCAGCACAGCGAAATTTTTAAGATGTTTGCCGTAATCGCTAAACGATTCAGCCACCTGGATGGCAAGTTCTCTGGTCGGGGCGAGCACCAGGATCTGGGGGTTTTTATCCTTTCCCGGCTGGAGCCTGGAGAGAAGCGGCAGGGCAAACGCCGCTGTTTTACCGGTCCCGGTCTGGGCCTGGCCGACCACATCTCTTCCCGCAAGTACATGGGGGATCATTTCTATTTGGATAGGGGTCGGAGTTTCATACCCGGCCTCGTTGACTGCTTGAAGAAGTGGTGCGGAAAGGCCAAAATCGGCAAAAGAGAACGGCGTTGATTCATACTCAGAAGACATAGCAATACCTATAGATATAATGGGTTGATTCCAAAAGAAGAACTCGTTGTGCAAAGCCTGCCCAGGAAAGAAAAATCGGCCTCCCAGTAAACGAAAACCATCCAGCGGTTCTCAGTGGCCGATCTGTTCGTGTCTGTCCAGATTTGCGCAACTTCCCCAAAAATCTAAGTTCTGGTCTGACACTCACAATAAAGAACATGCTTATCTACCAGAACTGCCGTCAATTTGCAATGCTTTTATCGTAAACGTTCACCAGTACCCCATATGCGCACGATCAGACGACCGTGCATAGGCCAACTATAGCCCGTCCGCCTGCTTGTGCGCCTCTGGAGCACTGGTAAACGTTTACAGATCAAGGGTTATGCGAGCATTTTACTATTCCCGGTGAACGGTTACTTTTTATCTGCTATGCTGTTTCATAGCAGGCGACAATTTCACCAAAATAGAGGGTGTGGTAATCTTTCTTCGGATAAAGTTTTTCGAGACTGTTATCCATAAAGTTATTGTCCATAGCGGATTTGTAGATGATTTTGCATTCGTAATGGACGCCAGGAACATCAATAATGGGAGATTGCACCTGCTGTGCCTGTTTGACTGCTAATTTACATTCCTTGAATTTGTCGAATTCGCGACCCGATTTAGTCCCGCAGAACATGACCGCATCTTTGAATGTATCTCCCGCAGGGATGGTGACGGTATAATTATCTGTTTGCGCCAGCAGTTTAAAAGTATATCTCGAATCTCTTACGGCAATCATCAAAACAGGTCGTTGCCAGATATAGCCGATTGTGGCCCAGCCGATGGTCATGGTATTCAGTTGGTCGTTTGCTTTGACGGTCAGAAAAGCTCCCTTTTTTATGCTCTCCATGATCGAGTCTGTGTCTTTCAGGTAATCTCTATTTTTCATTGCTGAATTCCTTTTGTCTGTGAATAATTTTTATTTTCGCAATCAGGGAGCAGCCTTGGCTGTTGTGGGCAAGACGATGACTCAGGAGTCCGTTACTTTTTTCCGCAAAACTTTGACCTTTCCCCGATTCGTTTTTTTGTCCACCCGCTTTCTGCGGGCAGTACCGGTCGGACGGGTTGGCGTCCTCTTTTTCGGGGTATAGCCGGCCCGCCGGATAAGAAGGGTAAGGCGTTGCAGGGCTTCTTCCCTGTTTTTTTCCTGGGTACGGTGTTGTTGTGCCTTTATGACAATCACTCCTTCGTCGGTCAAACGGCTATCGCTCAAGGCAAGCAATCGCTCTTTGTAAAAATCCGGCAGAGAGGAGTTGCGGATGTCGAAGCGAAGATGGATTGCACTTGATACCTTGTTGACGTTCTGGCCCCCGGCGCCCTGGGCACGGATGGGAATAAGAGTAATCTCCTGGAGGGGAATCGAAACGCTCTGACTGATTTGAAGTGCCATGCCGATAATAGGTGGTGTAAGTGCAGTAAATGCAAAGTTAATTAAAAGATTGTCAACTCATTGATTAGTAACATTTATCCTGATAAGATAGATGGATGTGGCGCATATGTCTATAAATCTCTGTCAAATATCTGCATCCGGTGAAAAAAATGCGTTGTCCTAAATGTGAACATGAACAGAAAAATTCGGTGGAATGCGAAGCCTGCGGCTTGATTTTTGCGAAATATCGCCAGGTTCAGGAACGCAAAAAGGAAGAAATTGCACAACAGGCTGAAAAAGCCGGGAAAACCGGAACCGGTATGAAAATTCTTCAGGTCATCGCTCTGGTTGTAGTCGTTGCAGGGACTACCTATTACTTTACCGGAGTTCGACAACCGGAGACAACGAGGCAAATAGCGGCGGAATCCCCGCCTCTCAACACAGTTGAGCCGCAACCGGTACAAAGACAGGTTCCGAAAATGGTTGCACAGGCCGAAACCCGTCCACAACCGGTAATAAACAATCAGAATGTCGTTGAACGGGCTAAAAACTCGACTGTTTCCATCGAAACCCCCTGGGGGACAGGATCGGGCTTTTTCGTAAATAAAAATTATATTGTCACTAATCGGCATGTGGTTAAATTCGATGAAAAAAAGCTCGAGGACTTTAAAAATCAAATCGAAACCAACCGGCAATTGATTGAGCTCGAGCAGCAAAAGATCGCTGAGATGAAACAAACCCTGCGGCAACTGCCCAAAGGACCGTCCCGAAGCCAGCTCGTCATAATTATCGCCAAACGCGAGGAGCAACTGAACAGGGTTCTGCCCCAATTTCAGGAAGAGGAAAGACGGCTCGAGTTACTGGATCGAAGAGTCCAGCCCTCAGATATAAAAATTATACTGGCCGATGGCAGTGAACATGTTGCCAATTATCTTCTGGTCAGTGAGACCAGTGATTTGGCCCTGTTGTCTCTTTTCTCCGGCGATTGGACATATATTGAGCGACCACCGGGGACGGCAGGATTGCATCAGGGCGATAAGGTGTACACAATAGGCAGCCCTGTCGGCTTGCGCTTTACTGTAACGGCGGGGATTTTCTCCGGATACCGGCAGCAGGAAAGTGACGGACAGATCTATTTGCAGACCGATGCGGCCATTAACCCGGGAAACAGCGGCGGGCCGCTCATCGACGAACACGGCTATGCCCGTGGAGTCAATACCATGATTCTTCGCGATACGCAGGGAATAGGTTTTGCTATTCCCATTGAAAAAGTATTCGAGGAATTTGGTTCAACCCTCTATTAATAAACGGAACAACCGGCAAGCCAGCCGGTGGAAAACGCGGCCTGGAGGTTATAGCCGCCGGTGTCGGCTTGAAGATCGAGGAGCTCGCCGGCAAGAAACAGGCCTTTGACGATTTTTGATTCCATGGTCATCGGATCGATTTCTTTCAGACTCACCCCTCCCGCGGTGATGATCGCTTCATCATAGGAGCGATAGCCACTGATGTCGATGCGAAAGTCTTTCAGCCATTGCACCAGGCGTTTGCGCATTTTAGCAGGAAAGTTGCCGGTTTCGATATCTAGCGGCAGGTCGCAGGATTCCAGACAGATCGGCACCATCTGGCGCGGCAGAAGCCCCCGGAGGATGCTGTCGATCGGCTCGCCGGAGCGGCTGCTGAAATCACGGATCAACCGGTTGTCCAGTTTCTTTTCGTCCAGGGCCGGTTTGAGGTCGAGCGACAGAGTTACCTTCCGGCCTGCGTCGAGTGCGTCGACGATCCCACTGCTGAGAGTTAAGATAACCGGGCCGCTCAGTCCAAAGCCGGTGAAGGAAAGTTCCCCGAATTCCTGGCCCTTGCGTTTCCCGTCAAGATAGAGCCGAACCGCTGCGTTACGCAATTCGAGTCCGGCCATCCGGTGTACTTTTTTATCATGGCTGACGAGAGGCACGAGGGCCGGTCGCAGGGGGACTATGGTGTGGCCGAGACTTTCGGCAAGGCTATAGCCATCGCCTGTTGAACCGGTTCGGGGATAGGACTTGCCGCCGGTCGTCAGGATGACGTTGTCACATGCCAGCCTCTCGCCATTGCAGACTACTCCGTTCACCCGACCTTGTTCGACCAGGATGGCCGATGCAGGCGCAGTCTTTTTTACCATGACCCGTTCCGCCTGCAGCCAGTCGTTAAGAACCTTCACCACATCCAGGGCGCGACCGCTCTCCGGGAAGACCCGGCCGCCACGCTCGGTTACCAGCGGCAGGTTTCTGCTCTCAAAAAAATCGATCAATTCCCGGGAAAAAAATTGCTGAAAACATTGACGGAGGAAGCGGCCGTTTTTACCGAAACGGCCGAGAAAATCATCGAGTACGGCAATGTTGGTGAGGTTGCACCGACCTTTGCCGCTGATGCCGATTTTCCGCCCGGTCTGGCTCATTTTTTCCAGGAGGATAACTTCCGAGCCTCTTTGGGCCTTTTGAGCTGCCATGCCCGCGGCCATCAAACCAGCGGCTCCACCCCCGATGACTATAGTGCGCAGAGTGCGACCAGGGCTCATCTGGAAGATACACTGCCATAGGAAATTCGGCCGGTGGCACCATCGATGGTGACCGTCTGGCCGTTTTTAAAAAGTGTCGTGGCATCAAGCACATTGCAGACGACCGGAATATTCAACTCTCTCCCGACGATGGCTGCGTGTGAAGTAAAGCCCGCCTGTTCAGTGATAATTCCTCTCACTTGACGAAGATGCACCATCATGGAATCATCTGTGGCGGTGACCACAACAATTGCTTGTTCCGGGAGATCCAGCCAGTCGCTCATATTTTTGATAATATGAATTTTGCCTTCGGCGGAAGCACCGCTTGCTCCCTGACCGGTGAAGCAGAGATCTTCGACCGTGCGGACCTTCAACATATTGGTGGTTCCCGTTGTACCGATCGGCATTCCGGCGGTGATGACGACCAGGTCGCCATTTTGGATCAAACCGGCCTGCCGGACAACATTGGTCGTTGAATCGAGCTGCTCGTCCATTGTCGAAGCGCATTCGGCGAATATTGTCGTAACTCCCCGAATAAGCTGCAGTTGTCTGAGGCTTTCCAGGCTGGGACTGACGGCGATGATGGGCGCTTTGGGCCGATGCCTGGCCACCATTCTGGCGGTCGACCCGGAGGTGGTGGAGGTGATGATTGCCGCCGCCCCGAGATCTGCCGCGGTGGCGCAGCAGGCATAGGAAATAGAGTCGGTTACGGTTTGTCGTTTGTGCCTGAGCCCTGTGGCGAGTATCGTTTCATAATCGAGGGAGTTTTCGGCAATCTTTGCACACCGGACCAGAAAACGGATGGCTTCTATCGGATAGGCGCCCACTGCCGTTTCCGCAGAGAGCATGACGGCATCGGTGCCGTCATAAATAGCGTTGGTGACATCGCTTGCTTCGGCCCGGGTAGGGGTGGGGCTGGTGATCATCGATTCGAGCATCTGGGTTGCGGTGATGACCGGTTTGCCGACAAGATTGGCTGCGCTGATGATTTTTTTCTGGATGACAGGGACCTCCTCGGCGGGCATCTCCACCCCCAGGTCACCCCTGGCTACCATCAAGCCATCTGCGGCCTGGAGAATCTCTTCGAGGTTCTCCACCCCCTCTCTGTTTTCAATTTTAGCGATGATTGCCTGGTTTCCGCCATTGTCTTCGATTATTTTACGTACAGCCCAGACATCGTTTGCTTTTCTGACAAAGGACGCGGCGATGAAATCCACTTCCTGTTGAACCCCGAAAGCGATATCCAGTTCGTCCTGTTCGGAGAGCGAGGGGAGATTGACCTTGCAGTCGGGCAGGCTGACCCTTTTTCGGCTGGAAAGTTTGCCGCTGACGAGTACCCGGGTAAATACATCGCCGTTTTCTATGTGCTCGACGATCAGAGCCAGTTTGCCGTCATCAAGGAGTATCCGGTTACCCGGTTGAATGTCTTCTACCAGCCCCGGATAATTGACGCCGATACGGTTAGCGGAACAGGTGGCATGATCCGAGGTAATAATCAGTGTCTCACCGACTCTCAGTTCAACTGGTTCGCTGAGATCGATCACACGAATTTCCGGCCCCCGGGTGTCGAGCAGAATAGCTGAGAAGGTGCCGGCGACCTGCCTGGCTCTTTTGACCAATTCAATGAACCTTGCGTGACTGTCGCGGTCACCGTGGGAGAGGTTGATTCTGGCCACGTTCATTCCGGCACGAATGAGTTCGATAATCTTTTCTTCACTCTGGGTGCCCGGACCGAGGGTGGCAATTATTTTTGTCTTATTCATTTTAACTTTTAAGCAGGATGCACTTATTGAAGGATTTCATGGGAAATAGGGAAACAGCTGCGGTATTCATCAGGATATAAGCACTCATATAAGCACTCTCTTCGGATGTGACACTACTATAGTGCCGA
>Ga0214472_10002713_pt1 | contig 18884 bp, 17 predicted proteins | sample RVTome_6_FD_207662 | JGI IMG/M metagenome (GOLD analysis project Ga0214472, IMG submission 207662) | Soil microbial communities from uranium-contaminated site in the Upper Colorado River Basin, Wyoming, United States - RVT140D175 | ecosystem: Environmental > Terrestrial > Soil > Contaminated >...
GGAAGCGCGGGAGGCAGGACCCGCCTCCCGCGCTTCACGCGTCTTCCCGGACGCCCCGCCGCGCCCCTTCATTTCTTGACATCCTCCCCGATTTTGCTAACTTACTCCGTTCATTTTGAGCCCGAGCCGGCATCCTGGAGGATTTCCCATGGACTATAAAGAGACTCTCAATCTGCCCGAAACCGACTTCCCCATGCGCGGCAACCTGCCGCAGCGCGAGCCCGAGATGCTCAAGCGCTGGAAGACGATGGATCTCTACGGCAAGATGGAGAGCGCCGCCGAAGGCAAGCCCAAGTTCATCCTCCACGACGGCCCTCCCTACGCCAACGGTCACACCCATATCGGCCACGCGCTGAACAAGATCCTCAAGGACATCGTCATCAAGAGCCGCCGCATGCAGGGCAGCCACGCCCCTTACGTCCCCGGCTGGGACTGCCACGGCCTTCCCATCGAGCTGATGGTGGACAAGAAGCTGGGCAACAAAAAACGGGAGATGACCAAGGCACAGATCCGCCGGGAGTGCCGCGAGTACGCCAGGGAATGGGTGGACATCCAGAGCGCCGAGTTCGAGCGCCTGGGGGTGCTGGGCCAGTGGGACGAGCCCTACCTCACCATGAACTACGCCTACGAGGCGGCCACCGCCCGGGAGCTGGCCCGCTTCGCCGAGCGCGGCGGTCTCTACAAGGGCAAGAAACCCATCCACTGGTGCTCCTCCTGCGTCACGGCCCTGGCCGAGGCGGAGGTGGAATACGCCGACCACAGGTCCCCCTCCATCTATGTGAAGTTCCCCTTCGAGGAGGCGCTGCCCGAGGGCCTCGAGCTTCTTGAAGGAAAGAAGATCAGCTTCGTCATCTGGACCACCACGCCCTGGACCATCCCCGCCAACCTGGGTATCTGCCTCAACCCCGAGCTGCCCTACGTGGCGATTGAGACGGGCGGCGAGGTGCTGGTGGTGGCCGAGGGGCTGGCCGGGAAGGTCTGCAAGACCCTGGGCATCGAGGATGCGAAAACCCTCTGCCCCGTCGATCCCCTCAAATTCGAGAACCGAAGCTGCCGCCATCCCTTCTACGATCGCGGCTCCCTCATCATCCTGGGCGATCACGTCACCCTGGAGGCCGGTACGGGCTGCGTCCACACGGCCCCCGGCCACGGCGTGGACGACTACAGGGTGGGCCTCAAGTACGGCCTGGACATCTACAACCCCGTCAACGACTACGGCAAGTACCATGCGGATCTGGAACTCTTCGGCGGCATGAAGATCACCGACGCCAACGAGGCGGTCATCGCCAAGCTGACCGAGGTGGGCGCGCTGCTGCAGGCCAAAAGCATCAGCCACAGCTATCCCCACTGCTGGCGCTGCAAGAAGCCCGTCATCTTCCGCGCCACCGAGCAGTGGTTCATCTCCATGGAGGCCAACGAGCTGCGCAAAAAAGCCCTGGAGCACATCGGCAGCGTCCAGTGGATTCCCGGCTGGGGCAAGGAGCGCATCCAGGGCATGATCGCCAACCGGCCCGACTGGTGCATCAGCCGCCAGCGCAGCTGGGGCGTGCCCATCACCGTCTTCTACTGCGAGAAATGCGGCGAGGCCCTGGCCGACGGCAAGATCATGCACCATGTGGCCGACCTCTTCGAGGCCGAGGGCAGCGACCTCTGGTACGAGAAGGAAGCGGCCGAGCTGCTGCCCGAGGGCACATGCTGCCCCGCCTGCGGGGCTGCCTCCTTCACCAAGGAGAGCGACATCCTGGACGTCTGGTTCGACTCGGGCGTCTCCCACGCCGCCGTGCTGGAGCAGCGAAAAGAACTTCAGAGCCCCGCCGACCTCTACCTGGAGGGAAGCGATCAGCACCGCGGCTGGTTCCATTCCAGCCTGCTGGCATCCGTGGGCACCCGCGACAGCGCCCCCTACAAAGCCGTGCTCACCCACGGCTTCGTGGTGGACGGCAGCGGCAAGAAGATGTCCAAGTCGCAAGGCAACGTGGTCGCCCCGGAAGAGGTCATCAAGAAATACGGCGCCGAGATCCTGCGCCTCTGGGTGGCCGCCCAGGATTACCGCGACGACATCCGCATCAGCGAGGAGATCCTCCAGCGCCTCTCCGACGCCTACCGCCGCATCCGCAACACGGGCCGCTACATCCTGGGAAACCTGGCGGGCTTCGACCCGGCCACCCAGCTGGTGGCCCCCGAGAAAATGCTGGAGATCGACCGCTGGGCCCTCTCCAAGCTCGAGGCCCTCATCGAGCGGGTGGAGAAGGCGTACGACCAGTACGAATTCCACGTCCTCTATCACGCGGTGCACAACTTCTGCACCCTGGAGATGAGCTCCTTCTACCTCGACGTACTTAAAGATCGCGTCTACTGCACCCCCAAGAACAGCTTCGAGCGCTTGAGCGCCCAGAGCGCCATGTACCTCATCCTCGACGCCCTGACCCGCCTCATCGCCCCGGTGCTCTCCTTCACCGCCGAAGAGCTCTGGCAGAGCCTGCCCGGCAAGCGGGAAGAGAGCGTGCACCTGGCGGGCTTCCCCCGCTTCGAGCGCAAGCTGCGCGACCCCGAGCTGGAGAAGCGTTTCGAGCTGCTTCTGGACCTGAGAGCCGACGTGTCCAAGGCCCTGGAGCTGGCCCGGGCCCAGAAGCGGCTGGGACAGTCCCTGGAGGCCAAGGTGCTCATCCGGCCCACCGAGGGCACCCGCGCCCTGCTGGAGAGCCTCAAACCCGAACTTCCCACCCTCTTCATCGTCTCGCAGGTCGAGCTGGTGGAGTGCCTCGATGAAGCCCTGGAGGGCGAGACCGTCAAGGGGCTGAAGGTGCGCATCGAGGCCGCCGACGGCGAGAAGTGCGAGCGCTGCTGGATGTATTCGGAGGCCCTGGGGAAATCCGAGGCCCATCCCGGCGCCTGCCCCCGCTGCACGGACGCCCTGGAAGCCTGATGCCGTGAAATACGTCCTGTTCACAGGCATCGCCCTGGCGGGTCTGGTCATCGACCAGCTCACCAAGCTCTACATCGACGGCAGTTTCCGGCTCCATGAGTCGGTGACCGTCTTCGAGAACTTCTTCCACATCACCTACGTGCGCAACCCGGGGGCGGCCTTCGGCATGCTCGCCGACAGCCCCTGGCGCGTCCCCTTCTTCCTGGTCGTCGCCCTGGTCGCCTCGGCGGGCATCCTCTGGTACCTGCACAGGAGCAGAGAGCGGGACTTTTGGCTGCACGGCGCCCTGGCCCTGATTTTTTCCGGGGCCGTGGGCAACCTCATCGACCGCGTGCGGCTGGGAGAGGTCATCGACTTCCTCGATGTGCACTGGTACCGGTACCACTGGCCCGCCTTCAACGTGGCCGACTCGGCCATCACCGTGGGCGTGGGCATCCTCATCGTTCACATGTGGCTGGAGGAGAAGGCGGAAAAGAACGCCCGCAAGGACAGCCCCGAAGCCTGAAAACAGGGCCCTCCGGCAGACGCCGGGGGGCCCTGTCTCTTTTGCGACGCCCGCCTGTGCCAGGGAAGCACGCCCCCGTCCCGCCTCGGCTCGACTGTTCCATTTCGTAACAGCCCCGAACAGCTTCATCAGGAGTCCCCCCGCCCTCGGCAGACGGGACGAAACCGCCCCGGCTGCGACCTCGTCCCCGGAACAGGGGCCCTTGTCCCAGATTGGCACAACTCTGGCTCTCTCAGGCAGGGAAGCAGGCTTTGCTTCGCGCCAGGGCGCGGGCCGGCCCATTGCCTTCCAGAAGGTTGCCTCCATGGTGTGCGAACTGCTCAGCCGCCGCGACATCGAACGCGCCCGGGATCTGATCCGGCGGTGCGCTCTGGACTTCGAGGACGACTTCGACAACCTGCTGGGGATCTTCGAGGACGGCCGGCTGGTGGCCACCGGCGCCCGCTCCGGCAGGGTTCTGAAGATGCTGGCCATCGACCCCGACCGTCAGGGCGGGGATCTGCTCGGCCGGCTCCTCGGCGAGCTCACCCGCCTCGGCTACGAGGCCGGACGGGAAAATTTCTTCATCTTCACCCGGCCCGCAAGCACCGACTCCTTCCGCTGCCTCAACTTCGTCCCTCTGGTCCGCCACCCCGAAGCCGTCCTCCTGGAGACGGGCGGGGGCCTGGCCCGGTACCTGCTTGAGCGCGAGGCGCTGGTGCGTCCGGGGGAAAACGGCGCCCTGGTGGTCAACTGCAACCCCTTCACCTTCGGACACCGCCATCTCGTCGAGCAGGCCGCGGCCCGCGTGCCCCATCTCTACCTCTTCGTGGTGAGGGAGGAGCTCTCCGCCTTCCCCTTCGCCGCGCGCCTGCGGCTGGTCCGGGAGGGGGTGCGTGACCTTCCGAACGTGCGGGTGCTCGACAGCGGCGACTACGCGGTGAGCGCGGCCACCTTTCCCGCCTATTTCCTGAAGCGCAAAAGCGGCGCGGCGCGCATCCAGATGGAGATGGATCTGCTGCTCTTCGCCGAGAAGATCGCCCCCTTCTTCGGCATCGGCCGCCGCTTCATCGGCACCGAACCCTACTGCCGCACCACCCGCGACTACTCCCGGTGCATGCGGAAGCTGCTGCCCCCCCGGGGGATCGAAGTCACCCGGATCGAGCGCCTGGAGGCCGAAGGAGAACCCATCAGCGCCTACGGCGTTCGGCGGGCCCTGGCCGAGGGGGACTTCGAGCGCCTGCGCGCCCTGGTCCCTCCAACCACCCTCGCCTATCTGCTCTCGGAGGAGGGCCGCGCCATCGGAAGACGACTTCTCACCGACCCAAGGAGACACTGATGGAAATCCGAACCAAGGCCCAGGCGGGCACCCTGCAGTCCAGCGACCTGCAGGTCTTTCTCGAACCCGCGCCGACCCTGAGCATCGAGATCGAATCGACGGTCAAGAAACAGTTCGAGCACCTCATCCGCAAGACCATCGAGGAGGTCCTGGCCCGCCACGAGGTCCGCCAGGGGCATGTGCGGGTGAGCGACCGAGGCGCCCTGGACTACGCCATCGTGGCTCGGCTGGAGACGGCCCTGCGGCGGGCGTCGGCCAATCCCCAATCCTAGAAACCGAGGAGTTTTTCCCATGGAAGGTTACTGGTTCAAGGAGTGGACCCAGGGGCGGCGCTTCGTCATCAAAATCAGTCCGGGCGAGAGCATCCGCGACCGGCTGCAGGCCTTCGCCCTCCAGGCGGGGGTGAAGAACGCCCTGCTCGTCTCGGCCGTGGGCTCGGTGAAGAACCTGAGCTACCGGGGCATCAAGGCCGGGGCCCGGCTGCCCATCACCCCCCCGCGCATGCACCTCCACGAGGAGACGGGGCCCCTGGAGCTGCTGGGCCTGGAGGGCAACCTCATCGGAGACGAGAAGGGGGAGGTGGACTGCCATCTGCACGTGCTGGCGGGCCGCTCCTCCGGCGAGGTGGTGGGCGGGCACTTCTTCGACGCCGAGGTCTTCGCCACCTGCGAGCTCCTGCTCACCGAGATGCTCATCCAGGGGGTGGAGCGCCACCCCTCCAGGAGCGGCGGGATCGCCACCATCTTCATCGACGAGGAGCATCCCTCATGAGCGATTTCAGACTGCGCCGGTCCCTGCTCTACGTGCCGGGCAACATGCCCTCCATGCTGCAGAACATCCCCATCTTCCGGTGCGACGGAGTGATGATCGACCTGGAGGACGCCGTCCCCCTCTCGGAGAAGGACGCGGCGCGCTCCCTGGTGCGCAACTTCCTTACGAGTTACCCCGAGCGCAACAAGGAGGTGCTGGTGCGCATCAACGCCCTGGATACCCGCTGGGGCCAGGAGGATCTCCGGGCGGTGCTGCCGGCTCTGCCCGACGGCATCCGGCTGCCCAAGGCCGACAGCCCCGAGATCGTGGAGACCCTCGACACCCTGCTCACCGAGTTCGAGGAGGAGCTGAATCTGCCCATCGGGCGATTCTCCATCCTGCCCTCCATCGAGAGCGCCCAGGGGGTGATCAACTGCATCCGCATCGCCCGCAGCTCCGCAAGGCTCATCGGCCTGGCCTTCGGCGCCGAGGACTACACCGCCAGCCTGGAGATCGAGCGCACCAAGGGGGGCGAGGAGCTCTTCGCCGCCCGCACCCGGGTGGTCTGGGCCTGCAAGGCCGCCGGCATCCAGGCCATCGACACCATCTTCGCCGACGCAGGCGACATGGAGGGGCTGCGCGCCGAGACGACGCTCATCAAGACGTTGGGATTCTCGGGCAAGTCGCTGGTCAACCCGAGGCAGATCGAGGTGATCCACGAGGTCTTCGCCCCCAAACCGGAGGAAATCGACTACGCCCTGCAGGTCGTGGAGGCCATCCAGAGGGCGCGGCAGATGGGCACGGGCGTCATCTCCCTGGGGGGCAAGATGGTCGACGCCCCCGTGGTCAAGCGGGCCGTGCGGGTGCTCAAGACCGCCCGGGCCCACGGCCTCATCGAGGCGGAGCTGGACGAGGAGGTGATCTATGGTGAAGAATAGCCTGGGGCGCTGGCTCCCCGAAACCTTCAACGGCAAGGCGGTGCTGCCCTACAGCGACCCCTTCTCCCTGCTGCCCGCGACAAATCATGCCACCCGCCCCCTGCGGCGGGTCAACCCGGGTCAGAACAAGCAGCTGGGGAGCCTGCGCGAGGCCATCGAGGCATCTGGCCTGCGCGACGGCATGTGCATCGCCACCCACCACCACCTGCGCAACGGCGACGCCCTTCTCAATCAGCTGGTGGCCGAGATCGACGCCCTGGGCATCCGCGGCATCCGCATCGCCTCAAGCTCCGTGCATCCGGTGCACGCCGAGCTCATCCCCTACATCCGCAAGGGGGTGATCTCCGGCTTCGAGTGCGGTGTGAACGGCCCCATCGGCGAGATGGTCTCCAAGGGGGAGCTCCGATGCCCGGTGACGGTGCGCACCCACGGAGGCCGGGCCCGCGCCCTCATCACCGGCGAGGTGCCGGTGGACGTGGCCTTCATCGCCGCCCCGACCTGCGATTCCTACGGCAACATGAACGGCATGAGCGGCCCCTCGGCCTGCGGCAGCCTGGGCTACGCCCACACCGACGCCCTCTACGCCAAATGCGTGGTGGCGGTCACCGATCACCTCGTGCCCTACCCCGCCTCCCCCATCTCCATCCCCCAGACCCTCATCGATTACGTGGTGCCCGTGGCGAGCCTCGGCGACCCCTCCAGGATCGTCTCCACCACCACCCGCGTCACCCGCGACCCGGTGGGACTGCTCATCGCCGACTACGCCGCCCAGGTCATCGAGGCCTCGGGGCTGCTCCGAAACGGCTTCTCCTTCCAGACCGGCAGCGGCGGCATCTCCCTGGCGGTGGCCGATCAGGTGCGGCGCATGATGCGCGAGCGCGGCATCAAGGGCAGCTTCGGCTGCGGGGGCATCACGGGCTATTTCGTGGACATGCTGGAGGAGGGGCTCTTCGAGGCGCTCTTCGACGTGCAGTGCTTCGACCTGAGGGCGGTGGAATCCATCGGCCGCAACCCCAACCACCTGGAGATCGGCGCCGACATGTACGCCAACCCCTTCAACGCCGGCGCCGTGGTCAACCGCCTCGACTGCGTCATCCTGGGGGCCACCGAGGTGGACGTGAACTTCAACGTGAACGTCAACACCGAGTCCACCGGCTACCTGCTGCACAACACCGGGGGCCACAGCGACACCGCCGCCGGGGCCAAGCTGGCCATCATCGTCGCCCCCTCCATCCGGGGACGACTCCCCATCGTGCGCGACGAGCTGACCACCGTGACCACCCCGGGGGAGACCGTGGACGCGGTGGTCACCGAGCGGGGCATCGCCGTCAACGAGCGGCACCGGGAGCTCAAGCAGGAGCTGCTGCGGCGCAGGCTGCCGGTCAAGGACATCCGGGAGCTGCAGCAGGAGATCACCCGGGTCACCGGCACCCCCAGACCTCTGGAATTCGAGGACGAGGTCGTGGCCCTCATCGAATACCGGGACGGATCCGTCATCGATGCTGTACGCAAAGTTAAAGACTGAACTGCTCGGCGCCCGGGATCAGCGCCAGCGGACGCTTGCGCAGGTCTTCGCCCCCGGGCGCACGACGGTGACCCTCGGCCTCAACATCCCGGGATGCGACAAGCAGCCCGCCGGCAGCCTGGGGCTCTTCGACTGGGGACGGCAGCTCCTGTCCCGGGTCCTGCCGTCGATGCACGAGGAGCTCTTCCGCCTCGATGCCCTGGGCCCCTTCGCCGTCCTGACCACCCCGCTGGAGGCCGACCAGACAAAGCAGCTCGCGGTGGCCGTGGAGAGGCTCTCGGACTTTGCCCGCCTGCTCGACATCGACATCTTCGACCCCGGCGGAGCGGCCGTCGACCGCCGGAGCCTGGCCCTGGAGCCCAGATTCTGCCTGCTCTGCCCGCGGCCGGCGGTGGAATGCATCCGCCTGGGCGCCCACAGTTCCCGTGAGCTTCACCGGAGGACCCATGAGCTGCTCGCCCCCTTCGCCAGCCGCTGAGCTGGCACTGAGCCTGATCGAGGGATTGAAAACCGAACTCTACCTCAGCCCCAAGCCGGGGCTCGTGGACCGGCTGGACAACGGTTCCCATCCCGACCTGAGCCTGGCGGCCATGGAGGCCTCCATCGAACTCTTCGAATACTATCTCTGTGATCTGATCAGGGAGTTGGACGAAGGGGATGAGGTGGAGGCGCTGATACGCATCGGTCGAAATGCCGAGGAGCGCATGTTCCGGCATCTGGGCACCAACACCCACAAGGGGGCGATTTTCCTCGGGGGACTACTGGTCTGCGCCCGCGCCCGCGTCGACACCGAGGAGCCCCGCCGGCTCCGCCTCAAACTGGCGGAGCTGGCGGGCAGGTTCTTCGAGAGGACCCCGGCCCGGGTCAGCAACGGGGAGAGGGTGCGCCGGCGCCTGGGACGAAGCGGCGTGGTGGGCGAAGCCCTCTGCGGGCTGCCCAGCCTCTTCGATCTGGCCCTTCCGGCCTGGGGGCAGGCCCAGGCCCTGGGATGGGACGAGCGCCGGTCCCGGTTCTTCATGATGGCCCGGCTGATGCAGCAGGTGGAGGACACCACGGCCCTGCACCGCTGCGGGGAGGCGGGGCTGGCCCGGCTGCGCGGCGACGGACGGCGGATCGAGGAGCTCATGCTTCGGGGCTGCGACCCCGCGGCGCTGCTGAGCCGCCTCAACGGGGAGTACCGCGCCCTGAACCTGACCATGGGCGGAGTCGCCGACCTCCTGGGGATCGCCTCGGGCTATCTGCTCCATCTCCGAAACCGGGTTCAGGCCCCCGAGGCCCTGCCCGCGATGGCGGCCGTCAGTCGATGAGGATGTGATCCCCGGGGTTCTTCAGATCCCGCAGTTCGGGGATCAGCGCTTCCATGTTTTTCAGGAACTTCTCGGTGTTCTTGAAGATCGCCTTGAGTTCCTGATTCCAGGCCAGCTCCACCTCATGGCCGCAGTGAGTGCAGCGGTCGGTGCCCCGATCCCCTGCGGCAACAGCCTCATGAACGCTGTAGTAACCGCAGGCCAGACATTTCTGGCGATGCAGTATAGGCTTGCTTTCCCTGAGTATCCTGGTCACGTTTCTCCTCGTTTCATCAACAGGGTGTTGAAAAAGTCCATCCTTGGACTTTTTCAAGGGCTAAGGCGAAAAACGCGATTTTCGCCTTCTTGCAAATTTCCCCCTGCCTCCGACTCCATTCAAGTTTAACGCGGGAAGATGGCGCCTTCGGCGATTCAGCCCTCCGCCCGAAGCTGCATCCCCGGAACCAGGGTCTCTCCGGCGAGATGACGCTCGAATGACGGAAGCGCCCTTCTGACGCGCATCTCCTCTTCCCTTTGAACGTCCCGAGCCCCGTTTTCCCGAACCGCAACGGGCTCCTTTTCAACTTCGGATTCCGCATCGGGCGCCTCGCTCCCCGCTTCCGGCTCGACCTTCTCGGCACGCCGAAGCTCGGAACGGGCCGCGGCTTCCATGGCCGAGGCCTCCGCCGCCACCGCCATGTCCCTGGCCGAAGGCTGGGCCGGTGCCAGGGCGGCACGCCGGACCTGCTGTGCCTTCTCGATGATTTTCTCCGGATCCTGCGAGCCGGAGCGGGTGTCGATGTTCACCTCTCCCGCCACGGCATAGCGCTGCCCGTTGGGGCCGGCTTCATAGGTATAGCTGGGCGAACCGGCCAGCCTCCCCCCCACCGCCGCATGGGCGGCCTCGTGGGCGCGGACTTCCCGATCCCGCGCGGCGAGTTTCTGAAGCTCCCTCGCCTCCTCGCTGATCCGCACCGAATCGCGGTGGACAGGGCGAGCGGCTTGCGCATCCCTGCCCTCAGGGGAAGACCGGGCGGGATCGACTTCCTCTCTGCGGGTCTGGGCAGCGATTTGCGGAAGGTCAGGGACGGCAGTGGACGGAAAGGAGCGGCTGAAGTGAATGGTGCGGGCCTGCGAGCCGTAAAGCGTTGCGATCTGGGGACTCATGGCGACCTCCATTTACGAGGATGGAAGGATGGCCAAGAAGAAGGACCGGAAGATAAGCTCATACATATTACAAGTTTTTTAATATCAAAACAAGTTCCGGAGGAAGAAAAAAATATCCTCCCTGCATCAGGACCGAGTCCAAGCCCCCCGCTAGCCAAGCCCTTCCCCCAGGGCCGCGAGCAGCCGGGCGTTCGCCTCGCTGCCACGCACCGCCACGCGCAGCCAGCCGTCGTCCAGAGGGAGGAAGTCGCTGCAGGTGCGCACCAGGATTCCCCGGTGGTAGAGCCTTGCGGCGACCTCGCTGCCGAGGCGCCCCCCGGGCAGGCGTAAGAGCAGGTAATTGGCCTCGCCGGGCAGCACGAAGCAGCCCAGGGCGGCGAGGCCTTCGGAGAGTTCAGAGCGCAGGGCGCCGATGGCCTCCAGGGTCCGCACACGGTAGCCCTCCAGGGGCAGACAGGCCCGAGCCGCGAACAGGGCCGGGGTGGAGAGGCTCCAGGGCTGCATGGCGGCGGCCAGGCGCGAGGCGAGGGGGGCACAGGCGGCGACATAGCCCATGCGCAGGCCCGGCACGGCGTAGAACTTGGTCATGGAGCGCAGCACCAGCAGCTCGGGATGTTTCTCCACCTCGGAGGTGAGGGAGCGCTGCGGGCAGAAGTCCACGAAGGCCTCGTCCAGCATCAGGCGGGCGCGGCCCGAAAGCTTGCGGGCCAGATACCGCAGCAGCTCGGGATCGATGCCCAGCCCCGTGGGGTTGCCTGGGTTGGCGAGAATGAGCAGATCCGTCTCGGGCGACATGGCCGCAAGCAGCGCCTCGGGGTCAAGGGCGAAGCCGTTTTCGGGCCGCAGCTCGAAGCGATCCGGGATGCCGCCTGCCAGCTCAAGGGCCCGGGCGTACTCCCCGAAGGCGGGGGCCACCACCAGCGCCCGCCGGGGTTTCAGTACCCGGGGGATGAGGTAGATGAGCTCGGTGGAGCCGGACGCCGGCAGCAGGCAGGCTTCGGGAAGCCCATGGTGCCGGGCCAGATCCTGCCGCAGGGAGGCGGCGTCGATCTCGGGATAGTGCACCGCCTCCTCCAGGGAGGCGAGGACGGCCTCGCGCACCTCAGGCGGCATGCCCAGAGGATTGATGCTGGCGGAGAAGTCGAGGATCCGCGAGGGCGCAAGCCCCAGCTCTCTTGCGGCCCGGGCGACACCGCCGCCGTGGACGATCCGGCTCATGGCATAGCTCCTTGCAGCAGCCCCAGCACCGCCAGGGCGAGAAAAGTCCCCAGATAGAGCAGCCGGATCATGTCCCGGTAGCTCGCAAGGGTCAGAGGGTTGGTCGCATCCCCCAGGGCGGGTTTCTCCACCCTTTTTCCGAAATAGACGCAAGCCCCCCCCAGCCGGATGCCCAGGGCGCCCGCGGCGGCGCTCTCGGGGTAGCCCGCGTTGGGGCTCGATGTCTTGGCCGCGTCGCGCAACATCGTCCGCCAGGCACCTTTTGCGTCCAGTTTGAGCAGATACGCCGCAGCCACGAAGAGCAGCCCCGTGAGCCGGGCGGGAATCAGATTCAGGAGATCGTCCAGCCGGGCCGAGGCCCGGCCCAGCTCCAGATAGCGCTCGTTCTTGTAACCCACCATGGAGTCCAGGGTGCTGGCCGCCTTGTAGACCATGGCCGCCACCGGCCCGCCCAGCATCAGGTAGAACAGCGGCGCGATGACGCCGTCGGAGCTGTTTTCCGACAATGTCTCGATGAGGGCCCGCAGCACCCCCTCCTCGTCGAGCTCCGAGCAGTCGCGGCTCACCAGCATGGCGAGCTGCGCCCTAGCTCCCGGAAGATCCCCCGCATCAAGCAGACGGGCCACCTCGGCGCTCTCCCGGTGCAGGCCCCGCAAGGCCAGGCAGCTCCAGCCCGCAATCACCGCCGCAAGGGCGCCCAGGAAGGGGGCGACTGCCCCGGCCAGCCCCAGCAGGGCGGCCGTGCAGAGGCCAGTCGCCAGCAGGGTGCCGGCGCACAGCAGCGCCCCGGCCGGCCGCAGGGGCAGTCCGGATGCGCGAAGCCGCTCTTCCAGCAGCCGGATGAGGCGGCCGATCTGCACCACGGGATGGGGCAGGCTGCGGGGATCGCCCAGCAGCAGATCGAGGCCCAGGGCCGCCGAGGCCAGCAGGAAGCTCATGGACGGGACTCCGCCTGGATCAGCTGCAGGATGGGGTCGAGATTCAGATGGGCCTCCAGGTGATCGGCCAGGCGATCGAGCTCCGTCTCCGGACCGGGGCGCTCGGCGGGCTCGGGCAGCGCCAGCCCCTTCTCCTCGAAGAGAGGCGCCAGCACAGAGCGGCACAGGGCTTCGTCCTCGAAGAGCCCGTGGATGTAGCTGCCCCAGACCCGGCCGTCGGCGCTTAGGGCGCCGTCCTCCACCGTCTCGCCGCTGCTTGAGCGGCTCAGCCGGAAGAGGGGCGCGGCTTCGGGCCCCGGGCGGCTGATCCCCAGATGGATCTCGTAGCCCTCGGCCTGCGGGCCGCAGGAAAGCCCCGCCCGCCGGGCGGCGCCGAGGACCTCGATTCTCACCGGATGGGTCTGCTTGGTCTGTTCAAGGGATGTCTCCACATCGAGCAGCCCCAGCCCTTCGAGCTCGCGGATGTCCGATTCCATGGCAAAGGGGTCGCGGATGGAGCGGCCCAGCATCTGGTAGCCGCCGCAGATGCCGAGGATGCGTCCGCCCCGATCGTGGAAGGCGCGGATGGCGTCCGAAAATCCGCTGCGGTTCATCCAGTCCAGATCGGAAATGGTGCTCTTGCTGCCGGGGAGGATGAGCAGATCCAGATCCTCAAGCTCCTTGGGCTCCCGGAGGTAGGCGAGGCCCACGCCGGGAAAGCGCTCCAGCGGGTCGAAATCGCCGTAGTTGGAGATGCGCGGCAGGCGCAGCACCCCGACATTGAGGAGGGAAGGGGATTTTCCCCCTGCCCGGGGCTTGCGCTCCAGGGCCAATGAATCCTCCTCGGGCAGGGCGAGTTTCAGCCAGGGCACCACGCCCAGCACCGGAACCCCGCAGCGATCCTCGATGAGGGCAATGCCGCTGTCCAGCAGCGCCTTCTCCCCCCGGAACTTGTTGATGACGATGCCCTTGACCTGAGAGCGCTCCTCGGGCCGCAGCAGCTCCATTGTCCCCACCACCTGGGCGAAGACGCCGCCCCGGTCGATGTCCGCCACCAGAATCACCGGTGCCTCGGCCATGGCGGCGGCGCGCAGGTTGGTGATGTCCTGCTCGCGCAGGTTCACCTCGGCGATGCTCCCCGCCCCCTCCATCACCACCAGCTCGTGCTTTTCGCTCAGGCGTCCGAAGGATTCCCGGACCCTCGAAAAAGCCTCCTCCTTGTAGGCGTGGTACCGGCGCACGTCCATGTTGGCCACCACCCTGCCCTGCACGATGACCTGGGAGCCCGTCTCCGAGTTGGGCTTGAGCAGCACCGGGTTCATGTCCGTATGGGGAGCCAGGCCGCAGGCCGCCGCCTGCAGGGCCTGGGCGCGGCCGATCTCCCCCCCTTCCGGGGTGACCGCCGAGTTGAGGGCCATGTTCTGGGCCTTGAAGGGGGCCACATCGAATCCCCGGCGGCGAAGCAGGCGACAGAGCCCCGCCGTCATCAGGCTCTTGCCCACATCGGAGCCGGTGCCCCCCACGAAGAGGGCGCGAGCCGGCTTCCCCTCGGCATCCTCCTTTGGCTTCAGGTACTTCTCACTGTACCCCCGGGGAGTGAGCATGCGCCCAGCCTCCATGCGGGTGCAGCTGTTGCCGATCATCACCAGGCTGAGCATGTCGATCTCCTCGATCGCCATGCGCCCCAGGGTCGTGTAGATAATCGACTCTCCCTCGCGGCAGGCGTTGCGCACGATGCCCACGGGGGTCTCAGACGCTCGGTGCCGCAGGAGGATCTCCTGCGCCTCGCCGATCTGGGTGGTGCGCCCCTTGCTCCTGGGGTTGTAGAGGGCCACCACGAAGTCGGCCCGGCCCGCCGCGTCCAGGCGGCTGCGGATGAGGCTCCAGGGGGTCATGAGATCGGAGAGGGAGATGACGGCAAAATCGTGCATGAGCGGCGCCCCCAGACGCGAGGCCGCCGCCTGCACCGCCGAGACGCCGGGGACCACCTCCACCGCGATGTCGCGGCCTTCGAGCAGCTCCAGCACCAGCCCGGCCATGCCGTAGATGCCGCTGTCCCCGGAGGAGATGAGGGCGACGCTGCGCCCTTTTGCCGCCTCCTCGATGGCCTCGCGGCAGCGGTCGATCTCCCGCTTCATGCCCGAGGAGAGGACTTGCTTGCCCGTAAGCAGATGGGGAATGAGATCGATGTAGGTCTTGTAGCCGACGATGACGTCGGAGGATTCGATGGCTTTGGTTGCGGCGGGGGTGCAGTGATCGGGGCCGCCCGGGCCCAGGCCGATACAGTAGAGTTTGGCGCTCATGAATATGGATATCCGTACTTGGCTTATTTGAATTTCTCGCCGGGATTTCGCCCGGCGGGCGACCTACTTTTCTTGACGGCCAAGAAAAGTAGGCAAAAGAAGGCCGCCCTCGCGCTCCGGCAGATGAGGATGGTGCGTTGCTGACTACCCCGCTTCCCCTCCCCTGGCGGGAGGGGATTGAGGGGAGGGGGCTGCGCAGCAGCGGCTCAACGTGACAGACGGCCTACGACTCCGAACGACCATCACCCCCACCCCCGCCCTCCCCCATCAAGGGGGAGGGAGCTAATCAATCATGAAGCCATCCCCCGTCGTTGTGCCCCCCTTGGCTTATAAAGCCTTTATCTCTTAAAAAACGGTTCGGCGCCGGACGCCCGCGATCTCAGGGCCACTGCCACGGTGACATTCCCCCGCTTCTTCTTCGCCACCAGCAGATTGCAGTTCCCCGCCGAAAGCAGGGCCGCCGGCTCCGCCACCCCCGTGGCCCCCACCGCCGCCATGGCCCGGGGCGAAGGCGCGGAAGGGGCTTCCACCCCGTTGAGGGCGAGGGCGTCGTGATACTCCACCGGCAGGCTGCGAGCCCTCGCGAAGGCCGTGATCCCCTCTTCGTCCTTCTTGGCGTCGATGGTCGCCACGCAGGCGAGGCTTTCGGGGGAGAGGAAGGCCGAGTTCATCACGTCCAGCACCGCCGCCTCGATCTCTTCCGCCCTAGTTCCCCGCTTGCAGCCGATGCCCGCCACCAGCTCCTTCGGACGAAGCACCAGCAGATCCTCCCGCCATTCCAGGCCGGGGAGGTGCCGGTGGGTGACGAAGACCCGGCCCGATACGGAAGCGGCCAGGGCCTCGGCGAAGGTGGCACAGCGCCGCACGAAGGGCAGGTGGGCGAACTGCGGGGCGATGCGCCCCTCGCGGTCCACCAGGGCGACGGGGGCGCCTTCGAGCAGCAGACGGTTGAGCACCCGGATGTTGCGCACGGGCTCCGGGATCAGGCCCTGCCTTCGCGCCTCGCTGTCCCAGGCGGGCAGCCCGGCGCTGTCGGTGGCCGTGGTGATCACGGCCTGGGCCCCGGTGATCTCGGCCAGCTCCCTGGCCAGATCGTTGGCGCCTCCCAGATGGCCGCAGAGCAGGCTGACGGCGAAGCGCCCGGCCTCGTCCATGACCACCAGGGCCGGATCGGCCGTCTTCGACCGGAGATGGGGCGCCAGCAGGCGGATGACGATGCCCGTGGCCATGATGCACACCAGGCCGTCCACCCGGGCGAAGAGCAAGGGCAGCTGTTCCGAGAGGGGAGTCTCGAAATAGCGGCAGCCGTCCGCCTCGCGCAGCCTGGCGGGCAGATGCACCTCCACCCCCTCATACTGCGCCCCCAGGCGCCGGGCAAGCTGCGCCCCGCCCTCGGTGACGGCGACGACGGCCAGGCTCATCGGGCTCTCCGGTAGCCGTGGGTGAAGGAGGGATCGTAGAGTTTGGACTTCTCTGGGACGCCCTTTTTCCGGGCGGCGAGCACCTCGCCCACCAGGATCAGGGCCTGACGCCCGATGCCCGCCTCCGCGACCTTCTGCGCGATATCTTCCAGGGTCCCTTCCAGTATCCGCTCGTCGGGCCAGCCGGCGCGGGAGACGACGGCCACGGGGGTCTGCTGCGTGAAGACGCCCCCGGCCAGGAGTTCTTCGACCACCTTGTCCATCATGGACACGGAGAGGTAGAGCCCCAGAGTGCCGCCGATGGCGGCGATGCGCCGAAGCCGCTCCGTCTCGGGGACGGGAGTGCGCCCCTCCACCCGGGTGAGGATGAGGGTCTGGGAGACCTCGGGCAGGGTCAGCTCCTGTTTCAGGCTGGCCGCGGCGGCGAAGGCGGCGGTGACGCCGGGGATGACGGCGTAGCTGATGCCCAGGGCGTCCAGCGCCTCCATCTGCTCCTGGATGGCGCCGTAGAGGGCGGGGTCGCCCGTGTGCAGGCGCACAACTCGCTTCCCCTCGCCGGCGGCACGCTCCATGAGCTCGATGACCCGGGGGAGATCCAGGGAGGCGCTGTCGTGCACCTCGCAGCCATCCCGGAGTTCGTCCAGCAGGGCGGGATTCACCAGGGAGCCCGCCCAGATGACCATCTGCGCGCGTTGCAGGGCCTTGAGGCCCTTGACGGTAATCAGCTCGGGATCACCGGGTCCCGCCCCCACGAAGAGGACCTGGGGCTCAGATGCCATGGCTGCCCCGCCTGCGCACGATGATCAGGGAGAGATAGTCCAGGGCCTCGGCGGGAACCCAGTCGAGCTGGGGGAAGACCTCCTCCTCCGGCAGGCCGATGCGCTTGACGTACACCGCCTGATCCGAGAGGCCCAGCTCGGAAAGCAGCGCCTTGATTTTATCGAAGACGCGGTGGACCTTCATGAGCACCACGCAGTCGAAATCCTCCAGGGTGGCCCGAAGCTTCTCCTCCTCATAGGTGGCGGGCAGGATGGCCAGACGCTCGTCCGAGAGTCCCAGGGGAATCCCCGCCAGGGCGGCGGCGGCATGCACCGAGGAGACGCCGGAGACGTATTCCACGGGGATCTCCGGCGCGATCTTCGCCAGCTCGATCCGCAGGTAGAGGAAGGTGCTGTACAGCAGAGGGTCGCCCAAGGTCAGGAAGGCGACCTTTCTGCCTTCCTTCACCAGCGCCGCCACCTCCCGGGCCGACTCGGCCCAGAAATCCTCCAGCCCCTCCTGGTTCTTCTTCATGGGGTAGACCTGCTCGATGATGCGCTGGCGGCTCTCGTCCAGGTAGGGGGCGACGATGCCCCGGGCGATGGAGGCGCTTGAGCGATCCCCCACGGGGGCGATGACCACGTCGGCCTCGCGCAGCAGGCGCACGCCCTTGAGGGTGAGCAGTTCGGGGTCGCCGGGGCCGACCCCGATGGCGACGACGGGATGGAGCATGAGAAGACCTATTCCTTGGTGGCCGTCAGGATATAGACGGGATTGTGGGCCTCGAACATCTTGTAGCGGGTCAGGGCCCGGGTGCGCGAGACGTTGACGCAGGTCACCTCCACCTCATAGCCCGCGTTGTCGAAATACTCGGTGCCGGCGGTGAGGGTGTCCAGGGTGATGGCGTTGACCACGATGCGCCCGCCGGGCAGCAGGCGGTTGTCCACCGCCTCCAGGATCTCCCAGAGCCTCCCGCCGGAGCCGCCGATGAACACGCGGTCGGGATCGGGCAGGGTCTCCAGGCAGTCGGGGGCCTCGCCCTCGATGAGGGTGACGTTGCGGGAGCGGAACTTGCCCAGGTTCTCCTTGAGAAAACCCAGATACTCGGGGTTGCGCTCCATGGCGTAGACCCGGCCGTTGGGCAGCAGGTGATCCGCCTCGATGCTCACCGAGCCGCTGCCTGCGCCGATGTCCCAGAGGCACATGTCGTGGCGCAGGCGCAGCTTGGCCAGGGTCACGGCCCGCACCTCCTCCTTGGTGATGAGGTTGCGGTGGGTGCTGAACTCGTCGTCGGGGATGCCCAGGGCGGGATAGGTCTCCTCGATGCCGGTTTCGAACTCCCGCACCAGGATGAGCACGTTGAGGGCCGCCGCGTCGATCGAAAGCAGGCCCTTGACGTTGGTGTGGCGGATGTTCTCGTCCTCCATGCCCAGGTTCTCGCAGAGATAGGCGGCGAAGCCCTCCTGGCCGCGCTCGATCATCTCTTTCGCGATGGCCTTGGGGGTGTTCTTCTCGTCGGTGAGCACGGCGGCCTTGTCGTTGGCCACGATGCGATCCACCGCATCCTTGAGGCTGCGGCCGTGGGCGCTGATGAAGACGGCGTCGTCCCAGGGCTCGGCCAGCTTGGCGAAGGCGTACTGCACCGAGGTGACGTTGGGGACGAACTCCAGCTCCTCGTCGGGCAGGTTGCGCAGCAGGTAGCGCCCCACCCCGAAGAAGAGGGGGTCGCCCGAGGCCAGCACCACGGCGCGGCCCTCGAAGTGGCGCAGGCGCTCCACCATCTCGCCCAGGCGGCTGCCGATGAGCAGCTTCTCCCCCGCGAAGTCGGGGAAGAGATCGAGCAGCCGGTCG
>Ga0214472_10002714_pt1 | contig 18881 bp, 16 predicted proteins | sample RVTome_6_FD_207662 | JGI IMG/M metagenome (GOLD analysis project Ga0214472, IMG submission 207662) | Soil microbial communities from uranium-contaminated site in the Upper Colorado River Basin, Wyoming, United States - RVT140D175 | ecosystem: Environmental > Terrestrial > Soil > Contaminated >...
ATCGGGTCTAACAAATTTTTAATAGTCTCAATAAGATCTGGTTTTTCAAAACGCATGAGCGCACACACATTAATTTTTTTAAATTCAAATAAAAATGCGGGTAATGTACCCGCATCTTCTAGAAATTTACCTAAATTCGATTAATTGAGCAAATCAAATAATGGGATAAATGATATAAATATTCTAAATTTTCATTAGACTTAAGTCGCATTCCCCTATAATCATTCAAATAATAGTGGCTCCCGATTGGTAAACCAAATAAACAAAAAAGAAAGTTGGAAGTTGCTCTCTATCTTAAAAATTGAATTTCAATTTAAAAATTGTTATATGTAATGCTGTAAGAGTTGATTAAAATGGATCTCATAAGAAGAATGATTGGTGCTTCAAAACTCGATATAAACGTTTACGATGAGGTTGAGAGTAACCCGGCTGCTACAAAAGACGCCTTTCTAGCTGTACTGCTTGTTGCAATTAGTAACGGGATAGGAATGATTGGTATATCGGGCTCAATGGGTATAATAACAGGCCTCCTATCTTCAATCATAGCGTGGGTCTTATGGAGCGCTATAATATATGTTATTGGAGTCAGGGGGTTTGGGCATTCTTCAGATCTGGGGGAACTCCTCAGATGTCTTGGCTTCGCTTATTCACCCGGTATTTTAAACATTTTTATGCTATTGCCATTCATTGGTTATTTCGTCCCGTATATTACATCGACTTGGATATTTCTAACCTTCATAGTGGCTATAAGGCAGGCACTCGACTGTGAGACGTCTAGAGCAATCCTTATTTCAGTATTGGGATTTTTAGCCTATGTGATTATTCGCTTCTTAATATTTTTTATTTGATAATTCGAATTAGAAAAGCCGGTGCCAGGCATGCATATTGATTATTAAAAGGTTTGCGTCCCCTTTAATTTCACATAAATTTTATAGCACCTATTCTCCACCTACGGTCATTCCCGAGGATTGTTATCGGGAATCCATAAATAAAAGGTTTTGCGTTTCCTTTTTCTGTCCCTAACAATCCGTTCGCACTGAGCCTGTCGAAGTGCGTGTACTGAGTTCATCGAAGGGTGAGCACGTCGAAAAATCTACCGGAAATCCCCCCCTTTAGGTCATTCCCGAGGATTGTTGTCGGGAATCCACCACCGTTCTGTCATCCCCGAATGCCTGAATCGGGGATCCATGAATAAAAAAAGTTTACCTTTGCCTTTCTGTCCTTATAATCCGTTCACCCTTGAGTAGTGAGCTAGTCGAACTATCGAAGGGTCTGTCCCAGTCCTACGATGGCAATAATAAACCGTTCACACTGAGCCCTGAGCCTGTCCTGAGTTCACCGAAGGATCGAAGTGTGGATCAGTTACTTTGCCCGAGGACCTGTCGTGAGCGTAGCCAAAGCGCCTGTCCCGGCTAGGTCGAAGTGATCAGTATAGACTCCACTTTGGCGATCTCCCGCCTATCCGTTGAAGAATTAATCTACTTTGACGAAAAGAAAGATAAGGACAACGGACAGAAAAGTCATGAGAAAAGAAGTGACAAAAATGATTCAAATAATAGCGGACGAGAAGAAAAATAAGGTAAAGTCCTCTATATCACAAAAAATGTCTGTTGTATCTATTTATTTGTGAATCTGGGATCCCTAGTTCTATTGTTCTGAATCATGCATCGTGCATCGTGAATCCTGCATCGTGTCAGCATTTGTCAATTGTGAAGACGCGACCCCACAGCTTTTGTTTCTTTGTGGTATGCTAGTAGTACTTCCTTCTGTTGCACACGTATAATTTTATTACATTCTAACAATTCGTGTTCGCTAGACGGCGAAAAGCGCTTCTGGCGTTCTGGAGATTCGACATAGTCATTAACAAGGACTGTATATTGAGCTGATTCGGAGGAAATTTTTGCGAAATCTCTAATTGCTTGGAGGTTAGCACAACTAAAAAGAAAGACTACACAAACAAGAAATGTTAATAGAGGTAATAACTTTTTGTTGACTCTATACCACATCAATATTCCACTACTCCATAATAAAATATGATTGTTTCCTCGATGTCCCCCAAATCATAAACATTTTGTCAAAATTGATTAATTAGATATTTAGGAATGAAACAATTCGAGGTATCACCCTATCTTCTCTTGACGTTCACTCATATAAGTTATCCCTTTGAGTTGAGCCAAAAAAAATTTTATCTCGTTGCATTTTTCTCTAAAAAAGTGTTTGTTGTCCCTATTTCTCTAGTGTCACATTGTTTACAAACATGTTGGAGAGGTATTTTCATATTTAATTAAGCTGACGCACATCTTGATAAAATCCCCGCCAAATCCGCAGGATTTCTCGACACAGCCGATTTCCATTTACCAAAGCCGCCATGTTCATTTACCGCCTTTACCCACTCTTCAAGAAAATTGCGTTTTGTTTTGTCTTTCTCTGTTTCTTCGCCCTTTGTTTCAAGCACCAGATAATCATCCATTTTCAGTTTTATTATAAAATCTGGATAGTATGAAAGAACAACACCATTAAAAATGTAATATATCTTAAATCCCAGATGATCATTCTTGACCCATGACTCAACACTTGTGTTTCGGTCAAGTTCAAACGATTCTGAGGCTTCCCAGGTACTATCGAAAACACAGAAGTTAATATGCGACTTCTTTGTATATTCGCACGGCTTTCCTGTACGCCAAGAAAGCATATCTATAGTAGACCTTATTGGTTTATCGCTATCAAAAATGGGCTCAATCTTTTCTGTATTTTCAAAACGAATAGCTTCCCATATATGCTGGACAATCTTATTCATATTTAATGTTAAAAGTATTCGCTTCCTTAAATCATCTTGTTTGAATAAGGGAGGATGTATTTCAATCTTATTGGTGGACAAAAAACTTTCCACAATTCTTATGACCTGAGCCAGTAGATAGTCTTTATTTCCTTTCCAGTTGGGTTTCATCATTTCGTATACATCTTTTGAGGCTTCAAAGATAATCTTTTGCCATCTGAATTTTCGACCTAACTCTTCAAGATCAACTGTTTTAAGCTGAGTCAGATCGAATTTGCCCTGGATTGTAGGCGCCAATTCCGCTTGCGTCGCTGTCTCAAAAGCATCCAATTTTAGAGGCTTTACTTTGTCTATATCCAGCTTTAATTGAGGCCTATACGTATGGTCTATACGAATAATATTGGGCCATTTAATCTCATGCTGGATCTTTTCATCTACAGGTTTTATCTCCGTTTTCGGTATAGGAACTGGAGGGGGACCATCTGTAGACTCATGAGGCAGAAATGTGAAAGGCACTCCGAAAATGTTTACGTATTCGGCATCGAAAAAACCTGTCTCAGGTTTAATCTCATAAGATGTTCTCCTTAAACCTCTTCCTACTACCTGTTCGCATAGTAACTGACTTGTAAAAGCGCGTAGCCCCATAATATGAGTAACGGTCTTAGCATCCCAACCTTCCGATAGCATTCCGACCGAGATTACACTTTGAATTTGCTCACCCGGTTTTCCTACCTGCCCAACAGTATCAACTTTTCCCCTCAGTTTCTCAGCAAATTCCTGTTTTGTAAGTTTGCGTTCAGTCTCGGTATCTTGTTCTTCTTCCTCTGAATCACTTATTGGCAAAGCATCTTCTTGAGACTCAGCTATTTCAAGAACTTTTGAATCGATGTGAAGGGTTCGATCTGGATCGCAAAGTTCATCTATCCTTATCCTCTTATGGTCGAAAGCGTATTTGACTCGCGCCGCTGTCTCAGTTCTATTCGCAACGGTTATCATGACGGGTGGGGTATTAACTCCTGCACCCCTCCATTTTTTCAATGTTTCAAGCCAATCTTTTCCTAAAAGGTGATAGGCATTGTTTACGAGGTCAGGAATTGGCTCATTTGGCTCTGCCTTTCGGCTCAGGTCATCTTTAACTTCTGGGTCATTATAAATGTGATAAAATCTTGATTTATAATCATTAGTCAGTTCGCCATCATCACGAATAACAACACGAGGCGTCTTGACTAACCCGGACTCTATAGCATCATTAAGACTAAAATCACTAACTACCCAATCAAATAATGCTTCTTCAGACGTCTTTTTACCAGATGGTGCAAATGGAGTAGCCGAAAAGTCATAACAGGTAACTATTTCACGGGCACTATGAATCCGGTCAAGTCCGCCTATCCACTTTGTAGCCTCTTCAATGTCTTCTTTTTTAACTCCTTTAATCTTTGACTCAGCAGGAACTCGCCATGCGTGATGGGCTTCATCATTAATTACAACGAATTTACTAGCGTTTGCTAATTCACCCAATACTTCACGAACGTAAGCTTGATCACTTTTTGGTCCTCTTTTATCAACGCTTCTCTTTTTTGCAAGCTGTTCATCTGTTTCCCAACTTAAGGCGTGCCAGTTGCAAATCAAAACTTTCCCCTGACGCAGTTTATCTTTAAGACCTATAGGAACAACATTGAATTCATCGTAATAATTGTTTTTATTCTCTGGTTTTAGAACCTGAAGGCGGTTTTTAATAGTAAGTCCAGGAGCAACGATAAAAATGTATTTCGAAAATCTTGGGTCTTGTGGATATGTAACCTTGTTCAAGATATGCCAGGCTATCAACTTAGCCATTACAACTGTCTTGCCAGAACCTGTTGCCATCTTGGAACATATACGTTTGAAAAGCCCCCCGTCGGATGGAATTTCTATACCAACCTTTTCAGCATCAGGCGCTTCAGTAAGCCATATTAACGTATCTATAGCTTCCAACTGGCAGAAGAAAAAACGTCTGAACTCCCTCTCTTCCCGATTGTACCAATGTTCTAATAGCCTTTTTGTGATACCTGTAACGCCCGGATAACCTTCCTCACGCCAGCTTTTAACTCGGAGACGAATCTGATTTACGAGGGGAAGCTCAACAAAAATCCCCGGGTCATCAAAGGCTTGCGATCCCGGAGTAGCAATAAGGTATCCCGGAGGACGCCTTCCCTCTCTCTTTATGAAAGATCGAGACTCACGACGGTATTCCCAGTAATACTTGGGTTCTTCGTAGGGGGAATTAATTATAAGTTTGTCTATTTTGCCGCTTTCCATCATTCCAAATCAATAATCTTTAAACTTTCAATTCCTCTGTCATCCACAATCTTGACTGCAATTCGTTTATGGTCACCAGCTTCAAATGGTAAAGATATCGTTCCACGATAGGCTTCTATGAGCTCTTCATCAATTTCTGCCCTTAGATTCTTTGCGAGTCTTGACCAACCGTCTTTTTCACCTGCCATAGGGAAGAAAACCTGTCTTGGGAATAAGCTTCTTCCATCATAGTCAGTATCTAGCATCCACATTGCAATTCTTTCCGTTCCGCCAGACTCTATATTGCCAATCTTTGTGTTGTAATAATCAAACCCTAGCACCTCAACCTCGTACAATCGGCTTTGTTTGTCATTCTGAGCAGAGCGAAGAATCTTCTTAGATTTCTCATCGTCCTTCGCAGCAACTGTGAATTTCACATCAGGCTGACCGATAAGCCAAAAGCTATCGTTGCTTGCTCGTTTCTTTTTAAGGTCTTCAGTAAGCAGGTCGGCATTCATCTGAGCTTTGAGTAGCGTCACTCCAGGCCAGTCAGTTTCGTCAATATCTTTGGCTGCCTCAGGATCAAATTGAAATGCGGCGAATACAATAATCTTTGGCTTCGGAACAAGTTTTTGACCTTCCTCAATAGCTAGTGCGACCTGACGTTGCTCTAACGGCGCATGTTCTGGGCCGAAGGAGATAGCAACACGCTGAGGATCGCCGTAGGCTACTCCCGCTTCTCTTAACGAAGCCGCTCCTCGGTCATTTGGTTTTGTTTCAGCGTCTGCGTGAAGCCAGCGAGTACCCGGAAATGGTTCAACACGCGAAAATAAAATGTACTGACCTTTCTTCCCGCGTATGCCGGTTTTAAGGAGTTCATCCCTCCATTCTGCTTGCCTTATCGTCCCACCAGAGCGGACGACAGATTCATCTGATGCAGGAACTAATTCAATTTCGGAAAGTGGTTTCACCACCGGAGCCGGAACTGCCTCAACAGTAAAAGGTCCCGTTACCCTGTGTTTTGAATTATCAACATAAGGTTGATCATACAATGTTTCCTGCCCAGGTGGTTCATTGTTCGCGATGGATTTTAACGTGATATGAGGGACGGTTTTATATTTAAAACCGCTCCCTACGCCTTCCTCTGGATGAGCAAGCTCATAGTAATCAAAAAGTGCAGTCATCAAGCGTTGCTTTGCAAGCGTGGTTGCTACTCGTGATGTGTCACAGGTAATCCATCTTCTACCCCACTGTTCAGCAACGTAAGCAGTTGTACCCGAACCACAGGTTGGATCAAAAACTAAATCGCCAGGGTCTGTAGTCATAAGGAGACAGCGTTCAACAACCTTTTCTATAGTTTGCACAACATATATTTTATTCTGTTGGAAACTTGGTCTAACATCTTGCCAATGATTAGGAATCTCATATACAGGAAAATCATCAAGAAATCGCTTATACATTAAAGTTTTTCCACTTACAATGAGGCGGTTTTTTTTCTTTAGGTTTTCCATACCTTCCAAAGTTGTAGTCCAATGTCTGTTCGCAGACGGTTTATATGTTGTTCCTTCAAACTCAAATTCGTATGACCCTTTTTCAGTAAATCCAGAACTGCGGACATCCCCTATTGCAAATATTCTTGCTCCTTTAGGAATTAATCTTGTATTCTCTATTTCCCCTTCAGAAATTTTCCTACATATTCCATCGGATAGCTCGATCCAGTCGTAATTGCTGGCTCTTTCTCCACCAAGGGATTTCTCTTTGAAAAGCTGATGATATTTCAACTTCGATTTTTCTTTTGCATACCACAACAAATAGTCGGAAATAGACGCTATGGTTTTTGTTTCAAAAGATGTTGTTTTTTCAAATGAAATCAAACTCACAAAATTCTCTACCCCAAATACCTCGTCCATCAAGCATCGAACCAGATGCACGTTTTCATCTGAAATCTGAACAAGGATACTTCCGCTTTCTGTAAGGAGTTCTCTTGTAAGTAAGAGCCTGTCTCGCAAATAGGTAAGATAAGAATGAATCTCAAGTTCCCAGGTATCCCGAAAGGCTTTTATCATCTCTGGCTCCTGGGTTAAATCCTCATCGCTTCCATCCTTTACATCCCGCTTGTTGACAAAAGGCTGAAAGTTAGAGCCGTATTTGATGCCATAAGGCGGGTCAATATAAATCATTTGTACCTGTCCGGCTAAACCTTCTTTTCCAATTAGTGAATTCATTACCAGTAGAGAATCACCAGCTATAAGACGGTTGCTCCAGTTGTGCTTGTGCTTGTAGAATTCAATCGCTTCTCGGAGTGGTGGATTTTCTTCTGGTGATTTAAATAAAGAAAGTTGTTCGTAGGATTTTCCGTTACGCTTCCTCACCGCCTCTATGATAGTACGGGGATCAATGCGCTCATGCACATGAAGCGAAACCGTAGATACATCAAAAGAGGTATTTTCTGCTTTTCCTGCCCAGTGTAGAGACGGGTCAATATGTGGGTCATAGGCGTAAGTTTTCTTTCCAGTCTCTTTGTCCGTATCGGGAGTGACAAGACCGACCGGAGGGTTGTTTACACGTTTTTTGCCTTTATGGTCGTATTGCTCAACGGGTTTTTTCTTAGATTTCTTTTCTCTAGCCATTAGTAGTTACCTCCCCTCGGTATTAAGCTAACCATAAGCAAAGAAAATTTGCCTTAGTACAGGTCTCACATCTATCCCGTAAGTCATTATAGTATATTTTTTCATAATGCTTAAGACCAGAAACATTAGTCAATCAAGTTAATCTCTCTTATTACGTATTGACCAAGGATCTGAGCAAGTGAGGTAATCATGCCAAAAGATGAAATTTTACGAAAATAGGGATCCTAATTTATGGTTTCATATCGCTGAATGATTGGGAAATGCAAATTATTAACCACGCTGCTTTTCAGAGATTGAGAAAGATAAGTCAACTGGCTTTAACGGACACGGTTTATCCCTGAGCAAACCATACAAGATTTAAACATTCTCTTGGGGAATGCATTTGGCTACTCTTATAGACGACGCTTTAGTAACAAATGAGTAAATGAAAGACGTCGTATGTGAAATCAGTTTCGTATGTTTTAATTTCTACTGGATAAGGTCATTTATCAGGATTTTCTTGGAAACTTATCAGTAAAAAAGGCTTATTGAACTTAACATCTACATTCTAAGCCCATTCCATGCATTTTGAGTAAGAAATAGAAAATACGACTTATAATAACCAGGCTCTGTATCAATCTGTAGCTATCGCAAAGTAAAAAACGAAAAAGTCCCCTCATGAGATTGACCTTTTTTACTCGCTTTAAGGCTTGATTGCAAAGAATGATTAGAAAAATCAGAGGTGGAGTCAGACGATTTTTCTCACTGACTACTTGGAATATTCCCGTATAATTTATATTTAGTTGCTATAAGATTATTTTAGAGGAGCTAATATGGCCTTAGAAGCCGAAATCATTAATCACCTTACAAAGGAAATAGAAACACAGATCAACAACATGATGACCTTTCGTACGAGAGCCAACCTGACTATATATATTGGCCCGTTCGTCATTCTTGGGTCATACGTCATTGCTACGAAGGGAGAATTGGGTGACGTCAACCCCAATGCTGTTGCATACGTTTCTATGATTGCTTTGGGAGTATGCTTTATCCTATTAGGTACGTGTTCCGCTTTGATCGAAAGACAGAGTTGGCATCAATGTAATAGATGGAGAGAATTGATCGCTGAGTCGCAAGCGGCTACACCACCAGACATGCGTACCGATTCTCGGTTTGTCTACAAAGAGCACCTGCTTAAGAGCTACTTAGTTGTTTACGCGTTGTTGTTTATTGCCTTCATCTCAGTACTCATCTTACTCTTCAATATCTGAGTTCCCTCCGCATAAGGAAACGAATAAAGTGTTGAAGTAGAAGGGGCATACCAATGAGAGTTAATTACGTGACTTTGTCAAGGGATGTTTGGCTAGGTGGCCATAGCGAAGCTGATATTGAACCATCAACGCAACAAAGTCAAAAAATTCAAATACAAGAAAAGGGGTCAAATCTTTTGTTGACTAATTTTAAGAAATAACAATATTCTCTCTTGATCAGCAAATTGGGTATTAAATGACTTCAGAGATTTCAAGTGTATTTGATCAAAAAATTTATACCGAATGTCTAACTTATAAACAATATCAAAAGAATAATCCCCCTTTTTAAAACATTTGTCAGTGGATACTACAAACAACAAAAGGTTTAACCCCCCTATTTTTTCTTTTCAAATCGTCAAGATATATATTCTTTTTCTCATTTCCTCTGCTGGTAATAGGATAGAGTGCGCCTGGATATTGAACTCTCAGGGGTCTTGCCATACAGAGAGTTTATAGTTATGAGAAAATTATGTGAAATGTCAACGGGTCGACACCATATTTTTTGCTCTTTCTATTTATTCCGGGCGAACTGAAGAAGGGGCTGAGGAAAAAGATTAAATTAGGGGGTGAAAGTTAAGTGAAAAAATCCTTTTATTGCGTAATGTGTAATTTGGTATACGAGGACGACCGCCCTACTGAGGATGAGTTAGTCTGCGATGAGTGCGGCGGTGAGCTAGCTGAACTACCCATAGACACCGATTTCGATGAAGGAGGAGAGGGTTAAAATTTCAGAATCTTTGAAGCAAAAGCAGAGAGTTTGATAAGACGACCTGATGAACTTCGATTCATTCTGCGCATCTAAACGCTAAATAAAAAACTCAGGGGTCAAATTTTCAATTGACGATTGTTTTTTATTAATATCTTCCTTCCAGCAATTTTTGGATTGTTTGTTTTAGTTTTCATATCATGAACATCCTTTTTCTTGTACTCTTTCTTTATTTCATCGTCAACTAGGAATCTCTGGGGTCAGGCGTGAATAAATGAGTTATTTTTGTTTTTGCTCTTCTTGCCCGGTGTTTTTTTGGATTGTTTTTCCTATTTCCCGCCCTATTAACTTCATCCCTCCTTTCTTTCCTCTTTTTGTTTGAGTACGGCTATGGGTTCGCCCTGAACCTTATAGCATGCTGTTATGAGCTTGGTTCGAGTGGAAGACGTCTCCTACGAATCCTACTCTTTTCAATGACAATGATTGAACTGGCCAACTCCTCTGTTGAAATTTTTTCAAGAGCTCGACTTATAAGTTCTACCACTTCTTGCTCAGTGTAATTTCCACCTCGGAAGAGTATTAAACCTGGCCTTTCCGCCTTTGCCAGAGCCAAAAGTCGAGGATAGTCCAAATCAGCTGTGACTACAACACGTCCCTCATTTCTAGCACGTTCTAGGATAGTTATATCTGAAGCCCGATCTAGTCCCAATTCTAGAGCATGAACGGCATCATGGCCCTGTCTCGTTAACCAGACAGCCAATTGTGGTGAAAGAGGCATATCTACTACAAACTTCATCTCGCAAATTCCACTGTTTCATCTTCTGCAAGAAAGGCTGCGTAGAGCAAGGCTTGGTCTATATCCTCGGCCTCTAAATAGGGATATGCCTTTAAAATAGTTTCTTTTGTCTCTCCTGAAGCCAAAAGCCCAAGCAGGCGCGAAACAGGGAAGCGAAGTCCCCTTATGCACGGCTTACCGGTGCAAATATTTGGATTGACTGTAATGCGCTCAAGTTTCATCTTTTTATTATTATTTCCTCTTTTATAATTTGCAATACTTCTTGGAGATTTTTCGAAGCCTCTTCAAAAGATTTATCAGCTAGTTGCCGAATTTGTTTTGGTAGCTTTTCATAATAGCTTCAAAACGTTGGCCCGGCTAAGTGCCTCATAACTCTTTACACTTTCCGGCACGGCAGTCAGAAATCGCTTTCTCAGCTAACCTAACTAATTTCCCGGCCTTTACACCCCCCTCAAATTGTTTATCCCATACTTCATTATCAAACTTGTAAAACCACTCTCTCAAAACTGATAGGTGATCTTCAGATAGTTTTTCAATTGCTTTCTCAATTTCCTTTACAGTCATTGTCCCTTTCCATCTTTTGTCACTTGATTATTAATTATACGCCATTTCTTCAGAAGTGATAATTATTATTATTCAGAGAAATGGTGTCTGGCATCGTGACAAAATGAGACTCAAAGGAAACGTAACTCTTCAATGATGATACGCTTGAGAATCCTAATCCCTGAGGGTATAAAAAGGGGATTGCCACAGGGCTTCGCCCTTCGCAATGACGTGATGGCGGATTGCGGCTATGGAGACTGGGTCACACATGGCACTGTGATCATCATATTGCAGAATTAGAAATTTCGGGACTGGGAAAGGTCTGTGAGGTTCCCCATATATTATTAGACTTGGCCATCCTTAGACTTAGGACAGGTCCCTTGACCCTTCGACCCTTCGATAGTTCGACCTTTCGACTAAGCTCAAGGCTCACTACTCAGTGTGAACGGGTTATACGGGTTATAAAGAAGAGAATGGGGAATGTAAACCTTTTTATTCGTGGATCCCCAATAACTGCATTTGAGAATGACACGTGGTAATTGAGATTGCTTCGATACGTAGTTTCTCAAATGACCTCTATGCGGATTCCCGATAACGCCTGTGTCCAAATGTTTCTGTCGGGGAGTCCAAATGACAACGCTTAAGATCTGTTCGACCCAGCAAATGACTAACTCTTGGTTGGCTCGAATAAAAGAAAAAAGTAAAGAATCAAAGTGAAAGGATATTTAATCCATCTATCATTTCAAACTGAAAAGGCAAAAGAATTTGAAAAGTTTAAATTGGCCGAAACATTTGACACCAGTCTTACGTACCTTTATATTAAAGTTAAGGTTAACATTTAGCATTAATTTTATTTCTCTCGGGATAAGAGGAGCACATATTGGCAAAAGAGAAAAGAAAACCCATGACCCTCACCATGATAGGACTCAACCAGGCCAGAAAGGATTTATCCCGTCTGGTCAAGCGAGCGAAGAATTCGAATACTCGATTTTTAGTAAGCGAACGAGGCAAACCTCAGGCAGTGGTGATTGGCGTTGACGACTTTTTAAAGAATGTCCTCAAAAAGGAACGTGCGAGTGTCGTTGCCGAAATCCAACTTGAAGCAAAAGAGAAGGGGCTAGATACTATATCTGCAAAAGAGGTAGATCGAGAAATAAAGGCATACCGGAAATCTAAATCTTAAGTCCTACTCTCTGTGATTAAAGCGGTATACGATACTAATGTTATTGTTTCGGGACTTCTCAATTCAGAAGGCATCCCTGCGTTTCTTTTAGATATCGCTACTCAAAGAGAGATTACACTTTTTATATCCCCAGAAATCCTTCAGGAATATGAGGGGGTCCTTTTACGGCCAAAATTTGATTTTCAAAAGGAGTAGTAAAAAGATTTCTGCGACTGATTAAAGCAAAGAGTAAAATTGTGAAACCTAAGTCTTTAGAATTTACCCTGAAAGACCCTGCCGATAATAAGTTCCTTGAATGCGCGCTTGCTGGAAAGGTTGATTGCCTTGTAACAGGAAATACTCGTCATTTCCCTTCCCCAACATATAAAGGAATTAAAGTAATCTCTCCAAGAAAATTTTGGGCGATATATAAGGAGAGCTTGTAGTAATCATTAAAAAAGAATCTACGGCTTTTCTGCCGTACCCGCTTTAAGGATTATATATGAGAAACTTACAGTTCCTGTGATAAAAAACCTCTGGGATCATGAATAAATGAGTTATTGTTCTTTTTATTGATCTTCCCGCGATTTTTTCAATTGCCTTCGGTACTCTTCTTACCAAGAGCTTCCTCTTTATTTTCACTACCAATTAGAAGATAAGTGGGGGACTGAAGTCCTCCGCTAAACGTCTATTTACGGCTGGCCCTTTGATTCAACTCAGGACAGGCTCAGGACTCAAGGCAGGCATTTCCACCCTTCGACGGGTGAACGGGTTATAAAGAAAAGAAAGGGAGAAGTAAAACCATTTTATTAGTGGATTCCCGATAACAAATGACATATGAGGGGTGGATTCCCAATAACTGCATTTGAGAACGACACGTGTTAATTGAGATTGCTTCACGCGGCTAGCAATGACATTTGAGTCAAATCGGATCGTCACGCAGGAGTTTACACTGATCACTTCGACCTAGCCGGGACAGGTGCTTTGGCTAGGCTCACGACAGGTCCTCGGGCAAAGTAACTGATCCACACTTCGATCCTTCGATTACACTCAGGACAGGCTCAGGGCTCAGTGTGAACGGTTTATTATTGCCATCGTAGAACTGGGACAGACCCTTCGATGAAACCCAGGACAGGGTAAACGGCTGGGAGTATTGAGGGCTCGTGACAAGATTCGAATGACAGAGGGTAGCTGAGTGAAAAAGCGCTATATAATCTCGTTTTTCAGGATAATGAGCAGCCTCTCTAAATTTTTGATCTTCTCATCGGTATTTGATTTACCAAACCTGAGCTCCAAATATGCCTCTGTCAAGGCTTCAAAGGTATTGGACGTTGAGTTTGCATTTAAGCCTACGGCTTTAGCGAATTCTCTTGGCGTCAAATAATCGTGCTTTTTAAACCCTTTTTTGGTTAACATAGAGAGCGCTTTTTTATACATTGATGAGGCTCTTTTGTCAGTGTAGTATTCCCGAAACTTAGGCAGTCTTGTAAGTACGGGCTTTTTCACGAGTAACCAGGTAGTAAAACCCAACAATCCTAAGGCTATTAACCATCTCTTATCGACTAAGAGTTCACTAAAACCCTTATTTTGTAATTTTCTTTTTTGCCAGACCCATTTGTTTCTCAGTTGCTTGAAAAATTGATTTTGATCCTTTTGATCATAATCTATCACATATCTACTCCAACGGAATTTCAAGTAATCTATATACGAACTGAAGAAATAAAAGGCACCCGTTTCTGCATCTGAGTCCGCACTCTCTGGTGTTGGATCGAAACTAACCCAACCATATGTCGGGAAATAAACCTCCACCCAAGAGTGGGCATCGCTTTCTCTTATTAAAAAAAAGTCGCCGTGTGCATTCCATTGACCATCAATAAAACCATTGATAACTCTTGAAGGAATACCCAAAACCCTTAGCATAACTACCATGGATGTAGCAAAGTATTCACAATGTCCAGCCTTATTTTCGAAGAGGAAATCGTCTAACGGGAATTCGCTGGTTCCCCTTTCTAGGGTTCTAGTATATTTTAAGTTGTCTTGAAGATAATTTTTGATAGAAATCGTCCTATCATAAGCATTGGTTTTATCTATTGTCAACTCTTTTGCAAGATCTTGAATATTTTTATTTAGAAATGGTAGTTGGAGATAATTATCCATTATCTCAGTCGGATATTCTCCTCGGTCGCTTCTCAGGTCATAGGCCTCTGGGACTTCCAAATCTGAGTATGCTAAGTATTTGAGCTTATAGGATGTCTTATTCGGAAGAATGTAGGAGTCATTTATTTCAGCGATCATACTTCCTTCAAGGCCTTGAAAGCCAACAGGAACATTAGCTGAAAATAGAATATCCGTGTCTATTGGTTCAGTTAATATTTCCTGGGCTAATAATTCATTACCCGAATGCTTTACCCTTGTTTCTCCGTCAATGTTTTTTTTGATGGTCTGATAGTTGCGTTTGCTGGCTCGCCAATGGGTACCATCAAATCGATCAAGCGCTATACCTCTCCAATAAATAGGTCTTGGAATACTCTTGATCTCCCTGTTTAAAATCATTACCCTCATGACGGGTGAATTATCGAACTTAATTTGTCCGACCTGTCCTAGTTTTACTTCATCTGAGAACCCGGTCCTCAATGATTCGGGTGTGATAAAATCACTCATAAAAAAACCTGTTCTAATTCTTGGGACAGAAATAAAGATCATCGCAGTAAAAACTAAAACACAGATACTGATCAACGCAGTTGTACTTAAGAATTTTCCAGTAACAAGGTTAGGATCCGCCTTACTAGAAGTATCATGAGATTCTTTTGTGATATTAAGGATAACGATTGCTGAAAGCGATACTGCTACATACACTATGAATGCAACTCCATAACCAAAATTTATAGCAACTACCGATCCGGCAAGAAATTGAAAGAAACTTAGAATGTAGATTTGAACAATATCTCTTATTGTCTTCCGTGCGAGCAGCTTAATGATCTGGGTATAGATTAAAAAAATTAAAATTGCATTAACGACTTCCACCCCAAGAACAAAGAAGCTTAGTAAAACATAGACTATAAGCAATATAGCAAGGAATGTAGAGAGGGTTTCGTTTATATAGTACTGTCTACGAATCTTTGAATTTATGAAACTAAAAGTTAACGCTACCACAAAAACAATGGCGGATAGATTGTCAACCACTCCCGTAATCCATATCGAAAAAAATCCCAATAGAGCGATCAGATGCGTGAACAGAGCCTGCGCCTGTGATAGGTTCACTTTATCTCTCCGAGGTATTTAATTTCTAAATCACGGAGTCTTTTTATCTTGTCTCTGCTGCGGGCTGCATTCTCAAACTCAAGCTTATTTGCAGCCAGTTTCATTTCCTCCGTAAGTTTTTTGATAAGGCCCGGAATCTTTTCTGGAGTAACATCTGATATCTCACCCTCATCATCCTTAGGAACCGTGAAATAGTCTGCTTCATATATAGAAGCGAGTATATCACTTATCCTCTTCTGAATACTCTTTGGTGTGATATGGTTCGATTTGTTAAATGCCAATTGAATTTCCCTTCTTCGGCTGGTTTCATAAATCGCCCTCGACATGGACGTGGTAATCCTATCTGCATACAATATAACCCTTCCCCTTATATTTCTGGAAGCTCGACCGAAGATCTGTATCAGCGATGTTTCTGAACGCAGGTATCCTTCCTTGTCCGCATCTAACACTGCAACAAGGGACAGTTCAGGTATGTCAAGCCCTTCGCGCAGGAGATTGATGCCTATTAGAACATCGAAAACTCCGAGCCTGAGGTCTCTTATAATCCTAATCCTCTCCAGTGTTTCGATGTCGGAATGTATATACCTCACCTTTATACCGATTCGTCTATAATATTCGGCTAAATCCTCTGCCATGCGTTTGGTAAGAGTCGTTATAAGAACCCGATCGGACATGTCTACCGCCTTTTTTATTTCCTCTAGAAGATCGTCTACCTGGTTCTCTGCGGGTCGTATTTCTATCTCAGGATCAGCGAGTCCGGTGGGACGTATGATCTGTTCAACAACCTCCGCCTCGCATTTAGAAAGCTCGTATTGCCCGGGAGTAGCCGAGACAAAAATCACTTGATTGATCTTTTCCTCAAACTCAGAGAAGTTAAGTGGTCGGTTGTCGATAGCGGAGGGAAGCCTAAAGCCGTGTTCCACTAGAGTGAGCTTCCTGCTCCTATCACCCTCATACATTCCCCTAAGCTGCGGGACTGTCTGATGACTTTCATCTATAATAAACAATGAATCCTTTGGAAAATAGTCCAATAGCGTCCAAGGGGGTTCTCCTGGTCTCCTGCCCGATAGGTGCCTTGAATAGTTTTCAATTCCCGGGCAGAAACCGATTGTAGAGAGGAGTTCGAGATCATATTTTGATTTTTCCTCTATCCTTTTCTTTTCCAAGGTCATGCCCCGAGATTCAAAGTAGCTTATTCTCTCTATTAGCTCTTCCTTTATGGTTTTAATCGCACGAATTAGTTTCTCTGCCGGTGCAACATAATGTGTATTTGGATATATGATAGCTTTTTTTATATTTCTTACCGTCCTCTTTTCTAATGGTTCAATCTCCTTGATCGATTCGACATAATTACCAAAGAATTCCACCCTTAATGCAATCGACTCTTCATGTGATGGAAAAAGCTCTACCGAATCGCCCTTGACCGCAAAACTACCCCTGTAAAATTCGTTGTTGCTCCTTTCATAACGGGCATCTGTAAGCTTCCTAAGGAATTCGTCCCTCCCGATATCCATTCCTTCCTCAATTATGGTAAGCATGCCGTAATAGTCCTCGGGGGAGCCTATACCATAAATACATGAAACGCTTGCCACTATAATTACGTCTCTTCTGTCGAAAAGCGATGAAGTTGCCGCGTGTCGTAGTCTATCAATATGTTCATTTATGGATGCATCCTTCGCTATATATGTATCGGTTTCCGGTATATAGGCTTCGGGTTGATAATAATCATAGTAGCTGACAAAGTAATGCACGGCATTTTCCGGAAACAGCTCTTTGAGTTCTCCATACAATTGTGCGGCAAGTGTCTTATTATGCGCGATAATCAATGTAGGCTTCTCTAGATTAGCGATTGCTTTTGCGATGGTAAAGGTTTTACCACTGCCGGTGACTCCGAGCAGTACTTGATGCTTAAGACCCCTAAGAACGCCTTTGGTAAGCTTATCTATGGCTGATGGCTGATCACCCTTAGGAGAAAAATCCGTCTTAATTTTAAAGAGGTTTGACACAATTACCCGACTAAAATTCTAATTGAATTGTGTAATAGTGTAAATAATATCCATAACCTTGTGGTCAGTCGGTTAAGAATAGCTGATTGGTATACCTTTCAAGAATTATAATCAGTCGAATATTGCGAAGGTCAAAAGGGCCTATTTATGTTTCTTCTTAACTTCGGTGAACCTTATTTTTTGCAGGTTTTGCCTTTGTTCTGGTGTCAGTACTTCTCTTATCTTTAATAACATATCTAGCCTGAGTCTTTTTAACTTTGTCTTTAATTGCACCACCTCATCATTCAGTTCCAGAACCTCATCCCTACCTGAATTTGGGTCTTCAATCTTCGATCGGAACTCTGATTGTTTCTGTTTTAATTGTGAATACAAGTCTGCTATTGGGTCCTTATTACCGTTGAATATTTGTTCTATGAGGTCGACTTGATCCTTTGTTAGATTAAGTTCCTTGACAACTTCGGGATCTTTCCACCACTTGGCGCTCTTATAGCCACCATGACTGTAGGAGTTTGGTGAGTAAAACAAGATTAAAGTTAAAATAATGAAGCAGGTCTTTTTCAATTCCTATCCTCCCGTGTTATTATCGTTGTCAAACTTCCAAAGCCCATAGATCTCCAACACGTCCGCACTGTCGAAAGATATTGTTCTGTCAACTTCAAATAGTAGCTTTTCGTCTTCTCTATCCTTCTCCGTATACTTAACTACGCTATTTTCTGCTCTCATATATACAATTGCAACAACAGAGATAATGAGGAACAGAGACAAGACAGATATGTATGACCAATTCCGCACCCGGTAGTCGAAGAGTTTAAACAACCATGGTTTAGGGCCTTCTTCCCGATGATTCAATCCTTCCCAAAACTTTATTATATAATCCTCTTTTGGTTCAATCCCTTCCCATTTATCCAGTAACTTCCATTCTAGATTTGCGAATCTCAGAAATTCGTTGCATTCGCTGCACACGTCCAAATGAACCTTCAACTCGTCCATTTGTGACTTGTCCCGGTCATCAATAGTGTAATCGAGTATTAAGTCCTTGAAATTCTCACAATTCATTTTCTCCCCTCTCTTCCAAAATTGGTTTTAATTTATCGATCAGTTTCATTCTTCCTCTATGAATATAGGTTTTAACCGCACCCACGGTGCATCCTATTACATCGGCTACTTCATCATAGGACAATCCTTCATATTTGCAAAGAATAATCGAAGTCCTCTCTTTCTCAGGTATTGCATTTAGTGCTTGAAAAATGCTATCCCTAATGTCCCTTCTGTTGATCAAATCATAACCACTCGGTGAATTAGAATCTCTTACATCCCCCTTATTCTCCTGAAATTCATCTAAACTCACTTTATTCATTCTGCCTTTTACTTTTATTTCAGTCAGGCAAACATTCGTAGCAATCTTGTAGAGCCATGTGGAAAATTTAGCCTGCGG
>Ga0214472_10002715_pt1 | contig 18878 bp, 14 predicted proteins | sample RVTome_6_FD_207662 | JGI IMG/M metagenome (GOLD analysis project Ga0214472, IMG submission 207662) | Soil microbial communities from uranium-contaminated site in the Upper Colorado River Basin, Wyoming, United States - RVT140D175 | ecosystem: Environmental > Terrestrial > Soil > Contaminated >...
TCCAGCTCTCCGCCCGGCCCCGTCCAGGCGACCTCGATCTCGCCGCCGGCCGACACCTGCGCGGGCGCCGTGAGCTGGGCGGTCACGGTTCCGACGACGAGCGGCGCGCGCCCGATCACGCGATAGGTCTTCGCGAGATGGTAGCGCACGACGTAGTTGCCGGGCTGGTCCGGCGCTCGGATCGTGGCGGGCGAGCTCCGGGCGTACGCGTACGCGCCGTACTGCCGATCGTCGGCCCCCACGGCGTCGATGCTGATGAAGTCGGACGCGTAGTCCGGTCCGGTCCAGGTGAGCGTCAGCTCGCCTCCCGCGTCGACCGACGCCGGAATCACCAGGACGGCGGTCGTGTCGATCACCTCGACTTCCAGCACGGCCAGGACGGGATAGCCGGCGGTGCCGGAGTGGTACCGGACGACGTATCGACCCGGTGCTTCGGGCGCCGTGAGCGCGGCGGGGTTGCTCCGCGGCGCGTACACGTAGTCGCCGTAGCCCGAATCGGGCTGGCCCGGCGCGTCGACGCTGATGAAGTCCTCAGCGACGCCCGGCCCCGTCCAGCCGACGGGGAGGGGGGCTCCGACGACCACGCGCGAGGGCCCGGAGAGCGTGGCCTGACGCGCCGACGCGCCACATGGTAGAAGCGCGAGGACGAGGACGATCCATCGAGGCGAGGACACGAAGCTCAAGGCGTACCCTCCTGACATCTGGGGAGGCCGACAGTCTGGCGCTCGGCGCCCCCCGCCGACAAGGCCCCTCACGAAGAGGTGCGCTGCCCCCCCCGCGGACCGCCTCGGGCCGGCGTCCCCATCCTCACGCTGAGTCCCACGCCGCCCTCGAGCGGGTCGACTCATGGGTCGGAGCGCTCCGCTGCCCCGGCGGCCCCCCACCTCTGTCTCCCGGCCCGCCGCACCGGTACGATTCTGCCATTCGCCCCATCGTGGAGTGCGCGATGCCCGATCCGATCGCCCGGCTGAACGCGGCCCTCGAAGGCCGCTACCGCGTCGAGCGCGAGCTCGGCGAGGGGGGCATGGCCACGGTGTACCTGGCCGACGACCTGAGGCACGGCCGAAGGGTCGCGCTCAAGGTCTTGAAGCCCGAGCTCGCCGCGATCGTCGGCGCTGCCCGCTTCCTGGCCGAGATCCGGACCACCGCGAGCCTGCAGCACCCTCACATCCTGCCGCTGTTCGACTCGGGTGAGGCGGAGAACCTCCTGTTCTACGTCATGCCGCACGTGGAGGGCGAGAGCCTGCGCGAGCGCTTGGACCGGGAACACCAGCTTCCGGTGAAAGAGGCGATCCATATCGCGACCGCGGTGGCGGAGGCCCTCGACTACGCGCACCGGCGCGGCGTGATCCACCGCGACATCAAGCCGTCCAACATCCTGGTGCACGTAGGACAGCCGGTCCTCTCGGACTTCGGGATCGCGCTGGCGGTGAGCGCGGGCAGCGCGGGGCGCCTGACCGAGACGGGTTTGAGCCTGGGCACTCCGCACTACATGAGCCCCGAGCAGGCGACGGGCGACGCGAGCGTGGGCCCAGCCACGGACATCTACGCGCTCGGCTGCGTGCTCTACGAGATGCTGGTGGGCGAGCCCCCGTACACGGGTAGCACGCCGCAGGCGATCCTGGGCAAGATCATCACGGCAAAGCCGGTGTCCGCGACCGAGCAGCGGAGGTCGGTGCCGCCGAACGTGGACGCGGCGATCCGAAGGGCTCTGGAGAAGCTTCCAGCCGACCGCTTCACGAGCGCGAGCGACTTCGCCGAGGCCCTCGCCAACCCCCACTTCGACCACGGCGCGGCGGCGGTAATAGGGGCAGTCCGCGGGCCGTGGAAGCGGATCTCCATCGGGCTTGCCGCAAGCACGGTCTCGCTCGCGCTGCTCAGCGTCTGGGCGATCACCGCCCGCCCGCGCCCGGAGCCTCCCGCCATGTTCCGTTCCTACGTCACCCCGGGCGAAGGTCGGCGGCTCGTGCCCAATTCCGGCACCGTCGACTTCGCGCTCGCCCCGGACGGCTCCTGGTTCGTCTACGTCGGCGAGGCACCGGGCGGAGGCAGGCAGCTCTGGCGACGCGCGCTCGAGGACCTGGAGCCGGTGGCCTTGGGCGGCACCGAGGGCGCGGTCGCGCCCGAAGTCTCACCGGACGGCTTGTCGGTCGCGTTCCTCGCCGCCGGCGCGATCCGTACCGTCTCGCTACAGGGCGGGCCTCCTACGACCGTCGTGGCTGCGGGGGGCGTGCCCGCGTGGGGCTCCGACGGCATGATCTACTTCGGTCGGGACCTCGTCACGTATCGGGTGCCGGCCACGGGCGGCGACCCCGAGCCGTTCACGGAAGCCCTGGAGAATCGGCGCCAGGTCGGGCAGCACCCGCTTCCCGACGGCGCAGGGCTCTTGTTGACCCTCCAGATAGGGACGCCGGCCGAGGCAAGGATTGCCGCGGTCGGTCCCACAGGGGGTGCGGTGCGGGACCTGCTCGCGGGCACCATCGCCCGCTACTCCGCGACCGGTCACATCGTGTACGCGACGCCTGCAGGCGCGTTGATGGCGGCGCCCTTCGACGTGCGGCGTCTCGAGATCACGGGGCCGTCGGTTCCGCTCGTCGAGGGCGTGGCCGCGGCGGGAATCGCCTCGCAGTTCACTCTGTCCGAATCCGGCGCACTCCTCTACGCGAGCGGAGCCGGGTCCGGCTACGAGCTCGTGTGGGTGAGTCGTGCGGGCGCGGTCGAGGCCGTCGACCCCGATTGGACCGGCGAGCTCGGCTCGCCCGCGCTCTCGCCGGACGGGTCGCGCCTCGCGGTGGCGGTCCAAGGCCCAACGTCTATGGACATCTGGGTGAAGCAGCTCGACCGGGGCCCGAGCATCAGGCTGACGCTGGATGGAGATCGAAGCGACTACCCGACGTGGACGCCCGACGGGGCCTCCGTGACCTTCACGTCCGACCGTGCCAGTCCGTCATTCGACCTCTGGACGAAGCGAGCGGACGGGAGCGGAGAGCCCGTGCTGGAGCGCGACGAAGAATGGGCGCTGGCCGAGGCCGCCTGGTCTCCGGACGGGGAGTGGCTCCTCCACCGCACGTCCACCAACGTGCGCGGCGCCGGTGACATCCTGGGGCAACGGAGAGGCGACCCCGCTCCTCTCCCCATCGTCGCCACCGCATTCACGGAGCTGGCCCCGGCGATCTCGCCCAACGGAAGGTGGCTGGCGTACTCGTCGAACGAGACCGGCCGGACCGAGATCTTCGTGGTGCCGTTCCCGAACACGGGCGACGCGCGGTGGCTGGTGTCGGTCGCCGGCGGCACGGAGCCGGCCTGGTCCCGTGACGGTCGCGAGCTCTTCTACCGAAGCGGGCAGGGTGAGATGGTGGCGGTGCGCGTCGAGACCGACGGCGCGTTCTCGACCGGCGCGACGGACGCGTTGTTCCCGGACTCGGACTATCGGAGCCAGAGCACGCGTCGTCAGTACGACGTCTCCCAGGACGGCGAGCGGTTCATCCTGATCCGGAGCGCGGACGCCGGGCACGAGAGCCAACTGATCTTGGTGCAGGGGTTCCAGGAGGAGCTGGAGCGGATCGGGCCGAGCTGAGTGCGGCGCACGCGGGCTTCGAGCTGCTCGCCGGCATCATCGACGCGCCTCCCGCGCGAGCCTCATCGACTCACGGCGCAGAGACGGCACGAACGGCGCCGCCAAGTAGGTGCGCACCAGATACCAGAGCAGAGACGGCTCGTTCAGCGTCGGATCGATCTTGTGCTCCAGCTTGCGGTGCTCCGCGGGCGTGAGGCTCCAGTGCAGCCCCGGGGTGATGTGGTGTACGGTGTGGTAGCCGTTGTTGAACAGCAGGAGGTTCAGCAGCCGGCCCGTGATGTTGCGCGAGTGATTCCACTCGTCTTCCTCATCGGCGTGTACGTGCTGTATGTAGTTGAAGACGAGCACGGCGGTCAGCGACACCTGCTGGGGAATGACCACGTAGAGAAGCGCCTTCCGCCAATCCAAGATGAACGCCGTGGCGACCCAGGCGACGAGACAAACGATCTGTGCAACGCCCGCGTAGAACAGACGCCGGCTTCGCGAATACAGCGAGGTCAGGTACCCGCCGATGGCGGGCTGCTGATAGAACGCGCTGATGGCCGGGTAGGCCAGTAGGGTCAGAATGCTGTTCGCCTCCCAGAACCTCCACGTGTGCGTGTGGTCCGGCTTCGTGTTGTTGTACTTGTGGTGGTTCTGGTTGTGCGTCGGGATCCAGGCGAACAGCGGGTAGCCGTAGAACAGCGTGATCCAGATGTCCGTGAGATGGTTCATGAACCCGCTCTTCCAGGTCCGGACATGGTTGTGATTGTGCGCGATGATCGCGGCGGCAATCGAGAAGTACAGGAACGGAGCGTAGAGCCACCATGAAAGCGCGGGGGCTCGCCAGAGCGCCACCAGTAGCATCGTGGTGAGTACCATCCACAACAGCGTCTTGAGATCGGCTTGGTACCGGAGCATCGACTCGACGCCTCACGTCAGGGGGCCCCAAAGCACAGTATTGGTCTGTCGCCGCTTGGCGGCAACCCAAAACCGTAGACGCGACCGGGCCTCGGTTGCCCCGCGGGGAACACCGTGCTATCCCAATGGCCACCACAGATCCGTAGCCGTCGGCCTCACGCCCACCCACGCAGGCGAGTCCCCAGCATGTCCCCACCGGTCCGGTCCGAGATTCGAGACTCAGTAGGCGTCGTCACGCTCGACAACCCGCCCGTCAACGCGCTGTCGCTCGCGGTACGCACGGGGGTGCGGGACGCCGTCACCCGCTTCATCGGGGACGACGCGGTCGAAGGGATCGTGCTGACGGGTGGCGGGAAGATGTTCAGCGGCGGCGCGGATATCACGGAGTTCGACTCGGGCGTGTCCAACCAGTCCCCGGCCCTCCCCGAGCTGATCGAGCTGGTCGAGAACAGCCCGAAGCCGGTCGTGGCAGCGATCCACGGGACGGCGGTGGGCGGGGGCCTCGAGCTCCCACTCGGCTGCCACGTCCGGGTCGCCCTGGCGGGCTCGCAGGTGGGGCTCCCCGAAGTCACGCTCGGCCTCGTACCCGGCGCGGGCGGCACGCAGCGCCTGCCGCGGCTCATCGGGGCGGCGGCCGCGCTCGACGCGATCGTCTCCGGCAAGTTCCTGAGCGCCGAGAAGGCGAGCGCGCTCGGTCTCGTCGAGGAGCTGGTGGAGCGCGGCGACGACGTGATCGACGCGGCGGTGGCCGTCGCGAAGCGGCTCGCCGCCGCGGCGTCGCCGCCTCCCAAGACGCGTGACCGGGAGGAGAAGCTCGCCGAGGCGCGCGCCCAGTCCGGGCTCTTCGACGAGCACAGGAAGGCAACCGCCAAGCGCATGCGGGGCTTCGAGGCTCCGCAGGCGTGCATCGACTGCGTCGAGGCGGCGGTGACCAAACCGTTCGACGAGGGTCTCGCGTTCGAGCGCGACACGTTCCAGAAGCTCCGAACGTCCGAACAGTCGAAGGCGCAGCGCCACGCGTTCTTCGCCGAGCGGGAGGCGCGCAAGGTGAAGGGCGTCGGGCCGGACACGAAGGAGCTCATGATCACGAGGGGCGCCATCCTCGGCTGCGGCACGATGGGCGGCGGCATCGCGATGAGCTTCGCCAACGCGCGGATCCCGGTCGTCGTGACCGAGGGCGAGCAGGCCGCGCTCGACCGCGGCATGGCGACCATCCGGAAGAACTACGAGTCGACGGTGTCGAAGGGACGCATGTCCGCCGAGGACGCGGAGGCGCGCCTCGCGCTCATCGAGCCGACGCTGGACCTCGAGCGCGTCGCGGACGCCGACATCGTCATCGAGGCGGTCTTCGAGAACATGGACCTGAAGAAGGATATCTTCACGCGCCTCGACGCGCTTTGCCGGCCCGATGCGATCATGGCGACGAACACATCGTCGCTCGACGTGAACGAGATCGCCGCGACGACGTCCAGGCCCCAGCAGGTCGTCGGGACGCATTTCTTCAGCCCCGCGAACGTGATGAAGCTCCTCGAGATCGTGCGGGGCGAGGCAACGTCGCCCGAGGTGCTCGCCACGACGCTCACGCTCGCCAAGCGGCTCGGAAAGGTCGGCGTCGTCGTGGGCGTGTGCGATTCGTTCGCGGCGAACCGGATGCTCTACCCTTACACGCGGCAGGCGCAGTTCCTCCTGGAGGAGGGCGCGCTCCCCGAGCAGGTCGACCGGGTCCTCTACGAGTTCGGCTTCCCCATGGGACCGTTTGCCGTCGGCGACCTGGCGGGCATCGACGTGGGCTACAAGGTCCGCCAACACCGCCCGCCACCGAAGGACCTGCGCTCCTCCGATATCGCGGACAAGCTGTACCACATGGGCCGCTACGGGCAGAAGACCGGCCAGGGGTGGTACACGTACGAGAAGGGAAGCCGGACGCCGATCCCGGACCCCGAGGTCGCGGACCTCATCCTCCAGACGTCGAGGGATCTCGGCGTCGACCGGCGCGAGATCTCTGACGAGGAGATCCTCAGGCGCTGCCTCTATCCGCTCATCAACGAGGGGGCCAAGATCCTGGAGGAAAGAATTGCCCAGCGCTCGAGCGATCTCGATGTGATCTGGCTCCACGGCTACGGCTTTCCACGCTACCGGGGCGGCCCGATGTTCTGGGCCGATTCGCTCGGGCTCGGTCACGTGTACGCGGTCATGAGGCAGTTCCACGAGACGCACCGAGACTGGCTCGAGCCGGCCCCGCTCCTGCAGCGGCTGGCGAAAGAGGGAGGAACCTTCGGCGACTGGAGGCCCGCATGATCTTCGAGAGCCCCTACCCCGACGTCACCATCCCCGACGTCCCCGTCACGGACCACGTCCTCGCCGACGCCTTCAAGCGAGCGGACAAGACCGCCCTCATCGACGTCGCGAGCGGAGCTCGGATGTCGTTCGGCGAGCTCGCGACGAACATCCGGCGGACCGCCGGAGGCCTCGCCGCTCGCGGGCTCGCGAAGGGCGACAGGATCGCGATCTACAGCCCGAACACCATCACCTATCCGGTCGCGTTCCACGGTGCGGCTTACGCCGGCGGCGTGGTCACGACGGTGAACCCGACGTACACGCCCGAGGAGCTCACGAGCCAGCTCCGCGACTCGAAGGCGCGCTTCCTGATCACGCTGGGGCCCTTCCTGGAAAAGGCTCGAGAGGCGGCCGACGCGGCGGGGGGCATCGAGGAGATCTTCACCTTCGACGGCGCACCCGGCTCGACGCCGTTCGCGGAGCTCATGGCGGCGGGCGAGCTCGCCGACGCTAAGCGGCCCAAGATCGATCCCGCGAAGGACCTCGTCGCGCTCCCCTACTCGAGCGGCACCACGGGCATCTCGAAGGGCGTCATGCTCACGCACCGCAACCTGGTCGCGAACATGGTGCAATTGAAGGGGACGGACAGCCTGTGCCGCGCGATCACCGAGCGCGACAACCTCATGGCCGTGCTGCCGTTCTTCCACATCTACGGGCTCGGAGTGATCATGAACTACGCGCTCTCGCGAGGCGCGACGCTCGTGGTCATGCAGCGCTTCGACCTCGAGCAGTTCCTCGGCGCCATCCAGGAGCATCGCGTGACGTTCGCCCACCTGGTGCCGCCGATTCTGGTGGCGTTGGCGAAGCACCCCCTGGTGGACCAGTACGACTTCTCGAGCCTCGAAGGGATCATGTCGGGTGCGGCACCGCTGGGCGGTGAGCTCGCGCAGGCGGTGGAGGAGCGCCTCGGCTGCGTGGTCGGCCAGGGCTACGGCCTCACGGAGACGAGCCCCGTCACGCACACCGCGCCGAACCAGCGCAAGGGCCAGACGCCGTATGACGCCATCGGGCCGAGCCTCCCCAACACGGAGATCCAGATCGTGGACCCGGAGACCGGGCAGTCACTGGGTCCCGGCGAGCGCGGCGAGGTGTGGATCCGGGGCCCGCAGGTCATGGTCGGCTACTTCGGCCAGCCCGGGGCGACCGCCGCGACCATCGACGAGGAGGGCTGGCTGCACTCGGGCGACATCGGCTTGGTCGACGAGAACGGGCTCTGCCGCATCGTCGACCGCGTGAAGGAGCTCATCAAGTACAAGGGCTACCAGGTGGCGCCCGCGGAGCTCGAAGCGATCCTGCTCACGCATCCGTCCATCAAGGACGCTGCCGTCGTGAGGAGCCCCGACGAGGAAGCGGGTGAGGTGCCGAAGGCGTTCGTCGTCTCCGACGGATCGCTCACGGAGGACGACGTCATGAGCTTCGTGGCCGAGCACGTCTCGCCGCAAAAGAAGGTGCGGCGCGTCGAGTTCGTGGACTCGATCCCGAAGTCGCCCTCCGGCAAGATTCTCAGGCGCGTCCTCGTCGAGCGCGAGATGATGAGCATGGAGGGCCGCTCATGAGGGAGGCGGTGATCGTCTCGACCGCACGCACCCCGATCGGGAAGGCGTTCCGCGGCGCGTTCAACAACACCCACGGCGCCACGATGGCCGGGCACGCGATCGAGCATGCCGTGAAGCGAGCGGGGCTCGAGGCCGGCGAGGTCGAGGACGTGATCCTCGGCTGTGGGCTGCCTGAGGGCGCGACGGGCAAGAACATCGCGCGGCTCGCCGCCGTCCGTGCTGGCCTGGCGATCACCACGGCCGCCACGACGGTGAACCGCTTCTGCAGCTCGGGGCTGCAAGCGATCGCGATCGCGGCCAACCGCGTCGTGCTCGACGACGTGCCCGTGGCCGTGGCCGGCGGCGTCGAGTCGATCAGCCTGGTGCAGAACAATCTCAACCAGGCGCACGCGAGCGAGGCGTGGCTCACCGAGCACAAGCCGGAGCTCTTCATGAGCATGCTCGACACGGCCGAGGTCGTCGCGGAGCGGTATGGCGTCGGCCGCGACGTACAGGACGTCTACGCGCTCTCGAGTCAGCAGCGCACGGCGGCCGCGCAAGAGGCGGGCAGGCTCGACGACGAGATCGTCCCGCTCGAGTCCGTGAAGCTCGTGCAGAACAAGGAGACGGGCGAGACGCGCGAGGAAACCGTGCGCCTCACGAAGGACGAAGGAAACCGGCAGGACACGACGGCCGAGGGGCTCGCCAGCCTCAAGCCCGTGATGGGACCCGACAAGACGATCACCGCGGGCAACGCCTCACAGCTCTCGGACGGCGCGTCCGCATGCGTAGTCATGGAGGCCAAGGAGGCGGAGCGCCGCGGGCTCGAGCCGCTCGGCTACTTCCGCAAGCTCACCGTGGTAGGCCTCGAGCCCGACGAGATGGGGATCGGCCCGGTCTTCGCGGTGCCGAAGCTCCTCGAGCGTACCGGGCTCGGCATGGACGACATCGACCTCTGGGAGCTCAACGAGGCGTTCGCCGTGCAGGTCGTGTACTGCCGTGACCGGCTCGGCATCCCCGACGAGCTGCTCAACGTGAACGGCGGCTCGATCTCGATCGGGCATCCCTACGGGATGACCGGCGCGCGGCTCGCGGGGCACGCCCTCATTGAGGGGAAGCGCCGCGGCGCCAAGAACGTCGTCGTGACGATGTGCGTGGGCGGGGGGATGGGCGCGGCGGGGCTCTTCGAGGTGACGTGACCGCGGAGCCTCAGTGACTCATGGTCCAGAGCAGGACGTTGACCGCGACCGCATACGCCTCGGGTGAGAAGAGGTAGAAGAAGCGGTCGTCGTACGCCTCCCGTTCCCACCCGTCCGAGATGTCGGTGTTGTGCGTGACGAGGACGAGGATCCGTCCGTCTTCGTCCGAGACCGCCCACATCGAGGGTCGCTCGCTGTCCCTCCCCATCTCGGAGGTCGCGCCGCCGCTCGACCTCCACGAGTTGATCGACGGGATCTGAGGGACCTTGGTGATGATGTAGAGCTGCGAGAAGAGCGGGTGGTCGGGGGTGAGCTCGACGAGCTGGTGCTCGGGGAGGAGCCGCCGAATCTGCTCCGCGAAGTGGCTCCACCCCTGGCTCCCCCAGAAGTCGTCCGCCCAGAAGAAGCCCCCCTTGGCGAGGTAGTCACGGAACGCCTCGAGCTCGTCCTGCATGAAGCCGAGCTCGCCCACGTCCGTGGCCATGACGAAGGGGCATTGGTGGAGCTCGGGATCGGTGGCGCGGACGACCGCATACCCCGGCTCGCCGTGCGACCAGCGCGAGGTCCGCGTGGTCGTGAGCTCCTGGATGCGCGTGAGCAAGTTGCGATCGGCCTCGGGGAAGTCGGTCGTCCACCCGTTGCCCGAGCCGTCCCTGCGCACGGACGTGTACGCCAGCCGGCAGAAGGTGAAGCCGCCGGGGATGTCGGGCAGCCCGCTCCCGAGCCGGACGCGCGAAGGCATGCCGCCGAAGCGCTGCGCCTCGACCGGGCCAGCGGTCGAGAGGAGCCCCGCGAGGGCGAGCGGCAACGCAATCGGCGCGGCGCGCAGTCCGGCGCCGACCAAGGCGCGCAGGCAGATGGTGGGGGTCCGACGCATCCAGGGTCCGGTGGGGGCTAGCGGCGCGCGTCGATCCGAAGCGCACCCCGTCATCCTTTGACCCCGTCCTACCCTCGATTGATGAACGACGTTCGCCGGGCTCGCCCGGGCTGGCCCGAGCCCGGTCGCCGGCCTACTCTGCGAGGCCCTGAAACCGAGGACGAGACCAATGGAGCTCGAGAGATGAGCCTGAAGGGACGTGGCGCGGTGGTGACCGGCGGTGGCCGCGGGATTGGACGCGCGGTGGCACGTGCGCTGGCCGAGGAGGGCGCGGCGGTCGTCGTGAGCGCCCGCTCGACCAAGGAGATCGAGGCGGTCGCGGCGGAGCTCGTCGCCGCCGGCCACGCCGCGCATGCCGTCACGTGCGACGTGGCGGACGAGGCCAGCGTGAAGACGCTGGCGGAAGCGGCCGCGAAGCTGCTCGGCACGGTCGACGTCCTCGTGAACAACGCCGGCATCGCGCTCTCGAACCCCGTGAAGCGGCTCCCGCTCGAGGAATGGAACCGTATCATGGCCATCAACGCGACAGGCACGTTCCTCTGCACCCGAGCGTTCATCCAAGGGATGATCGATCGCGGCTGGGGCCGCGTGATCAACGTCGCGTCGGTCGCGGGGTTACGCGGGGGTCGCTACATCGCTGCCTACAGCGCCTCGAAGCACGCGCAGATCGGATTCACCCGTGCGCTCGCCGCCGAGGTGGCGGACCAGGGGATCACCGTCAACGCGATCTGCCCCGGCTACGTCGACACGCCGATGACCGAGTACTCCGTGTCGCGCATGGTCGAGAAGGCTGGCATCTCCGAGGAGGATGCGCTCGAGCACATCCTCGCGCTCAGCCCGCAGCACCGCCTCATCCGCCCCGAGGAGATCGCGCACGTGGCGGTCATGCTCTGCGGGAAGAACGGCGAGGGTATCAGCGGTCAGGCGATCGCCATCGACGGGGGACAGGGGATTCACTGAGGCGCGGGGAACACGCGACCGCGACACTCCCCCAGCCCGATCCGCCGGAAGCCTTCGCGCGCACAGGAGCCCCGCAGGATCACCTCGTCGCCATCCTCGAGGAACGTGCGAGTCTCCCCGGACGAGAGAGTGACCGGCTCCTCGCCGCGCCGGGTGATCTCGAGCAGACAGCCGCGCGCGGCGGCGGCAGCGCCCGACACCGTACCCGACCCGAACAGGTCTCCGGGCCTCATGTTGCACCCGTTGCTCGCGTGGTGCGCGAGCATCTGCGCGAACGACCAGTACAGATCCAGCGTCGAAGCGCTACTCAACCGGACGGGCGTCGCGCCCTCCTCGCGCATCCTCTGCGATTCCAGGTACGCCTCGACCACGACGTCGACACCGACGGTCCGCGCGTCGACGCCGTCCGCCAGATGCGGAAGCGGCGCGGGATCGCCCGCATCCCGTTCGAACGCCGGGCCCCTGAAGGGCGCCAGCGCCTCCATCGTGACGATCCACGGAGACACCGTCGTGGCGAAGCTCTTGGACAGGAACGGGCCGAGCGGTTGGTACTCCCATGCTTGGACGTCCCGCGCCGACCAGTCGTTCAGCAGGCAGACGCCGAAGATGTGCTCCTCCGCCTCCGCCACGGGGATCGGAGCGCCGAGCTCGTTGCCCGGCCCCACGAAAACGCCGACCTCGACCTCGTAGTCGAGCATTTCGCTGGGGCCGAACGGCGGCGTGCCCCCTGCCCCAGGCCGCCGCTGCCCCACGGGACGCCGCACCGGATGCCCGCTCACCACGATGGAGGAGGCGCGGCCGTGGTAGCCGATGGGCACCCACTTGTAGTTCGGCAGGAGCGGCTCGTCGGGACGGAAGAGCCGGCCGACGTTCGTGGCGTGGTGCGCGGAGGCGTAGAAGTCCGTGTAGTCGCCCACGCGCGCCGGGACCGCCATGGCCACCTCCGTCGTCGCCACCAGGCACGGCTCCACACCCGGGCGCTCGTCCTCGTTCGAGAGCAGCTCGGAGAGCCGACCGCGAAGCGCCCTCCACGCTCCGGCTCCGAGCGCCATCAGGTCGTTCAGCAGCGGGGCTCGGCACGCCCGCGGCACGTCGGCATCGATGATTCCGAGCAGCCCGCGCTCGGAGAGCGCGCGCAAGTCGAGCACGCTGTCGCCGATCGCAACGCCGATGCGTTGGTCGCCCTCGCCCCTTGACGAGTCGTGTCGCTCAAACCAGGCCGAGGGCCTTCAGCTCCGCGACGGGCTCCTCGAACGAGCACGACCCGAAGGAGCGGAAGAAGGTCTCGCGCGCCCGCGTGATCTCGTCGCCCGTGAGCGGGTGCCCACGCCAACTCAGCCGATCCTCACCCACCTCGACGTCCTCCGCTCCGGCCGCGAGAAGCGTGGCGGCCTCGCGCTCCCCGATGTCATGCTCATGAATCAGCGCCGCGACGACGGCGAGCCCCAGAAACCCCTGCATCGTCCCCCTCGCGCTGTCGGGCTGGTACGTCAACGGATACCGCCCCCGGAAGGCGTGATGGAGGCCCGCAGTGGCCTTGAAGGGCACGTCACGAGCCGCGCACTCGCGTACGAAGCGCACCAGCGCCGCCGTGGTCGGGAACGCCTCTGCCGTCACGCCACCCGTACGCACCTTCGCCGAGGCACCCCCCACCGCGACGGCGTCCAGTCGCGCCTCCATACGCTCGTCGAGCGGCACCTCGTAGAAGACGGTGACGTCATCGAGCCCGCCAGCAGCCGATGCGCCGTGCCCGGCACGGATCGCGTCGGGCTCGAGCGGCCGGACCTCGACCGCCGCCACGCGGACGAGGTCGCCGTGGCGTCGCCGCACGTCCTCCGTGACACTCGCACCCTCGGCGACCGACTCGACGATGACACCGAGCGGCCATGCCCCCCCCAAAGGCGGCCCCTCCACGGCGCGCTGCCCAACCGCCGCGGCCAGCTCGCCCACGCGTTCTGCCCGCACCACGAAGCTCCCCAGCATCCACGCGTGCTCCCCACGCCTATGCGCATCGAAGGCTGCCACCGCCGCCGACATGTTGAGCCCGGCCGGCGGGAAAAGGCCGGCATGATCGACGGCGGTGGCGAGTAGCGTGCGAAGCGGCCCGATCTCAGTGCGCGGCTTCGAGAAAGGAGTCGAGGTCATGCTCGTTGATCGCGGGCTCTCCGGGGCTGACGTTGTAGAGCCGGCCCTCGCGCACCCAGCGCTCGAGCGCGTCGACTTCCCGGAAGAGGTGGTCGAAGTCGTCCACGAAGAAGAGTAGCGGCTGGTAGTGGTCGATTTCGAAGTACTGGTTGACCACCCACTCGAGCTGGAACGGGAACCGCTGCACGTCGGGCGACTCGACGGCGTGCTGGATCTCCCCGGCCGAGCTGAGCAGCCCGGACCCGTAAACGCAGAGGCTGTCTCCATCCGGTCGACGCATGAGTCCGAACTCGACGGTGAACCAGAAGAAGCGCGCCATCGCCTTGATGACGCTCTCGACGGAGCGCAGCCGCCGGTCGTGGTCCCCGATCTTCTGGACGTCGAGCGCCGCCGTGCGCGCGACCTCACCGAAACGCACGAGCACGTCGGAGAACCTGCGGTCCGTGTGCATCGGCACGTGGCCCGCGAGGTCGTGGAAGATGTCCGGCTCGGGCAGGTAGTCGAGCCTCGCGCCGTCGCGAATCGTGATCGTCGTCGGAAACTCCCGGCGGCGTAGGCAGTCGAAGAAGAGGAACGCGGGCACGTACCCGCTCACCGCCTTCGACTCGAACGCGGAGAGCGGCTCGAGGAACTCGTTGATCTTCTCCAGACGCGGAATGCGCTCCGGGTTCAGCGCGAGCTGGTCGACGCCCTGGAGGAAGAGCGGGTGGGCGTACTTCCGCCACTTCGGGGCGATCCCCCCGTAGAGGCGCCGCCACGTCTCCTGGTTCTCCTCGCTGTACAGCTCGTACGGCTGGTGGATGAAGAGCTCGCCCTGGCCGCGGGCCTTCTCGATGAACGCGGCGCGGTTGGTCGTCAGCCCACGACCTCCTTCCTCCGCGGCGGCTCGGCCCGCGGCCCCGGGCGATCTCGTCGAGGTCGTCGAAGCGGCCATCACGCCCTCAGGAGGCCGGCTGGGGCGCGTGCTCGACCGTCCAGCTCATCGCGTACGACGGCTCGTCGAACCCGGCGGCCCGCTCGGTGAGACGGAGCGGCCGGAAGGTGTCGACCATGACCGCGAGCTCATCCGTCTTCTTCTTCCCGATCGACCCCTCGTACGTCCCGGGGTGCGGACCGTGCGGGATCCCGTTCGGGTGCACGGTGAACGACGCCCGCTCGATCCCCTTCCTGGACATGAAATCGCCCTCGACGTAGTAGATCACCTCGTCCGAGTCGACGTTCGAGTGGTTGTACGGCGCCGGGATCGCCTGCGGGTGGTAGTCGTACATGCGCGGCACGAATGAGCACACCACGAAGCCCGGGCCCTCGAACGTCTGATGCACGGGCGGCGGCTGGTGCACGCGACCCGTGATCGGCTCGAAGTCGCCGATGTTGAACGCGTACGGCCAGAGGTGTCCGTCCCAGCCGACCACGTCGAGCGGGTGGTGCTCGTAGCGGTAGCGCGTGATCTGCCCGCGCGCCTTGATGTGGACCTCGAACTCGCCCGCCTCATCGTGCGTGACGAGCTCGGTCGGTCCCCGGAGGTCGCGCTCGCAGTACGGTGAGTTCTCGAGGAACTGGCCGTACCGATTGATGTAGCGCTTCGGCGGCTCCACGTGGCCGAACGACTCGATGTGGAGCTGTCGCTGCTCCACGCCCTCGTCCGGGATGATTCGCCAGATGACACCCGTGGGAAGCACCAGGTAGTCGCCGGGTCCGTAGCGGAGCGTCCCGAACTGCGTCTCGAGCGTGCCGGTGCCGTCGTGCACGAAGATCACGTCGTCGCCATGCGCGAAGCGGTACCAGTAGTCCATCGCCTCGACGGGGCGCGACACGTGGAGCGCGACGTCGTTGTTGCCCATCATCGGCACGCGGCCCGAGATCGCGTCGCCGCGCGGCTCCATCGCCGCGGTCTGGAGGAGCCGGTGACGCAACGCGCTCGACTCCTCGTACTCGAGATCGGCCACGCGGTACCGCTCGATCTCGCGCACGCGCGTGGGCGGATGCAGATGATAGAGGATCGACTGGATGCCGGCGAAGCCGTGGATCCCCATGACCTCCTCGTGGTGGAGGCTTCCGTCCGGCTTACGGAACTGCGTATGGCGCTTGTGGGGGATGGAGCCGAGCTGCTTGTAGAAGCTCATCGATCACCTCTCGCCGGTGGTCACAGGTTGCCGCGCCGCTGCTGTTCCTTCTCCAGCGACTCGAACAGCGCCTTGAAGTTGCCCTCGCCGAAGCCGCGCGCGCCGTGGCGCTCGATGACCTCGTAGAAGACGGTCGGCCGATCTTGCACCGGCTTGGTGAAGATCTGGAGCAGGTAGCCGTCCTCGTCGCGGTCGGCGAGGATGCCCAGCTCGGCGAGGTCGTCGACGCGCTGCTCGATCTCGCCCACGCGGTCGGGCAGGTTTTCGTAGTAGCTGCCCGGAATGTGCAAGAACTCGATACCGCGCTCGCGCATCGTCCTCACCGTGCGGACGATGTCGTCGGTCTGGCAGGCGATGTGCTGCACCCCCGGCCCCCGGTAGAAGTCGAGAAACTCCTGGATCTGCGACCTCTTCTTTCCCTCGGCAGGCTCGTTGATCGGGAACTTGATCTTGCCGCTCCCGTCCTGCATGACCTTGGACATGAGCGCCGAGTACTCTGTCGAAATCGCCTTGTCGTCGAAATGGACGAGCTGCGTGAACCCCAGCGCGCGGCCGAAGAACTCGACCCACTCGTTCATGGCGCCGAGCTCCACGTTGCCCACGATGTGGTCCACGGTGTGGAGGCCGACGCTATTCCCGTTGGCACGGCCCACCCGACGGTACCCGGGCGCGAAGGCCCCGGCGTAGTCGCCGCGCTCGACGAACTCGAGCCAGGTGTCGCCGTACGCCTTCACCGTCGACGTGCGCAGCACGCCGAAGTCGTCGCGCGTCTCGCTGGGCTCGAGCGCAGCTCGTGCGCCTCGACTCGTGGCAGCTTCGAAGGCCGCGGCGGCGTCGGGGACCTCGAGCGCGATCACTTTCACCCCGTCGCCGTGCTCCGCGACGTGCCGGCTGATCTCGTGATCGGCGCTCAGCGCACTGCTGAGGACGAGTCGGATGTTGCCCTGCTTAAGCGCGTACGATGCGATGTCGCGGCTGCCTGTCTCCAACCCGCGGTACGCGACAGGCGTGAAGCCGAAGCCGTTCGCGTAGAAGACGGCGGCCTGCTTCGCGTTGCCCACGTAGAGCTCCACGTGGTCGAACGCCTTGATGGGGAGGAAGTCGGTCTCGTCGCGAGAGGCGAGGGGCGCTACTGTCGTGGATTCCTTCATCGCTTCACACCGGGCAGAGGTGTCGATCATACGCCGATCCAATCGTTCTAGCATATGATCCATACTATATGTGCGATATCAGAAGGAATATAACCCCCAGGAGACGGATCGGAACCATGTCCCGCAATCAGACCCCGGCACCCGATGCCGGTGCGGAGCGCCCGGCGCGGGCCCGACGGCTCGATGACCTCGATCGCCGCATCCTCGCCCAGATGCAGGAGGACGCCAGCGTGTCGAGCGCCGAGCTCGCGCGGCGCGTGGACCTCTCCCCCGCCGGGCTCCAGAAGCGCGTGCGGAAGCTCGAGGAGGCGGGCGTGATCCTCCGGCAGGTCGCGCTCCTGAACCGGGAGGCGATCGACCTCGACCTACTCTGCTTCGTGCACGTGACGCTCGCGCACCATCAACCCGACGCTGTGCGGGGCTTTCGGGCGGCGATCCAGCGAATGCCCGAGGTGCTCGAGTGCCATCACCTGACGGGCGAGTACGACTACCTGCTCAAGGTCGTCGTGGCCAACCACCGCGAGCTCGAGCACTTCCTCGTGGACGAGCTGACCCCCGCCCCCGGCGTGGACCGCATCCGAACGAGCATCGTCCTGAACGAGCTCAAGGCCTCGACCGCGCTTCCCTTGCACGGGCTCTAGGGCACCACGTCACGGTCTCCATCTCGGGAACCGATCGTCGGCGGAGTTGTTCGTCAGACGCACAGGGTTCGTTCCGTCGATCTGGATCTCGTAGATCTCCCACTGACCGTTGCGCTCGGTATCGAAGATCAGGTGCGTCCCGTCGCTCGTCCACGACGAGCTGAAGTCGCCAGCGGGGTTGTTCGTGACCCTCTGCTGGTCCGATCCATCGAGATTCATGGTGTAGATCTCGTCGTTGCCGTCGCGATCGGTGATGAACGAGATCCTGTCCAGAGCTCCCGGTGCCCCGGCTGGCGAGCAGTTGAACGACGTGTCGTCCGTCAAGTTGATCTGGTTGGAGCCGTCGGCGTCCATGATGAAGATGTCCCCGCTGCTGTCGCGATTGGAGAAGAAGACGATCTTCGTGCCACCGGCCACCCATACCGGCTCGGCATCCCTCGACGGATTGTCGGTGATGCGGACGGGGTTGGAGCCGTCGGCATCCATCACGTAGATCTCCGCGTTCCCGTCCCTGTCGGCTGCGAATGCGATCTTCGTTCCATCGGGCGACCAGTTGGGGTACCTGTCCTCGTCCGGGTCATTGGTGAGACGCGTGACGCCGGTGCCGTCGGCATTCATGACGTAGATCTCGGCGTTCCCGTCCCGGGCGGAGGCAAAGGCGAGCTTGGATCCGTCGGGCGACCAGGCGGCGTCTGCGTCGGCAGACGAATGGTTGGTGATGTTGATGGTGGCCGACCCGTCACCGGTCATCAGATGGATCTCCCGGTTCCCGGCCCGCTCGCTCTCGAAGGCGATGACGTCCCCACTGAAGTCGAACTCGGGCTCGGGATCAGGCTCGCTCGGGGTGCTCGTGCCGTCGCAGGCGCTCAGGGTGAGCGCAGCCAGGAGGTGCGCCATCAGGTGCCGCGATCTCGTCGTAGCTCGCATGATCTGCCTCGGTGGGGTAGGGCGAAGCAGCAACGTATGCCCTCGGCTCGGGAGCCGCTACGCGGAGGCCGCCACCCCGCGGAGGCCACACGTCGCTCGGTTCCCCTCTCGCCCCCCACGCCTTACAAGAGCAGCAGCGTCGCCAGCCCCAGGAACATGCCCATGCTCGCTACGTCCGTCGCCGTGGTCAGGAAGATGCTGGAGGCGGTCGCCGGGTCGGCGCCCACGCGGCGCAGGGCGAGCGGAATGAGCGCGCCTGCCAGACCGCTGAGCACGCAGCTCGCGACCATCGCCACGGCGACGATTGCGGCGAGCCCGAGCGCCGCCGGGTTCGATTGTACGCTCGCCGCCACGTACATGCCGATGCCCGCAGTGATCCCTACCAGTGCCCCATTGGCGAGGCCCAGCTTCACCTCCTTGGCCACCAGAGCCCTTTCGGCGCCCGCCCTCACGTCTCCGAGCGTGAGCCCGCGAAGCGTGACCGCCAGGGCCTGACACCCCGTGTT
>Ga0214472_10002716_pt1 | contig 18878 bp, 20 predicted proteins | sample RVTome_6_FD_207662 | JGI IMG/M metagenome (GOLD analysis project Ga0214472, IMG submission 207662) | Soil microbial communities from uranium-contaminated site in the Upper Colorado River Basin, Wyoming, United States - RVT140D175 | ecosystem: Environmental > Terrestrial > Soil > Contaminated >...
CCCTGCATCGTTATCTGGCCGAGGCAGTCTGGTACCCGAGCGCGCTCCTGCCCGGTGCGGGCGTGCAGTGGAGCCCCATCGACGAACACAGGGCCCTCGCCACACTGTCCGATGCCGGGACCACGGTGTCGCTCGAATTCCGGTTCAACGAGGCGAACGAAGTGAGCGGCGTCCACACACCGGGCCGCTGGAGCCGCTCGGCAGATGGGTACGACCTGACACCCTGGGAGGGCCACTTCAGCGACTATCGCCGTTACCAGGGGATGCTCGTTCCCTCCAGAGGGGAGGTCGGATGGTATTCGGGGCGGCAACTGCAGATCGTCTGGAAAGGCCGCATCGATTCACTCGAGTATCAGTTCGAGGAGATTCAGCGATGACACGAACGATCCTCGTTGCCGCAACCCTCGTGATCCTGGCTAGCGCGCTTGTCTACGTTCAGTACCGATCCGATCTCTCGACGGCCCGCCGGGAACTGCTGGCGGGGAGCCAGATCGCCAGCACAGCGTGCGGTCCCATCGAGTACGCGGTGGCGGGGTCCGGCCCCGCCGTCCTGGTCATCCACGGCGCGGGCGGTGGTTACTCGCAGGCGAGCGAATTCAGTCAATCGCTCGCAGCCGCGGGCTTCAAGGCGATCGCGATGTCGCGCTTCGGCTATCTGCGTACGCCCCTGCCGGCCCATGCTTCACCGGCCGCCCAGGCCGACGCTCACGCTTGCCTCCTGGACGCGCTGGGCATCCCAACGGCCGCAGCCTTCGGCGCGTCGGCGGGTGCCCCCTCGGCCCTGCAGTACTGCTTGCGTCACCAAGCGCGCTGTACTGCCCTTGTACTGCTGGTGCCCGCCATCTCCGTGCCCGGACGCGACGTCGGCGAGACGACGCCACCGTCTGCGTTCTGGCAGTTCGTATTCGACTACGTACTCAGGTCGGACTTCGTGATCTGGGGCGTGACCCGTCTCTGGCCCGAAATGCTGGTAGAGACGGTGCTGGCCACACCTTTGGACCAGTTCCGCAACGCGGATCCCGCCGAGCGGCAGCGCGGCCTGCGTCTGATCCGCGACATTTTCCCGGTGAGCCTGAAGGCCGACGGTTTGAGGAACGACGCCCTCGTCACGACACCTTCGCCGGCCCACCATCTTGAGCGGATAACGGCGCCGACGCTGGCGATCAGCGCGAAGGACGACTTGTACGGGACTTATGTGGGCGCGAAATATGCGGCGGAGCAGATCCCCGGAGCCCGTCTGGTTTCGTATCCCACGGGTGGACATTCCTGGCTGGGACATGATGCGGAAGTTCGGAAGGCACTCGTGAGCTTTCTGCGAGGGATCTCGCCTCGAGGGATCTCACCTCAATAACAAACGTCCGCTTCCAGACAGGCAGATTCAACTATCGGCCGTCCGTTTCGGCCCTTGCAGACATGTCGCAAATCGGCCAAGAGCGGTCACTCGGATAATGTTCCACCCGTTTCCGACGTCGCATAGCGCGGCGCGAGAGGCAGCGCCAGGGGCAGCCCCGCCGGCTCGCCGGACGCGCCGCGGGCCCGTCGTCTCCTCGCCATTATTGACGACACAGCGTGAATTCTTAGGCTGACGTCGACTAAGACGGGAGGCAACATGCATCCCAATGAAAAAGCTGCAAAACCTTCTGCGCCGCACGTTCCGCTTGCGGCGTCTGCGCCCGGGCCAGCGCGAAGTGATCGAGAGCGTACTCGCCGGCCGCGACACACTCGCCATCATGCCCACCGGCGCCGGCAAGTCGCTCTGCTACCAGCTACCCGCGCTGAAGATGCGGGGCACCACGGTGGTGGTCTCGCCGCTCATCGCGCTGATGAAGGACCAGTCCGACAAGCTTGAAGACCACGGGATCGATGCGGCCGCCGTGAACAGCACCCTCACCGAGCGCGAGCGGCGCGAAACTCTGCAGCGCATCCGGCGCGGCGAGGCCGAGATCGTCTTCACCACGCCCGAGCAGCTCCTCAACCCCACGTTCGTGGACAAGCTGAAGGCGAACCGGGTCGACCTATTCGTAGTCGACGAGGCGCACTGCATCTCCCAATGGGGGCACGACTTCCGGCCCGCCTACCGCGAGCTGGGCGCAGCGCTGAAGGCTCTCGGCGATCCGACGCTCCTCACTCTCACCGCCACCGCAACGCACGACGTGGTCGAGGACATCGCACGCCAGCTCGGTCGCCCGCGCATGCGCGTACTTAACGTGGGCGTTTACCGCTCGAACCTATACTTCGAAGTCCTCCAGACGACCAACGAGGCGGAGAAGAAGCAGGCCCTGCTCGAGGTGGTGCGCTCGGGCGGCGCAGGCATCGTGTACTGCGCCACCGTGAGGGCGGCGAAGGCGGTGCATGCCTGGCTCGCGCAGCAGGGCGAGGGAGCCGAGATCTACCACGGCCGACTGCCGGCGCGAGAACGCGCCGCGCGCCAGGACGCCTTCATGAGCGGCGCAGCGCGCACCATGGTCGCGACCAATGCCTTCGGCATGGGGATCGACCGCCAGGACATCCGCTACGTGCTGCACTACCAGCTTCCCGGAAGCGTCGAGGCATATTACCAGGAGGCCGGGCGCGCCGGCCGCGACGGCAAGGAGGCGCGTTGTACGCTTCTCTACGATCACGCCGATCGCCGCGTGCAGCTCTACTTCGCGCGAAAGCGCAGCAAGGTCGAGGTCCTCGCCGCCTACGCGCGCGGGACGCAGTGCCGCTGGAAGATGATTCTCGAGTACTTCGGCGAGGCGGTTGAATTGGGCGACGAATGCGGCGCTTGCGACAACTGCGTGCAGCGCAATGCCGACGTGGGCGCCTCGACACTGAAGATGAAGGCTTACGCGCCCCTCAAGAAGGGCGACCCGGTGCGCGTGCCGAAGTACGGCCGCGGCACCGTAGAGCAAGTGCACGACGACCGCATCGTGGTGGCTTTCGCGCGCGGCGCGCCGCGTGAGTTCGCCCCGCACTACGTCCAGCCGGTGTCCTCGCGGTAGAAGCCGAGCGCCTCGATCACCGGCCGGTCGCTGATCGAAAAGAGGATCGCGTCTTCGGCGCCGGTGTTCTCGTGCGCATGCTGCGCCCAGCTCGGCATGGATGCGAAGGAATTTTCTATCTTTTAATATCCGCTCCGATCTCCAGGCTCCTGTCAGCATCGGGCACTCGGCGGATCCTCCGAGCGCTGGCATCCGCTGGGGGGATTCGGCCGGCTCGCCAATCGGGTTGACCGCTGGACGGGACTAATCACCGTCCATTGCCGCCTGAGGGCTGCGCTCCTCCTATAGCCAGCGACGGACCGCGCACCGGTACGGCAGGTACTCCGTGGGGAATCGAGCCTCGAGGTAGCGCTCCTCGCGCGGAATGGCCACGAGCGTCATGAGGGCCAGCGCGGGAAGAAGCGTGAGCAGCAGGCCTAGGCTGTTGACCCATGCGGCGAGCCCGATCTGGAAGAGCGTGAAAGCGAGATAAATGGGATTGCGGCTAAAGCGGTATGGGCCTCTGCGGACAATGGTTGTCGTGGGGCGGTTGCCTGGGACGGGAGTACCCGCCTTTCGGAACGTGCGGACAGCGGAAATGAAGAGAGCGCCGGCCACAAGCACAACCGTAACGCCGAGCGGCACGCCAAGTGAAGGTGGGAACAACTGCACCGGGCATAACGAGTGCACGAGCAGGCCGAGGCCGATCGAGCCCAGGTAAACGAAGGGCGGGCGGACAGGTCCGACGTTGGCAACCTCGGTCGCGGGCTGTCCGGCCCTCGTCCCGTGCTGGAAGTCGTGCATCACGAATGAGCGCGGGTCACGGCGACTTACGGAACACCACGCAGTAGCTCTCGAGCGGGCCCCGGCCCGGCCAATCGTCGAAGAGGCGGACGAGCTCAAATCCTCTGCTCGTCACTTCACCAATGACGCTCTTCGCGGGAACGCCGAACGAGCCTCGGCTGAAGAACAAAGGCGGCGGGAAGTCGATGACGGCGAGCACGCCACCCGGCCGCAACGAGCGCAACAAGCCGGCGTTGATGCCCGAGGGGTCGGTCAGATGGTGATACACGCGGCGCAGCACGATCGCGTCGCAGCAGTTCGGCGGCAATCCGGTCTCGCTGACGGACGCTTCGACCACCGTCACATTGTCGAGCTTGGCGGCGACGACCGCCTCGCGAAGCCGCCCCCGGCGTTCCGGGTCGATCTCGGTGGAAAAGACGCGCCCGTTCGATCCCACCTCCCTTGCGAGGGCGAGGGTGAGCTCACCCTTGCCGGCGCCGACATCTGCCACCACCTTGCCGGTCTCGAGGGTGAGCACCTGTCTGAGACGCGGCATTTCGGGGCCGTCGGCGCTAAAGCCGAACCCGCTCCAGCTCCCGCATCCAGCGGCGACGGCTGAGAGCACAAGCGCAACTGCCGCTGCACTGCCTCGGCGCATCCTCATGCTTGCCTCCAGGAATCGAAAACCGTACTGTGCCAATTCAAGTCGACTTGAGGTCAAGAGGGTGAAACCCTTAGACATAGCAGAGGTCGCGCAGCGCTCCGGCTTTGCCGCCTCGACGCTGCGGTTCTATGAGGAGAAGGGGCTGATCGCCTCTATCGGAAGGCGCGGCCTGCGCCGTCTGTTCGCTCCCGGCGTGCTGGAACGGCTGGCGTTCATCGCGCTTGGGCGGTTCGCCGGTTTCTCGCTCGAGGAGATTGCGCTCATGTTCGCACCGGACGGGCGGCTGCGCATCGACCGGCAGATGCTCACGGCCAAGGCGGAGGAGCTGGACCGGACAATCAGTAAACTTAGTGCGATGCGCGACAACCTGCGGCACGCGGCTGCCTGTCCTGCGCCGAGCCACATGGAATGCCCCAACTTCCGCCGCCACCTGCAGTCCGCCGCGGGTCGCAGGTTCACCGATACAAAGCGCCGTTCCAAGCGCCATGGCCCAGACCGCCTAGCTTAATCGTCGCGAAAGAACGAGTTCAACTCCTGGCCGGAGGCCGCATCGGCGAAGGCGTCGAATTTGCCCTGCTCTGCGATCAAGCGGGCGGCGCGCATGAAGCCGGCCCAGGCGGAGCGGGCGAGCGCGCCGCCGACGCTGACTCGCCGCACGCCGAGGGCGGCGATTTCCTGCAGGGTGAGCTCGCTCGGCGAGCCGACCAGGAGGTTGAACGGTTTCGGGGCGACGGCGGATACGAGGGTCGCGATCTGGTCGCGGGTGCGGATGCCGGGGGCGTAGAGGCAATCGGCGCCGGCCTGCGCGTAGGCCTTGAGCCTGCGGAGGGTCTCGTCGAGTTCGGGTCGACCGACGATGAAGCATTCGGCGCGGCCGACCAGGAGCGTGTCGCCGCCCGCCTTGTCGATGGCTTTGCGGGCGGCGCGGATTCTCTCGACGGCGGCGTCGAGCTCGTAGAGCGGCTTTGCCGCGTCGCCGGTCGAATCTTCTATCGACAGTCCCGCCACGCCGGTCTCGATCGCCAGACGGACGCTTTCCGCGACGCCCGCCGCGTCGGGCGCGAAGCCGCTTTCGAAGTCGGCGTTCACCGGCAGGTCGGTTGCCGCTACGATCTCGTGCAGGTGCTCGAGCGCCATGTCGCGCGAAACGGCGCCGTCGGGCCGGCCCTGCGACCAGGCGAAGCCGGAGCTGGTGGTGGCGAGCGCCTTGAAGCCGAGGCTTTGCAGAAAGCGCGCGCTGCCGGCGTCCCAGGGGTTCGGGATGACGAAGCACCCGGCCTCGTGCAAGCGCTGAAAGGCGCGCCGCTTGTCTGAAATGCCGGGGGTTTTCACGGCCTCTGCTCGGCAGGCGCTACGGTCGCTGGATACTCGGGGCGGATATCGAAGTGTAGCCGGCCATGGGCGGTGCGCAGCGCCGTTTCCGCATCCGCGGGGCTCGCCGCCCGGGAAAAGATGAACCCGAGGTAGCTCGCGCCGTCGGGAGGCGGCGCGATGATCTGGCCGGGCTCCACCGTAACGGCCACGCCGGTGACGCCAGGCACCGCCTGCGCGGCGGCGAGGCCTTCGAGCCCGCGGTAGATGCCGCGGCGTGGAATCGGGATCATCATCACGCCGGCAGCGCCGCCCTCGCCGGCCGCTTCAGTTCCGACCGCGGGCGATGGGAACGGGTCGGCCAGCGCCTGGCGCAGGATCAGCTCCTCCAGGCTCATGCCCAGCAGGTGGACGAGCGCGCGCCCGCACAGGCCGCCGATGGAGCGGGCCGCGACCTCCAGAATCCAGACACCCTGGTCGTTGACCCGCACTTCGGCGTGCACCGGCCCGGTTACGAGCCCGGCGGCGCGGCAGGCGCGCGCCACCTCCTCATGGATGCGGTCCTGGAGCGCCTGCGGCAGCCGCGACGGCGTGATGTAGAGCGTTTCCTCGAAGTAGGGTCCGTCCAGCGGATCGGGCTTGTCGAAGAGCGCGAGGGTGATGAGCTCACCTCGCTGCAGGCTGCCTTCGAGGGCGTACTCGCGCCCCGGAATGAAGTCCTCGATGACGAGGCCCAGCCCCTGGGCGTCGCGGTCGGCACGGGCCTGGATGGCCCGCACCCAGTTCACGGCCCGCAGCAGCGCCTCGGGATCGTCGGCACGGATCACGCCGCGGCTTGCCGACAGACGCCGGGCCTTCACCACCACGGGAAACTCCAGCTCGGCAAGCAGTTTGCGGGGATCTTCTGCGCTCGGCAGGTGACGGAATCCGGGACAGCGGAATTCCCATTGCCGGAGCAGCCGGCGGAACGCCAGCTTGTCGCGCACCCGGCGCACCGCCTGGGCAGGATTTCCCGGCAGGCCAAGACGCTCGGAAAGCACGGCCGCAAGCTCGACTCCCGAGTCGTCCACGGCGAGCACCGCGTCCGGGATGCCGTTCATCTCGCGCAGCACGGTGTCCGCCGCCTGCTCCGGCCGGTCGAAATGCAGCGCCATGATGGGAGACAGTCCCCAGGACGGGGCCAGCTGGTGACAGTAGTTGGCCGCGGCCACGATTTCCACGCCCAGCTTTCCGGCGGCCGCGAGAAAGTCGTTGTTGCGGTAGCCGGTGGTGGGCAGGAGCAGCAGGACGCGCTTCACGGCTCGAGCTGGGTCTTTCGATCGCGATAATGCTTTTCCATCGCCGCGTTGGCCTCGTGCACTTCGGCGAGCTTCTCGAGGACGGCTTCCCACTTGTCCCCGGGAATGGCGACATACAGCTCCTCGTCCGGCAGACCGGTAAACGTGCGGTTGCCTTTGCAGCCGAGCGAGAGGGATGCCTGGCGGCTTGCCATTGTCAGTGGAAGGACGGCGCAGGCCGGACGACCCAGCGCGCTCGCAACGGCGCCACCCGCCCCTGCCTTGATGGCGGCTTCGTAGATCAGCATGGCCTGCGCCGGCTTCGCGGCGATCAGCACCAGATCGGGCTTGAAGCCGGCGTTCTCCATCGGGCCGTAGGCCACGGCGCCGGGAGATCGGGCGAGCGTGGGGATGCCCGGCACCTCCGCGGTCTCGACGTAGTGGTTTCGCGCCATGAAAGCGACCGTGTCGTTCAGCTCGTGCGCACGCTCGGCCGGGAGCGCGATGCTGTGGGTATGGCTTCCGACCGCGCAGTTGTAGTGATCGGCGGGAACCGTATAGAACGTCTGCCCGCTCATCGCCTTTTGCCAGAACACGCAGCCGGCAGGCACGGGCCCGCCTTCCCAGCGCGGGATGCCCGGAGGCGGCGAGTCGAAAAAGCCTATGGCGATGGCGTTCATGGGGATCAGAAGGACTGGAGCTGCTGCTCGGTGGGCTCGGCGCAGCAGTACCACGGTTCGGACATTCGCGGGATCGGCGCGCCAAGGTCGCCCGCGAGCTTCGGCGCGGGACGCCCGGCAGCTTCGTGCGCCATGCGCCAAACGGCAGCGAACACCTCGCGGCGCGCAACCCCTTGCTGCTCGCACCGGGCCACCTGCGCCTGCAGGTCCTGCTGCAGGCGATCCACCCGGGGATCGCTGTGGATCCAGGGATAGCCGAGGAGCGCGGGGTCGAAGGCGAGGAGCCGTTCCCTGAAGCCGGGCAGCTTCAGGAGCCAGGAGCCTTCGGGGACGAGCAGCCGGATGGTGAGCTGCACCGGCGGCACGCTCTCCACGAGCTGCAGCTCCACGAGCCGCTCGAGCAGCGCGAGGTAGCCGTCCAACGTGGTCCAGGGGGTGAAGGCCACGAAGGTCGGCGCGAGCGCAATGCCGGCTTCGCGCGTGAGCGCCACGGCCCGGTCGAAGTCGCGGCTGGTGTGGTTCTTGTCGAGATGGCGCAGGATGTCGTCGTCCACGGCTTCCACGGCGGAGGTGATGAACAGGCATCCGCTCGCGCGCAGCTCCGGCAACAGCTCTCTATGATCGATCAGGTGCTGGATCTTGATGGTCGCGTCGAACGTGACGCCGGGGAACGCTTCGTGCAAGGCGCGAGCGAGCCGCAGGCCATGGGTGGGCCCGTTGAAGAAGTCCGGATCGCCGAAGGAAATATGCGCGGCGCCTTCCTCCACCTGCTGCCGGATGTCCCCCATCACCGCGTCGAGCGGAACGACGCGGAATTTTCCCTGGTACACCGGCACCACCGGGCAGTGCCGGCACAGGTGCTTGCAGCCCCGGCTGCCCTCGGCGAATCCGGCGACGCGGGTCGATCCGTCGGGCAGCACCAGGTGGGCGTAGCGCGAGAGCTTCGGCAGGCCGCTGCGGTCGGGCACCTGGAACGCGATGCGGTCCAGGCGAATGACCGGCTCGCTCTGCCTCGACTGCATTCCATTCGTCCACAATTTCCGGCAGAGCGAAACGAGCGCGGGCTCCACCTCTCCCCCCAGCACGGTCTCCACGCCCAGCCCGCGCAGCAGCGCCTCGTTCATGGGGGCGTAGAGCCCGTAGACGCACAGGTGCGCCTTCGGGGCGAGCAGCCTGATGCGCGGCAAGGCCTGCACCGCGATGCGCGTGGCGGTATGCATGCCCACATAGACCGCCACCAGGCCCGCGTCCTCGAGGATTCCGGCATCGAGCTTCTGCAGCGAAAGATCGAGGCAGCTCACCGCAAAGCCCTCGCGCTTGAGCCACGCGGCAGGCTGCGCCAGGGCAAACGGCTGCCGCCCCAGCTCGTAGGGGTTGATGAGTACGACCTTGAAGGCGCTCACTACTTCGATTTTGGCCGCGACTCGAAAGGTGCGGGGCCCGGCTCGCGGCTCGCCCCCGCCTTCTCGAGGCGCTCGAGGTATTCGCGCCATAGCTTTTCGCGGTTCTCGCCGAGCGAGTACAGGTACTCCCAGGAATAGATGCCCGTGCTGTGCCCGTCGGAGAACGTGGGCGTGACCGCGTAGCTGCCGCTCGGTTCGAGCGACACGATCTCCACGTCGCGCTTGCCGGCCTGCAGCACCTCCTGGCCGGGCCCGTGGCCGCGCACCTCGGCGGAAGGCGAGTACACGCGCAGCAGCTCGTAGCTCAGCTCGAACCGGCTGCCGTCCGAGAACGCGATCTCCATCCGCCGCGACTTCTGGTGCAGCGTGATCTCGGTCGGCCGTGGCGAGTCGCTCTCCATCGAGACCGCCTACTTCTGCTGCGTCGGCGGCACGTAGCCCGCGGCCACGTCGGCGCCGCTGCCGAAGAAATGGTTCTCCATCTGCTGCGCCAGGTAGTCGCGCGCCTTCTTGTCGGCGAGGTTGAGCCGGTTCTCGTTCACCAGCATCGTCTGCTGCGCGAGCCAGTGCCCCCACGCCTCCTTCGACACGTTCTCGAAGATGCGCTTGCCGAGCTCTCCCGGATACGGCGGGAAATCGAGCCCCTCGGCCTCGCGCCCCAGCTTGATGCATTTCACTATGCGTGCCATGGCGCAAGTATGCACTCGCGCGGGGCCGGTTCAAACCCTGTGTGCTGTAGGGCGATCTATCTGTCCTTCACCCGGCCGAATCGTTCGCTCAGGCGCTTCACGGCCTGGGGGGTGCCACGCACGCGCAGGAACGCGCCCTCGCCGTCGGCGCGCTCCTCGAGCACTTTGCAGCTCGCGAAGATCTCCCCGCGGAGGTTCTGCGCCGACCAGGGGAGGAAAAGCTCGGCCTCGACCAGGTCGCGCTCGAAGAACGCGGCAATCGCCTCGCGCAGCCTGGCGATGTCGCCCTCGCGGCGCGCGCTCATCACGATGCACCCCGGGTACTGGGCGTGCAGCGACGCCTCGCGCCCGGCCTGGGCGGCTTCGTCGCCGGCGCGGTCGATCTTGTTGAACACGAGGAGCCGCGGCACGGCCTGCGCGCCGATCTCGTCGAGCACTTGCTCGGTCACGGCGAGCTGGCGCGCGAACCCGGGATCGCTCGCATCGACCACATGGGCGAGCAGCGAGGCCTCGAGCGCCTCGTCGAGGGTCGACTTGAACGAGGCGACCAGCCCGTGCGGCAGGTTCTTGATGAAGCCGACGGTGTCGCTCACCAGCACTCGCGGAACGCTTTCGGGGTGGAGCGCGCGCACGGTGGTGTCGAGCGTCGCGAACAGCTTGTCTGCGACCAGCGCCTGGTTTCCGGTGAGCGCGCGCATCAAAGTCGATTTTCCCGCATTCGTATAGCCGACGAGCGCCACGCGCGCGAGCCCCTGGCGCTCATGGCGCCGGGTGCGCTGCGTCCTGCGCTCGAGGTCCATGGCGTCGAGCTCCTGCTGCAGCTCGGCGATGCGATCGCGGATCTTGCGCCGATCGAGCTCGCTATGCGACTCGCCCGCGCCGCGGCCGCCGACGCCGCTGCGCTGCCGGCCCTGCGGGCCGGCGAGCTTGGCGACTTCGCGCAGGCGCGGCGCCATGTAGCCCAGGCGGGCGATCTCGACCTGCGCGCGCGCGGCGCGCGAGCGCGCGTGCCGGTGAAAGATCTCGAGGATGACCATGGTGCGGTCCATCACCTCGCAGCCGACCTCCTTCTCCAGGGTGTAGGTCTGCGAAGGGGAGATCTCGTGATCGACCAGGAGGATGTCGGCGCGCGGCTCCTGATCGGGCTGCGCCTGGTCGCGCACGAAGCGGCGCATCTCCTCGCGCTTGCCCAGGCCGAGGTACGCCTTCGAGTCGAACCTGGCGCGCTTCTGGGTGAACGTGGCGACGACCTCGAACCCGAGCGTCTTCGCGAGCTGGCGCAGCTCGGTCAGCGAGGCCTCGAGCTCGACGTCGCTTACACCGGGCTTCTGCACGGCCGCAACGATGGCACGCTTGGGCTTCGGGTCGACATGTTGCATCATGGGGGCCGAAGCCTAACAGCCAAACCCCACTCCATGGAGCAGCGAACCCGGCCAGGGCATTTCTCGATGATCCGCGGCTTCCACCTCGCGGACTTCTTTACCCTCGCCAATGCCGCCTGCGGCGTCGGCGCGGTGCTTCTCACGATGCGCTACCTGCAAAGCGGGGCCAAGGCGCATTTCTACGCCGCCGCGGCCATGGCGCCCCTCGCCTTCTTCTTCGACTGGCTGGACGGCAACGTGGCCCGCTGGCGCCACCAGCACTCGGCGCTGGGCCGCGAGCTCGATTCGCTGGCGGACGTCATCTCCTTCGGCGTCGCGCCCGCCGTGCTGGCTTATGCCGCGGGGCTCGACGGCGGCTGGGACGCCGTGGCGCTCGTCTACTTCGTATGCTGCGGCGTGAGCCGCCTCGCGCGCTTCAACGTCACCGCCGAAACGCTCGCCGCGGGCAGCGGCAGCGGCAAGGTCGCCTACTTCGAAGGCACGCCCATTCCGACCAGCGTGGTCCTGACTGCCGTGCTGGCCTTCGCCGCGTGGCAGGAGCGCATCGGAGAAGCGCTCTACGGCGGCGCCTGGGATCTCGGCCCCTGGGAATTCCACCCGCTGTCGCTGCTGTTCATCGCCTCGGGCAGCATGATGATCAGCAAGACCCTGCGCATTCCGAAGCCGTAGGCGGATTACCGCTACGATAGGGGATGACCAACCGTAAGGCGCAGATCGACGCGGTGCTCCGCAAGCTGCCGGGCGTGAGCGCGAGGAAGATCAACCGGCTCGACGCCTACTTCGTGAACGACAAGATGTTCGCCTGCATCAGCGGCCGCGGGGTGGGGTTGCGGCTGCCGGTCGCCATGGCGACCGAGCTGCAGTTCTCGAGGGACAACGTGGTGCCGTTCCAGCCGGGCGGCGTCGCGAGCACGAGGGAGTGGATACAGATCGACCGCGAGGATGCGGCGGAGTACGAGAAGGACCTGGAGCTCTTCCAGGCGTCGATCGAGTTCGTGAAAGGCGCCCGGGCTCGCTAGAGCTAGCGCGAGTTTTTAAGAAGTACGCCGACGCCGAGGGGCTCGCAGCTTCTTCGCCGGGGGCTACGTGCCCAAGGTTCCCTTCCGCCGTTTCCTTGCGCGCAGTCCCACCGAGTCGAGGCCTGCGAGAAGATGAAGCTCACCCCGCGGCGGTGATGCGTCCGCATGACAGACGATGCGCAGTGGGTAGCGAAGGCTGATGCAGACCAGAGCAAGCGTCGGGCGACGTGTTAGACACTGCCGAGCGCGAGGAGCTGGTGAAGGTGCGCCGAGAACAAGGCTCAAAACCGAGCGCGAGATCACGGCAAAGAGCACGGCTTGGTTCGCAAACGCCTTCGGGGCGGTGGCGCTAGCGTTGAGCTCGCCGACTGAGTTAGCGCGGCTTGACAACGCTGGCTTCCCGCGGGCATTCTCGCTTCGGGAGGAGGACCATGTCAAAACAAGCGACCAAGAACTTTGTCGCCCGTCTCATCTCTGGCGACCGGCGTTTTCTGCGACTCTCATTGTGGAAACCGGCGATCAGCATTGCATTGCTAGTGACTGGAGGTCCGGTGGCGTTTAGTGCATCGGACGAGGTACCGGGGCGTCCAAATGCTGATCTATCCACTTTCGCAATAGAAACTTTGTCGACGCGCCCAGAAAACGTCACCGGTGGCGATGTATTGGTACAGATCGGTGTACCTCGAACGGTCCCCATGCACCAGGTGCGGGTGTCGATCAATGGGCGTGACGTTACAGGTCAGTTCAAGCGTAGCGGCACCACTCAGCCGCGTGCCCTTATAGGGCTAATCGATGAGCTGGAGATCGGAGAGAATACCCTCGAGGTACGAGCAAATGGTCGCGGCCACGGTCGTCCGACAGCCACGCAGAGGCTGACGAACCACCCCACGACAGGACCTGTGTTCTCGGGTCCGCATCAAGAGCCCTTCATCTGCCAAACCGAGGCATCTGGCTTGGGTCCGGCACTGGACGAGAACTGTAGTGCGAACACCAAGGTGGAGTACCTCTATCGATCCTCGGAGAATAATCAATTCAAACCCTTTGATCCGGCCCTGCCCAGCCCAGCTGACCTGGCGACAACGACGATCACGACAGGTGAAACGGTCAATTACATCGTGCGGCTGGAGTCGGGAACGATCAACCGCGCGGTGTACCAGATTGCTCTGTTGCATGAACCCGGAACGCCGCTACCGAACCCGTGGAGAAGAACGTCCGGTTGGAATAATCGACTCGCGTACACCTTTGGGGGCGGTTGTGCTGCTGGCTATCGGCAGGGGTCGCCGACACCCGCGGCTGATCCGTCTGGCGGAGTGATGATTCACGAGGTCTTGTCTCTTGGATTTGCGGCAGCGTCCTCGACGCTGAATATGTTCCGCAATGACTGTAACGATATCCGCTCTGCCGAGACGCTCATGATGGTGAAGGAACACTTCATTGAGGCATTTGGCGTCCCGGATTTCACGATAGGCTGGGGATGTTCAGGGGGGTCAATGCAGGTTCACTTGATCGCTCAGAACTATCCTGGAATGCTCGATGGAATTATTCCCGGCTGCAGTTTCTCGGACGTGACCACAGCGGTGCTCCCCGTGATCGCTGACTGTGAGGTGATTTCCCGCGCTTTTGTCCAAGGCACCCAGCAGTGGTCGTTAATTGAACGAAGCGCCGTTACCGGCTTCGCAAATGACGGAACTCGGGAGACCTGCGCGACGTGGTCTCAGGTTCCTTGGATCCGGCCAACGCCATGTCCTTCGATTCTGCCCACTTTCCTCGTTTATCACCCCATCAGTAATCCGACGGGCGTGAGATGCTCTATTTACGACAATACAGTCACCGGCTTTGGGGTTGACTCGCAAACAGGATTCGCGCAGCGACCCCTGGACAACGTGGGAGTGCAGTATGGACTGCGTGCCTTCAATGGCGGCATCATTTCCTTTGAGAAATTTGCGGAGCTTAATGCCCTTGCGGGTGGTCACGATGCTGATGGCAATATCGTGCCTGCACGGACTGAAGCGAGCGAAACGGCACTCCGGCAGGCATACGAGACTGGTCGGATCTTCACTGGAGCGGGCCTCGAAGCGATACCGGTCATCGACATCCGCGGGTACCTCGACGATAGAGCCGACATCCACGACCGAGGCAAGTCATTCGTTAGCAGGGCAAGGCTAATTAAAGCGAACGGGCACGCGGACAACCATGTCATCTGGGTGGCGCCCGGTGGAGGGCCACGGCATCCGGCCTCATCCTTCTATGTACCCGAGGCACTAAGGGTAATGGATGAATGGCTTACCGCCGTCATGCGGGACAACGGACCGGGAACTCAAGAAGTGAAGGTGCTACGCAACAAGCCTGCTGCTGCTGCGGACAGTTGCTGGACGGCCGATGGGACGAGAATCGTGGAGCCAGCGATGTTCGACGGCACGGGTCTCTGCAGCCAACTCTACCCGAGCTATGGCGATCCGCGACTGGCTGCCGGCGTCCCTCTATCAAATGCGGTCCTCAAGTGCCAGACAAAGCCGGTGACGCCGGGCGATTACGCAATCGAGTTGACTGACGCGCAACTGCAACGCCTTCGCAGCATCTTCCCGGACGGGGTTTGCGATTGGGACCAGCCGGGGGTTCACGAACAAGACCCCGCGGGCACTTGGCTACGCTATTACTGATTTGACGGCCTGGCAGAACTCGGCATGCGGCCACGGCGCTAGCGAGTTCGCAAGTGAGCCGACGGTGACTTAGTTACGCGGCGGAAGAGCTCTTGATCTCCTCGCGCGTCAGGCGGACCCTGACCGTCTTCCCCTGCCAGTCGATGTCCGCCACGGCGCTCGGGGGTAGCACCACCTTGCCGCCGGGGAGCCAGTTGCGGGTGTCGACGATCATGCCGGACACGGCCCAGCTACTCTCGTCGACCAGGAAGTCCTCGACGTGGCCGATCAGGCCGTCGCTGGCCTCGATGGCGTAGCCGATGACTTCGGCGCTGGAGCGCAGGTGCGAATCGGCGGCGTCGCGCTCTTCGGCGGCGTGCTCCTGCAGCTCGCGCAGGGCCGAGGCGCCCTGCTTGCGCGCGGCGGCGACGCTCATGGGGACCTGCGAGTTGCCCCACAGGTCGGGCCCCAGCCAGTAGTAGGGGTAGCCGAAGTGGCGCGCGTGCGCCATCTCGTACTGGCGCGAGACCGGCTTGCAGGTGTCCGCGTCCGGGCTTCGCTTCACCTCGTCGCAGGTGAGGGCGACGCGCAGCGTGTGGGCATCGGCGGGCTCGCGCTCGAGCGACGCGGGCGAGATCAGCACCGTGCGCCGCGGCATCCAGTGCTCGGCCTCGACCACCAGGTAGCGCAGCGCCCAGCGCTCGTCGTCGAAGTAGGCGTCCCGCACCGGGCCGATCTCGCCGTCCTTCGCCAATACCGCGTCGCCCTGGAGTCCTTTCAGGTTCATTGGTGCTCCTTTTCGGTCAGCGACGGCGCAGCGCGAGCAGGGCCGCGGCGCCCAGGGCGGCGGCCACCGCGCCGGTCGCCATGGGATGCAGGCGCGCGCGCGTATAGGCGCTGCGCTCGAAGACGTGAAGGTCGGGGATGCCGCTGCGCTCCTCGCCGTCGTGGTCGGGGTGGTAGAGGTTGTTCTCGGCGCGCGGGCGCGCCGGCTCCCTGGTACGCTGGAAGTACGGCATGCTCCGGCGCATGCCGAGGTCGGTGAGGCGCGGGAACAGCATGCCGAAGGTCGAGATCAGCCGCCCGCCGCCGCCCACCACGATGTCGCGCACCGGGTGCTGCGCCGCGTGCAGGATCGCGCCGGCCACCAGCTCCGGGGCGTAGACGGGCGGTGGATTCCTGGGCTGCACGTCGAGATAGTTCTTGGCATGGCGCATGTAGGGCGTGTCGATCGCGCTCGGCTTGATCAGCGTGACCGAGATCGGCAGGCCATCCTGCTCGATCTCCATGCGCAGCGCGTCGGTGAAGCCCTTCACCGCGTGCTTCGAGGCCGAGTACACGCCCTGGATCGGGATCGCGCGGTCCGAGAGCACGCTGCCGATGTTGACGATCGCGCCGCCGCGGGTCGCGAGGTGCTGCGCCGCGACCCGCGAGCCGTTCACCACGCCCCAGTAATTGGTCTCGAACAGCCGCCGCTGGTCCTCGAGGTCCACCTCCAGCACCTTGCCGTAGATCGAGACCGCCGCGCCGTTCACCCAGGTGTCGAAGCCGCCGTAGCGCTCGGTCGCGGTCTGCGCGGCGCGCTGCAGGTCCGCCTCGTTCGCGACGTCCGCCACCGCGTAGCTCGCCTCGCCGCCGCGGCCGCGGATGTCCTCGCAGATGCCGCGCAGCGCTTCCTCGCTGCGCGAGACGAGCAGCACGCGCGCGCCGCGCGCGGCGGCCTGCCGCGCGGCGACCAGGTTGATGCCGCTCGAGGCGCCGGTAATGACGATCGCCTGCTCGTCCAAAGGCTTGAGCTTGGGGTGCATCGCAGTCCTCCGTGTGGGTTCCCCAGGCCCGTGCAAGATGCGTTCCGGACCTCGTCAAGCGCGGCGTCTGGGCAGGAAGACGCTGAACGCCGCGCCGCGCCCGGGCTGCGAATCGACCTCGATGCGCCCGCCATGGGCCTCGACAATGCTCTTCGTGATGAACAACCCCAGTCCGGCGCCCTTGTGCGCGGTGCCCTCGGCCTGCCAGTAGCGGCCGAAGATCCGGGGCAGGTCGGCTTCGGCGATGCCCGGCCCGCAATCGCTGACCGCAACCGCGAGCTGCGCGGCCGATGACTGCAGCGAAAGCTCCACCACCGCGCCCTCGGGAGAGAACTTGACGGCGTTGGCGAGCAGGTTGGCGAGCGCCTGCGTGATGCGCACGCGATCGCAGCGCAGGCGATAGTCTCCCGGCGGAACCACCGCGGCAAGGCGCACGCCTCGCGCCTGCGCCGCCGCCCGCACCCCGTGCAGCGCGTCCTCGGCGATCGCGGCGAGGTCGTTGTCGTCCGCCTCGATCCTGAACTGGCGGTTGTCGATCTTCGCCGCATCGAGCAGGTCCTCGATCAGCCGCCCCATCTGGCGCCCCGAGCGCAGGATGCCCTGCGCGGCCTCGTCGATCTCCCCGGGCAGCCGGCCGCCCGCCGCGCGCTTCATGTATTCGGCGTTGAGCAGGATCGACGACAGGGGCGAGCGCAGATCGTGCGACACGATCGCGAGCACGTCTTCGCGCGCGCGCTTGGCGAGCTCGGTCCGCTGGTGCTCGACCCGCAGTTGGTGGTAGGCCTCGCGCAGCGAAGCCACGATGTCGGCGATGAGGAACCCCACCACGCCGAAGATGACGATGCGCAGCACGCTCGACCCGGAGTCGAACACCCGGTGCACGGGGTGGGAGAAGAGGAAATCGACGCCCACCGCGGTGATCGCCGTGTCGAGCAGCGCCGGCCCGAGGCCGCCGTAGATGGCGCTGACCACGACCGAGGCGAGGGCGAGCGAGGAGAGCTCGGTGCCCTCGATGGCGTGCAGCGCCTGCGCGGCCGCGAGCGAGAGCGCCCCGAGCAGCACGGCGACGCCGTAACGCAGCAGCGCGCTGCGCGGAGCGAGCACCAGGCGCTGCCAGGTGCGGGCACGGCGCCTTTCGAGCCGCGGACGGCTCAGAGCGCGGGCGCGCCGCGCAGCTCGTCGCGCGTCAGGCGCACGTGCAGCACTCTATTCCTGAGGTCGACGCCGTCCAGCCAGTCGAACGGCACGAGCCGCTCCCTGGCGCCCGAATCCGCGTCCATGATCACGTACGGGATCGACCAGTCCTCGTCGTCCACCAGCAGGTCGGCGACGCAGCCGGCGGCGCCGTTGCTCGCTTCGACGCGATAGCCGACCAGCTCGAGGCCGCTGCACACGCGCGAGCGCTCGAGCCAGCGCGCCGCCGCCTCTCCCGCCCACGCGCCCGCGCCGAGCTCGATCTGCGCATGAGACAGCCTGACCAGCAGCCGGTCGCGCTCCAGCGCCGCGGCGCAGGCGCACGCCGCCGAGATCAGCACCCCTGGCTTGAGCAGCTCCGTGCCGGTCGCGACCAGCAGGTAGCGCACCTGCCAGCACTGCTCGTCGAAGTACAGGTCGTCGAGCGCGCCGATCCTGCCGTCGCGGGCGATCACCTCGTCGCCGCGCAGGTCCTGCATCGCTTTGCGCAACATCGTCGGTCCTTTCGAGGCCGCGCATTGTGCACGGCGCCGGGTTAAGCATGCGTTAAGGGCGGTTAGCGGGCAGCACTACGCTCGCCGCGAGGCCGGGCATGGCCTCGCCGGGATGCGCGTCGCCGAGCGAGATGTCGCCGCCGTGGCGCTTCGCGATCGCCCGCGCGATCGCGAGGCCGAGCCCGACGCCGGGCGTCTCGTCCCCGGCGGCGCGCTGGAAGCGCCCGAACACCGCCTCGCGCTCCGCGGGCGCGATGCCGGGTCCGGCGTCGAGCACCGTCATGCGCACGGCGCCGGCTGCGCGCTCCACCTTGACCGTCACCTCGGTGTCGCGCGGCGTATAGCGCAAGGCGTTGTCCACGAGGTTGGTGATGAGCGAGCGCAGCTCCGACTCGGCGCCGTTCAGCGGAGCCGGACCGGGGGCGTCGGCGCCGAGGTCGATGCCGTGCGCCCGGGCGCCGTAGGCCATGCTGCCGACCACCTCGCGCGCGATCTCGGCGAGGTCGACCGCCCGGAACTCCTCGGGCGACACTTCCGGGCCGAGCTTCGCCAGCCTCAGGAGCTGCTCCACC
>Ga0214472_10002717_pt1 | contig 18873 bp, 14 predicted proteins | sample RVTome_6_FD_207662 | JGI IMG/M metagenome (GOLD analysis project Ga0214472, IMG submission 207662) | Soil microbial communities from uranium-contaminated site in the Upper Colorado River Basin, Wyoming, United States - RVT140D175 | ecosystem: Environmental > Terrestrial > Soil > Contaminated >...
CAACGATGCTAGTGTCCCGTGCGGTTAGTTCGCCGCACTAATTGCAAGGGATTTTGGTTTCTGGCAAGGCGCGGCGACGCAGGCCTAGCAGGGCTTAAGTCGAGAAGCCGTAACGCAGCCAGGGGCCAAAAGCACTGCAATTAGAAGGAATGAATTAGCCGCACGGGACACTAGAAGGTTGCCCGCGCCGCGGATGCTTATGAAAACCATTATGCACGTTGACATGAACGCGTTCTTTGCCGCGGTTGAACAGCAGTCAAGCCCGGCTCTGCGCGGGCGTCCGATTGCCGTGACCGGCAGTGAGAAGCGTTCGATCATTCTGACTGCCTCCTACGAGGCCCGCGCTTTCGGGGTTAAAACCGGCATGACCCGGTTCGAAGCGCTTGGCCGTTGTCCGCAGTTGACCCTGGTGCCGGCTAACAACCGTCTCTATACCCATGTGTCGACAGCGGTCATGGCCTTGTTCGAGGAGTACACGCCGCTGGTCGAGGTCTTTTCCATTGACGAAGCGTTTCTCGACCTCAGCGGCTCGCTCAAGCTTTTCGGTGGCGCCGAGCGCATCGCTTACCTGATCAAGTCGCGCATCAAGGCCCGTTTCGGTATCACCTGTTCGATCGGAATTGCGCCGAACAAGCTGCTTGCCAAGCTGGCCTCGGAACAGCGCAAGCCGGACGGCCTGACCGTCTTTCGCCCGGAGGACGTTGCTGCCCTTCTGGAAAAAATGCCGATTCAGGAGCTTTGCGGCATCGGCCGCCGGCTCGGCCAGCAGCTGCAGGGCATCGGTATCTTCACCTGTGGACAGCTCGGTCGTTTCCCCTTAAGCGTTCTCCGCAAGAAGTACGGCGTGACCGGTGACAAACTGCACGCCATGGCGCGCGGCATCGATCTTTCTGCAGTGGTGCCGGCCGCGGAGAGCGCGCCGATCAAGTCCGTAGGGCACAGCCGAACCCTGCGCGATGATCTGCAGGATCGGCAAGCAATCTGCGCCTTCCTGCTGCAGCTGGCCGAGATGGTCGGCCGCCGTGCGCGGCGCTACCGGGTTTCCGGCCGGGTGGTCACCCTGACTTTACGTTATGCGGACTTTACCACCTTCAGCAGGCAACAGCTTCAAGCGGATTACCTGGATGGCAGCGAGGAGATCTATCAGGCCAGTGTGCAAATTCTCAACAGGCTGGCCATTGATCAGCCCGTGCGTTTGCTGGGGGTGAGATTGTCCGGCCTGCGTTTTAAGACGGCGCAGCTGCCGCTTTTCCCGGAAGAGCGACGACAGTACCTGCTGACCGAAGCCAGGGATTGCGTCAATGATCGTTATGGCGAATTTACCGTCACGTTCGGTAGTTTGCTTGGGCAGAAGGACAAAGGCAGCCACGTGATCTCCCCGGCCTGGCGGCCGCAGGGAGTGCGTAACGTCGCCGTGCAGTGAGTGCCGTGGTTAGCCTTCCCGGAAACAAACCCGCGAATAATCGGGGCTTTCCTTGACCGAGGGGGTTCTTTGTGGTAATATTTCGGTTTCCATGGGAGAAATGAATATAATGTTTAAAATTGGTGACCGAGCTGTATACCCTGCACAGGGCGTTGGCGTTGTTGAAAAGATTGAATCCCGAGAGTTCTGCGGTCAAACCCACGATTTTTATATCCTGCGTATTATCGACAACGATATGACCATCATGGTTCCTGTGGGCAACGCCCGCCAGGTTGGCTTGCGAACCCTCATCAGCAAAGACAAGGTTGAGACAATATACAACGTCCTCGAGGAAAAGCAAATTGGTACTCTGGCCATTACTTCCTGGAGCCGGCGACAGCGGGAATACAACGACAAGATCAAGACGGGTGACCCCAAGGATGTGGCCGAAGTGCTGCGCGAGCTCTACCTGATCAAGGAGTCGAAAGAACTCTCTTACGGAGAGAAGAAAGTTCTCGAGCTGGCAAGAAGGCTGCTGGTCAAGGAGCTTGCTATTGCTGAGGGAATAGGGGAAGAGCTGGTCACAGAGCGCCTCGAAAAGAAGGTCAACTGATACGAGCGGATCCAGGATGATTCCAGGCCGGGTGCTGAAATGCACTCGGCTTTTTTGTTTGTTGTCTATGTCAGAAGGTGTGAAGAAAAAAACAAACGTAAAGACGCAGGGGACAGGGGCAAGCCGCAAAGTTAAAGCATAAATAGCACAACAGATGAGAAAGGTTTTCTTTGCGTCTTTGCGTTAGTTGTCCATAGTCTTTGTTTGGATTATAGATCCGATTAATAATGATTTTCAAACGCGGTTAAATACGTTAGAAATAGTATTTACAAACGGAGAATCTTGTTGTTAACGACCACTTGCGGGAATACTTTATGAATGTTCACGTTCTGGTTCCTGCCGCAGGCAGCGGCAGCAGAATCGGAGGAGATACCAAGAAACAGTATCTGGAACTGGGAGACCGGCCGGTTCTGGTGCAGACGTTGTCGCGTCTTGCTGCTCATCCTCAGATTACGGCTATCCACCTGATTGTCCCGGAAGCGGATGTCGACTTCTGCCGCGTTGAGTTGGTTGATCACTACCGGCTGGAAAAAATTGGCGGTGTGATTGCCGGCGGAGCGGAACGTCAGGACTCGGTGCGCAAAGGCCTGGAAGTCTGTGGCGCAGCGAGTCAGGATGTCATCCTGGTTCATGATGGTGTCAGGCCTTTTTTTCCGAAAGATCAGATCGGACCTCTGGTCCAGTTGGCCGCTATTGAAGGGGCGGCCTTGCTGGCTATTCCGACACAGGACACGATCAAAGAGGTCTTTGACGGCCTGGTCCGGTCAACGCTCGATCGCCGCTTGCTGTGGCAGGTGCAGACGCCCCAGGCCTTTCGTTGTGAACGGATTCGCGAAGCCCATCAGCGGGCTTACAGCGGTGGCTATGTCGGAACCGACGATGCTTCGCTGATTGAATGGTGTGGATGGCCCGTTGCCGTTCTGACCGGGCATCCCCACAACATCAAGATAACGACGCCGGAAGACTTGGCTCTGGCCAGGGCCTTGCTCGCGGCTGGAGAGGTGAGTCTGACATGATGCGAATCGGCCACGGTTTTGACGTTCATCGCCTGGTTCCTGATCGCCCTCTGATTCTCGGTGGCGTGACGATTCCCTACGAGTACGGTCTGCTGGGCCATTCGGATGCCGATGTTTTGCTGCATGCGGTCTCCGATGCGATTCTGGGTGCCCTTGGCCTGGGCGATATCGGTCGTTATTTCCCCGACACTGATGTGGCCTACAAGGGAATCGACAGCATGCTGTTGCTTGAATATGTTGTTGACATGGCACAGGCTCGCGGCTTCCGGGTCAGCAACCTTGATACGACCATCGTTGCCCAGCGCCCGAGGTTGGCGCCCCATGTGGCGGAGATGGTCACCAACCTGACCAAAGCCTGTCAGATTCCGAGTGGCTGTGTGAATGTTAAGGCCACGACCACTGAACAGCTTGGCTATGCCGGGCGCGGTGAAGGGATCTGCGCCTATGCGGTGGTGCTGATGGCAGCAGCAGAAAAATAGTATAAATCAAAGCCACAAGGAGTAACCGTCACATGAGTCATGCCACTGTAGCGCCGGCCACCAATTTTATTCGTAACATTATCGAAGAGGATCTTGCCAGCGGTAAACACAAGACCGTCGTTACGCGCTTCCCGCCGGAACCGAACGGTTATCTGCATATCGGCCATGCCAAATCAATCTGTCTCAATTTCGGTTTGGCCAGCTATTATCAGGGGCGTTGCCACCTGCGCTTCGATGATACCAACCCGGTTAAGGAAGAGCAGGAATATATCGATGCCATTAAAGCCGATGTGAGCTGGCTCGGCTTTGACTGGGGGGCACACGAATATCATGCCTCGGATTATTTTGAGGCTCTTTACGGTTACGCGGAAACACTGGTGGAAAAGGGCCTTGCCTATGTCTGTGAGTTGAGTCCTGAGGAGATGCGTGCGTACCGCGGCACGTTGACAACCCCTGGCAAGGAGAGTCCTCACCGCAAGCGCAGCAACGGAGAGAGCCTCGACCTGTTGCGGCGCATGCGGGCCGGTGAGTTCGCCGACGGTTCCCGGGTGCTGCGCGCCAGAATCGATATGGCTTCACCGAACCTGAACCTGCGCGACCCGATTCTGTATCGCATCCTGCGAGCGACACACCCACGCACCGGCACTACCTGGTGTATTTACCCGATGTACGATTTCGCGCATGGCCAGTCAGATTCTCTCGAAAGGATCACCCATTCGCTCTGTACTCTTGAGTTTCAGGACCATCGCCCCCTGTATGATTGGCTCTGCGAGGCACTGGAGATTTACCATCCGCAGCAGATCGAGTTCGCTCGACTGAATCTTACCTATACCGTCATGAGCAAGCGGCGCCTGCTGGAACTTGTCAATGAAAAGCATGTCTCAGGCTGGGATGACCCACGTATGCCGACCCTCTCGGGGATGCGCCGCCGCGGTTTTCCTCCCGCTGCAATTCGCACTTTTTGCGAACGGATCGGTGTCGGCAAGAGTGACAGCGTTATTGACATGAGTGTTCTTGAGGACTGTGTCCGAGAGCATCTCGACCAGGCTGCACCGCGCGCCATGGGTGTGTTGCGCCCGCTTAAAGTGACGATTACTAATTACCCGGAAGGACAGACGGAAGAGTTTACCGCAGCCAGGCATCCTAAAGATCCTGCCATGGGGAATCGCACGATCCCTTTCAGCCGCGAGATTTATATCGATCAGGATGATTTCATGGAAGACCCGCCCAAGCAGTTCTTCCGCCTCGGGCCGGGACGTGAAGTCCGTCTCCGCTACGGCTATATCATCCGCTGCGATGACGTGATCAAAGACCCGGTCACAGGTGAAGTGATCGAGCTGCGCTGCAGTTACGATGCGGCAACAGGTGGTGGCGCCTTGCCGGAAGGGCGCAAGAAGGTCAAGGGGATTATTCATTGGCTTTCCGTGGCGCATGCCTTGCCTGTCGAAGTCCGACTTTATGATCGCTTGTTCAGTGTCGCCAATCCCGCGGGAGTCAAAGACCGTGATTACCGCGAACTGCTCAATGCAGAAGCCCTTGAAGCTCTTGCGCAGGCATTTGTGGAGCCAGGACTTGCCGGGGCCTCTCCCGGAGAGTCATTCCAATTCGAGCGCCTGGGTTATTTCTGTGTTGACACTAAAGACTCTCATCCCGACAGGCTGGTCTTCAACCGCTCTGTAACCTTGCGTGACGCCTGGACAAAGCCGGAGACCAAGGGGAACCAGCCTTAGCTCATGTCACATCGTCTGAAGATATACGTCATTGATGACACCACGGAACTCTGTCTGGACCTGCGGAGCTGGCTGAATCAAGCCGATCACGAAGTGACCTGCAGCCCTGCCGGACGAACACTGATACACACTCTTGTGGAGTATCAGCCGAACCTGATCGTGCTGGCCATGGCCCGTTATGCCGGTGAAGGCATGGAGATTTACCGGAGGCTCAACAATCATCGTCAATTGCACAAGGTGCCGATGATAGTTGTCAGTGATGATGCCAGTCTCGAATACGAATTGCTCGACGCTTTCGATTTCCAGACACGTCCATTTGATCGTGAACGTTTGCATGTCTGCCTGGAGCGATTGTCGGGAAGCCGCAAATATCTGCAGGTATCCTCTCTCGCCGAGGTTGAACTGACGGCTTTCAAGCGCTTGCTTCTTGAACACAGCGGCCTGCACTTCAGTCAGCACAATCGTCGCATCCTGGAACGAGGCCTGATGCGACGCATCCAGGCTCTGCGCATGGAGTCGTTGCCGGCTTATTTTAACTTTTTGACGGCAACCCCCGTCAACTATGACGAAATGAACAAGCTGCTTGGCCTGTTGACCGTTGGCGAGACCTCGTTTTTCCGCTACCGGTCTCATCGGGAAGCCCTCCTTAACTGCGTAATCCCCAAGCTGGTAAAGCAGAACAAATCTCACGGCAAGCTGCGCATCTGGTCGGCCGGTTGTTCCACCGGTGAGGAACCTTACTCGCTGGCAATCATGCTGCTGGACAATTTTCCGGAACTGGTTGACTGGGACATCCAGATCCTGGCGACAGATATTAACAAGCGGGCCTTGCGTCAGGCGCGCGAGGGTCTTTATGGCGAGCGTTCGCTGCGGACGATGGAGGATTCGTTGCGGCAACGTTATTTTAAGAAGGTGGACGACTATTTTCTGCTTTCTGCAAACGTCAAGCGCATGGTGCGGTTCGATTACCTCAACCTGCAAACCGATAATTTCCCGGCAGAGCATAACGCAACTGGTAACATTGATCTGCTGTTGTGTAGCAACGTGCTCATCTACTTTGAACTCGAAACCATTCGTCGGATCGTTGAAAAATTCTGTCAGGCCTTAAAGCCGCAAGGCTATCTCTTCATGGGGCATGCTGAGACGATGCAGAATGTCTCCGATCAGTTCCAGCGGCACCACCAGAACAATGCGTTCTTCTACCAACGAAAAGAGGGTGTTGCTGCGGCCAGGAGTGTGAGCGACGAGATGCGGGCAAAACGTGCCTTGTCGGCCGAAACGGCTGCCAGGGTGTCTGCAAAAGTACGAAAAACCTCGATTGCGGCAGCAGTCGCGGCGACAAAGACCGCGCTGCCTGAAACGGAAAAGATCGCCCGCCGCGATCCTGGTCAACTCTATCGCGACGCTTTGAGTGCCTTTGATCATGAGAAATTTGATCTGTCTGCAAAGTTGTTTGAGCAGGTGCTTGAGCAGCAGCCAACCAATCCGCAAGCTTTGGTCGGCAAGGGTTTGCTGCTGGCTAACCAGGGTAATTACAGTGACGCCCGAATCTGCTGTGCCCGTGCAATCAGGGAGAACGACCTTTTGCCGGAAGCCTATTTGTTGCGCGGGCTGATCCTCGACATGGAGGGGTTTCTCGAGCGTGCCCTGGTTGAGTACCAGAAAGTCTTGTGGCTCGATCCTGCTTTTGTGATGGCTCATTTTCTCTCTGCGAAGGTTCATGGACGCCTGGCTGATGCCGAGAAAAAGCTGCGTTCTTTGCGGAATACCGCGCGGACCCTTGAACAAACGGCGGACCAGTCACTCATCCCTTTCTCCGGGGGACTCTCGCGTGGGGTTTTTCTCGAAATCGTACGTTCTGAGCTGGAAGAAATTCCTCGTCGCTGAATCAAATATCCTTCGTTTTGCCCTGTCCTGCACGCCCTGTGAGCGTCATTAAAAACATCTACACAGCGTTTGTTAGTAACTCATCTGCAGTGGTTGTCTGCAGAACTTCATGGCACTGGAAATTACTAAAATCTATTAATATCGCATTGTTTGACAAATATGAAACATCGTTATAATCTGCTGCATTCGTCCGCTTTGAGAAGTTTTTGAGAATTTCATTGAGCCCTGTCCGTGGAGTTGATTGCTCATGCACGAAGGCCAAAGTTACGAGATCGAGCAAATTTTACAGGAAATGCGTGCTGATTACTGGCGCAACCTGGAAGCGGTGGAAGATGTCGGCGGCGGGTCGGTAAGCGAATACCTGGTCATTCGTTGCGGTACGAAACGTTACGGATTGCTGGCGGCGAACTGTCGCGAAGTCCTCAAACTGCCGCGCCTGGTTCGTGTGCCCCGATTGCCGGAGCACCTGCGCGGAATTTTTAACCTGCGCGGCGAAATTGTTGTCGTAACTGATTTGTGTCCTCTTCTCGGCCAGGGTGCGCAGGTGATTCATGATGGTTTTCGCCTCGTCGTTATTGAAGCGGGCACGATCAAGACTGCTCTGCTGGCAGAGTTCACCGAGGGTTTGGTCAGTATCGAAGAGGGTCAGGTCGAGCCTTTGGCAGAAGGGTCAGGAACGGGGTTTCGCGACCTGGTTTTTGGCAAAGTGATGCAAGGTGAAGATGTCCTTGTGCTTATGGACCTGGGTAAACTTCTTGGACGACCAGAGCTGATTGTCGATCAGAAAGAAAAAGCCGAAGCCAACAACTGATCTGCTGGATGACGGCTAACCGGATTCCATAGATAAAGATGAGAGAGAGATGAAAAAATGATGAATCGAATCAGCGTAAAAATAGTGGTGGCTCTGATCGGTGTATTGACCGTGATCATGGTGATATCGACCTGGCTGATTGTGGAGCAGCGTTCGCAGGTACTGCGTGAGGAGCTCCTGGTCAAGGCGAGCTCCCTTGCCAGGATCGGCGCCAAGGCCCTGGAAGGGGTTCTGGAGCAATCCTTGTCGAGCGGACAGTTCTTTGAAGAGCAACTGTTTGATACCGATTATCAGGAGATCACCGACGGTCCTCTTGCCGGTTCGACGATTCCGAAGTATCGCACGGCTTACGATCATTACCTGGATATGACAATCAAGGATTTTCAGGACACCTTTGCTGCCTCTGACCCGATGGTGGTCTTCGCCGTTCTGGTGGATCGCAATGGTTACCTGCCAACCCACAATAGCGAGTACGCAAAGCCTCTGACCGGCACTGTGGAAGCAGACAAGGTCGGCAACCGGACCAAAAGACTGTTTAATGATCCGGTGGGCCTTGCCGCGGCCCGGTACAACAACGAAGATGGCAAGGGCTTCCTGCGTCAGGTCTACCAACGCGATACGGGGGAAACAATGTGGGACGTGTCGGCACCGGTGTATGTGCGTGGCAAGCACTGGGGCGGCTTCCGGATCGGTTTTTCGATGCAGCAGGCCGATGCGGCGATTGTAGCCTTGCGCAATACCCTTGCCTTCTCGATGTTTCTGGTTCTGCTGTTTGCTTCGGTCACATGCCTGCTGGTGGTGTCACGGATGATGCGTCCCCTGAAAGATCTGACCCGGGCTGCGGAGCGCATCAGCGAAGGCAGCCTGGAAGAGCAGATCAAGGTGGAGTCACGTGATGAGGTGGGCCAGCTGGCCGGCGCCTTCAATAACATGACCCAGGTGATTGTGAAGAACCTGCAGGGCGAGATCGACAAAAGCAACCGCATGGTGATGAGCGTCAAGGAGGCAATTCAGCAACTTTCGACCAGCGGCAATGAGCTGATGGCCATTTCTGCGCAACAAGCCTCCGGCTCGGCACAACAGGCTGCAGCGGTTCAGCAGGCGACCACCACCTCGGAAGAAATTGCCGCGACTGCGAGGCAGGTGTCGGAAAATGCCGGACGCGTGGAAGCTCTGGCCGGTAATGCTGCCGCATCGAGTACTGACGGACAGGAAGCCGTTTCTGCTGCCGTTGACGGCATGTTCCAATTGAGGGATCAGGTCCGGTCAATCGCTGAAGCGATGCTGGAACTGGGTGAGAATTCACAGAAGATCGGCGGGATCATCGATATAATCGACGAGATCTCAGACCAGACCAACCTTTTGTCGCTGAACGCCGCGATTGAGGCGGCCGGAGCCGGTGAGGCTGGCAAACGCTTCTCGGTGGTGGCCAACGAGGTGCGGCGTCTGGCGGATCGCACCGCCGATGCGACCAACCAGGTTAAATCCTTGATTGTACAGATTCAACAGGCGACCAACAGTACGATCATGCTGACTGAGGAAGGTTCGAAGGGGGTCGATGCGGCGAGCAGCCTGGTGGCAAACATTTCTGAGGCCCTCGAGAAGATCAGCGACGCGGTTGACGAGACGACCAGCGCGGCGAGTGAGATAAAGATGATGACGCAGCAGCAGATGACTGCCAGCGAGCAGATGACGGAGACGATTGTCGAGGTTCGTGATGTTGCCGTTCAGGTTGCAACGAGTTCTCAGGAGACAACGCAGGCTATTTCTGAGCTGACGGCCCTGGCTGAGCGTCTGCAGGATATGGTTGAGGAGGATCTCCTCTCGCAGGCGCAAAACCGGGTGCTGTCTGGCGCTCGCGAACTTGAGCGGGTTTTGACGGAGGCGGTGAACGGCGGACGATTCAGTCTGGAGGATATCTTTGATGAGAATTATCAACCAATTCCCGGAACCGATCCCCAAAAATATCACACCCGCTATGACAGTTACCTGGATGATTCAATCAGGGATTACCAGGATGAATTCCTCGACAATCCAATGGTTGCTTATGCCGTTCTGGTGGATCGCAATGGTTATCTGCCGACGCACAACACCAGGTTTACCCAACCCATGACCGGAAACGTTGAAAAAGACAAAACCGGCAACCGTACCAAACGAATTTTTGATGATCCTGTTGGTCTGAGGGCCGCTCACTACAGCGGTGCTGATGGCAACGGTTATCTGCAACAGGTCTACGAACGTGATACCGGGGAGAAAATGTGGGACATCAGCGCCCCGATTTTCGTCAAGGGCAGGCACTGGGGGGGCTTCAGGATCGGTTACCAGATGGATTGATTGAAATACTGCTCCCGGAACCCACTGACCCATAACAATGCGAGTGAGATGAAAAAAAGCAAGTACATCGAAATATTTATTCGCGAGGCCGAGGAACATCTTGCGGCGTTACGCAGCGGTTTTCTCTGCCTGGAAAAAGAAGGCGTGAGCGAAGGGCAGCTTAATGAGCTGCTGCGCAGTACCCATACCCTTAAAGGTTCGGCCAACATGGTCGATCTGGTCGAGCTTGCCGGAATTGCTCATCGCATGGAGGACATCCTCAAAGGTCTGCAAAACGGCGAGCAGGAATTCAGCTCCGACCTGATCGATGTTTTGCTGGTCGCCACTGATGCGATTGAAGCCCTGATGGCGCAAGCTCAAGCCGGTGGCGGAATCAGCGTCAATGTCGATACGGTGGTCAAAGCTCTTCAATCCGGCTCCATTGCTGAAGAGCAAGCGAAAACGGAAGTCGCTCCGGACTACCAGGGGACAGAACGCCGGACTTCGGTACGGGCAAGTGTGGAGCGCCTGGACCAGCTGGTCAACCGTATGGGTGAAATCCTGCTCAGCCAGAAGTCGATGGCTGCGCGTCAGCGGCAGATGACCGATTTGCTCCATCAGTTAGACAGTCTGACGGCGCATTTGCGGGGCGCTGGCGACCATTCATTGCAGACTTTCCGCAAAAATATGGTTGGCCTGATCAATGATTTCGAGCGAGATCGGCTGCAGCTTGGTTATCAGGCTGAAGATGTTTACCAGAGAACCATGGAGTTGCGGCTGTTGCCTCTGGCGACGGTCACGGACGATTTTGAACGGTCACTGCGCACTCTGGCCCGCAATCTCAAAAAAGAAGTAAACTTCATTATTCAGGGGCAAGACGTTGAGCTTGATCGCAACATCCTTGATGCGGTCAAGCCGGTGCTGTTGCATGTTCTCAATAATGCAATCGATCATGGCATCGAGGCCCCCGACACCCGGATACGATTGGCCAAGCCAAAAGCCGGGCAGATAACGCTTCATGCTCAATATGAAGGGAGTTTTATCCAGATTGCCGTGCGTGATGATGGTCAGGGGCTGGATCCGGAAAAGATTCGCTCTACGGCGGTTAAACGTGGCCTTCTTTCCGCCGAGGCGGCCGCGGGTATGTCGGACGATGCGGTGATTTATCTGGTTTTCGAGCCGGGTTTTTCCACACGCGAGTTCATAACAGATGTTTCCGGGCGGGGTGTTGGCCTCGATGTGGTCAAGGCGAACCTGGATCGGGTCAAGGGAAATTTCTCCCTACGCTCCGAATTGGGCGTCGGCACAGAGCTGATTTTAAGGCTGCCTGCAAGCATGGCCATCTTTACCGGGCTGATGGTTGAATGTTGTGGCGAAACCTATGTTTTCCCGCAGCATTATATTGTCGAGGTGTTGCGAATATCACCCCTGGACATCCTTGAAGAGATGGGCCGGGAAGTCGTGCGTCTCAACGGTGCCTCCATCCCTTTAAACAGCCTGTCTCAACTTCTGGAACAGGAACAGGTGACCAAGGTTGCCGGTCGGCTTACCGTTCTGGTGTTAAGTTTTCGAGAACAAACCATGGGGTTGCTGGTTGACCAGACACTTGGTTTGCAGGAGGTCGTCGTCAAGGATCTTGGCTGTCAGCTGAAAAGCCTCGAATATTTCTCCGGTTCGACAATCCTTGGTGAAGGCACGCCAGCGTTGATTGTCTCGGTCGCGGATCTGTTTGGGGCCAGCCAGCGTCGACAGGTTCGACCACTGCGCGCGACTTATGAAACAGAACAGAAAAAAGCCAAACGTGGCCGAGTGCTGGTGGTGGATGATTCGATCACCACCCGAACCATGGAGAAGAATATCCTGGAAACAAATAATTATGAGGTTGTGGTTGCCGTGTCCGGTTTTGATGCCCTTGATAAACTGAATACCGGCAGCTTTGACCTCATGGTCAGTGATGTGGAAATGCCGGGGATGACCGGTTTTGAGCTGACCAAAAAGGTTCGGCAGCGTGAGGATACCCACAATCTGCCGGTTATCATTGTCACGTCTCTGGCCTCCGATGATCACCGGCGACAGGGAATGCAAGCCGGAGCCCAGGCCTATATTGTCAAAGGCAGCTTCAAGCAGGGTGTTCTGCTGGAAACGGTAGAGACTTTGATCTCTTAAACATCATGATTCGAATTCTTATAGCCGATGATTCCGAGTTGACCAGGGTTGTCCTGCGCGACCTCCTGTCGCAGGATGCCGGTGTTGAAATTGTCTGTGAAGTCAGCGACGGTCGTGCGGCGGTAGAGATGACGGCCAGGTTCAGGCCGGACCTTGTCATCATGGACGTCATGATGCCGATAATGGGTGGCCTGGACGCTGTTGCAGAAATCATGGCGGCAACGCCAACGCCAATTTTGATGCTCTCCGCCAACACCGATGCGCAAGACAACCGCAGTGCCTTTGCCGCGATCAAGCTCGGCGCTCTCGATGTCATGGCAAAGCCCTCCGGCGTAGTGACAGAGGCCTTTTCGCAGATCGCCAGCCAATTGATTGCCAAGGTAAAAAGCCTCAGCCGAATCAAGGTTATTCACCACTATCGGACCCAACGCCCCAAGAGAGAGAAAGTGGTGGCTCCTGTATCGGCAGGACCACGCCGAATTCTGGCGATTGGCGCTTCGACCGGTGGGCCGAAGGCCGTTCTGCAGCTGCTTCAGGAGCTCCCCAAAAACCTGGCTGCCGCGGTTTTGGTGGTCCAGCATATTGCCGACGGTTTTGCGCCAGGGTTTGCCGATTGGCTGAATCGTGAGTCAGCCCTGTCTGTACGTCTGGCCGTGGACGGCAGTGAATTGCAGGCCGGTACGGTTATGGTCGCTCCCAACAAGGCTCATCTGACAGTCAAGTCAAACCGGATTGCCCTGGAAGATTCGCCACCCCTGCATAACTGCCGTCCGGCAGTGGATGCCTTGTTCCACTCTCTGGTTGGCCAGCAGTTGGCGGCGGAAACGGTGGCGGTGCTTTTGACAGGTATGGGTACGGATGGTGCCGCCGGCTTGGGTGCCTTGCAGAAACAGGGCGCGTATACCATCGCCCAGGATGAAGCCAGCAGTACGATATTCGGTATGCCTAAGGCGGCGATAGATCGCGGTGCTGCATCCCGGGTATTGCCTCTGGAACATATTGCGGAATTCGTCTGTCGCTTGTTTCCTCATTAGTGTCCATCCGGACTAACCATGAGCAGGATTTTCGCTTTGTCCCGCAGAGTCCGACTTCTCGCTGAAAGCTTTTCCTGCCGGCTGTTCTGTGATATGAAAGACGGTCACGCTACGCAGTAAGACTGACAAAGCTTCCGGAGAAGAGTATATGCCGTTACGTGTTTACAATACGCTGTCAGGGAAAAAAGAAGAATTCCAGTCACTTGTCCCCGGCAAGGTGGGGATGTATGTCTGCGGGGTGACGGTTTACGATTATTGCCATATCGGTCATGCCAGGGCCAATATTGTCTTTGATATCGTCTACCGATATCTGCAATACAGCAACTATGACGTGACCTACGTTCGCAATTATACGGATGTTGATGACAAGATTATCGCGCGTGCCAACGAGCGCGGCATTTCCAGTCAGGAACTTTCCGAGGAATTCATTCGGGCTTTTGACGAAGATATGGCGGCTCTGGGCTTGCGCAAGCCGACTCATGAGCCGAAAGCGACTGCGTATATAGCCGAGATCATCACCCTGGTTGAACAGTTGATCGCCAAGGGGATGGCCTATGAATCAGAGGGTGATGTTTATTATAGTGTTGATAACTTTTCGTCTTATCTGCAGCTGTCCAAACGCAATATGGAGGAAATGCTGGCTGGTGCGCGGATTGCTCCCGGTGAGCTGAAACGCAACCCGATGGATTTTGCGCTCTGGAAAGCCGCCAAGCCCGGCGAACCGAGCTGGGAGTCCCCCTGGGGTGCCGGACGGCCTGGCTGGCATATCGAATGCTCGGCAATGAGCTCAAGCCTGCTCGGTGAAACCTTTGATATCCACGGTGGCGGTCGCGACCTGATCTTCCCTCACCACGAAAATGAAATTGCCCAGTCGGAAGGTGTTTCCGGTAAACCTTTTGTCAAATACTGGCTGCACAACGGCTTTGTCAATGTCAACCAGGAGAAGATGAGCAAGTCGCTGGGCAATTTTTTTACGATTCGCGATATTTTGAAACGCTACGACCCGGAGGTTGTCAGGTTCTTTATTCTGACCGCCCACTACCGCTCGCCGATCGATTTTTCTGACCAGAATCTGGAGGAAGCACGCATCGGTTTAACCCGCTTTTACGAAGCGCTGGCGCATCTCGACAAAGTCCTCGCAAGGGACGATAACGTCACAGGGGAAGGTCCTGTCACCGAGGCGCTGGCCGAGCCGGTTGAGAAGTTGGTCCGGCTTGAAGAACGTTTTCGCAGCGCCATGGATGATGATTTCAATACTGCTCAGGCGATTGGTCACATGTTTGATGCGGTACGGGCGATTAACCGAATCCTGGCCGAAGAAAATGATCTGCATGGGCAATTGCTGGCAATCTTGAGTAACGGGCACGATGACCTGATACGGCTTGGCGAGGTCCTGGGGCTGTTCGGTTCGGATCCGGCGGCCTGGTTGGCTCGCAGCGCTCAAGAGGGGTTGGCCGATTCCGGGTTGAGCGGGGCGGATATTGAAGCGCTGATCCTGGAACGCCGCGAAGCACGGACGAACCGGGATTTTGCCCGCGCGGACCAGATTCGTGATGAACTGGCTGACAAAGGTGTGCTGTTGCTGGACAGTCCGGAGGGGACGACCTGGAAGATGAAGTGATTGCGTGTACCCTGCATTGGAGTTTGATATGGCGAAAAAGATTCTGATTGTTGACGATTCTCCCTCGGTTTTGGCTGTTCTTGAGGATATGCTGGACGACCTCGGCTATGAAGTCACTGCGGCCAGCAATGGCCAACAGGCCTGCAATTTACTCGAAACCATCCGTTACGACCTGATCATTACCGACCTGAGCATGCCGGTTATGGACGGTATCGTCTTTGCGCAAACCGCCAAGCAGATGCCGAACTGCAAATTTGTGCCGATTGTGATGCTCTCCTCGGAAGAAGATGCGGTCAAAATTGCTGAAGCCAAGCGGGTCGGTATCTCCACTTTCCTGCGCAAACCGGTTAAAGAGGTTCAGCTGAAGACCATTCTGCAGGTTGTCCTCGGTAGCTAATCAACAACGAATCAAGCGTTCCCGGCCTGAAGTATGGCAAAATTTGATCTCAAGACCGACTTCCAGCCACGAGGTGATCAGCCGCAGGCCATCGCTGAACTGATCGCAGGTCTTCGCCGCGGTGACCGTCAACAGGTTTTGCTCGGCGTGACCGGTTCGGGCAAAACCTTCACCTTGGCTAATGTGGTGAATGCAGTTCAGCGACCAACCCTGGTGCTCGCCCCGAACAAAACCCTGGCTGCCCAGCTTTACGGCGAATTCAAAGAACTCTTCCCTGACAATGCCATCGAGTATTTCGTCTCCTATTACGACTACTACCAGCCTGAAGCCTACGTTCCGACAACAGATACTTATATAGAAAAGGATTCTTCGATCAATGAGGAGATCGACAAGCTGCGGCATAGTGCTACACGCAGCCTGCTGACCCGGCGTGATGTCCTGATCGTCGCTTCGGTCTCCTGTATCTATGGACTTGGTTCACCGGAGGCTTATCATGGCCTGCTGATCCGCCTTGAACAGGGGATGGCGCTGGAACGCAACCAGCTGTTGCGCCGCCTGGTCGATATTCAATACAGTCGCAATGATATCGATTTCCATCGCGGCAGTTTCCGGGTGCGCGGTGATACGGTGGAAGTTTTTCCGGCCTACGAGGAAGATCGTGCGCTGCGCATCGAATTTTTCGGTGATGAAATCGAGATGATCAGCGAGATCGACCCCTTGCGTGGCAAGGTCATCGATCGCCTGACGACAACCGCAATCTTTCCTGCCAGCCATTACGTTGCGACCAAGCCGACCCTGGAGCGGGCTATTCATGCGATACAGGAGGAACTTTGCGAACGGATTCAGTTCCTGCGCGGCCAGAATCGCCTGGTGGAGGCCCAGCGTATTGAGCAGCGCACACTTTTCGATATAGAAATGATGGAGGAGATGGGGTTCTGCCAGGGCATCGAAAACTATTCCCGATATCTGGATGGACGTCCGGCCGGCACGCCTCCGGCGACGCTCTTTGATTATTTCCCTGATGATGCGTTGCTGTTCATTGATGAAAGCCATGTGACCGTATCGCAGATCGGCGGGATGTACCGTGGTGATCGCAGCCGCAAGGAGACCCTGGTTGAATACGGCTTTCGCCTGCCTTCAGCGCTTGATAACCGGCCGCTGACTTTCGATGAGTTCAGTGCCAAGAATATTCCGACCATCTACGCATCAGCGACGCCAGGTGATTACGAACTGACCCAGTCAGCCGGCGTCGTTGTCGAGCAGATCGTGCGGCCCACCGGACTCGTCGACCCACCGATTGAAATTCGTCCGGCCAGTAATCAGGTCGATGATCTGATTCATGAGCTCCGCCTGGTTGTGGCAGAAAAAGGACGGGTCCTGGTGACCACTCTCACCAAACGTATGGCCGAAGATCTGACTGGCTATCTGGATGAGGTCGGTATCCGGGTTCGCTACCTGCATTCCGATATCGATACGGTCGAACGCATCCGGATTATCCGTGATTTGCGTCAGGGGGTCTTTGACGTGCTGGTCGGCATCAACCTGTTGCGCGAAGGCCTTGACATCCCGGAGGTTGCGCTGGTTGCCATTCTGGATGCCGATAAGGAGGGCTTCCTGCGCAGTACCCGCTCTTTGATCCAGACCTGTGGCCGCGCGGCGCGTAATATCGACGGCCGGGTGATTATGTACGCTGACAAGACCACGCGCTCCATGCAGGCCTGCCTCGATGAAACCGGGAGGCGACGAGCGGCGCAGTTGATCTATAACGAGGTTCACGGGATTACTCCGGAGACGATCCGCAAATCGTTCCGGTCGATTCTGGATGTCCTCGGAAAGTCAGAAACGTCGACAGAAAGCCTGGCCGCCGAGGCTCTCGCCGAATACGGATCTCACGCAGAGTTAACCGCTGATATCAAGCGTTTGCGATCTGAAATGCTGCGCGCTGCCGCTGACCTGGAATTCGAAAAAGCCGCGCAGTTGCGGGATCGTATTCTTCTCCTGGAGAAACAGGATCTTGCCTTGCGCAGTTGATGTTCAGGAGGGCATGGGCCGCTGTTCACTGAGATAAACCCAGCCCTTGACGATCCGGTATATCAGCCAGAGGGAGACCGCGAGCAGAATGGCCCAGCCAATCAGGAAGATAGTCGTAATGCCGCCGATCACCATCCATACAAGCGTGTACCAGAAGGTCCTGGTCTGCCAGCGAAAGTGGCTTTCGATCCAGCTGCCCTGGACATCTTCCCAGCGGACATAGTTGATGATGACGCCGGCGAAGAGGGTCAGGGTGCCGGTAAAAAGGCTGACCGCCTGCAGGGCGTAAACGATCGTCGCCAGCCTTTGCAGGCCGGTGCCGATGGGAGCCTTTATCTGCTTTTGCCATTCATTGTTCATTATTCATCAGTATAAGTGATCATCCTGCTTTCTGCCACTGCCAGTGCCCGGAGTTTTTCAGAAAGCTTTTGTTTTCACCTGAGACTCTGGGTACAATGAGCGGTCAGCGTTCCTGGCTGTTCCTGGCAACCTTATATGAGACCGGTCATTTATCATGGGTTATCGCAATTTAATCGATACTGTTGCCGATCTGGAAAGAACGGCGCAGCTCAAGCGCATAGACGTCGAAGTCGATCCCTTTCTTGAAGTCGGTGCCATACAGCGCAGGGTCTACGCCGCCGGTGGCCCGGCGCTGCTCTTTACCAGGGTCAAAGGTTGTGATTTCCCGTTGCTGGGGAACCTGTTCGGTTCCCTTGAGCGAGCCCGTTACCTGTTTCGTGATACGCTGCCGGCAATAGAGCGACTGGTTGCTCTGAAGGTTGATCCCGGTTTGGCGTTTCGCAATTTGGGCTCCACGCTTATGCTCGGTCGGCATGCGTGGCATCTGTTGCCGAAGTCGGCGAGCAATGGCCCTTTGTTGCGACACACCACGACGCTTGCCGGATTGCCGCAACTGGTTTCCTGGCCCAAGGATGGTGGCGCATTTGTTACCCTGCCGCAGGTTTATTCTGAGTCCCTCGACAAGCCCGGTTGGCGGGGTTCCAACCTTGGTATGTATCGGGTGCAGATTTCCGGTGGCGCATATGCTGCAGACGAGGCCGGACTGCACTATCAGATTCATCGCGGTATCGGCGTGCATCACGCGGCTGCTCTGGCAAAAGGCCAGCCGCTGGCGGTTAACGTTTTTGTCGGTGGTCCACCGAGTCTGGCCCTGGCTGCAGTCATGCCTCTGCCTGAAGGTATGCCGGAACTGGCATTTGCCGGCCTTCTTGGTGGGCATCGCCTGTCAGTGGTAAAGACGCCCAACGGTTTGCTGGCTCCGGCAGAAGCGGACTTTTGCCTGACAGGTTATATCCTTCCTGGACAAACCCGGCAGGAAGGCCCCTTCGGTGATCATCTGGGTTACTACAGTT
>Ga0214472_10002718_pt1 | contig 18868 bp, 15 predicted proteins | sample RVTome_6_FD_207662 | JGI IMG/M metagenome (GOLD analysis project Ga0214472, IMG submission 207662) | Soil microbial communities from uranium-contaminated site in the Upper Colorado River Basin, Wyoming, United States - RVT140D175 | ecosystem: Environmental > Terrestrial > Soil > Contaminated >...
ATGGTATGCAACGTTCTACGATCAATCCCTATGCCGCGGCGAAGACCCGAAGGATCTCCTCCTCGAGCACGCCCAGGGCGCGCTCCAAGAGATCGTCCTCGATGGTGAGGGGGCTGAGGACGCGGATGACGTTTCCGTGCGATCCCGCTGGGATCGCCAGCACGCCGCGGGATAGACAGCGTTTGAGCACGGTCTTCACCTCCGCCCCCGCGGGACGGGATAGATCGCCCTCGAGCGCGAACTCCGCCCCGATCATGGCTCCGATCCCTCGAACATCGACCATGTCCGGACACCTCCGAGCCATCTTCTCGAACCGTGCGCGCACGCGCGCGCCCACGCGGGACGCGCGGCTGTTCACGTCGAGCGCCTCCATCTCGCGGATCGTCGCGAGCGCGCAAGCGCAGGCCACCGGATTGCCCCCGTAGGTCCCCCCGATCGTGCCCGGCGCCGCCCTGTCCATGACCTCGGCCTTCCCTACGACCGCGCTGATTGGGAGCCCGCCGCCCATCGACTTCGCCCAGGTCGAGATATCCGGGACGACGCCAAAGTGCTGATAGGCTCCCCAGTGGCCGGTGCGGCCGAAGCCGGTCTGCACTTCGTCGAAGATCAGGAGTATGCCGAGCTCGTCGCAGAGCTCCCTGAGGCCGCGGAGGTATGGAGCCGGAGCCGGGATGAACCCGCCCTCCCCCTGGACCGGCTCGATGACCACCGCCGCCACGTCCCGGGCCGCAATGGTGTCGCCGAGCGCCGCTCGGAATCTCGCCAGCTCCCGTGCCGAGAACGCCTCCTCGTCGAGGCCCGCCCCGTCGCGGTGGTGGCTCGGAAACGGTAGCCGATAGACCTCCGGCGCGAAGGGTCCGCAGCCGGCCTTGTACTTCACGTTGGACGTGAGGGCCATGCCCATCATGGTACGACCGTGGAAGCCGTCGGTGTAGCAGACGATTGCGGGCCGCCCCGTGGCCTGGCGGGCGATCTTCACCGCGTTCTCGACGGCCTCAGCACCCGAGTTGAGCAGGAGTACCTTCGTGTGGTCCCCATGCGGGAGCAGCCGCGCCAGCGTCTCGCACAGGGCGATATACGGCTCATAGGTGGCGACGTGAATACACGTGTGCAGCAAAGTCGCGGCCTGGTCCGCGATCGCCCGCGTCACCGATTCGAGACAGTGGCCGCCATTCAGGACGCCGATGCCTCCCGCGAGATCGATGATCTCGTTGCCCTCCAAGTCGGTGAGCATCGCGCCCTTGGCCGACGCCACGGTCGCCTCCGTGACCATGGGCACGCCGCGCGGCACCACGGCCGCCCGTCGCTCCAGCAACTCCTGATTCCTTCCCATCCGTAACCCCCGACGTGTCAGGCCGTGGCTGGCGCTGGCATCACGTCGCGCAATGAGTGGCACTCCAGCCCGAACGCGTCGGCAACTCCCGGGCAGGTCACCTGCCCCTCCACGATGTTGACGCCAGCCGCCAGAGCAGCGTCCTGCGCGCACGCCGACTGCCATCCTCGCCTGGCGATGGCGATCGCATACGGCAGCGTGGCGTTGGTGAGCGCCGCCGTGCTGGTGCGCGGCACCGCGCCGGGCATGTTGGCCACCCCGTAATGGACGACACCTCGGACCACGTAAGTGGGGTCGTCGTGCGTCGTCGGGCGGATGGTCTCGACGCACCCACCCTGATCCACTGCCACGTCCACGATGACCGATCCGTCCTTCATGGTCTTGAGGTCCTCTTCGGTGACCAGGCTGGGCGGCTTGGCCCCCGGCAGGAGCACCGCGCCCACGACCAGGTCCGCGTCGATGAGCTCCTGCTTGATCGCGTGCCGCGTGGAAAAGAGCAGCGACACATTGGCCGGAAGGATGCCCTCGAGGTAGCGGAGGCGCGGGAGCGAGATGTCCAGGATGGTCACCCGAGCCCCGAGCCCCGCGGCCATGAGCGCGGCGTTCATCCCGACCACACCGCCCCCCAGGATGACGACCTTGCCGGGGAGGACGCCAGGAACCCCTCCCAGGAGAACGCCGGCCCCGCCCGAGTGGCGCTCGAGATACTTCGTCCCCTCCTGCACGGCCATCCTGCCGGCCACCTCGCTCATGGGAATCAGCAGCGGCAGATCGCCGTTCGGGGCCTCAACCGTCTCGTACGCGATAGCGACCGCGCCCGAGTCGATGACGGCGCGCGTCAACGCTTCCGAGGCGGCGAAGTGGAAGTACGTGAACAGCGCCTGGCCTGGACGCATCCGCGGCCACTCCTCCTCGATCGGCTCCTTGACCTTGAGGATCAGATCGGCGCAGCTCCAAATCTCGCTCGCCGATCTCGCGATCGAGGCGCCCACCGCCTCGTACGCCGCGTCGTCGAAGCCGCTGCCCATCCCTGCGTCGTATTCCACCACGACGTCGTGGCCATGCCGCACCATGGCCTCAGCACCCGCGGGCGTGAGGGCCACCCGGTACTCCTTTCGCTTGATCTCCTTCGGGACGCCGACCCTCATCGCGCGGCATCCGCGACACCGGAGGGACGACGGACTTTCGCGCTCACGGACGGGAGAGAGCCGCCGCGATACCTCAGCATGAGACCGTCTTTCCGCGCGCGACGCCGGCGTAACCGATGATCCTCCATCCTTCGTCGGTGAGGCCCAGGTAGTACGCGAGGCTCCCCACGGACATCTCGCTCCCATCCTCGGCGTAGCGGGTGTTGTATCCACTGACGATCGCAGCGCCCGCATTGAGCACGCAGACGTTTTCCACGGTGAAGACCGAGTGGTCCCAGCCGCGCTGCAGCAGACCAATGAGAGACGCCTGCCAGCGGACGAGCGCCTCGTCCCGTGTCGTGCTCGTCGTGATCCCGTTCGCGCCCAGGGTCATCCACGGAATCGTGAACACCCGATCCGGAAGCGCTTCCATGTTCCGCTCGGAGAACAGGGAGTAGTAGAGCTCCATCGTGGCCCGTGCCTCTGCGCTGACGCGCTCGACTTCGGCGGAGGGCATGGCTTGGGCTTCGGACTCGTTCGGGCCGCCGACGGCCAAGAGTAGGAGGGCGAGGCTGGCTGTGCGGGTCGTGAATCGGCGCATCGGTTCCGTTTCCGGGGGTACGCACGGGCGTGGGGCTGTGTGGGGCCAAGGGCCGGTTAGTATAATGTATACCATCCATCTTGGACAGAAGAACGCGTGCATACCGGGACTCGACTGTCACCCTCCGACCGCCCAAACGCTCCTCCCACAGACACTTTCCTCGTGGGGCCAGCCTCGGCGCGCTAGCTTCCCATTGCAGGAGCCGTCGCGTTACGTTTGGTGTATCGCACACCGATGGGGACGCGAGGATCGACGACCCTTGAACGAAGCACACTGGCCAGAGATCGCGCCGGCCACGTTGACCGAGCAGGTCTACCGGGCCGTCCGTGACAAGATCCTCCTCGGTGAGATCGCACCCGGGGAGTTCACCCGAGAGCGCGAGCTCAGCACCGCAATGAAGGTCAGCAGGACGCCCTTGCGGGAGGCGCTGACCCGACTTGCCTCCGAGGGGCTTCTCGAGAAGCTGCCGCACCGGGGCTTCCGGGTGCCCACGCAGGCCTACAGCCGTCTGGTGGACGTGTATCCTATTGTTTCGGCGCTCGAGGTCCTCGCGGGGACGTTGGCATTCCCCAACATGGACGAGTCCGACGTCGAGACCTTGGAGCGATTGAACAACGACCTCAAAGCAGCCCTAGATCGGGGCGATGTCGAAGGGCAGATGGCTGCCAACGTGGCATTTCACCAGCTGATCACCCAACGAAGCCAGAACGAACGTCTGAACGAGCTACTCGACGAGCTCAGGTCGCAACTCAGCCGACTGGAACGGTGGTATTACTCCTATCCGGCGAATTCCCGGAGATCTATACTCGAGCACCGTGCGATCGTCGACAACCTGCGGAGTGGGAGTCTCGCGGAGGCCGTCGAGATTCTCCGTGACAACATGAGCCTCACGAAGATCGCCTTGTTCGACCAAACGGCGCTGGGCGACAGCAAGAAGAGCGCGCCCCGCGAGCCCGCGAAGGTGGGGGCCACATCCGGGCTCTGAGGTAAATGTAGAGTGCGGTTACGCTCGCCAAGGGGCGGCCGGCCATGGTGCTCGGGCCCGCCCCACCCTACTCTGTTCTCCCGATGGACATCTCCCGCCGCGACCTCCTGAAGAGCACGGCCCTCGTGGCCGGCGGTGGCCTCGTCAGCGCGCTGGGCTTCGACCTGAAGCCCGCCTGGGCGCAGACGCGTGGCCTCAAGATCTCGGGCGCGCGCGAGTTCAAGACGGTCTGCCCCTACTGCGCCGTCGGGTGCGGCACGATCGCATACGTGCACGGCTCGGGGGGGCTCAACACGGTCAACTCGGTCATCCACGTCGAGGGCGACCCGGACTCGCCCATCAACGGTGGCACGCTCTGCCCGAAGGGCGCGGCGCAGATGCAGCTCGCCATGAGCCCGCGACTCGAGCACACTCCCAAGTTCCGCAGGGCGGGCGCGACGGAGTGGGAGGACGTCGACTGGGACTGGGCCATGGAGTGGTTCGCGCGGAAGTTCAAGGACGCCCGCGACGCGACCTTCGTCGAGCGCGACGAGCAGGGCCGCCAGGTGAACCGGTGCGAGGGGATCGGCTGGGTCGGCAGCGCCACCGTGACGAACGAGGACGCGTACCTGATCGCGAAGACGATGCGATCCATGGGGATCGTCTACCTCGATCACCAGGCGCGCATATGACACAGCCCCACGGTGGCCAGTTTGGCCGCGAGCTTCGGTCGGGGCGCGATGACCAACCACTGGAAGGACATCAAGAACGCCGACGTGGTCCTCGTCATGGGCGCCAACCCTGCCGAGAACCATCCGTGCGGCTTCAAGTGGGCGCTCGAAGCGAGGGATGAGCGCGGCGCGAAGCTCGTCACCGTCGATCCGCGCTACACGCGCACGTCGGCCGTAGCGGACCGCCACCTCCAGATCCGGCCCGGCTCGGACATCGCCGTGCTCGGCGGGTGGATCCGCAAGATCCTTTCGGAGGAGCTGTACCACGAGGAGTACGTACGCCTGCACACGAACGCCTCGTTCATCGTCGCGGACGGCTACGGCTTCGAGAGCGGGCTCTTTTCGGGCTTCGACGAGGCGACGGGCACGTACGACCGCTCGGCCTGGAGCTACGAGCGCGGCCCCGATGGCCTCGTGCGCCGCGACCCGACGCTCCAGCACCCGCGCTGCGTCTTCCAGCTGCTGAGGGCGCACTATAGCCGCTACACACCTGAGGTCGTGGCGCAGATCGCGGGGTGCTCCGCCGCCGAATTCGACGCCATGGCCGACATCGTCTGCTCCACGGGCACGGCCGACCGCGCGGGCACGATCATGTATGCCGTGGGCTGGACGATGCACACGGTCGGGAGCCAGATCATCCGCACCGCAGCCATCATGCAGCTCCTGCTCGGCAACATCGGTCGCCCCGGGGGCGGCATCAATGCGCTCCGGGGGCACGCGAACGTGCAGGGCGCGACCGACCACGCGATCGTGGCGGGTAACTTGCCTGGCTACCTGCTGGTGCCGAGTCCAGACCAGACCTCGCTCGCTCGCCACCTGGCCGACCACACGCCGCGCGCGCTCGCGCCCGGCGCGGTCAACTACTGGTCGAACTACCCGCGCTTCCTCATCTCGCAGATGAAGGCGTGGTTCGGCGATGCCGTCGGTCCGCAGAACGACTTCGGGTACGACTGGCTGGGCAAGCCGGCCGACGACGCCACCTGGCTCTCCATGTGGGACCAGGCGCACCAGGGGCGAATGGAAGGGCTCGTCGCGCTCGGCTTCAACACGCTGCTCGCCGGGCCCGACGTGCCGCGGCTCATTCGCGCGATGACCAACCTCCGCTGGAAGGTCGTGATCGACCCGTTCCTGCACGAGGCGGCGGAGTTCTGGAACGCCCCGGGCGTGGACGGGTCCGAGATCCAGACGGAGGTGCTCTACCTCCCCGCGGCGCACTGGATCGAACGGGGCGGCTCGTTCACCAACTCGGGCCGGTGGGCACAGTGGAAGGAGGCGGCCGTCCCGATTCCCGCAGGGGTGCGCTCCGACACGTGGATCCTCTCGGAGCTCTTCTGGCGGGTGAAGGAGCTCTACGAGGCCGAGGGCGGCGCGTGGCACGAGCCGATCTCCAACCTCCAGTGGGACTACGTGAACCCACGGGAGCCCTCTCTCGAGGAGCTCGCACGCGAGATCAACGGCTACGACCTCCGGACCGGCAGGCTCCTCTCCTCGTTCGCCGAGCTGCGCGACGACGGAACGACGACCTCGGGCAATTGGATCTACACGGGGAGCTGGACGGAGGAAGGCAACATGATGGCCCGCCGCGGCACCGAGGATCCCTCGGGGCTCGGCTTCCACCACGACTGGGCCTTCGCGTGGCCGGCGAACCGGCGCGTGCTGTACAACCGGGCCTCGGCGGACGCGGACGGCGCGCCGTGGGACGCGAGCCGCTCCGGCATCCGCTGGAACGGGAGCCGCTGGATGGGGGACGTGCCCGACTACGGCGCGACGACGCCGCCCAACGCAGCGGGCGCATTCATCATGACGGAGGAGGGCGTCGCGAGGCTCTTCACCACGGGGCTCGTCGACGGTCCGTTCTCCGAGCACTACGAGCCGGCCGAGAGCCCGTCGCCGAACATCCTCCACGAGGGCGTCGCGGTGAACCCGACGGTGCGCTGGTATGACGGCGTGCGGGAGACGCTGGCGCAGAGCACGGACGACTATCCGTACGCCGCCACGGTGTACCGCGTCGTCGAGCGCGAGCACTTCGTGACGTCGCACGTGCCGCTCCTCGTCGAGGCGATGCCTGACTTTTTCGTGGAGGTGCCGCACGGGCTGGCGGCGGAGAAGGGGATCGCCAGCGGCGAGCGCGTGCGCGTCTGGTCGCCGCGGGGCGAGGTCGAGGGCGTCGCCATCGTCACGAAGCGCATCAAGCCGCTCACGGTGAACGGACAGACGCTCTGGACCGTCGGCATCCCGGTGCATTGGGGCTTCAAGGGGATCACGACGGGCGCGATGGCCAACTCGCTCACGCCGTTCATCGGCGACGCGAACACGCGCTGCCCCGAGTTCAAGGCGTTCCTCGTCAACCTGGAGCGTGCGTGATGGGCGACCTGACCGCGAACGGCCTGCGCATCAAGCGCGTCTCGGCCTCACCCGATCCGGCGCCCGGCATTCGCCAAGGCCCCGAGTACGCGAAGCTCGTCGACATCTCACGCTGCATCGGGTGCAAGGGGTGCGAGGTCGCGTGCAAGGAGTGGAACGAGCTCGGTATCGAACCGACGGAGAACTTCGGGAGCTTTCAGAGCCACCGGGACCTCACGCCCGACACGTGGCTCCTGATGCGTTTCAACGAAGTCGAGATGGCCGGCGAGGTGCACTGGCTCATCAAGAAGGACGCGTGCCTCCACTGCGAGGAGCCCGGCTGCCTGTACGCGTGCCCCGCGCCGGGCGCGATCGTGCAGTACGAGAACGGGATCGTCGACTTCAACCAGGAGAGCTGCATCGGGTGCCAGTTGTGCGTGTCCGGCTGCCCGTTCGACATCCCGCGCTTCAACCCGGAGACCCGCAAGGTCTACAAATGCAACATGTGCATCGACCGGGTGGAGTCGGGGCTCGAGCCGGCGTGCGCGAAGACGTGCCCGACGAACGCGATCGCCTGGGGCACCAAGCAAGACATGGTGGCGCTGGCGGAGCAGAAGCTCGAGAGGCTCCGCGCGCGCGGCTACGAGAACGCCGTGCTCTACGACCCGCCGGGGGTGGGCGGCACGCACATGATGTATGTGGTCCCGCACGGCGATCAGCTCGAGGAGTACGACCTGCCGGCCGACGCGACCGCGACGCCGAGCGCGCTCTCCACGCTCTACGGGCTCAAGAAGCTGGGCGCCTCGGCGCTCGGCATCGGGCTGCTCGCGGCGGGGCTCCACTACCTCGGGTTCGGACCCGAGGCGCCGGAGGAGGAGGGGGCGTCGTGAGGCGCGGAGAGATCCGGCGCTTCACGTACGTGGAGCGCGTCGTCCACTGGGTGGCAGGGCTCTCGTTCCTCTTCCTACTGCTCACAGGGCTCGCGTTCTCGCATCCCCGGCTCTTCTGGATCACCACCCTCGTCGGGGGCGGGCCCACCGCGCGTATCCTCCACCCGTGGATGGGCGTCGTGTTCGGCGTGTCGCTCGTGGCCATGCTCGCCGTCTGGGCGCGCGACATGCTCGTGGGCGCCGCCGATCGCGAGTGGCTGCGCGCGATCCGCCACTACGCGGTGCACGACCGGGAGAAGGTCCCGGCGGCCGGGAAGTACAACGGGGGGCAGAAGCTCTTCTTCTGGTCGATGGGCGCGCTCGGCGTGCTGTACGTCGTGACCGGGATCCCCATGTGGCTACCGGCCGGCTTCCTCGGCCTCGGGCCGTTCTACGGGACGACCGTGAACCTCATGCGTCTGCTGCACTACGTGGCCACGGTCGGCGGCGGGCTGCTCCTGATCGTGCACGTCTACCTGGGCACCGTGGCGTATCCAGGGACGCTCGGGGGCATGCTGCACGGCTCGGTGACGCGCGCGTGGGCGAAGCTGCACCACCCGGCGTGGGACGAGGGGGAGTCGGGAGGCTGAGGAGCGGCGGCGCGCCGCACCGCCTGCCGCGCGCTGGACTTCGAGGTTCCTCCCCGCATATTCGCCAAATGGGCGAGACGCGCGTCGACCTGCTCCACCTCCTCGAGGACCTCCGGGACGCCTACCCGGGCTCGCTGGAGGAGACCATCCTCACCGAGATCGTGGCCAACTCGCTCGACTCCGGCGCGAGCGAGATCGTCGTGCGGACCGACCCCGTGAGCCGCACGCTCACCGTAACGGACAACGGTAAGGGGATGAGCCGGCAGGCGCTCTCGCGTTACCACGACCTCGCCGCGACGAGCAAGCGTCGGGGCGCGAGCATCGGGTTCGCCGGCGTCGGGATCAAGCTCGGACTGCTGATCTCCGAGGAGGTGCACACCGAGACGAGGCGGGCACGCTCACACCTCGCCACGGGGTGGCGCCTCAGTACCAAGAACCGCGCGCCCTGGCGGTGGATCGAGCCGCCAGGCCTCCAGGAGGGGCCCGGCACCACGGTTCGCCTCTACCTGACGAACGCACTCTCCGAGCTGCTCGAGCCGGGTTACGTCGAGACCACGCTGATGCGGCACTTTCCGGCGCTGCTCGACCGCGGCTTCGACGACATCCTCTCGCCCCACTACCCGTCGGGGGTGCGCTTCGAGGTGAACGGTCGCCCAATGGCGCGCTCCGCGAGCACACCGGAGCGCGCGCCCATCGCCCTACGACTCGGGAGACAGCGCAAGCCGTCCGGAGCGGGCTATCTGCTTCGCGGCGACGACGTGGCCGAGGACGAGCGGGGCGTCGCCATCAGCACGCTCGGCAAGGTGATCACCCGCGGGTGGGATTGGCTCGGGCTCGCACCCGCGGAGGCCGATCGTGTCTCGGGTCTGGTCGAAGTGCCCGCGCTCGTCGAGGCACTCACCTTGAACAAGGCGGATTTCGTGCGCACGGGCACGAGGGGCTCGGTCTATCATGCGCACCGGAAAGCGCTCCAGGAGGTCGTGACGGCCCAGCTCGAGGAGTGGGGCGACGCGGCGCGCCCGGCGGCCGCTCGCCCGAGACGCACGCGCGCGCTCGAGCGTGACCTCCAGTCCGTGCTCGCGGACCTCACGGATGACTACCCGATCCTCTCGTCGCTGGTCGAGCGCACCCCCGGCGGCCAACGCAAGCTGCCGTTCGGGAGGGGCACCGAGGGCGCGACCGCAGGCGTGCCTGTGGCGGCGCCGCCGACATCCGCGGAGCACACCGACGTCGACGCGAGCGCGCCGGAGGCCGGTGCAGGTGCGCGGGACGAGGGCACGTCCGTCGCGGAGGCAGCCACGGTGACGGAGGGACCCGAAGCGCCCCCGCCTCCGCAGGTCGTCACCATGGATCCCGTCGGGCCCAGCGGGCCGAGGAGGCCGGCGCGGTTCGGCCTCAGGGTGGGATTCGAGAGCCGCCCCGACGATCCGGACCTGGGCGTGCTCCGCGAGTCGACCGTGTGGGTGAACGACGCGCATCCGGCATACAGGCGGGCTGCCGCCTCGCGCTCCGAGGGGTATCACGTCGCGCTGGCGGTGGCGATGACGCTCTCGCGTCTCGCCGTGGAGCCGGGGGAGGCCCATTCGTTCGTCACCAGCTTCCTCGCCGCGTGGGGCGCGACGGGGAGGAACGGTCGGTGAGCTCCCCGGGCTCCGCGCGATGACTCGGCGCCGCGTGCGCTCTTAGGAGCCGGCCCGCTCCCGCGGCGCGCTCGCGTCCCCCTCGAACTCGTAGCGCGCGGGCGCCTGATCGGGCCCCACCCGCCCGACCATGATCTCGGCGCGCGCGTAGCTCTCGGGACGTACCGGAGCGCCGGCCGCTCCGCGCAGCATCGCGAGCTGACCGACGTGCGTGAGCGCATCGGCGATCGGACCCTGGATGATCGACTCGGCCCGGTAGCCGGTTGGATCGTGGGAGGCGAGCGCTTGGTCGAGCGCGTCGACGCCGTCGAAGAACCTCCGCACCTCGTGATCCCAGTCCACGCCGCCCTCCGCGCGCCAGGAGCTCTCGCCCTGGACCATCCGCACACCCCACGCCATCAGGTCGCCCATGTGCGCGACGATCTGGCGCGGCGTCCGCGCGGTGGGCCCGCCCTGGAAGTCGCCGAAGCCCGGAGGCGCGTCGCGCAGGGTCTTGGCCGCCCGGTAGGCGAGCGTCGCGAGCACGTGGCGCAGCACGCTGCCGGTGTCCCGAAGAGTCGTCATGCCCGATGGTACCTCGTGCGTGGCGCGTCGGTCAATTCAGCGGCCGACGTGCGCCCGGCAGGCCCGCCGCGTAAGATGCGGCAGGGACGGTCGCCCGCGGCTTCAGGAAGGAGGTGCTCATGAGGGCCCATCCGACGACCTCGAACGGCGCCACTCTCGCCGTCCTGCTGGCGCTGTGGGCCACCCCTCCTGGCGTCGAGGCGCAGGGCCCGGACGGACGCTGGCCGCTGCAACCATACTCCGGCGTGGGCCGGATGGTCGCCCCGTTCCTCGAGGGGTGGTACGAGAACGCGGACGGATCGTTCAGCTACTCGTTCGGCTACCTCAACCGCAACGACCACCGCGTCGAGCTTCCGGTGGGCGAGGCCAACCTCATCGAGCCGGCGCAGCTCAGCGGCCTGCAGCCCACCACGTTCGACCCCGGGCGGCATCGGGGTGTGTTCGCGGTGACCGTGCCGGCTTCCGTGGCGAACGAGGATGTCTGGTGGACGATCACGAACCCCGATGGCGACGTGACGAGGGTGCCCGGCCGGCACACTTGGGGCGCATACAAGCTGGATTGGCTCCCGCGTCCTCACGGCTCTCGTCACCCCGTGGTCTCCTTCGACGGAGGCGCCGAGGGACGGGGTCCGCCGGGCGCGGTCGCGGAGCGCACGCTCACGACTTCCGTGGGCTCTCCGCTCACAATCGCGATCGACGTGCGAGATCCGTCGGAGCGCGATCGGGAGGACCCGCGCTTTCGGGAGGCGATTCCGGTGCGCGTGGTGTGGTACAAGCATCAGGGTCCCGTCGGCGGCGAGGTCCAGTTCACGCGCCACGAGTCGACGCCGGTCGCGGAGGAACGTGGGTCCGGCGACGATGATGCCGAGGACGGTGCCGTGGGCGACGGCGCGACGGTCGAGCTCCCCGCCGGCGAAGGCACGGCACGCGTGGTGGCGGCCTTCTCGGCACCCGGTGAGTACGTCTTGCGGGCGCGCGCCGACAACTGGAGCGCGGCGGACTCGTCGTCTGGAAACCAATGCTGTTGGACGAACGGCTACGTGAGAGTGACCGTCAGGTAACGGACGCCGTGAGGATGCCCGTCGGATCGAGCGTATGGGCGACCCGGCGGGACCGGGCGCTCCACCTAGCCGGGGAGGCGGCGCACGCGGAGGAGATCCTGTCGACGTACGCCGACCTCCTCGACGTGCAGGCGCGCGTCGCGGAGGCCGTGCCCGTCCGCCGCTGGCTCGCCCTCGTGGGCGGAGCTCAACGAGGCCCTCCGCGGCTGCGGCTCGACCGGCTCCCGGTCGACGAGCTGGTGCCGCTCTTCTCGGACTTCCTCGCGGGCACCGTCGACCTCGGGACCGATTTGATGAAGGCGGACGCGGGTGCGCTCTCGGGCACGCCGGGCGCCAACTGGCTCGCGCTCTTCGGGGCAGCGCTGACCTCCAACGGATCGGACGAGCATCCGCCGTTCCACCTCCGGGCCTTCCTCCAGCCGGTCGCCACGACCCTCGTCGCCGCGGGCGGTGAGGTCATCGTGAACGCGCGGAGCGGTCGCTGCTTCGCCTGCGGCGGGGCGCCCGCGGTCGGCGCGCTCCAGGACCTACCGAACGCGCTCGGGAGCCGAAGCCTGGTCTGCTCGGTGTGCGGAAGCGCGTGGCGCCTGCCGCGGCTCATCTGCGCGTGCTGTGGCGAGGACGACGGCGATAAGCTCGCGGTGCACACCGCGGAGTCACTCCCCTGGGTTCGCCTCGACGAGTGCAAGAGCTGCGGCCGCTACCTGAAAACGATGGATCTCCGCCAACGGGGTGACGCGGTGCCGCTCGTCGACGACCTCGCGACGCTGGAGCTCGATCTCTGGGCGCGTGAGCAAGGGCTCACCCGCGTGCAGGAGAACTTGTTCGGGCTATGACGCGAAGCGCTGGGCGGACGCCACCGCCGGCGCGGCCGTCACACCCGCCCCGCCCTCCACGTACTGGTCGATCGCGGACCTCAGCGAGCGGAGGATCCAGGCGCGCTTGGCGTCGTCGGTCTCCAGGAGCGTAGCGCGGAAGCCGTGGTGCCTGCACTGGAAGCCCGTGAGCGGCACGACCACGATGCCGGTCGCTCCCATGAGGTAGTAGACGAACCTCTTGTCGGGCTCGACACCCGCGACCATGCGCTCGACGGCGGCTGCAACGCGCGGGTTCTCGATGGGAAGCACCTGATCGTCCCGGAGCAGCCCGTCCTTGAACATGACCGTGTAGTAGAACGCCCCATTCGGCTTGTTGAAGACGATGTGCTCGCACCCCTCGAACGCGGCGGCTACCTCGTCGGCGCGCTCGGAGAACATCTGCTCCCGGGTGTCGAGATGGACCGGATAGCGCGGATCGCTCATGACGAGAGGAATCGACATCTGCGGGAGCGTCGTCGACGAGACCTCGAGGCGCTTCGCAGCGACGAGGCTGTCGACGTAGCGTGCGAACGTGCGATCCTCGTCCCTGTTCAGCACCTCGAGCCAGCCGCAGCGCGCGCCGGGCCACGGGTACTCCTTGCTGATGCCGCGCATGGCGATCCCCGGCACGTCCCCGATCCATTCGCTCATGTGCAGCCGGCCGCGACCGTCGTAGACGATGTTGGCGTAGATCTCGTCCGCGATGACGAAGATGTCGTTCTCGCCCGCGATGGCCGCGATCTCCTCAAGGGTCTCTCGCGGGTAGACCGCGCCGGTGGGGTTGTCCGGTGAAAGCAGCAGGATGCCCGCGATCGAGTCGTTGTACTTGACCTTGTTGCGGATGTCCTCGATGTCGGGCAGCCACCCATTGTACGGATCGAGCTCGTACGTCACGTGGTTGTAGCCGGAGTGCGCCGCCTCGGCCGAGGAGTGCGTGCTGTATGCCGGCGAGGGTCCGAGGACCCGTGCCTCTCGGCTCAGGAAGCCGTAGACCTTGGCGACCGCGTCTCCGAGCCCGTTGAAGAAGACGATGTCGTCCGGGGTCACGCGGACGCCGTCGCGGCGGTTGACCTCAGCGGCGAGGAACTCGCGCACGTGCTGCACGCCGCGCGTCTCGCAGTAGGCCCACGACTCGGGTCGGTCCAGCAACCCGGAGACGATGTAGCGGATCCACGCCGGCGGCGCTTCGCCCTTGGCGACCGGATCCCCGATGTTCTCCCACGTGATCTCTTGGCCGAGCGCCCGTATGTCGTACGCAGCGCCCACGATCTCGCGGATCTCGTACTTCAGGTTCGCGGCCCCGGCGTGCAGGATGTTGCGACGCATAGTCTCCCTTGGATGACACGCGGGCCCCCGGCCTCCGGGCCGGCGACCCCGCCTCCGGGCCCCACGCCCGGCGGCCCAAACTTGCCCCGTCGACGCGCCCGTTTCAATTGAATCCTGTGAAATCTACAAGAGATGTTCCAGGGAAATCTCTCGAACGCTCGTCGTCGAGGGCCGGCGGAGAGCTGCTCTGGCGGCCGTCCAGGGCACGCGTGGCCACAGCGAACCTGACACGTTTTTGCGAGCGGGTGGCAGCGCACGTGCTGGCTTCGGGGCTCTCCGGGGAGGCCCGGGGGGCGAGCCGCGGCGGCGCCGTGGCCGACCTCCACGCCTGGTCGGTGGGCGAGCCGGAGGCCTTTTGGCGCGAGCTCTGGGACTTCTCGGGCGTCGTCGCGTCGGGCGGGCCGGGCCGCGTGGTCGACGACCCGTCCAGGATGCCAGGGGCGCGCTGGTTCCCGGACACCCGCCTCAACTTCGCGGAGAACCTGCTCGCGGAGCGCAGCGCGGGCGCGCGGCGGCCCGAGGCCATCGTCGCATGCAATGAGCAGGGCCGCACGTCCGTGATCGGGTGGGAGGAGCTCGGCGAGCGAGTCCGGCGCTTCGCCTCCGCGCTCGAGCGGACGGGCGTCGGGTCCGGCGACCGCGTGGCCGGCTTTCTCCCGAACATCCCCGAGGCCGTGATCGCCATGCTCGCGACGTCGACGCTCGGCGCGATGTGGTCGTCGTGCTCGCCCGACTTCGGGACAGACGCCGTCCTCGACCGATTCAGCCAGATCGAGCCCAAGGTGCTGGTGTGCGCCCGCGGGGCCCTGTGGGCCGGAGTGTGGCGGGGCACCCTCGAACGCACGAGCGTGATCGCGTCGCGCCTCCCCTCTGTCGAGGCCGTCGTGGTCGCCGACCACGGAGCCGAGGCGGGGACGGACGGGGCGCCGTCCGTCCCGAGGGGCGTCACCTGGGACGACTTCGTCGCCGAGCCCGCCAGCGGTGGTTCCCAGGCCGGCACGACGACCCGCGACGAGCCCGCGTTCCGCCGGCTCCCCTTCGACCACCCGCTCTACATCCTCTACTCCTCCGGCACGACCGGGCCCCCCAAGTGCATCGTGCACGGGCAGGGTGGCACGCTGGTGCAGCACCTCAAAGAGCTGGCGCTGCACTGCGACGTGAGGGCGGGCGATGCGCTCTGCTACTACACGACGTGCGGATGGATGATGTGGAACTGGATGGTGTCGGCGCTCGCGACGGGCGCCACCATCGTCCTCTACGACGGCTCGCCACTCCACGCGACGCCCGAACGCATGTGGGACGTCGCCGCCACGGAGCGGGTCACGCACCTGGGCACGAGCGCGAAGTACCTCGCCCTCGCGGAGAAGCGCGGGCTTCAGCCCGCGGAGGGACGCGATCTCTCCTCGCTACGCACGATCCTCTCCACGGGATCTCCCCTACTGCCCGCGTCGTTCGACTGGGTGTACGGACGCGTGAAGCAGGACGCGCACCTGGCGTCGATCTCCGGCGGCACCGACCTCATCTCGTGCTTCGTGCTCGGGGACCCCACCGCGCCTGTGCGGCGGGGCGAGATCCAGTGCGCCGGGCTCGGCATGAAGGTCGAGGTGTGGGACGCGGAGGGCCGCCCGCTCCCGCCGGGACGCAAGGGCGAGCTCGTCTGCACGCTCGCGTTCCCCTCGATGCCGGTGGGGTTCTGGGACGACCCGGACGGGTCCAAGTACCGCGCGGCCTACTTCCAGCACTTCGAGCGCCCGGTCTGGCGGCACGGCGACTGGATCGAGCGAACGCCCCACGGAGGCTACGTGATCCACGGCCGCTCCGACGCGACGCTCAACCCCGGCGGCGTCCGGATCGGCACGGCGGAGATCTATAGGCAGGTCGAACGGCTCGACCAAGTCGTCGAGAGCGTGGCCGTGGGGGAGGACTGGGAAGGGAGCGAGCGCATCGTGCTCTTCGTCGTCCTGCGTCCGGGCCATACCCTCGACGAGGGGCTCCGCGCGCGCATCCGAGACGTCATCCGCGAGGGGACGTCGCCGCGGCACGTTCCCGCGGTCATCGAGGCGGTCCCCGAGCTCCCACGCACCGTGAGCGGAAAGGTGAGCGAGATCGCCGTGCGCCGCGTGATCCACGCACAGCCGGTCGAGAACGCGGACGCGCTCGCCAATCCGGAGGTGCTGGCTCACTTTCGGCGCTTCTCGAAGGGAGACGCATGACGACCACTCAGGCCACGAGCGACGCCGATCTCACGCCCGTCCAGCGCCTCGGCGAGGCGATCGCGGACCGCGTCGAGCGTTGGATGCCCGGCCCCTTCCTCTTCGCGATCATCCTGACGTACGTGGCGGGCGCGGCCGCGTTCGCCTCCGAGGGTGCGGGCCCAGTCGAGATCGCGGAGGCGTGGTACGGAGGCTTCTGGTCGCTGCTCGAGTTCGCGATGCAGATGGTCGTGATCCTCGCGACCGGCACGGTGGTGGCCTATCACCCCCGGGTCCGCGCGGGCATCCTCGGCCTGGTGCGCCTGCCGCGGAGCGGCCCGCAGGCGGTCGTGCTGGTGGGGCTGGGCGCGATGCTCGCCGCCTGGGTCTCCTGGGGGCTCGGCCTGATCCTCGGCGCGATCCTGGCGCGCGAGATGGGGCGGGCGGCCGCCCGCCGCGCGGTGCCGGTCCACTACCCCCTTCTCGCCGTCGCGGGCTACATGGGCGTGGGGCTCAACTGGGGTTGGGGGATGTCGAGCTCGCCCGGCCTCCTGCAAGCGACCGAGGGGAACGTGCTCTTGGGCCTCGGCTTCGTCGACCGCGTGATCCCCGCGACCGAGTGGGTCTTCCACCCCTACCCGCTCACGCTGACCGCGCTGTCGCTCGCGTACGCCTCCGTCGCGCTCTGGGCGCTCTGCCCTCCGGCGAGCCACTGCCGGGGGTTGCATCACTACGTGCGCGAGCTCGCCGAGACGCCCGGCACGTCCGGCGCGGAGCCCGCCGCTGTGGCCGGCTCCGCGACGCCGACGCTCGCGGACCGCATCGACAACAGCCGCCTCCTCGGGGGCGTGCTCGCGCTCATCGGCGTCGCCCTGTCTGTGCGCGTCTTCCTCACGGAGGGGCTCGGCGCGCTCGACCTCAACGTGCTGAACTTCGCCTTCCTGATGATCGGGCTCCTGCTCTTCCTGAGCCCGGCCCGCTACGAGAGGGACTTCTACCGGGCGATCCAGGGGTGCGCGGGCATCATCATGTTGTATCCCTTCTATGCGGGGATCATCGGCATCATGACGGGCACCGGGCTGGTCGAAACGATCACCGACACGCTCCTTTCGCTCGCGAGCGCCGACACCTTCCCGGTGATCGCCTGGATCACGGCAGCCGCGCTGAACCTTTTCATCCCCTCCGGGGGCGGCGAGTGGGCCGTGGTGGGCGGCCCTATGCTGCTCGCCGGCGCGGAGCTCGGGATCCCGCACGGCCAGACGATCGCCGCGTACTCGGCGGGCGACGCGCACACGAATCTGCTGAACCCGTTCTGGGCTCTCCCCCTCCTCGCGATCACGGGCCTCCGCGCGCGTGACATGTTCGGGTACGCGATCACCATGATGCTGCTGCTCACGCCGTTTCTGTTCCTGGTGCTCTTCTTTCTGCCATACTGAGCACTCGCTACGGGCGTGCCGCCGGCGGATCGGTCCCTGGCTCCGGCACGCGCACCGCCTCAGATCAACTTCCTCACCGATCCCTCCGATCCGTCGCTCGCGTTCGACCCCGCAGAGCCCGAGCCCGTGCCGGAGTTCGAGTTCGATCAGTCGTTGCCCGACGACCTCGATTTCGAGAACTGAGCTCCACCGGCGGACCTCCTTCCCACCCCGACCCCGGCGCCCATCCAAGCATCGACGCGGCCCCGTCTGCGGCCGGCCCAGCTGCGCCACCCCTCGAGCGCTCGACTCCATCGGCGTTTCCAGCGCAGCCGCTCGTCGCACCCCTCGAAGACCGCTTCCCACCTCACAGGGCCTTTGAACGCCCTATCCTCATCCTCTGTCGCCCATTGCTAAATACGCTCGCCTGACATCCTTTGCGTTCCCGTCGTTGGGGACCTTCAAACAGCAACCACGAGATAGCCGCGTGCCATCCAAGCTGTTCAGGCTCGGTATGCCATCGTCGACCCTGAAGGCTTCTGCTCGGCGGCTCCCCGCGCCCGTCCTCTGCCTCAGCCTCCTCACAGCCCCCCTGGCGCCAGCCGTCGCGCAGGGTGTGACGACAGGCGCGATGAGCGGTGTGGTCCGCGACGCCAGCGGGCGGCCTTTGGAGGGCGTCCTGGTCCTGGCGGTTCACACGCGATCGGGCACCCGGTACTCCACGCTGAGCCGGCTGGGCGGCCCGTTCGACATCTCCAACATGCGGGTCGGCGGACCGTACACGGTGACGGCGGAACTCATCGGGCACCGATCGGTGTCCCAGGAAGGCCTAGTCGTCTTGCTGGGCGAAACGGTGGAAGTGGATTTCACCCTTCCGGAGACGGCCCTGGAACTGCAAGGACTCGAGATCGTCGTCACCGCCGCGAACGCCGACCGCACGGGAGCGGCCACGTTCATCGGGCCCGATCAGGTCCTCCAGCTCCCATCCATCAAACGGAGCACCCGCGACCTCATCCGTACCGATCCTCGCAGCGACGGGAATTACAGCTTCGGTGGACGAAACTGGCTCTTCAACAACGTCTCGCTGGACGGCTCATACTTCTCGAACCCGTTCGGTCTCGACGACCCCGCTCCAGGGGGCCAGGCAAACGCAGAGCCTATCCCCTTCGAGTCCGTCGAGCAGATCCGCATCTCG
>Ga0214472_10002719_pt1 | contig 18860 bp, 16 predicted proteins | sample RVTome_6_FD_207662 | JGI IMG/M metagenome (GOLD analysis project Ga0214472, IMG submission 207662) | Soil microbial communities from uranium-contaminated site in the Upper Colorado River Basin, Wyoming, United States - RVT140D175 | ecosystem: Environmental > Terrestrial > Soil > Contaminated >...
GGCTGGTGGACCGGGTCGCTCGCGCTCGTCTCGGACGCCGGCCACATGCTCGGCGACGGCGTAGCCCTCCTGCTCGCCGCGCTCGCAAGCTGGATGGCGAAGCGCCCGCCTTCGCAGCGGCACTCGTACGGCTTCGGCCGCGCCGAGGTGTTTGCCGCCGTCATCAACGCCGCCGCCCTGCTCGCCATCGCCGCGGCGATCGCCCACGAGGCCATCGCGAGGCTCGAGCAGGCGCGCGAAGTCCAGGGCGGCGCGGCGGCCCTGATCGCGCTCGCCGGCCTCGCGCTCAACCTCTGGATCCTGCGGCGCATCGCGCCGCACCGCCACGACATGAATGCGCGCGCCGCCGCGCTGCACGTGCTGGGCGACACGCTCGGCTCCGTCGCCGCATTGGCTTCGGGCGCGATCATCGTGCTCACCGGCTGGACGCCGATCGACGCGCTGGCTTCGCTGCTGATCTGCGCGCTGATCGCCGTTTCCAGCCTGCGCCTGCTGCGCGAGGGCGTGCACGCGCTCATGGAAGGCGTGCCGCTGAGGCTGTCGGTGGAAGCCGTCGGCATGGAGATGGCAAGGCACCAGGCGGTCGACTCCGTCCACGACCTGCACATCTGGACGCTGTCGGGGAGCCGCGTCGCGCTATCGGCGCATGTGATCGTGCGCGACCTCGCGCAGTGGGACCGCACGCTTCACGAGCTCCAGGACGTCCTGCGCGAGCGCTTCGGCATCGAGCACGTCACGCTGCAGCCCGAATCGTCCCCTCAGCCAGTGGTGACGGTACCGCTTCCCGATCCGCGCCGGAACCGGGCGTAGTGAGCACGGGGGCGAAGCCGCCGCCCGCGGTGCGCATGTTGGTGGTCTGGCCCTGGTACAGGCGCGCGGCGAGCAGCTGCACCCGGCCCTCGTAGACGTAATTTCGCACGTCCACTTTCATGCTCGCCTCGGGCCCGATGCGGCGCTCGCTCGGCGGCACCAGCTCCTGCGCGACGTAGCTGCCGGCGAGGATCTCGCCCCAAACCCGTCGCGTGAGCTTTTCGCCCCGGTACGCGGCGCGGCTGCCGTGGCCCGCCGCCGGCTTGAAGAAGAGCCTGCGGCGCTCGGCCCAGAGTCGCTCGGCGGCCGAAGCGATGACGACCTCGGTCCTCGGAATGCCGCGCACCAGGATCTCGATAGTCGACTGCGGCACGCCCCAGGAGCGCAGCAGCGCCGGCTCGGTGAGCAGGCTCAGGTTGCGCTTGTCCGCGTAAAGCGCGTGTGCGCGCGGATGCGGCGTGATCGTCGCCGCGTCCGCGAGGTAGGCATCGCGCAGCGCCGCATGCGCGGGCGCCTCGAGCGCAAAGTCGGTGAGCCGGTTGTAGACCAGGTCCAACGGTCCCTGCGCGTCGCGCAGCACACCGCCCTCGAAAGCAAGCTGCTCCGGCGCGAGCACCGCCGCCTGGACGCCGTAGCGGCGGAAAAGCTGCGCGAACAGCAGGAACTCCGGGTACATGAACTGCTGCTCCGGGGAGTCGTCGACGATCGCGATGCGCCGTGGCAGCCCCGGCCGGCCGCTGCGCCGCCATTCCGAAGCGAACATCTCGAAGAGCGTGCGCTCCAGGTCCTTCGCCGCCACCGGCCCGCCCTCCAGCATCTCGACCTCCTCGCAGCACGCGCGCTGCGCGCGCGCCAGGATCGCGTTGAGCAGCGCACCGCCCGCGTTGGTGTTGATCTCGATCAGCCGCGGCCCGTCGGCGCCGAGGTGGAAGTCGTAGCCGATGAAGGCACCTGCGGCGCCGGGATCATGGCGCGCGATCTCAGGCGCCCAGGCGAGCGCCGCTTCCCGGTAAGCGGGCAGCGCAATGACCGCTTCCACGGCCCGGATCGCGGCTGCCATCTGGTCCACGTGGCGCCGCGAGACGAACACCGGGAGCGCCGCGAACAGGTGCGGGCAGCGCTCCTCGATCAACTGGTGGAGCCCGCGCGCCGCGGGATCGGCCTCCAGCGCGCGCCGCAGCGCCTGCCGGTCGAGGCTGATGCAGAAGCATTCGCTGTTCAGCGCCTCGATCATGCCGCCGAGCGCTCGTACCAGCCCCGGGTGCCGTTCACGATGTAGACGACCGAGAGCATGACCGGCACCTCCACCAGTACCCCGACGACGGTGGCCAGCGCTGCGCCGGAATCGAAGCCGAACAGCGTGATCGCGGCCGCCACGGCGAGCTCGAAGAAATTGCTCGCGCCGATGAGCGCCGACGGTCCCGCCACGCTGTGCGCGACGCGAAAGCGCCGGTTGAGCAGGTAGGCGAGGCCGGAGTTGAAGTACACCTGGACCAGGATCGGCACCGCGAGCATCGCGATGATGAGCGGTTGCGCCAGGATCTGCCTCCCCTGGAACGCGAAGAGGAGCACGATGGTGGCGAGCAGTGCTGCCGTCGAATACGGCTGAATTCGCGCGAGCGTTGCCTGCAGGCGCGCCTCGCCGCCTTTCAGCAGGAAAATGCGCCACGCCTGCGCGATCGCGACCGGGACGACGATATAGAGGATGACCGAGGTGAACAGCGTGTCCCAGGGCACCACGATCGCCGACAGGCCGAGCAGCAGCGCGACGATCGGCGCGAAGGCGACGATCATGATGGCGTCGTTCAACGCCACCTGGCTGAGCGTGAAATATGGATCGCCGCGCGTCAGGCGGCTCCACACGAACACCATGGCGGTGCAGGGCGCCGCCGCGAGCAGGATCAGGCCGGCAACGTAGCCGTCGATCTCCCCCGCCGGCAGGTAGTCGGCGAACACGTGGCGCAGAAAAATCCACGCGAGCAGCGCCATCGAGAACGGCTTCACCAGCCAGTTGACCGCGAGCGTCACGCCGATGCCGCGCCAGTGCTGCCGCACCTGCCCCATCGCGGCGAAATCGATGCGCAGCAGCATCGGGATGATCATCACCCAGATCAGCACCCCGACCGGGAGGTTGACCTGCGCCACCTCGAGCCGGCCGAGCGCCTCGAACAGCCCCGGAAGCCCCTGACCCGCGGCGATTCCCAGGCCCATGCACAGCAACACCCAGACGGAAAGCCAGCGCTCGAAAAACCCGATCCCCTGCGGCCGCACCGGCAGGGCTGCGGCTTGCACGTTCACCGCGATTTCTCTTCGGCCGGCGCCCGGCCGATCTCGTCGAGCTTCTTCTTCAGCACCAGCCGGTCGAGCTTGGCGATCGGCAGGCTCATGAACAGGTTGATGCGCGTGCTGAGCTCGCTGAACGCGCGCAGGAAGGCCCTGCGCTTGTGCTCATCGGCGCCCTGGACCCGCGCGGGATCCTGCACGCCCCAATGCGCCGTGATGGGCTGGCCTGGCCAGATCGGACACGCCTCGCCGGCCGCGTTGTCGCACACCGTGAACACGAAATCGAGCTCGGGAGCCTCGGGCCGCGCAAACTCGTCCCAGCTTTTCGAGCGCAGCCCTGCCGCGTCGATGCGGTGCTTCGCGAGCAGCTCGACCGCGAAGGGATTCACCTTGCCGGTCGGCATGCTGCCGGCGCTGTAGGCGGCGAAGCGCCCCTGGCCCGCGGCGTTGAGGTAGGCCTCGGCGAGGATCGAGCGCGCCGAGTTGCCGGTGCACAGGAAGAGGACTTGGTAGGGCTTCACGACCCTGCGGGCGCGCAGCAGGCGGCCTTGTGGTCTTCTTTCCTGAAACTGTCCCCGCCGTACACCGGCACGGAGTCCAGCGTGTGGAACGACTCCCACGCGATGCCCTGCGGGTCGACGGTCCAGTACTTGTCGCTCTTCGCGTAGCAGCACGCGGCGCCCTTCTGCGGCATGACCGAAACGTCGGCCTGCGCCAGGCGCGAGCCGATCTCCTCGAGCTCGGTGTCGCTCTCGGCCTGGAGGCCCAGATGATCCAGCCCGGGCTCGGCGCCGCGCGCCGAGATCGCGAAATTGACGCGCGGGTCTTCCAGCATCCACTTCGCGTAGTCGGGCTGCTTCACGCTCGGCTCGGCGGCGAACAGCGCCGAGTAGAAGCGGATGCTCTTCTCGAGGTCATGCACTGCGACGTGCACGTGCAGGCGTTTCATTTTCTGCTCCTTCGCAGGTCTGGCCGCCGCAGCAGTTCTCGGTGAGAAAGCCGACGAGCCGGTTCATGTTCTGGAAATCCGCGCTGTAGATGACGAAGCGCCCGTTCTGGCGGCTGCGCGCGAGCCCGGCGCGCACAAGGTGCGCGAGATGGAAAGAGAGCGTCGCCGCCGGCAGCTCGAGGCGCTCGGCGATGCGCCCCGCCGCCACCCCGGCGGGGCCGGCCTCGACCAGCAGCCGGAACACCTTCAGCCGGCTCTCCTGGGCAAGCGCTGCGAGCGCGTCGATCGCCTGATTCGTTTCCACGTTTCCAGAATAATGGAACTGTCGGCCGCGTGTCAAGCGGGGCCAGTAAGGGAAAATGCCGGCCATCCCATGCTCCATGCCAGGACCTCGGTCGTCATCGCCGGCGGCGGCCCGTTCGGCCTGATGCTCGCGAACGAGCTCGGCCGCCGCGGCGTCGCGACGCTGCTCTTCGACCAGAAGCCCGCAACGGCCTATACGCCGCAGGCGAACGCAACCCAGGCGCGCACCATGGAGCATTACCGGCGCCTGGGCTTCGCCGACGAGGTGCGCGCGCTCGGCATGCCCGCCGACTTCCCCACCGACATCGCCTACTTCACTCGCTTCGCAAGGCACGAGCTGGCGCGCTTTCGCCTGCCTTCGTCGGGCGAGGCGAGACAGGTGGTTCGCACGCTTTCGGGATCCTGGAGCGCGGCCGAGCTGCCGCACCGCTGCAACCAGAAGTACATCGAGCCGGTGCTGCGCCGCCACGCCGAGGCGCTCGACGGCGTGTCGGTGAGCTACGGCTGGCGGATGAACGGGTTCAGGGAGCGCGACAATCGCGTGGAGGTCGAGGTCGAATCGGTATCGGGCACCGCACGCCACCGCATCGCGGCGGATTACCTCGTCGGCGCCGACGGCGCGCGCAGCCTGGTGCGCCAGGGGATCGGCGCCCGCTACACCGGCGAGACCGGCGTGGCGCGCGACTTCGTCGGCGGGCGCATGTACGCGGTCTACGCGCGCATCCCGGATTTCTACCGCGACATCCCGCACGCCCCGGCCTGGATGAATGTGAGCTTCAACCGCGAGCGCCGCTGCTTCATGCCGGCGGTCGACGGCAAAGGCGAGTTCGCCTTCCACACCCAGCTCAAGGGCCACGAGGACGAGCGCTCGATCGGCGAGGCGGACGCGGCGGCGATGGTGCGGCAGGCGATCGGCGCGCCCCTCGCCGTCGAGGTGCTCGCGCGCGGCACCTGGACCGCCGGCCATTCGCTGGTCGCCGACCGCTTGCGCGGCGGGCGCGTCTTCATCGGCGGCGATGCGGCGCATCTTTTCACGCCGACCGGGGGGCTGGGCTACAACACCGCGATCGAGGATGCGGTGAATCTGGGGTGGAAGCTCGCCGCCGTGCTGAAGGGCGCGGCCGCGCCGCGACTGCTCGAGAGCTACGAGGCCGAGCGCCGGCCGCTCGCCGTGCGCAACGTCGCCTACGCCAAGGGCTTCGCAGACTCGCTCGGGCTCTACGAGCCGCCGCCCGAGATCGAGGACGAGACGCCCGAAGGCGAAGCCGCGCGGCGTCGCGCCGGCGAATACTTCCAGGCGCACGGGCGCGCCGAGTTCAACATCCCGGGCATCACCTTCGGCGGGCGCTACGACGGCTCGCCCGCGATCGTCGCCGACGGCTCGGCGCCGCCGCCGGATGCCGCCAACCTCTACCTGCCGAGCGCCTGCCCGGGCGGGCGCCCCCCGCACCTGTGGCTCGCCGACGGCCGCTCGCTCTACGATCTCTTCGGCTTCGAATGGACGCTGCTGCGGCTGGGGGCCGCACGGGGGGAAGGTTTTGTGAAGCAAGCCCAGGTGCGAAAACTCGACCTCGAAGTCGTCGATCTTCCCCTGCCGGAAGCGCGCGAGCTTTACGCCGCGGAGCTCGCGCTCATCCGCCCGGACCAGATCGTCGCCTGGCGCGGCAACTCGGACGCGCAGGCCGCCGCCGTCCTGCGGCAGCTGACCGGCCATGGCTGAGCATCAGCATTCCCACCCCCATCATGGGGCGGCGCGCACGCTCGGCTGGGCGGCGTTCGCCACCCTCGCCTTCGCCGGCCTGGAAGCGCTCGGCGGCTGGTGGACCGGCTCGCTCGCGCTGCTCTCCGATGCCGGCCACATGCTCACCGACGGCGCCGCGCTCGCCAACTCGGGAACCATGATCGCGATCTCGGCTGTGATCGCCTACGAGGCGCTGGCCCGGCTGCGCGAGCCGGCGGCGGTCCACGGCGAAGCCGCCGCCGCCCTCGCCTCGGGCGTGGTGATCGCGCTCACCGGCTGGACGCCGATCGACCCGGCAGCCTCGCTCTTCATCTGCCTGCTGATCGGGATCTCGAGCGTGCGCCTGGCGCTCGGTGCACGACCTCCACGTATGGACGCTTTCAGGGGAGCCGCACCGCGCTTTCCGCGCACGTCGTCGTGGCCAGCATGGCCACGTCACGCTGCAGCCGGAGTCGCCGCCGGTCCGGCCGCTGGTGCAGCGCTAGGCGTTCAGGCGCCGGCGGCGCTGCGTACCGCCGAGGCGATCGAGTCGGCCGCGGACTGGATGAGCTCGCGGGGCTCGCCTTCCACCATGACGCGCAGCACCGGCTCGGTGCCCGAGGGCCGCAGCAGCACGCGGCCGCGGCCGTTCAGCGACTGCTCGGCGGCGGCCTGCGCCTTGGCGATCGAGCGATGGCTGCGCCAGTCGAAGCCGCGCGGCACGGCGACGTTGACCAGCACCTGCGGGTACATCACCAGGTCGGCAGTGAGCTCGGCAAGCGTGCGGCCGGACTCGCGCATCGCGTGCAGCACCTGGAGCGCGGACACGATGCCGTCGCCGGTGGTGTGCTTGTCGAGGCAGATGATGTGGCCGGAGTTCTCGCCGCCGAGCTGCCAGCCGCGGCTTCGCATCAGCTCGAGCACGTAGCGGTCGCCGACCCGGGCGCGCTCGAACGGGATGCCCAGGCGCTGCATCGCCTTCTCGAACGCGAAGTTGGTCATCAGCGTGCCGGCGACGCCGGCGAGCTTCTCCCGGCCGGCGCGGTGGCGGGCGATCGCGTAGAGCAGCTGGTCGCCGTCGTAGCTGCGCCCGGCGGCGTCGACCACCAGGACGCGGTCGCCGTCGCCGTCCAGGGCGATGCCGAGCTGCGCCTCCTCCTTCAGGACCTCGCTTTTCAGGGCCTGCGGCGAGGTGGCGCCGGAGGCGTCGTTGATGTTCAGCCCGTCGGGCGCGATGCCGATCGGCGCGACGTCGGCGCCGAGCTCGTGGAACACGTGCGGCGCGACGCTGTAGGCGGCGCCGTGGGCGCAGTCGACCACGATCTTCATGCCCTTGAGATCCAGCTCGGCGGGGAAGGTCGACTTGCAGAACTCGATGTAGCGCCCGCCCGCGTCGTCGACGCGCCGCGCGCGGCCGAGCTGCGCCGCCTGGTTGCAGCCCATCGGCTGCGCCATCTGCGCCTCGATCGCCGCCTCGGTGTCGTCGGGCAGCTTGAAGCCGTCGCCCGAGAAGAACTTGATGCCGTTGTCGGGATAGGGATTGTGCGAGGCGCTGATCACCACGCCGGCGGAAAGCCGCAGCGCGCGGGTCAGGTAGGCGACGCCCGGCGTGGGCAGCGGCCCGCACAGCAGCACGTCGACCCCGGCGGCGGAGAACCCGGCCTCGAGCGCGGCCTCGATCATGTAGCCGGAGATGCGCGTGTCCTTGCCGATCAGCACCGAGGGATTTCCGCCCTGCGAGCCGCTCTGCCCCGACAGCACTTTTCCGGCGGCATAGCCCAGGCGCAGCACGAAATCCGGCGTCATCGGGCTTTCGCCCACCGTGCCCCTCACCCCGTCGGTTCCGAAGTATTTTCGCGTCATGCCTTCCGGTACGCCTCCCAGACCTGCACCACGTCGAGCGTCTCGCGGACGTCGTGCACCCGCAGTATTGTCGCGCCGCCCTGCAGCGCGAGCAACGCCGCGGCGAGGCTGGCGGCGAGGCGCTCGCCCACCGGCCGCCCGGTCAGCCGGCCCAAAGTCGACTTGCGCGAGAGCCCCGCCAGCAGCGCAACCCCAAGGTCCCTGAAGCGCGAAAGGTCTTTCAGCAGCGTCAGATTGTGCTCGGCGGTCTTGCCGAAGCCGAAGCCGGGATCGACCACGATCCGCTCGGCCGCGATGCCGGCGGCGCGCGCCGCCGCCACGCGCTGCCGCAGAAATTCCCTGACCTCGCCCACCACGTCAGCGTACTGCGGGTCGTGTTGCATCGTCGCCGGGTCGCCCTTCTTGTGCATGAGGCACACGGCGCAACCGCTCGCCGCGACCGCTTCGAAAGCTCCCGGCGCCGCGAGCGCCTCGATGTCGTTGATCATCGATGCGCCCGCCTCGAGCACCGCTTTCATGACGCGCGGCCGGCGGGTGTCCACGGAAACCGGTTTCTCCAGCTTCTTCAAGGAATGAAGAACAGGTAGCAAACGGCGCAATTCGTCGTCTTCCGATAGGGGGGCGGAGCCGGGGCGCGTCGACTCGGCGCCGAGGTCGACGAGGTCCGCGCCGTCCTCGGCGAGGCGCAGCGCATGCGCCGCCGCGGCGCTGGGGTCGAGGAAGCGCCCGCCGTCGGAGAAGGAGTCGGGCGTGATGTTCACCACGCCCATGATGAGGGGCCTATCGAGCGGGAGGGAGAAGCGCCCGCACCGCAGGATCACGCGGCAGGATGCGGAGCCGTCTCGCCCTGCGGGCCGCCATCGCTCGCGGGCCTGGAAGGCGCCTGCGAGCTGCCGGAAGGCTTGGGCGGCCGCGGCGGCTTGCCCGACATGATGTCGGCGATCTGGTCGGCGTCGAGCGTCTCGTACTCGAGCAGCGCCGCCGCCATCGCCTCGACCTTGTCGCGGTTGTCCTCCAGCAGCTTGCGCGCGAGGCGGTACTGCTGGTCGATGATGCGCCGGATCTCGGCGTCGACCTTCTGCATGGTCGCCTCCGACACGTTCTTGTGCGTCTGGATGGAGCGGCCGAGGAAGATCTCGCCCTCGTTCTCGCCGTAGACCATCGGTCCGAGCTCGTCGGACATGCCCCACTGGGTAACCATGCGGCGCGCGAGCTCGGTGGCGCGCTCGAAGTCGTTCGCCGCGCCGGTGGTCATCTGGTTCATGAACAGCTCCTCGGCGATGCGGCCGCCGAACAGCACCGCGATCATGTTGAGCAGCCGATCGCGGTCCTGGCTGTAGCGGTCCTGCTCGGGCAGCTGCATGGTGACGCCGAGCGCGCGCCCGCGCGGGATCACCGTGACCTTGTGCACCGGGTCGGTCTTGGGCAGGAGGCGGGCGACGATGGTGTGGCCCGACTCATGGTACGCGGTGTTGCGGCGCTCCTCCTCGGGCATCACCATCGAGCGCCGCTCGGCGCCCATGATGATCTTGTCCTTGGCGCGCTCGAAGTCGTCCATGTCGACCAGGCGCTTGTTGCCGCGCGCGGCGAACAGGGCCGCCTCGTTGACGAGGTTCGCGAGGTCCGCGCCGGAGAACCCCGGGGTGCCGCGCGCGATGATGTCGGGGCGCACGTCGGGCGCGAGAGGCACCTTGCGCATGTGCACCTTGAGGATCTCCTCGCGGCCGCGGATGTCGGGCAGCGGCACGACCACCTGGCGGTCGAAGCGCCCGGGCCGCAGCAACGCCGGGTCGAGCACGTCGGGGCGGTTGGTCGCGGCGATCACGATCACGCCCATGGTCGACTCGAAGCCGTCCATCTCGACCAGCAGCTGGTTCAGCGTCTGCTCGCGCTCGTCGTTGCCGCCGCCCAGGCCCGCGCCGCGCTGGCGGCCGACCGCGTCGATCTCGTCGATGAACACGATGCAGGGGGCGTGCTTCTTTGCCTGCTCGAACATGTCGCGCACGCGCGCCGCCCCCACGCCGACGAACATCTCGACGAAGTCGGAGCCGGAGATGGAGAAGAACGGCACCTTCGCCTCGCCGGCGATGGCGCGCGCAAGCAGCGTCTTGCCGGTGCCGGGGGCGCCGACCATCAGCACGCCGCGCGGGATGCGCCCGCCGAGCTTCTGGAACTTGGACGGGTCGCGCAGGAATTCGACCAGCTCCGCCACATCCTCCTTCGCCTCCTCGCAGCCGGCGACGTCGGCGAAAGTCACGGTGTTGGTCGATTCATCCAGCATCCGCGCCCTGGATTTGCCGAACGAGAACGCGCCGCCGCGCCCGCCGCCCTGCATCTGGCGCATGAAGAAGATCCACACGCCGATCAGGAGCAGCATCGGGAACCACGACACGAAGATGTTCATGAGCAGCGAAGGCTCCTCCTCGGGCTTCGCTTCGACCTTCACGCCGTACTTCAGCAGGTCGGACACCAGCCAGATGTCGCCCGGCGAGTAGCTGGTCACGCGCTTGCCCTCGTTCGTGGTCGCCTTGAGCTGGCGGCCCTCGATCGTGACCTTGGCGATGCGCCCCGACTTCACCTCCTCCAGGAACTGCGAGTACTCCACCGGCGCCTGGACCGCCTGGCGGGTGTTGAACTGGTTGAACACGGTCATCAGCACCAGCCCGATGACGAGCCAGATGACCAGGTTCTTAAGCATGTTGTTCAATGACTTGCTCCTTCACTGCACTGCGAAAAATCCATCTTACAGGGCACGCAAGCCGCGCGCCACCACATAGGTCTCGCTCGATTCTCCACGCGAAGCCGGGGGCTTTCTCACCGCCACCGACCTGAAATCCCGCTTCAACCGGGCCACAAGCTCCGCGAACGCCTCGCCCTGGAACGCTTTGACAACGAAAACGCCACCAGGTGTCAACGCCTGGCGACAAAAATCGATCGCCGCGACCGCCAGCTCCAGGGTCCTCGCCTGGTCCACGTTGGCGATGCCCGACAGGTTGGGCGCAAGATCCGACAGCACGACATCGGCTTTTGCCCCTTTCAGGCTGTCGAGGAGAACCGCCTCCCGGAAATCGGCCTGCAGCGCCGTCACCCCGGAAATGGGGGCGATCGCCAGCAGATCAACCGCGATCACGCGGCCCCGCGGCCCGACCTTTTCGGCCGCCACCTGCGACCAGCCGCCGGGAGCTGCGCCCAGGTCGACCACCGTCATGCCGCTTTTCAGGATTTTCTCTTGCGAATCAATCCCAAGAAGCTTGAAAGCGGCTCGCGAGCGGTAGCCCTGCTGCTTCGCTTTGCGGACATAGGGATCGGTGACGTGGCGGCGCAGCCAGCGCTTGTCCGATTTCGCCATCGCCCAATGGTAACGGGCGCAAGGCTCTACAATGCGCCGCCCCCGATGAGCTCCCCTATGTCGGCACGCCTGCCGGTCGGGCAGGTTCTGGCCGCCACTACGGCAACCCAGTCCCTCACCACGCTGGGCGTGCTCGCGCTCGCCGCGGTGGCGCCGAAGGCGGGCGCGGATCTCGGCATCAGCCCGGCGCTGATCGGCTACCAGCTGGCGCTCACGTATTCCGGCGCGGTGCTGTCCGCGCTCACGGCGGGCCCGCTGGTGCGGCGGCTCGGCGCGACGCGGACCAGCCAGCTTGCGCTTGCCCTGGTCGCCGCGGGCTGCCTGCTCTCTGCGCTGGGCACGCTGGCGGCGCTTGCGCTGGGCGCGCTGCTGATGGGGCTGGGCTACGGCGTCACCAATCCCGCCGCCTCGCACCTGCTGGCGCGCTTGCCGGCGACGCGACACATGAACCTGATCTTCTCCATCAAGCAGTGCGGTGTGCCGATCGGCGGCATGCTCGCGGGCGGCCTGCTGCCGCCGCTCGCCCTGTCGCTCGGCTGGCAGGCCGGCCTGGTCGCCTGCGCGCTGCTGAACGTCGGCCTTGGCCTGGGCCTGGAGCAAGTCAGGCGGCGCTGGGACCTGGACCGCGACCCGGCGGCGCCGTTCCTGTCCGGGCCGCTTGCCAGCATCGCGCTGGTCTGGCGCCACCCGGTGCTGCGCTGGCTCTCGATCGGCTCGCTCGCCTACTCGGCGGTGCAGATGAGCCTGACCGGCTTTCTCGTCACTTATTTCGTGGCGGAGATCGGCATGAGCCTGGTGCTCGCCGGCACGCTGCTTTCGCTCACGCACGCGGCCGGCGCCGCCGGCCGCCTCGCCTGGGGCTGGATCGCGGATCGCTCGCGCTCCGGAACGCTGGCGCTGATCGCGAACGGCAGTATCGCGGTGGCCGGGGCATTCGCCACCGCGGCGGTGGCGGCCGACTGGCCGCTCTGGGCGGTGGGCGCGGCAACCGCGCTCTTCGGGTTCAGCGCCATGGGATGGAACGGCGTGTACATGGCGGTAGTGGCGCGCCAGAGCCCGCCGCAGTCGATCGGCGTCGCCACCGGCGGCGCGATCGGCATCACGTTCGCCGGCGTGATGGTCGGGCCGAGCGCATTCGCGGCGCTGCATGACCGCGCGGGACTGAGCTACGCCGAAGGCTACGCCCTGCTCGCCCTGGTGACGGCGCTCGGCGTCGCCTGCATGGTGCGCGCCCGCGCGCGGCGGGCGCAGTGACTACTGCAGCTTCAGGTTGCCGCTCTTGATGATCTCCGCGTACTTCTTCGATTCCTGCTGGATGAAGCGGCCGAACTCCTGCGGCGTGGTGCGGATCACCTCGGAGCCCTGGGCCGCCATCTGCGCGCGCACGTCGGGCTGCGTCAGCACCTGCAGCACCTCGCGATTCAGGCGCGCCACGATCTCCGCGGGCGTCCCGGCGGGGGCGAGAAAGCCGCCCCACAGGCTGAAGTTGAAGCCCGGGATGCCGTGCTCGGCGACGGTCGGCGTTTCCGGCGAGCCGCTGGCGCGCTCGGCGGTGGAGACGGCGAGCAGCCGCACCTTGCCGCCCCGCACGTGAGGCATCACGCCGGGCAGCCCGAGGAAGTAGGCATCGATCCGCCCGCCGAGGAGATCGACCATCGCCGGCGCGGCGCCCTTGTACGGGACGTGGACCATCTTCACGCCGGTCCTGATCATCAGCATCTCGACCGCGAGGTGCGCCGGCGTGCCGTTGCCGGAATTGGCGAAGCTGATCTTGCCGGGCTCGCGCCGCGCGGTCTCCAGGAACTCCTTGAACGAGCCGTAAGGCGACTGGGTGGAGACGATGAGCCCGAGCGGGACGTTGTGGATCAGCACCACCGGGACGAAATCGGCCGCCGGGTCGAAGCCCATGTCCTTCATCAGGTGCGGGTTGATCGCCAGCTCGCCGGTGTTGCCGAAGAGCAGCGTGTAGCCGTCGGGCGCCGCCTTGCTCACGATCTGCGCGGCGATGTTGCCGCTCGCGCCGGGGCGGTTGTCGATCAGCACCGACTGCCCGAGCGCCGCGGTGAGCTTCTCGGTGATCATGCGGCCGAGATTGTCGGCGGTGCCGCCGGTGGAATAGCCCAGCACGATGCGGATCGGCTTCGAGGGATAGCTCTGGGCCGTGGCGCCGAAGGGCAGTAATGCGAGCAGGGCTGCTGACAGGATTGCGGCCAGTCGACAGAACATGGGCTCCTCCGCGTTATTCAACACCCCAGTATAGGCACGGGCCGGCCGGCCCGGCGCCTTGTTTCACCCGCGCTTGCCGATCACCTCGTGCGCGATCCTGGTGACCTCGTTCGCGGCCGGGATGCCGGCATAGATTGCCACCATCAGCAGGACTTCCCTGATCTCCTCGGGCGAGCAGCCGTTCGCGAGCGCGCCGTTCATGTGGACGCGGAACTCCTCGGGCCGGTTCATGGCGGCGGTCATCGCGAGCGCGATCAGGCTTCTCGTCCTGAGGGGCAGTCCGGGGCGGCTCCACACGTCGCCGAAGCCGTAGGCGTTCACCATCGCCTGCAGCGGCGCGCCGAAGTCGCCCGCCGCGCTCATGCGCTTATCGACCATTTCCTCGCCGAAGATCTGCTTGCGCAGCCTCAATCCCCGTTCCGTCAGCTGTTTCAGGTCCATCGTTGTCGATCCTCGTGTTGATTTTCGCCGGGCGGCTGGGGAATCATAGCGGCAAGCCACCGCAAGAAAGCGATCCATGAGCGAACTGCAGGTCGATGAAGACGGCCGTTATCTCGGCGGCGAGATTCCGTTCGGCTACTCGCTGTGGGGGGACCGGCTGGTCGAAGTGCCGGCGGAGCTGGACGCGGCGGTGACCGCGATCCGCATGGTGAAGCGCGGGGAGAAGTACGAGGCGATCGCCGCGGCGGTGCGCAAGCACCACGGCGTGGAGCTCAGCCGGGCGAAGTTCGACGCGCTGATGCAGAGCGTCTACCGCCGCTACGGGCCGGTGTGAGCATGAAGCTCGACATCAACGGCGAATCGCTCAACTACGTGAGGGAAGGCAGCGGGCCTGCCGTCCTTTTCATCCATTTCCTCGGCGGCTTCTCCGGCTCCTGGCGCCGGCAGTTCGAGGCGCTGAAGGACCGCTACACCTGCGTGGCCTTCGATACCCGGGGCTTCGGCTTCTCCACCTACCGCGGGCGATGGACCGTGGAAACCGTGGCGGACGACCTGAAGGCCGGCCTGGATGCGCTGGGGATCGACCGCGCGCATCTGGTCGGCTTCTCGATGGGCGGCCCGGTGGCGCTCACGTTCAACGCGCACTGGCCGCAAGCGGTTCGCTCGCTTACGCTGATCGATACGTTCGCGAAGAACCATACGCATTCGAAGGACCGCATCGCCGAGTCCGAGAAGTGCCTGCGCTACATGTCGATGCGCGAATACGCGCGCCAGTACGCCGCCACCCGGCTGCTGCCCTCGACGCCGCTCGCGGCGTTCGACGAGCTGGTCTCGAGCATGTCGATGGCCTCCAGGAAAGCCTACCTGGACGTGCTGCGCGGCATCCTGATCCCGGATTTCACCGGGCACTGCAGCAAGGTCAAGGTACCGACGCTCGTGGTTTGCGGGGAGCACGACCGCACGACGCCGGTCAACTTCACCAGCGACCTCACCAACCTCATCGGCGGCGCGGTGGAGCGCATCATTCCCACCGGCCATCTTCCCTGCTTCGACGATCCCGCGGCGCTGACGCAGGCGCTCGCGCAGTTTCTCGACGCCCAGCCCGGATAGGTTTTCGCATCGACTTCTCCATCCCCGAGTCGGACGCCGCGCTCGCGGCGCGCGTGCGCCAGTTCGTGAAGCAGGCGGTGGTGCCCTACGAGCGTGATGCGCGCATGACCGCGCACGGGCCGAGCGATGCGCTGCGCATCGAGCTGAACGCCCTGGCGCGCCGCGCCGGCCTGTTCGCGCCGCAGCTGAGCGCCGAGCTCGGCGGGCTCGGCCTGACTCACCTGCAGCAGGCGCTGGTGTTCGAAGCCGCCGGCTACTCGCCGCTGGGCCCGATCGCGCTGCATTGCGCCGCGCCGGACGAAGGCAACATGCACCTGCTCGCCAAGGTGGCGAACGCCGCGCAGCGCGATCGTTACCTGCGGCCGCTCGCCGCGGGCGAGTGCCGCTCGTGCTTCGCGATGACCGAGCCGCATCCGGGCGCCGGCTCCGATCCCGCGCAGCTCGCGACGACCGCGCGGCGCACCGCCAACGGCTATGTCGTCCAGGGCAGAAAATGGCTCATCACCGGCGCCGCCAATGCCGGCTTCATGATTTTGATGGCGCGCACCGAAGCGGACGGACAGAATCTCGGCGCCACCATGTTCCTGGTGCCGCTGCCCAACCCCGCGGTGCGAATCGTGCGCCTGATCGACTCGCTCGACTCCTCCTTCTCCGAGGGGCATGCCGAGCTCGCGATCGACGCCCTGGAGGTGGGCGCGGCGGACGTGCTGGGCGAGGTCGGGCAGGGGCTGCGCTATGCGCAGGTGCGCCTCGCGCCTGCCAGGCTGACGCACTGCATGCGCTGGCTGGGCGCCGCGATGCGCGCGAGCGAAATCGCGCTCGGCTATGCCCGGCAGAGGCACGCGTTCGGCAAGCCGCTCGCCGAGCACGAAGGCATCGGCTTCATGCTCGCGGACAACGACATGGACCTGCACGTGGCGCGCCTCACCACCTGGCAGGCCGCCTGGCTGCTCGATCAGGGCAAGTCCGCGCGGCACGAGTCGAGCCGCGCCAAGGTGATCGTTTCCGAGGCGCTTTACCGCGTCGCCGATCGCTGCGTGCAGATCCTGGGGGGTCTCGGCATAACCGGCGATACCGTCGTGCAGCAGGTGTTCCGCGAGCTGCGCGCCTTCCGCCTCTACGACGGACCTTCGGAGGTCCACCGCTGGGCGATCGCCAGGCGGCTCGCTTCCGGCGAGCCGCGCGCAGGCGAGCGCAAGTAGGGGTTCAGCGGCCGGTGCGAGCGGCGCGCGACCAGCGCGTGCAGCGTTTCGTCGTCGAGATCGCTCGCGGCCAGCCGCCGCAGGGCGCCGCCTTCGAGCGCCGCGATCGCGACGCCGTCCCTCAGCAGCACCCGGTTCCGGTACAGGCCCGGCACGCGCGCCTCGGGCGTGAGGATGCCCACCAGGTTGAGCGGGTCGGCTGCCGAGAGCACGACTGCTTCCCCGTCCTTATCGAGCTTGCGCACCGCGCGCAGCCGGCCGGCCGCCTCGGGAGCGGCGAACTGCTCGCCGCCGAAGCCGCCGACGAAGCGCCCGCCGCGGATCTCGCCGCGCGCCTCCAGTCGCCGGTACACCCGCACCAGCTCGCGCCACGGCGGCAGGCGCGGTTCGCGCTGCAGCAGCGACCTGAACACGACGCCGTAGCGCTTCAGCAGCACACGGGCGAGGGCTTCGGCCTCGCCTTTCCCGGATTGCTCCGAAGATCGGGAAAGCAAGGACCACCTTCCCGCGGCTTCGACCAGCCCCTTGCGCTTGTCGGGCGGCGCGAGCAGCGCCCGCAGGCCGGCGAAGCTGTCGGAGGTGACGATAGCGGCGCTGGCGAGCTCGGCGAGCGCGCGCTCGGCCACGCTGGGGAAAAGGCCGGTGGCGGCGGCGAGCTCGTTGAAGAACGACGCGCCGCGCTTCTCGAGCGCCGCGCGCACCGCGCCGGCTTCCGCGCTGCAACCCTGCTCCAGCCCGGGAATCGCCTTGATGAAAAGCCCCGCATGCTCGCGCAGCATGAGCGCGACCGGCGAGCTCTTCAAAGGCGCGCGCGCGCCTTCGGCCGGCGTCAGGCGCGCCCAGGCGACTCGCCCGCTGAGGCACAGGCGGTCGAGCTGCTCGGCGCCGTAGTCCGCGACGCGCGAGGGCAGCACGTCGTGCTCCCAGGCGGTCGCGGCGAGCTCGAAGCCCTCGAGCTGCTCGACCGCCGCGGCGAGCCCCTCGACGCCGCGCAGGTTCTCGCCCGCGGCCACGTGCTGCCAGTGCAGCAGGAAGCGCATGAAGTCCGCCGCCGTGACCGGCTCGATCTCGGCGCGCAGGCGGTTCAGCGTGTAGCGGTGGATGCGGGCGAGGAGCCGCCGGTCGCACCACTGCAACTCAGTGCAGGAAAACCGCCCCCTGAGTACCCGCCCCTGGCCCTCCAGCGCCAGCAGCCCGGTCGTTTCGGGCGAAGTGATCGGTCCCAGCACCGCGAGCCGGCTCCCGAGCAGCTCCACCGGGTCGTCGTCGAGCCGCTCGTACGCATACCAGCGGCTTTCGATCTTCTTTACTCGTGAGCCCAGCTCCTGCAAGAGAGCGTGCCAGTGCGGCGCGAGCTCGGCGTCCTCGAGGTAGCCGGCCACCATCAGCGCGTCGTACATCTCGTCCGGCGTCGCCGCCACCGGCCACGCCTCCTCGCGCACGCGCTGGATCGCCGCCGGGTCGAGCGCGCCGAGGTCGTCCGCGCTGCGCGGTTCGGTGGCGCGCCGCGTGTAGACCGCGCGCGTGCGCCGCTCCTCGAGCGGCGCATCGTCGAGGAACGTGTAGACCGCCGAGTTGAGGAGCTCGTGCGACAGCACCGACGGCTCCGGCGTATCGCGGGCGATGCACCCGATCTCTCCCGAAAGAATTCTCTTCAGTTGAACTTCGAGACCCGGCAGATCCATCGCCTCTTCCAGCGAGTCGCGCAGCGCCTGGTCGACCAGCGGGTGGCTCGGGATCTCGCGCGCGCCGCGCAGGTTGTCCTGGCAGGCCACTGCGTCCGGGAACGCGGCCTGCAGCAGGTCTTCTGCGGCCATGCGCTGGATCTGCGCCGGCACGCGCGCGCCGCCGCGGTTGCGTGGCACGGCGAGCGCGAGCGTGGTGGCCCAGCGCCAGCGCGTCTCGAAGATCGGCGAGTCGAGCACCGCCTGAGTGAGCGTCTCGCGCACGCTCGCCGGGTGCAGGTAGCGGAACACTTCCTCCAGCGGGAAGGAGTGCACCGCGCCGAGCGACAGGATCAGCCCCTCCTCGGTCGCCGCCGCCTGCAGCTCGAAGTTGAAGCCCTGGCAGAACTTCTTGCGCAGCGCGAGCCCCCAGGCGCGGTTCACCCGGCTGCCGAAGGGCGCGTGCAGCACCAGCTGCATCCCGCCCGACTCGTCGAAGAAGCGCTCCAGCACGATGCGCTGCAGGGTCGGCACCGCGCCGAGGCTGCGCTTGCCTTCGGCGAGATAAGCCGCGATCTGCTCTGCCGCTTCTCTCTTTAACGAATAGTCCTTTATCAGAAAATCAATGGCGGGAACGAGCTCCCGCTCGCTTCGCGGCGTTTCGGGGCCGGGAAGCAGCGCATCGAGCTCTGCGCGAAGCCGGGAGACCGCGGCGCTCATCTCGTCGCTGCGCGAAGGCGCCTCGCCGAGCCAGAACGGCATCGACGGCGGCTGGCCGGCGGCGTCGGCGACGCGCACCACCCCGCTGCCGATGCGCAGGATGCGCCACGAGGTGTTGCCGAGCTGGAACACGTCTCCCGGCAGCGACTCGATGGCGAAGTCCTCGTTCAGCGTGCCGATCATCTGGCCCTCGGGCTCGAGCAGCACGCGGTAGTCGAAC
>Ga0214472_10002720_pt1 | contig 18855 bp, 14 predicted proteins | sample RVTome_6_FD_207662 | JGI IMG/M metagenome (GOLD analysis project Ga0214472, IMG submission 207662) | Soil microbial communities from uranium-contaminated site in the Upper Colorado River Basin, Wyoming, United States - RVT140D175 | ecosystem: Environmental > Terrestrial > Soil > Contaminated >...
GTGTAGCGCCCCATCAATATGCCGGGTGAGCACCTGTGGCTTGCCAACCGCCACTTCGTAGCCCTCCCGGCGCATGGTCTCGATCAGAATCGCCATTTGCAGCTCGCCGCGTCCCGAGACGTTAAAGACATCGGGCGAATCGGTGCGTTCGAATCGCATCGAGACGTTGTAAAGCGCTTCTTTTTCCAGGCGCTCTCGCAATTTACTGGCCGTGACGTGCCGCCCGTCACGGCCGGATAGAGGCGAGTCGTTGACACAGAACACCATTGAGATCGTAGGTTCATCGACGCGGATCGGCGGCAATGGTTGTGGGTTGTCGAGATCGGATAGGGTTTCGCCTATATTGACGGCGGTAAGCCCTGTGACCGCCACAATATCGCCTGGTGCTGCCTCAGAAATATCGATGCGCTTAAGTCCCTGATAACCGTATAAATTGCTTATTTTAACCGGCTTGATGGGGCCGTCGATTGGGCACAGCGCGACTTCTTGCCCTTTGCGCATGCGGCCGTTGAAGACGCGGCCAATCGCTAGGCGCCCGACATAATCGTCGTAATCCAGCGTGGTGATCAAAAATTGTAACGGTTTTTCCGGATCGTAGCATGGCGGTGGCACGGTTTGGAGAATGGCCTCAAAGAGAGGGGCGAGGTTCGTTTCTTCACCGTCGGGTTCCGTGCGGCAGCGACCGGCCCTGGCATTGCAATAATACACGGGGAAGTCAAGCTGGGATTCCGAGGCATCGAGATCGATGAACAGGTCGTAGATCTCGTCTAAGACTTCTGCCGGTCGCGCATCACTGCGGTCAATTTTATTGATCACGACAATCGGGGTCAGCTTGGCTGCGAGCGCCTTGCTGAGGACAAAACGCGTCTGGGGAAGAGGGCCTTCACTCGCATCCACCAAGAGCATGACGCCATCGACGATTTTGAGCATGCGCTCCACTTCGCCACCAAAATCGGCATGTCCTGGCGTGTCGACGATATTAATGCGTGTGCCGTTGTACAGAATGGCCGTATTTTTGGCCATAATAGTAATGCCGCGTTCGCGTTCAAGATCGATCGAATCCATCACGCGTTCGGCCACGGATTCGTTGTCACGAAAGATACCGCTTTGCCATAACATGGCATCCACCAAGGTTGTCTTGCCGTGATCGACATGGGCAATAATTGCCAAGTTGCGCACCTCTTTTCGTTGTGCAAGCACAGAATCTCCTTCCACAGCTCATCGCTATTGTTCGGGCCCACACCGGCCACAGGTCGAGTACATCCCGCGCCAGTTGGCTCAGGCAACCAAGGACTGTCTATGAGGGGTATGAAACGCATTGTGGGTGAGGCATAGAAAAAAGGCCGGAGATGAAAGCTCCGGACGGATCGCACAACTATAACCTACGTTTCACTAATAACGCAACCTCTCCAGCCTTGCGCTCGCACGATAGGCATGACCGGCATGACCGGATTCTGTCATAATAATCTGTGCAGAGTTTGACACGCGAGGCTATTTCAGACAGGAGAGGTAGAGATGAACTGGGTCATGCACCATCTTGGCGGGCTCTCGATAACGACGGCCATGCTGTGGCTTATGCTCATGTCCGGCTGTACGCAAGAAACCCAAAATCGGCTTGGGCGGTCCATTCAGAATTGGACTGGAACAGATGGGGTGTTAGAGGTTTATGCCGGTGAAAAGCTGGTAAAGCGTTTCCTCAAAATTGACAAGTTGACCACCGCCTCTGGCACCGATAGCAATGTGCCAAGGCCCTACCGTTTTGGTTATGGCGTGTTGGATGAAAACCTGAATGCGATCGCGGATTCGGGTGAGAAAAAAGTGTATTTTGAGTTTAGCGATTACGCGACGTCCTATATTTTTTATGAAAGTCCTCGCTAATTGACTTTCCCTCGTCGTCATACAAAAAGCCGACTAGCATTGCACTAGTCGGCTTTTTTGGAGGACTAACCTCCTCTCTCTTATTACCATTGTACCTGGGTTGACGATTCGAATCAACTCTCAACTTTGTGGGACGCTGCTTACTGCTTTGGGAATGGATTCCATTAAGTCCTCTCCATGCATCAACACAGACAGAAAAGAAGTTACAAGCAAGCCAGCGATCGTAAGGAATATGAGCTGATACGATCACGTGGCTGGTATCGCTGGCCATTGCCAAACGAGCTCACGATGACACACGGTGTGAGTCGGGCCCGATCCGCGCTGCCAAGATTAGCCACAGATTCAGAGCGTATGCTCATCGTGTTTGAACAGACGGCGGCTGAGGGAAAGTAAAGGTCATGCATGGGGAACGTTACCCTTATCGGTGATGCCTGAACACCTGCATGGGTTGGATACCGCAAACGAAAAACGGCCCTGCTCGTGTGAGTCGATGACTTGACTTTGTGTCGTCCTTCTTCTATACACAGCCAGAGGCGGAAGGCGTTCGAGTTGGATCGTGCTATTCAAGCTAGAGGAGTCTGTGCATGCAGTTCGGTTGGTTGACGCTTGCCCTATCACCCTCGCCCGAAGAGGATTATCCACGAATTGAGGCGCAGTTCGCGCAAGCGTGCTACGCTGAAGAAGCGGGTTTTGATGACATCTGGCTCACCGAGCATTATTTTACCGGCGAAAGTGTCTATAATGACCCGATCACTTTTGCGGCGGCGGTGGCAGCGCGGACATCTCGGGTGCGAATCGGCTTTGCCGTGATCCAAATGCCGTTTCACCATCCGGTGCAGTTGGCTGTACAGCTCGCCCTACTCGATAATATCAGTCGAGGCCGTCTCGACATCGGGGTGGGACGCGGCACGATTTACAATGAATACGAGTTTGTGGGCTACGGTTTGCGAAGCGATGATAGCCGGGCGCGTATGGACGAGGCGCTTGAAGTTTTAACGCGGGCGTGGACCGAAGCACCTTTTACGCACCGCGGCACCTACTATCAAATCGACATCCCGGCATTGCGCCCGCGCCCGTATCAACAACCTCATCCGCCGATCTGGCGCAGTGTCGTCTCACCTGCGTCGTTTTCGGAATGTGGCCGTCTGGGGGCGCCGATTATGACCGTGCGCCTTCCCTTAGAGCGCCTCCGGGAGCGGTTGAAATTGTATGAAGAGGGCTTGGTGGAAGGCGGGCACGATGCCGCCACTCAGAAGCGCTTAAGGCAACAGGCTGCGATTTGGCGCAATGTGCATGTGGCCGAAAGCGATGCGCAGGCTGAAGACGAATTATTCGCGGCGCTGGTGGAGACTCGGCATCATATGATCCACGCCAGGGCGACGCTTAACCCGGCGGATTTTCATGTGGACTCTGCCCTGATGAACCCGTGGGCAAACGCCGGGGTGTCGGATGAGGAAGGGGTGCGCTACGTGTTGGAGACCGGTTCGATTTATGGCACGCCCGACCGCGTGAGCGGGCAGATTGAGGAACTGCGAGATGCCGGTGTGCACCATGTGATGTGCCAAATGAGCTTTGGTGAGATGGCGCACGACAAAATTATCGCGTCGATGCGTCGTTTTGGCGGGCACGTCATACCAGCGTTTCGCTGAGTAACAGGAGGAACATGACCATGCGAGCAGAAGCCTTGCGCGAGCTGCAAGCGCCGCTGAAGCAGCAATACCGGGAAGCACCGGAAGCGGCGATGATCACGTTGTCGGCTGCGGGCAACCTCGATGAGGGCATTGTGTGTTCAGTGGAAACCGGTAAGGCGATTGTCCAAGCCGGCTTGCATCCGGCGACTGGCGGAGATGGATTGGCCGCTTGCTCGGGAGATATGCTGCTGCAAGCGCTCGTCGCTTGTGCGGGTGTGACTCTCAGAGCCGTGGCCACTGCGTTGGATATTGAGGTGCGCGGTGGCAAGGTATCGGCTGCGGGCGATTTGGATTTTCGCGGCACGCTCGGCGTGAGTCAAGAAGCACCGGTTGGCTTCGCCAATATTCGCCTCAGTTTTGACCTGGATACGGATGCCGAGCCGGATCAACTCGATACGTTACTGCGGCTGACCGAGCGCTATTGTGTGGTTTATCAGACGTTGCAGCAGGCACCGCCGGTGACGGTGGCGATGCATGGTAGGACTCGAAGCGATTCATAGGAGATCAACACGATGGCGTGGAAACGTATAGTGGTGGAAATGGGAATGGGCACGTCAATTCGCCGCCAGGATTACACCATGGCGGCAGTCCGTGCCTTGCGCGATGCGTTGTGGCATAATTCGCTGATGGTCGCCCGAGCTCTGGACATGGATACCGATTCGATGTTTGTCGAGGTCATGATCGGGGTGCCAAAACCTGAAGCGGTGGATACGGCAAAAGTGCTAGCGGTCTTGCCGCACGGCACGGGTGAAGTCAAGGTGGTGCAGGGGGGGCTCGAAATCCCGTCCGAAGACGGAACCGGGATGACCGTGATTGCCAACGCTGCAGCGATTGTCAAGCTGGATTTGCCCTGACGCCAAGGATGATCTGATTGTCCGGCACATGGCCGTGACGCCGTAGCGAAACGAGAATGAGTGGAGAGGCCATGAAAATTGCCATTGGGTCCGATCATGCAGGCTTTCAGTACAAGGAACATATTAAAGCATTTTTAGTGGAGCGTGGCGAAACGGTGCGGGATTGTGGCACCCATTCTGAAGCTTCAGTAGATTATCCACCCATTATGCGGCAAGTGGCAATCGCCGTCGCGGAGGGTGACTGCGATCGTGGTATTGTCCTTGGTGGCTCTGGCAATGGCGAAGCCATCGTGGCAAATCGCGTCAAAGGGATTCGTTGTGCACTGTGTTGGAGCGTAGAGACCGCCAAGCTGTCGCGTGAGCACAACAATGCCAATATGATCTCGATGGGGCAGCGTTTAATCACCCTGGATACCGCTCTTGACATCGTTCGGACTTGGCTTGAGACACCCTTTGCAGGCGGACGTCACGCCAGACGCATTCAACAGATCGATCAGGCCTGATAAGGATGGAGGCGTCCTCACTACCGCGCAAACCCCTCTCTTGGTATAAAAAACTTGCCACCAAGAAAGGCCGGCTCGCTGTCGGCGCGTTTTTAGTCGAAGGGCAGCGAGCCATTGAGCAAGTTCAGCACCGCCAACCCGAAGTGATCCAAGAACTCCTGACCACATCGGATGATCATCAGATCCATTGGCCGTATCCGTGCCGACGTTTAACCGATCGTCAAATCCGAGCCATTTGTAACACCAGGACGCCACAAGGTATCGTGGCGGTGGTGCGTTTACCGATGCAAACCTACGAGAACCAATTGCCCCCATCATGTGGTCAAAAGCTGCTATTCCTCGAAGATATTCAAGATCCCGGCAATGTTGGGACGCTGATTCGCACCGCCGCCGCTTTCCAATTTACCGGGGTGTTATTGACTGAGAAATGTGCCGATCCCTTTGCTCCCAAATGTGTTCAAGCAAGCGCCGGGGCCATTCTCTCCCTCTGGCTTCGCCGCACAGACTATAGTCTTGATTTGGTGTCGAAGCTCCAACAACGGGGATACAGACTGGTGGCCACTACGCTCGAAGGACACAGCGACCCCGCGACGCTATCCGGACAAGCTCGTCTCATCCTGGCGCTCGGGAATGAAGGTGTCGGCCTGTCGATGGCTGTGCGCCAATCTGCTCAGGATCAATTTACCATACCGATGGATCGCCACGGCAGTGAATCGCTCAATGTGGCAACTTCTGGTGCTATTTGTATGTATCTGAGCACGTGTGGGGAGCGTCGAACCGTGCCACCGTAACGGGTCTCCTCAGTCGGGATCTCGGGGAATTGTAAAGACCAGGCGGTATGGATTGCATCGGCATGGCCAAGGTGTCGCCTATAGAGCGATGGGAAAACCTACAAGGCTCCTGCCGCAAGGGAATGTCTTTTGAGTGGCCTCGTACCGGTGGAGATATGAATGGTGGAAAACATGCGCATGGATGGCATGGCGGAGCGGCCCATACCTGTTCTGGTCGTCTCCGGCTTTCTGGGTTCCGGGAAGACGACATTGGTGCGGCATCTCCTTGGAGAAGCCCAGCTTTCAGGCGAACGCATTGCCGTGATTTCCAATGAGTTTGGGGCTCTTGGCATCGATCGGGCGTTACTGGGTGCGAATGAAGATGCGTATGTCGAACTTGAGGGAGGTTGTGTGTGTTGTCAATTGTCGGATGAACTGCGCGAGACCTTGCAGATGCTACGCGAACGAGTGGATCCACATCGAATCGTTGTTGAAACTTCAGGGGTGGCATTGCCTTCGGACACGCAACTGCAGTTTTGGCGCGAGCCGGTTTGTCACTGGGTTGAAGATGATGTGGCGGTGATTGTGGTCAACGCCGAGCAACTCCGCGAAGGCCGTGATCTGCATGGGACATTCGAAGATCAAGTCACCTCGGCCGATCTGCTGCTGCTCAATAAAATCGATTTGGTGCCGGGCGACACCTGGAATCAGCTAGAAGCGATTTTATGTGAGATGGCGCCGGATACACCGATTCTGCGCTGTGTCCACGGGCAGGTGGCGCTGGATGTGCTGTTTCCACCGGACCCCGATCGCATTCGGGCACGGCGGCGCCAAGCTAGTGACACGTCTGAACCGCACCGCCATGAGGCCTTTGTGACGGATGTATTGACGATTGCCGATGGTATCGAACCCGAGGCGCTCAGGGCGCAATTGCAAAGCCTGGGGATGCTCCGCGCCAAGGGTTTCGTGCGTACCTCACGCGGGTTACAACTGGTCCAGGGCGTCGGGCGGCGTCTTGAACTGACCGATGTGGCATCGATTCCTCGACCTACTTTGTTGGGGCGGGTGGTGGTGATCGGCCGTGGAGACAAGACCGATTTCCCCATTACCTGATCAGTCTTTATTTCCGATAAGATGAGCCTCTCACCGGAGTGGGGGGCTCGAGAGGAACAAGCCTTGGCCTCAGATCTCTGGTGTCGTTCTGGCATTGTATGGCAATTACGGCAAGTAAAGAATCACACAATACGAAGAGGCAAAAAATGTCTGAGCCTAGGCAGCGTTCAACCCGGTCTTTATCGCGTGAAACCGTCCAGTTGATGTTGCAGATGCAGAGCTTATTGCGGGAGTATGGCGTCACCATTTCTCTCTCTGCTCCAAATGTGTACGATCTGCTGATTCAGGCCGCTGAAGCGATTGATGATAAAGAGATTGACTTGCTTCGTCGGCGCCTGATCGCTGCGACCCCACCTGAACTGTCGGCAGACCCAATAGCGTTGGATGAAGAGGGCCCTTTTATAGACGATGTGGAAGCAACCCCTGCGGTCGGTAAGTTGTTTGAAGCATTAAAGCCCGCTCTCGATCCGATACGCCACGTCTATTTGCAGGGGCCATTTGTTGAAGAAGAGGCCGATGTTTTTCTGGAGAGCGAAAAAGAACAAACACCTACGACCAAAAGGCTCACTTTGAGCACACCACGCACGGGCTTGTTGCGGTGTGATCAGTGTCAACGTACCCACACCGTGATGGTCGCCGCCTCGCGAGAAGAAGTGATTGAGATGCAATGCGCCTGTGGTAGGGTTTACCGGGTCATGCTGGATTCCCGTCAATCTAATCGTAAGTTTACCGAGCTACTCGGTCTCTATGTTGACCAAAACGATGCGACGAAGACCGGAACGATTGTCGTTGAGAATATTTCATTTAGCGGCTTAAAATTTCGTACTACCTCCCAGCAACAGGTCGCTCATAATGACCTTTTGCACGTCCAATTCACCCTGGACGATGAAGCGCAAACGCTCATCTGGGAAAAGGTCCGGGTGCATTCTGCACAGTATAATATTGTAGGGGCTGAATTTATGAACCGCAACGAACTCAGCAAGGACCTGGCCTCCTATTTGATGCGCTAATGCCTCTTTTCAAATCCTTCCTATCATATCGCCGCCTAGCATCACCCCGTTCCTCGTACTTGACATCCTCAATATCGATCGCGAGTGCTCACGCCTGGTCTCTCATTCTGCATGCCCCTCACGAGCCGTGTTGGCTGCCACGGCGAGCGAGCGTTTAGACTCGGCATTTGAGATAGTGGGGATTGGTTCGGCCATCGTGTATACTCCTCCTTTGATTATCGATTGACTGAGAAGTTGCCTGGCGTTTGCGACTGAAGTTTTAATAGGCATCATGGCATTCAGAAGGCGCGTGTTAGGCAAGGCTGGGGGCGTGTCGCTGCGAAGTCAAGCGGAGCCTTGTGCGGACGGATATAAAAGGAAGGGCCCCGAATGGAGCACATCACCGCCATTGGGTTCGATTTGTTTGATACCCTGATTACGTTAGAGAATCTCGGCTTCAAAGAAGCGATGGATCGCCTGGTACGAGAGCTACACGGACAGGGCTTTCCAGTCGTGTCAGAGACGTTTTTACCGATTTATCGTGAGACCGCAAGCGACTTTATGTCCAAAGCCCGCGATGAAGGTCGGGAGACGCACAATCGATTTTGGATTAGCGCCGCGCTCCAGCGGTTTGGCTATGAGGTGATGCCCGACGATACGCGAATTGCTCAGGTGGTAGATGCCTACTTTACCGCTTTTCTCGATCACGCGGTTTTACTGCCCAAGACCTTGCTGACCCTGCAAATGCTGAAGCGCCACTACCGTCTAGGACTTTTGTCAAACTTTACCCACGCTCCGGTTGTCTATCAGCTTCTCAAGCGTTTTGGGCTTGACGATGTGTTGGACATCCAGTTGGTCTCTGGAGCCTTGGGATATCGCAAACCCAAGCCGTTTGTGTTTGACACCTTGGCGGAGCAGTTTGGAGTGCCCCATGCGCAGATTGCCTTTGTAGGGGATAATCTTCAGGCAGATATTGCAGGGGCAAAAGAGGCGGGATTTTGGCCTATCTATACGACCTATGCACAGCACTATAAAACCATGCGGAGCGGCGGGGTTCAGGCCGCCCAGTCCGGCGATGATCCCGATCCGCCAACCGGCTTTAGGCCCGTGGCCGGAGAACGCGGGCACAGTGATACAGATGTGACCCTCATCCAATCATGGGACGACTTGCTGAGGTTGTTCAAGCTGGCTGAATAAATATGCACTGACAAACCTCTCAGATTGGAGACAAGGAGGCATCATGCGTTATATCTGTGTCTACTGCGGTTCTCAGGCTGGAACCGATAGGCGTTACCGGCAGGCCGCAAGCCTCATGGGACAGCTTCTTGCCAAGCAGGGCTATGGGCTTGTTTACGGCGGGGGGCATGTGGGGTTGATGGGCACCGTTGCCGAGGCGGTCTTAGAGGCGGGCGGGAGCGTCATCGGTGTGATCCCGGAGGCGATGGTTGGGCGCGAGCTAGCCTACACGGCGGTGACACAATTAGAGATTGTCCCTACGATGCATGAACGCAAGGCCCGTATGGCATCACTGTCAGATGCGTTCATTGCCATGCCTGGGGGCTATGGGACCTTGGAGGAACTTTTTGAGATCATCACCTGGGCGCAACTTGGCATTCATGCCAAACCCATTGGGATTTTAAATGTCTTAGGATATTTCGATGCGCTGGCTGCGATGCTTGAGCGCGCGGTGGAGGATGGCTTTATCCGAGCTGAATACCGATATTTCTGGGTCCTTCGCTCAGATCCCGAAGCTTTGCTCGAAGCGCTGTGGCAGCACGAAATGCCCCCTGTACGTCCCTGGCAAAAGCGGCGCATACAGGGTGAACTCACTGATTCAATTTAGCGGTGGAGTCTCGTTTTGTTGACCAGTACACCGCCTTGAAACTCCAAGCGGGTGGCGGGCGTACGTGCCGTGCCCGGATAGTACCAGCTCTGATTGCTAGCCGCGACACGGATGACCCGATGGCTACTACCCGCGGACGTCAAGGCGCGTTCGCCTACGTCACTGATCGCGGCTGGTGGTCCTAGACGCCGCAGCACCTCGAAGTCGCTCATCCGCAAGCTCAAGAGCCCGAAGGTGCGTGTATTCACCGGCGCGGCATGTGGTGACGCGACCACTGGACGTCGGCCCAACTTGTCATTTTGACGAGCTTGGGATGAGGGCGTTGATGGTATTTTGGCCGACTTGCCGGCTGCTTCCGTGGGGCCACCCTGTTCCGGGCGCTGATGTTGAGTTGCTTGGCTGTGATAGGCCGGCGGAATTCGCGACCACACATTGGTCAGATGTAGCTGCCCTCGTGCGTCGCGATAGTAAAACATGTCTGCGAGAGCGGGGGTAACCCAGATTGAGGCCGTGATTAAAAATCCGGCGGCGATAAGGCTAAGTCGTCGTTTCTGCACGATATCCTCCTTTGTGCACTTGCGTGTGCGCCATAGTGGCGTAGTCCCTAACCGAGATGACACCCTCACCATGCGGTGGTCGTGACACGGCGTCAGAGGTGAATACGTTATGGCATCTCCAAAAGAGCAATAAAGGTACCAAAGGCTTAGAATATCTTTAAATATCGCAATATATTTTTTATGAACTTGTAATCATATGTATAACTATTTGATTCTTCATGCGATCGAAGCATGGGTTAGTCATCAACGAGATACAAAATAGGTGTAAAGATACTTAGTTTGAAATTTTATTCTCCCGCTCAAGTAGGTCATGGATGATCATAACCTGTCAGGTGTGACCTGGTTTGCCAACCTTGAGACTCTACTCATGCACTCTTGCAGGACTCAATGGTCAGTGGTGAATTATCCCGTTTTGCAAGGGCGTATACGGCGCGACATTCTCTTCTAAATATATATACTAAAATGACTTATAAAAATAGCTGGGCATCTCAACCCGTCAGCATGACGAACGATTGATGACATCATAAACGGGTTGCTTTCGGGTTGGGTGGCAGTTACGCTACAATACATCGGAAATGATGTCGTGTGTGGGTCGAGAGTCACTTAGACTGCCGATGCCTTGACAATGGCCGTGCACGATGTGCGCTTGCCCCCCATACATGGCGACACGATTACCCGACATATCGAGACGCATTGCCGTCCGTTCAGGTTCTGAATATTTGACTTGAAGAGAGGCCGCTTCCGTTGCAGTGGCTAGAAGAGTGCCAGGCCGCACGTTGCGTGACGGTCGCAGCCTGGAGACCAAAGCGATTCACACGTAAACATTGTGATCTTATTGGATCGTGTTGAAAGGGAGTTTTTGATGCCGCAGGTTTCTACATCATGGTTTGCGTGCTACACCCCGCGCCCGGATGCCAGGTTGCGTTTGATTGGTTTTCCTCACGGCGGTGGTGGCCCACAAGCATTTCGCGAATGGGATCGGCTGCTTCCCGATGATGTTGAGGTGATTGCCCTGAATCTCCCCGGACGCGGTAGCCGCCTGTCTGACCCACTCATCACGGACATGGCTGAACTCATCCCTCACGTGGTCGAGGCCCTGCAGGCGTATTTCGACAAACCGTTTGCCTTTTTTGGACACAGCGTCGGGGCGATCGTGGCCTATGAGGTTGCACGCGAGTTGCAACAGCAACGATTACCCCTGCCGTTGCGCCTCTTTGTGTCGGCCCATAAAGCACCGCATATGGCGGCCCATCATACCCCTATGTACGACTTGCCCGACACCGAACTCGTCGCCCTTCTACGCGAATTGGGGCTGGTACCGGAGGAAGCGTTGGAGAATGAGGGGCTGCTGGATTTCATTTTGCCGCCGCTGAAGGCTGATTTTCAATTGTCGGAAACCTACCGTCGGGATGCCTCGATACCTTTGATGGTCCCTGTTTCCGCGCTAGGCGGTGAGGCGGATACCCTCGTTACAAAAGCAGACTTGCAGGACTGGAAGTCTTATACCTCCGCTGCATTCGATGTGGAGGTCTTTGAGGGCGATCACTTTTACACCCGATCTCGTCAGGCCGAGGTCACTCAGACCATCGTTCGCACCCTTGAGGCGGATGCTGCCGCGTTGCCGAAATCGATCCTCCACGGGGCGAAAGCGCCTTACCCTGACAAGTGCCTACATGAACTCTTCCGCGAGCAAGCGGCAAAAACACCGGAGGCGATCGCCGTCGTAGGAGACGAGGTGTCTCTCACGTTTGGAGATTTGGATAGGCAAACCGACTTACTCGCGCGCTATTTGCAACATCAGGGGGTTGGCGTCGATGCGCTGGTCGGCATTTATATGGAGACGTCGGTTGCTTTTGTGATTGCGTATCTGGCGGCGCTCAAGGCCGGTGGCGCCTATATGCCGATTGAGGTGGCCTATCCCGATGCACGCCTCACCGCGGTGTTGGATGCTGCGCAGCCAGTAGTGGTGTTGACCAACCGCAAGTTTTACGAGCGCTTGCCAGCGACCTGGCAAACCCGGGCACTGATGCTAGATGCCGGGTGGGCGGAGCCGTTGCAGGCGATGACCTCAGATCTACCCGATGAGGTGTCTGGCGATCAGCCACAACCGACGCTCGATGCGTTGGCCTACTGCGTCATGTCGTCCGGCACCACGGGGGCGCCAAAGGGTATCATCTGCCCACACCGGGGGGCGGTGAATTCGTACTACTGGCGCTACGTGCACCACCCGTATGAAGCCGGGGAGCGCGAGGCGTGCAACGTCTTCTTGGTATGGGAAGTGATCCGGCCGTTGCTCCAGGGCTATCCAGCGTATGTGATTCCGGATGAGGTGATCTACGACCCGCCGCGCTTGGTGGCGTTTCTAAGCGAGCACTGCATTACCCGAGTGCTGTTCACGCCGTCGTTGCTAGAGCAAGTTCTCAATACGCCAAATCTAGACTTGCAGACGAAACTCCGCCATCTCCGGGTGGTCTACTTGAACGGCGAAGTCGTGACCACCACGCTGCGCAACCGGTTTTGCGAGCTGTTGCCGCAAGTGACCCTGCTGAATGACTACAGCATTTCGGAATGCCACGATGTCTGCACGTATGATCTGACTGAACTCGACCCGGTGCTTTCGCCCAAATACGCTCCGCTAGGTACGCCGATGACTAACGTCTTTGTCTACCTTCTCGATGAGGATTTGCAACCGGTGCCGATGGGGTTCCGGGGCGAGATCTATGTGGGCGGGGATTCGGTGGCACGCGGTTATTTCAACGAACCGCAACGAACCGCTGAACGATTTATCCAGGACCCCATCCGCAATGATGGGACGCGGTTGTTTCGCACCGGGGATACCGGGCGCATCTTGCCCAATGGCCACCTCGAAATTCAAGGCCGAGTGGCGTTCATGGTGAAGTTGCGGGGCTACAGCATCGTTCCTGGCGCGGTGGAGACGACAATCGCTGAGCATCCTGCCGTCAATGTGGCGGTGGTGACGACGTTGGACAACGAGCAGACCGGTCAGCCCGAATATCTGGTGGCTTATGTGGTCGGTAACGGCCAGGTGGATGACGACACGCTGGTGGAGCAACTGCGCCCCTATTTGCGGGAGCACTTGCCGCACTATGCGGTTCCCTCCTATATTATGCCGCTGACGGAACTGCCGCTGGGCTCGGTCGGCAAGCTGGATCGGCGCCAGTTGCCCAAGCCCAACCTGGATGCCTTGCGGTCGAGGCGAGGGGGTTTAACGGCTCCGCCGGCAACGCCTCTGGAGCAGGCCATGGCGGTAGTATGGCAAGATGTCCTGCATACGGAGATGGCCGATGTGACGGAGAATTTCTTCGACTTGGGTGGTCATTCCTTGCTGGCGGCTGAATTGTGTGCCCGGCTGCGAGAGGCTCTCGGGTTGCAGGTCTCCGTGGTAGATATCTTCCAATACCCGACGATCCGCATGCTGGCGCAGGCCTATGAGCACCTCACTGAAGTCCCTGTACCGGTTGCTTTGCAGACGCCGGAGCGCCCACTTAGTGAGACGTCTATTGCGGTTATCGGGCTCTCCTGTCGTTTTCCCGGAGCAGATAATGCCGAGCAGTTCTGGCACAACCTGTGCCGTGGGGTCTGTTCCATCCGGCCATTTTCAGATGAAGAATTACACCAACATGGCGTGTCGGCTGACGTGTACAATTGGCCTGGGTACATCAAGGCGGGGGCGGTGTTAGACCACGTCGATCAGTTCGATCCCGCCTTCTGGGGCATCAGCAAACGCGAAGCCGTCTATATGGATCCGCAGCATCGGCTATTTCTGGAATGCTGCTGGCACGCGCTGGAGCACGCGGGCTATGCCCCCAGCCAAAATGGCGCCCGCACAGGCGTGTTCGCCGGGTCGTTTCTGCCCTCGTATCTTCTGCATTGTCTCCACGGCGGCGGTCTCATGGATCCCAGCAATCCAGGACTGGCCCATCTCACAGAGATCGGCAATGACAAAGATTACCTGGCGACTCGAGTCTCCCACCTGTTGAATTTGCGGGGGCCGAGTCTGAGTGTGCAAACGTCATGCTCGACCGGCCTGGTTGCGGTGGCCACCGCCTGTCAGGCACTGTTGACGAGGCAGTGCGATATGGCGCTGGCTGGTGCGTCAAGCATCATTTTTCCGCAGGGGGGGTATCAGTATCTGGAAGGGTTTGTCAATTCGCGTGACGGCCAGTGTCGCGCCTTTGATGCCGAGGCCAGTGGGACGGTTTTAGGCGATGGAGTTGGGGTGGTGACCCTGAAGCGGCTCGAGGACGCCGAGGCGGCGGGTGATCATATTTTAGCCATTATCAAAGGATTTGCCGTTAACAATGACGGGAATCTCAAAGCCGATTACTCCGCCCCGAGCGTGCAGGGACAGGTCGAAGTGGTCGTGGCAGCACAGGCGATGGCGGGGGTAGACGCCGAGACCCTCTCCTATATTGAAGCTCATGGAACGGGAACGCTGATTGGCGATCCGATCGAGGTACGGGCGCTGACCATGGCGTTTCGCCAGTCTACGGAGCGCACGGCGTTCTGTGCTCTGGGCTCGGTAAAACCCAACATCGGCCATAGCAACATTGCGGCTGGGATGGCAGGCTTAATCAAAGTCATTCTCAGTCTGCAACATCGGCAATTGCCCCCCACGATCAACTTCACAAAGCCCAATCCCGCCATGGCGCTGGAGTCGTCACCCTTTTTCGTAAACGATCGCCTCACCGAGTGGACGATGCCTGACGCGACGCCTCGCCGTGCGGGTATTACCGGTTTGGGTATCGGCGGCACAAACTGTCATATGGTTCTGGAAGAGTGGCCACGGAAGCGTATGCAGGCCGCCGATACCGTGCCTCCGGACACGCAGGCGCCGGTCCATCATCTTCTGACATTGTCGGCCAAAACACCGTCTTCGTTGGAGCAGAGCCGTCTCAAGTTAATCGACTATTTGCAGGCGCATCCGGCCGTCAATCTCGAAGATATGGCGTACACCCTGCATGTGGGACGGGAAACTTTTGCACACCGACTGGCGATTGCTGGCCACGATGTCCCTTCTGCCATCGTACAGCTGCGGCAAACTGCCAGGAAGCCAGCTCCGACCCCTACGACGCCCGGAAGCAAGGGGGCCATCGTCTTTATGTTCTCTGGTCAAGGCTCACAGTATCTCCGGATGGGATGGGGCCTCTACCGGGAGTTCCCAGCATTTCGGCGCTGCGTTCGGGTATGTAGTGAAATCCTTGAACCTTTGATTCAGGAAGACTTAGGCGCTCTGCTCTATGGCGAGGCGGAACATCGGGAACGCTTCAGTCGTGCCTATATCCTGCAACCAGCGCTGTTTATCGTAGAATATGCCATGGCCCGCATGCTCATGGATTGGGGTATCCGACCCAGTGCCGTGGTCGGTCATAGCCTGGGAGAATATGTGGCTGCTTGTATTGCCGGCGTCATGAGTCTGGAGGATGCCCTCGCCCTCGTGGCCACGCGCGGCCTGGCGATGGAGGACGCCGGGGAAGGGGCCATGCTTGCCGTCAATCTGTCGGAAGTCGAGATCCAAGAATTTCTCCAACGGCGGGGAACATACGCATTTGATGATGGGCCGGATGTGGGCCTGGCGGCGCTCAACGCCCCTCGGCGCGTGGTGCTTTCCGGAAGTTGCCAGGCCGTGGCGCGGGCGCAACAGGCGTTGAAAGATGCCGGAGTGGCGTGCCAGGGTGTGGATGTCTTGCGTGCTTTCCACTCCCCGATGATGCAGCAAGCAGCCGATGCCCTGGGCCGCAAGGCTCGAGAGATCACCCTACGCAGGCCGGTGATGCCGCTCGCCTCCAATTTGACCGGCGGCTGGCTCACCGATAGCCAGGCATTAGACCCCACGTATTGGGGAGACCAGATGACTCAGACTGTCCGTTTTGAAGCGAGCCTCCGGACGATTTTGCAACTGCAGCCGGAGATGCTGGTGGAAGTCGGACCGGGGCGAATTCTGAGTGGTCTGGCTACCGAGATTTGCCGACATGTCCCAAGCTTTGAGCGACCTCTCGTATTGTCTACCATGAGACATCCGCGGGAGGCTAAAACGACAGACTCGCAATGTCTTCTAAACACCCTGGGATGTTTGTGGACGGCAGGGATCGACGTGGATTGGCATGCTTTTTATGCTGATGAACGCCCTCAACGCATCCCGCTGCCAACCTACGCTTTCGAGCGGCACCGATGCTGGCCGGACAACGCGGTCACCGCGCCACATCTCAATGGCGCGGGGGCAACATCGCAGGCGGTGAAGGGTAAATTACCTCTGGCCGAGCGCTTTTATCTGCCGTCGTGGCAACGTACGCTGCCGCCTCAGCGCCCGCCGCTTGCCTCCGGAGTCCGTTGGCTCTGCTTTTTATCCCGGACGGGGATGTCCGGGACCTTGGGCCAGATATTGACACACTGCCTGGAACAACACAGACATCAGGTGGAGCGGGTCTACCGTACCTGCGACCTGCCTGCGCCAGACGGTATGCCAGATGATATGGGAGTCGTGACGCACGCCATCAATCCGAGGCGTGCCGACGACTATGTAGCCCTCTTACAGCAACTGGCCGCTGATGGCAGGTATCCGCAGCGCATCGTGTATATGTGGGGGCTGGCGTGCGCGGCGGGATCGGTGCAGAAAGGGGTCTTAGACACGTATTACCCTTTCTTGTATTTGGCACAGGCATTGACGGGGCAAGTTGTTGAGGAACCCTTGATGCTGTGGGCGATCACCGATAAGATGGTACAGGTCAATGATGAGATCCTGGACCCGGTAAAGGCGACGATGTTCGGGCCGGGTCTGGTGCTGTCACAGGAAAATCCCCAGGTCAGTTGCCGGGTGGTGGATATACAGCTTCCCCGCGAGCCCGACCTGCTGGAAAGGCTTGCCGAGACTGTGCTGCACGAGTGTGCGGCCCGAGAGCCAGATGTGGAGCTACTCGTCGCCTGGCGCGGCGAGCACCGCTGGCGGCCGGAGTATGAAGCCGTACGGCTGGAATCTAGCAATAACGCGGCGGACACTGCACTGGCACAGGCGCATAAAACCTACATTATTACGGGAGGGCTAGGCCGCATCGGCCTGGCGTTGGCAGAACATCTGGCCACTCTCCCAAGCAAACTCGTGTTGACGACTCGAACCTCGTTTCCGGAGCGGTCGCGATGGGAAATGATCGCGGCTTCATCTGGCGCCGCTCCGCAGCTACAGGAGACCGTGCAACGGCTGTTAAAATGCGAGGCCGCCGGAGCCGACGTGTGCGTCATGCAGGCCGACATGGCGAATGCGGCGGACGTGCACCGCATGTTGACGACGACGCTGCACCATTTCGGCAAGATTTCCGGCATCTTCCATGCCGCAGGACTCGCCAACCTACAGTATCTCCCTGATCTTACCCCGGAGATCTCCGAGCAAGAATTTGCCCCCAAACTCTACGGGGTCTTGCATTTGGAGCAGGTCATTGGTCAATCTCCCTGCAAACCTGAATTTGTGGTGTTGTTTTCGTCTATGGCCTCGATCCTTGGAGGCTTGGCGATGACGGCCTATGCCGCTGCCAATCGGTTTATGGATGCATTCGTGCAAGCTAATCCGCGCCGACATGGGGTATCGTGGTTCAGCATCAATTGGGACGATTGGGATTTTGCCTACGGCCAGGAGCAAATCGTTGCCTATGAGAAGACGCAAGCCCAATTTGCGATGGCACCTGCCGAGGGCCTGGAGGCACTGGATCGTATCTTGGCGTACGGTCGCCCCATGCAACTGTTGGTCGCGACGCGGGCGCTGCGCCCGCGTCTGACCCAGTGGTTGCACCAACCCCCTCCGCTCGTGTTGCGCTCTGATGGCGCCATCGAGGCAGCGGTGGACTCCAATCAGTCGGCCATGGGGGTGACGGTAAACGGTCACTACCTCGAGCATCACATTGCTGCGATCTATCGAGAGGTCCTCGGTCTGCCGGAGGTTGCCGCGGACGACAATTTCTTTGATCTGGGTGGGGATAGCCTGCTGGCTTCGCAGATTTTGCTGCAACTTCGTCTCCAACTCCCCCAAGCACAACTCCAATTGCCCGCTATTTTCGATTATCCCACCGTGCGTCAGATGACCGAGTATCTCGCTGAGAATCATGTGGCGTAAGTCGATGATTTACATGATCAGGAGGAGAAACTTCCAGAATATAGTAAACGATTGTTTTGAAGGACTGATGTTGCTTCATTGACTCATGCATATCTACACTGCCGTATCGATTACGAAAGCGACTATTTTCTCTAGACACTTTGGAAAAGAGCCGTGCGCATAATAGGGATATAAGGAGGTAATGTCAAGTCAGATCACACTAATGATTGGCGCTCTTGAATCTGATCGATTCCCCCTCGCAAGCGATGGGGGTTACCGCTTAAAGGGCAGCGTTTGAGAAACTGTGGTTTCTCATCAAAATACCTCTCCTTGGCTCTGATCAAGACGCAATCCCGCAAGTTTTTCATAGATTTTGATCAGATCGATGGGACGTTTATGACCGAGGCCGGCCGCAGAACCCATGAGAAACATCTGGTGAGCGCTCGCGGCCATCATCAACGGAAAGTGTGCCTCTTGACCAACGCCCAAAACAATACCTAAATCCTTTACAAAGATATCGAGTACACCGCTTGGCGTCTCGTCCTCACTGAGTAAG
>Ga0214472_10002721_pt1 | contig 18852 bp, 18 predicted proteins | sample RVTome_6_FD_207662 | JGI IMG/M metagenome (GOLD analysis project Ga0214472, IMG submission 207662) | Soil microbial communities from uranium-contaminated site in the Upper Colorado River Basin, Wyoming, United States - RVT140D175 | ecosystem: Environmental > Terrestrial > Soil > Contaminated >...
CTCGCGCGTCGGGCGCTTCTTCATGCTCAAGTCCCCCCGCCTGGAAGGCAAGTCTACCATGCGCGAAGAGGGCACTTTCCGCGAGTTGCACCGTCCTCGCGCCCTCGACCGCCAGGCTTGCGTGTCGGCGTGACGTCCGTCACACGCGTGAGGCGGCTCACAAGCCCGGCCGGCCACAGCCTCTAGGCTGGTTTGTCGGCGAGGGAGGTTGTCATGAAGCGTCGAATGCTCTTGTCTTGGGTGATGGCCGTGATCGCGGCCGTCGTCACCGGGGGCTGTGGCAGCGAGAGCCCCACGGCACCTTCCGCCGGCGGGGTCGTCGTCCAGGGCGTGGTGCTCGGCGGCGGTGCTTCATCCGTGGCTGCAGCGGACACGCAAACCTCCGCGGCGCAGGCCAAGAAGGTCACAGTCAAGGTGGACGGCACCTCGCTCAGCGTCGACGTGAGCGCCAGCGGCACCTTCCAGTTCACGGGCATCCCCAGCGGGACGTTCACGCTCGTTTTCCTGGCCGACGGCGTCGAGATCGGCCGCGTGGTCGTCACCGCCGAGGAGGGCTCCGAGGTCAAGATCGTGGTCCAGGTGACGGAGTCGACGCTGGTGGTCGTCGAGATCAAGGTCGAAAGTCGCGAGCCCAAGGACGCGACCACCAGCTCGAGCTGTGTGGTGAACGGTGGCAAGGCGGGCGAGCGCATCGAGCTCGAGGGCACCGTGGCGTCGGGTTCGTCCACCCAGTTCGACCTCACCGCAACCGGGCGCTCCAGCGCCGACGTGGTCGTGAACGCCGGCTCCGCGAGCTTCAAGTGCAACGGCTCCGCCAAGACGACGAGCGCCACCGAGTGCAAGGCCTCGCTCAAGACCGGGTCGAGGGTCCACGTGCGCGGCACGCTCATGTCCTGCGCCACTGCCCAGGTCACCGCAATCGAGGTGATGGTCCAGAAGTGATGCGCGCCGGGCCGGTTCTCGCGCTGGCCGCGACCCTGGGGCTCGCGGCCAGCCTCGCAGGCGCTGCCCCCCGCGGCGCAGCGCCGGCCACGTCCAACGCCCCGGGGCTGTTCGCGGGGTACTCCTACGCAGAGGCCGGAGACGCGAGTCTGCACGGTCTCGGCCTCTCCGGGTCGTACCCACTCGGCGTCACGCTGAGCCTCGTCCTCGACCTTTCAGGTCACGACGGCTCGTTCGCGGGTGCAGACTTCGGCCAGCTCGGCTTGATGGCCGGCGCGCGCTGGACCCCGTCGTCCGGACGCTTCCGGCCGTTCGCCGAGGGCCTGCTCGGTGGCGTCCGCACGTCGGTGAGCGTCGATGGCGGGGACGTCCGCGTCAGCGACGCCGACACGGACTGGGGCCTGGCCCTGGGCGGAGGGCTGGACTACGGGCTCAACGAGCGCTGGGCCTTGCGGGCCCTCTTCCACCTGCGATTCCTGCACGGCGAGGGAGCCTGGGACACCGACCCGCGCCTCGCCGTGGGCGCCGTATTCCGGCTGGGCCGCTAGCGACACTGGCGCGCCCGGAGGGACTCGAACCCCCAGCCTCCAGGTTCGAAGCCTGGCGCTCTATCCAGTTGAGCTACGGGCGCACGTCGGCATCATAGCGCGCGCGCCACGGGCTGTGTCGAGGGCGGCGTGCTCGCGCCGGACCGCGTATGGGGCCGGAGGTCGAAAGTGGCGGTCGCGGGGCGGGGAGCCTGGCGTGTCGAGGCGTAGAGCGCCGCCGTGAAGGCCGTTGAGGAGTGTCCCAGGGAGCTGGACACGTAGCTCACGGGGACCCCGGCTTCCAGCAAGGTCGCCGCCCAGGTGTGGCGGAGCACGTGGGGGGTGACGATCGGAAGTCCCGCGTGCTCCGCGGCGCGCTTGAAGACTTGGTGGACGTGGCGGGCGTTGACCGAGCCGCCGCGCTCGTCGCCCTCGAACACCCGGTCGGCGTCCCGGGATTCCGCCCGCTGCCGCGTGAGGGCGGCGACGAGGGGCGCGGCCAGGTCGATCGTGCGGTAACCCAAGCGGATCGTCGGCATGTGTTTGCGGTGAAGGCTCACCGAGCGCCGGATGATCGCCGTGCGCGCCTCGAGGTCGACCTCGCACCACCGCAGTGCGAGGGCTTCGCGCAGGCGGACGCCGCTGAGGGCGAGGAAGAGGACCAGGTCCTCGAATCGATCGCCCGTGGTCGCATGGAGGAACTCCCTGAGCTCGGTCCGCGTGAGGACGCTCGGTCTTCGATCCGGGAGCGGGAGCGCTCCCCGCCTGATCGACGCCGGGTTGGACCGGAGCACGCCGTGGCTCACGAGGCCGGCCAGCGTCGACCGGATCACGCCGACGCTGTTCCTCACCGACTTCGGACTCACGCCTTTGCCGAGCTCCGCGTCGATGAACGCGCGGATCCTGCCGGGCGTGAGCTCGGCGAGCGTCACGTGGCCGAGCGCTGGCAGGACGTGGTTGTGCATCGAGCCGCGGTAAGACTCGAGCGTCCCGGGGCGCAGCTTTGGAGCCACGCTGCGCAGGTAGGCGTGCCACGTCTCTGCCAGCGTGGTTTTCGACAGGACGAAGGTCCCGGCGTCAGCGGCTTCGACGGCGATTCTCACGAGAGTCGGCCTGGCGCCTCGTCCGGTTGAGCTACGGGCGCCCCACGGCCATCATAGCGCGCCCGGCCGACGGGCCGGCTCGCTTGGAGGTGATCGTGCTCACAAGGTCCCGGGCGTTGAGCTGGCGCACCATCGCCTTCTCGTTCGTCACGCTCGGCTTCGTGCTCGTGGGTCCGGGCCACGCGAGCGATCCCGATCGCCTGGACGCGTTCGTCGAGAGCGAGCGGGCGAAGCAGCGCATCCCAGGCGTCGGCGTCGCGATCGTACGCGGCGGGGACGTGGTCAAGCTGCAGGGCTACGGTCTCGCCAACGTCGAGCACCAGGTCCCGGTGAAGCCCGAGACGATCTTCCAGTCGGGCTCGCTGGGGAAGCAGTTCACGGCGGCGGCGGTGATGCTGCAGGTGGAAGACGGCCGGCTCGCGCTCGAGGATCCGCTCACGCGCTTCTTTCCCGAGGCGCCCGCCGCCTGGGGTCGCATCACGGTCCGGCACCTGCTCACGCACACCTCCGGCATCGCGGACTACGGGCGCGCCGACGTGGACTACCGGAAGGACTACAGCGAGGAGGAGTTCGCGCGAGTCGCCTTCGGCCTGAAGCTCGGCTTCCCGCCGGGATCGCGCCACAGCTACTGCAACACGGGCTACGCGCTCCTGGGCTGCATCGTGCGCAAGGTGTCGGGCCGCTTCTACGGCGACGTGCTGGCCGAGCGGGTGTTCGCGCCGCTCGGGATGAGGACGGCCCGCGTCATCAGCGAGCAGGACATCGTGCTCGACCGCGCCGCCGGCTATCGGCTCGTGGACGGCGCGCTCAAGAACCAGGAGTGGGTGTCGCCGCAGCTCAACACGATGGCCGACGGCTCGCTCTACCTGAGCCTGCTCGACCTGATTGCCTGGGACCGCGGGCTGCGCGCCGGGGCGGTGCTGAAGCCCGCGAGCTGGGCCCAGGTCTTCACGCCCGCGACGCTCACCGACGGCACGAGCCGGCCCTACGGCTTCGGCTGGAGGCTCGGCGAGGTGGCGGGGCAGAAGCTGCAGCGCCACGGCGGCTCGTGGCAGGGTTTCAAGTCCGACATCGCGCGCTTCCTCGGCAGCGAGCTCACGATCGTCGTGCTCGCGAACCTGGCCGAGGCTCGGCCCGAGCGATTCACCGACAGCCTCGCCAGGCTGCTGGACCCGTCGCTCGCCACGGCGGCCAAGGCGAGCGAATAGCCGCGAGCCCCGCGGCCGGCCCCTCAGCCGACGATCTCGAGCCTCACCTTGCCCGTGCCCGGGCCGATCAGGCCGATCGCCTTCGCCGCGCCCCGCGAGAGGTCGATGGCGCGCCCCTTGTGGGAAGGGAAGCGGTCGTTGATGCGCACCACGACGCTCTTGCCGGTCGTGGGGAAGGTCACCCGCACACGCGTGCCGAAGGCCCAGTAGGCGTGCGCCGCCGTGAGCGCGTCCTGGTCGAAGCGCTCCCCGCTCGCGGTCTTCTTCCCGTCGAACCCGGGTCCGTACCAGGAGGCGATGCCCTCGACCACGGTCCCCGATGCCGGCAGCTCGGGAGGGGGAAACCTGTAGTCCTTCGGACTCGGATTTCCCGAGCAGCCAGTCAGGGCCGCTAGTAGCAGGCAAACAGCGAGCCGTTCACGGGGGGGCCTGGGGGGGTGCTTCGCACCCCCCCAGAACAAGAACGCAAGCCCCTCGCGCCCTCGCGAGAATCCCCCTTGAATGATGTGAGGAGTCACGACACCGTGTGGACGCGAAGCATGTTGGTGGCGGCGGCGGCGGGGGAGTGGCCGGAGAGCATCAGGATCGTGTCGCCCTTGGAGGCGAAGCCGCGCGCCTTGAGCCGCTCCTCGCCCGCGGCCAGCAGGTCGTCCGTGTTCTCGGCGAACTCCGACTTGATCGGCACGACGCCCCACGACAACGCGAGCTGGCGGTAGACGCGGTCCTCGTGCGTGATGGCCACCACGGGCACGCGCGGCCGGTGCAGCGACAGCAGGCGCGCGGTGATCCCCGACTCGGTGAACGCCACGATCAGCTGGCAGCCCAGCTCCTCGGCGACCGACGCGGCGACGCGCGTCAGGCTGCGGGTGATCGGCGTGCCCGGCGCCTCGGGGCCGGCCGGCTGATCGCCGCGGCGCGCGTCTCCGCGCCGCCTTATGGCGCTCGCGCCGTGCTCCTCGGTGTAGTCCGCGATGCGGGCCATCGTCTCGACCGTCTCCACGGGGAACTTGCCTATCGCACTCTCGCCCGAGAGCATCACGGCGTCGGTTCCGTCGAGGATCGCGTTCGCCACGTCCGAGGCCTCGGCGCGCGTGGGCCGCGGGTTGTCGATCATGCTCTCGAGCATCTGGGTCGCGGTGATCACCACCCGGCCGGCCGCGCTCGCGGCGGCGATGATCCGCTTCTGGGCGATCGGCACGAACTCCGTGCCGAGCTCCACGCCCAGGTCGCCGCGCGCGACCATCACACCGTCGGCCGCGGCCAGGATCGCCTCCAGGCTGTCGAGGGCCTGCGGCTTCTCGATCTTCGCGATCACGGGCGTGCGGGCGCCGAGCGAGGCGATCAGCTCCTTGGCCTGGAGCACGTCCTGGGCCTGGCGCACGAAGGACAGCGCCACGAAATCGACCATGTGCTGGATGCCGAAAGCGAGGTCGCGGCGGTCCTTGTCGGTGAGCGCCGGCGTCGAGAGCGCGACTCCCGGCAGGTTCATGCCCTTGTTCGAGCGAAGCGGCCCGCCCTCCACGACCTCGCACTCCACGCGCTCGCCGGCTGTGCCGAGCACGCGCAGCTCGAGGTTGCCGTCGTCGAGCAACACCCGGTCGCCCGGCTTCACGTCGCGGGGCAGCGCGGCGTAGTTGGTGGAGATGAGCTCGGCGCCACCCTCGATGGAGCTGTCGGTGGTGATCGCGATGCGGGCGCCGTTCACGAGCACGGCGCCGTCCTTGACCTTGCCGGTCCGGATCTTGGGCCCCGACAGGTCCTGCAGCAGCGCGATCGGACGGTGCAGGCGCGCGGCGATCTCGCGCACGTTGTTGATGACGGCGAGGTGCTCCTCGTGCGTCCCGTGGGAGAAGTTGAGCCGGAAGACGTTGACTCCCGCGAGCACCAGCCGCTCCAGGTTCTCGGGGCTGCGCGAGGCGGGCCCCACGGTCGCGACGATCTTGGTCCGGCGCATGTGTCTGCGGCGAGTATACGGGACTCGGCGCGGTCGAAGCCGATGCGCCCGCGCGTCTCCCGATTGACACTCCGTTCGGGCGGACGCTATAGTTCCGCGGCTCACCGCCTTGCGGGCTCTCGGCGGTACCCCGATCTCATGCCCAGCTACGCGCCGATCCTGATCCTGGGTGCCGCCGCCTTCGGCTTCGGCGTGTTCACGCTCGTGCTCTCCTACCTGCTGGGGCGGCCGCGTCCGAGCGCCGCCAAGAGCGCCACCTACGAGTGCGGCGTGCCGCCGATCGGTTCCGCGCGCGAGCGCTTCCCGATCAAGTTCTACCTCGTGTGCATGATCTTCATCCTGCTCGACGTCGACGCCGCCTTCCTGTATCCCTGGGCGCTCGTGTTCCGCGACCTCGGCATGTTCGGGCTCGCCGAGATGGCCGTGTTCATGGGATTGCTCGGCGGCGGGTTCGTCTACGCCTGGAAGTCGGGCGCGCTCGACTGGTAGGCCGCGAACCGAGATGAAGCTCACGCCGCAGAACCAGGCCCGCTTCGAAGAGATCGTCGCGCGCTACCCGGTGAAACGCTCGGCGCTCTTGCCCGCGCTGCACCTGGTGCAGGAGCAGGAGGGCTGGCTGAGCCGCGAGGCGATCGAGCACGTGGCGGGGCTCCTGGGCCTCTCGCCCGCACAGGTCCACGACACCGCGAGCTTCTACACGATGTTCCGGCTGCAGCCGGAAGGGAAGACGCTGATCGAGGTGTGCACGACGCTCTCCTGCGCCCTGGGCGGCGCCGAGGCGCTGCTCGACCACGCTTGCCGCAGGCTCGGCGTGAAGCCGGGTGAAACGTCGCCCGACGGCAAGTTCACCGTCAAGGGCGTCGAGTGCCTGGCCGCCTGCGGCGGGGCGCCCGCCGTGCAGGTGAACGGCGCCTGGCTCGAGCACGCGACGGCGCAGGACGTCGACCGGGTGATCGCGGGCGAGCCGGTCGCGCGCTCCTTCGCGTGGCCGAAGAGCCCGGGCGAGCACATCCTTTTCTCCAACGTCTGGAAGGAAGGCTCGACCTCGCTCGCGGTCTACGAGGCGGGCGGCGGCTACGCGAAGCTCGGCGAGTGGCTGAAGCTCATGCCCGAGACGATCGTCGAGGAGGTCAAGAAGTCGACCTTGCGCGGGCGCGGCGGGGCCGGCTTCCCGACCGGGATGAAGTGGGGCTTCCTGCCGAAGGACAACCCCAAGCCGCGCTACATGTGCGTCAACGCCGACGAGAGCGAGCCGGGCACCTACAAGGACCGCGTGATCCTCGAGCGCGACCCGCACCGCCTGATCGAGGCGACGCTGGTGAGCTGCCACGCGATCCGCTCGAAGACGGCCTACGTCTACATCCGCGGCGAGTTCCACGAGGGAGCGCGCACCCTGGAGGCGGCCCTCGCCGAGGCGCGCGCGAAGGGCTACGTCGGCAAGAACATCCTCGGCACGGGCATCGACGTCGAGATCCACGTCCACCGCGGCGCGGGCTCCTACGAGTGCGGCGAGGAGACGGCGCTGATCGAGTCGCTCGAAGGCAAGCGCGGCCAGCCGCGGATCAAGCCGCCGTTCCCGGCGGTGGTCGGGCTCTACGGCTGCCCGACGATCGTCAACAACGTCGAGACGCTGGTGAACGTCCCGCTGATCCTCACGCGCGGGGCCGAGTGGTTCGCGGCCTACGGCAGCGAGAAGAACGGCGGGCCGAAGCTCTACTCGATCAGCGGCCACGTCGCCCGCCCCGGCAGCTACGAGGCGCCGATGGGCAAGATCACGCTGCGCGAGCTGATCTACGGCGAGGGCTACGCGCAGGGCACCCGCGGCGGCCGCAAGCTGAAGGCGGTGGTGCCGGGCGGGTCCTCGACGCCCGTGCTCACCGCCGCCGAGATCGACATCCCGATGGACTTCGACGGTGTCGCCAAGGCGGGCTCGATGCTCGGCTCCGCCGGCACGATCGTGATGGACGAGTCCACCTGCATGGTGTGGATGGCGAAGAACCTCTCCTACTTCTACAAGCACGAGTCGTGCGGCAAGTGCTCGCCGTGCCGCGAGGGCACGGGCTGGATGCTGCGGCTGCTGAGCCGAATCGAGGCCGGCCAGGGCCAGCCGAGCGACATCGAGATGCTGCTCAAGGTGGCCGACTCGATCGGCGGCAAGACGGTGTGCCCGTTCGGCGACGCGGCGATCGCACCCCCGCAGTCGTCGCTCGCCAAGTTCCGCGCCGAGTTCGACTACCACGTGCGCGAGAAGCGCTGCTGGAAGACGGTGGCGCCCACCTTCGATGCTGCGCTCGCGGCGTCGGGCACGGCGGTGACGGCGTGACGCCCAGCCCGCTGGTCCAGGAGCTGATCCTCGCGGCCGTCAAGGTCGCCGTGATCATCGGGGCGCTGCAGGGCCTGTTTTCGCTCATGACCTGGATCGAGCGGCGGGTGCTGGCGTTCATGCAGTTCCGCCTCGGCCCGAACCGCACCGGGCCCTTCGGGATCCTCCAGCCGGTCGCCGACGGCATCAAGCTCTTCTTCAAGGAAGAGGTGATGCCGGCCGCGGCCAACAAGTGGGCGTTCCTGGCGGCGCCGGTGGTGGCCGTCACCACTTCGTTCCTGGCGGTGGCGGTGCTGCCGTACGGGCCGCCGTTCACGTTGCCGCGGCTCGAGTTCCTTCCGAGCTGGCTTTCGTGGCTGTGGCCGGAGTGGCTCTGGGGCCGCAGCGTGCAACTCCAGATCGCGGCGATCGACGTGGGGCTGCTGTTCATCTTCGCGATCACGGCGCTCGGCGTCTACGGCGTCGTGCTCGCGGGCTGGGCCGCCAACAACAAGTACAGCCTGATCGGGGGCTTGCGCTCCTCGGCGCAGATGTTCTCCTACGAGCTCTCGCTGGGCCTGAGTTTCGTGGGCGTGATCATGCTGGCGGGCTCGTTCCAGATCGGCGACATCGTGAACTCCCAGGCTGCCCGCGCCGGGGGCTGGTTCCTGGGCTGGAACTGCTTCGTGCAGCTCCCGGCGTTCCTCGTCTACTTCGCGGCGGCGACCGCCGAGGTCGCCCGCACGCCCTTCGACCTGCCCGAGGGCGAGACCGAGCTCGTGGCCGGCTTCCACACCGAGTACTCTTCGATGCGCTTCGCGCTCATCCAGATGGCGGAGTACATCAACATGATCACGGTTGCGGTGCTCGCCACCAACCTGTTCCTGGGCGGCTGGCACTCCGGGATTCCGTGGGTTGCGTCCGAGGGCCTGCTCGGCTTCGTGTTCTGGGGCGGCAAGGTCGCCGTGCTGCTGTTCGTCTTCATCTGGCTGCGGGGCACCTTGCCTCGCTTCCGCTACGACCAGCTGATGCACTTCGGCTGGAAGGTGCTGATCCCGGTGGCGGCGGTCTGGATCCTGGTGACCGCCACGGGCGTGGCGCTCAAGGGGCGCTAGCATGGACGCCATCCTCTTCTACGCCGCGGCCGCGCTCGCAGTCGTGTCCGCCCTGGTGGTGATCGGCCAGAAGAACCCGATCTATTCCGCCTTCGCGCTGATCGTGACGCTGTGCTCGCTCTCCGTGATCTTCGCCCTGCTCGGCTCGCCCTTCATCGCCGTGCTGCAGGTGATCGTCTACGCCGGCGCGATCATGGTGCTGTTCCTGTTCGTGCTGATGCTGCTGAACGTCAAGAGCGAGGCGGACGCTCCCGGCCGCGGCACGCGCACGCTCGGAGCCGTCGCCGTGGCGCTCGTGGCGCTGCTCGTCGCGCAGGCTGGCGCGGTGCTGGTGCGCGCCGAGCCCGGGCCCGCGCCGGCTTTCGACGCCTCGACCCGGCGCATGGCGGAGATCCTGTTCTCGCCGCAGTTCCTGTACGTGTTCGAGGCCACCTCGATCCTGATCCTGGCGGCGCTGGTCGGGGCGATCACGCTCGCCAAGAAGGACCTCTAGATGGATCACCCCTCCTTCGTACAACACGCCGTGCTGCTGAGCCTGGTGCTGTTCGGCCTGGGGACGCTCGGGGTGTTCCTGCGCCGGAACGTGATCACGGTGCTGATGAGCATCGAGCTGATGCTGAACGGCGCCAACCTCGCGTTCGTGGCCTTCTCGCGCGCGGCCGGGACGCTCGACGGGCAGGTGCTGGTGTTCTTCGTGATGGTGGTGGCCGCCGCGGAGGCTGCGGTCGGCCTCGCGATCGTGATCGCGCTCCACCGCCACAAGGACACGCTGGACGTGGACGCCTTCAACGTGATGAGGGGATAGCTCACTTGTTCGAGGATCCCATTCTCAACGTGCTGCCGTTCTCGGTGCTGCTGCTGCCGCTCGGCGGCTTCATCGTGCTCGCCCTATTCGGCGACTGGATCAAGAAGGACAAGGAGGAGCAGGGGGCCGCCTGGCTCGCCTGCGCCACGGTGATCGCCGCCTGCGCGCTCGCCGCGATCACGACCGTTCGCCTGTATGGCCTGGTGGGCGGCCCCGAAGGGCTGCGCTTCTCGCAGCCGTACCTCGGCTTCGAGTGGATCGCGGTGGGCTCGTTCCGGGTGCCGATCAACCTGCTGATCGACCCGCTCGCGTCGGTGATGATGCTGGTCGTCACGGGCATCGGCGCTCTCATCCACGTCTACTCCGTGGGCTACATGGCCCACGACGAGGACAAGGTCCGCTTCTTCTCCTACCTCAACCTGTTCACCTTCTTCATGCTGCTGCTGGTGATGGGCGGCAGCCTGCCGCTTTTGTTCATCGGCTGGGAAGGCGTGGGTCTCTGCTCCTACCTGCTGATCGGGTTCTGGTACCGGAAGGACAGCGCCTCGGCGGCGGGCCTCAAGGCATTCGTCGTGAACCGCATCGGGGACGTGGGCCTGATCCTCGGGATGATCTTCATCTTCCACGCCTTCGGCAGCCTCGACCTCGTGGACATCGCCGACAACGCGGGGTCGCTCGCGCCCGAGGCGCTCTGGCAGTGGGGACCGGTCACGCTCGCGTGCCTGCTGCTGTTCCTGGGCGCCACCGGAAAGAGCGCGCAGATCCCGCTGCACGTCTGGCTGCCCGACGCGATGGAGGGCCCGACGCCGGTGAGCGCCCTCATCCACGCGGCGACCATGGTGACCGCCGGCGTCTACCTGGTCGCGCGGCTCGGGCCGCTCTTCCACCAGTCCGAGACCGCGATGCTGGTCGTGGCCGTGACCGGCGCGGTGACGGCGCTCATGGCCGGCACGATCGCGATCGTCCAGACGGACATCAAGCGCGTGCTGGCCTACTCGACCGTGAGCCAGCTCGGCTTCATGTTCCTGGCCGCCGGCATGGGCGCCTTCGGCGTCGCCGTGTTCCACCTCTATACCCACGCGTTCTTCAAGGCGCTTTTGTTCCTCGGCTCGGGCTCGGTGATCCACGCCATGTCGGGCGAGCAGGACATGCGCCTCATGGGCGGCCTCCGGAAGAAGATCCCCTGGACCTACGCCACATTCCTGGTCGGGACGCTTTCGATCTCCGGGATTCCCTTCTTCGCCGGCTTCTACAGCAAGGACGAGATCCTGGCGGCGACGCTCGGGACCGGACACCCGATCCTGTTCGGGATCGCGCTCTTCACGGCTCTGCTCACGGCCGCCTACATGGCGCGCCTGCTGTTCCTGACTTTCTTCGGCGAGTTCCGGGGCGGGCACGGCCATGCGGCCGCAAGCGAGGCCGAGCACCACGTGCACGAGTCGCCGTGGTCGATGCTCGGACCGCTCGTGGTGCTCGCGGCGGGCTCGGTCGTCGCCGGGTACGCGCTCTTCCCGATGGCCCACGCGGGTACGGTGCACGGCGTGCGGCTCCCCGATGTGATCCAGCCGGTCTTCCGGCTGGCCGAGCGGCCGCTGCCAGCGCTGCCCTGGCTGCCGATGGTCGCCACTGGATCCGCGCTCCTCGGGATCCTGATCGCCTGGTACCTCTACCTCTCGATGCCCGAGCTGCGGGCCTCGCTCGCGCGGCGGCTACGGCCCGCGCTGCGTCTCTTCGGAGCCAAGTACTTCTTCGACCACGTCTACGACGGCTTTGTCCGGCACGTGGTCGTGGCGGGCAGCGACCGCCTGCTCTGGAAGCGCGTGGACGCGGGTTGGATCGACGGCGCGGTCAACCGCACCGGCAGTCTGACGCGCGCCTTCGCCGAGACGCTGCGGCCGGTCCAGACCGGCTTCGTGCGCCACTACGTGCTGCTGGTGCTGGCGGGCGCGGTCGCGGTCGTCTACTACCTGCTCGCCTCCGTGGAGCGACTCGCGCCATGATCCCTCCGCTCGCCCACCTGCTCTCGCTGCTGATCCTGCTGCCGGTCGCGGGCGCCGTGGTGATCGCCCTCACGCGGCGCGAGGCGGTCCTGCAGCAGAAGCTCGTCGGTCTCGCGACGTCGCTCGCGACGTTCGTGCTCTCGACGCGGCTCGTGAGCCTGTTCTCCGACACCGCGGCGATCCAGTTCCAGGAGCGCCACGCCTGGATCCCCGCCTGGGGCATCAGCTACCACGTAGGCGTCGACGGGCTCTCGCTCTGGCTCGTGATCCTCACCACGTTCCTGACGCCTTTGTGCCTGCTCGGGTCCTGGAGCTCGATCGAGACGCGCGTGCGCGAGTTCGTCGTGTTCATGCTGCTGCTCGAGGCGGGCATGATCGGTGTCTTCGTGGCGCTCGATCTCTTCCTGTTCTACGTGTTCTGGGAGGCAATGCTGATCCCGATGTACTTCCTGATCGGGATCTGGGGCCACGAGCGCCGCATCTACGCGGCGGTGAAGTTCTTCTTGTACACGTTCGCCGGCAGCGTGCTGATGCTGGTGGCGTTCCTGGTGCTCTACAAGGCCGCGGGCATCCGCAGCTTCGACATCCCGGCGCTGGTCGCGGCTCCGGTCGACCCGGCGCTCCAGACGTGGCTGTTCCTCGCTTGCGCCATCGCCTTCGCGATCAAGGTCCCGATGTGGCCGTTCCACACCTGGCTGCCCGACGCCCACGTCGAGGCGCCCACCGCCGGCTCGGTGATCCTGGCGGGCGTGCTGCTGAAGATGGGCGGCTACGGCTTCCTGCGGCTCGCGATCCCGCTGTTCCCGGACGCCGCCGTCAGGCTCGCGCCGCTCGTCGGCGTGCTCGCGGTGATCGGCATCGTCTACGGCGCGCTCGTGTCGCTCGTCCAGCCCGACCTCAAGAAGCTGGTGGCCTACTCGTCGGTGTCGCACCTCGGCTTCGTCATGCTCGGGATCGCGGCGCTCACGACCACGGGCGTCACGGGGGCCGTGTACCAGATGCTCAACCACGGCATCTCGACGGGAGCTTTGTTCTTCCTGGTCGGGATGCTCTACGACCGGCGCCACACGCGTCTCATCTCCGAGTTCGGCGGGCTGCGCGCGGCGATGCCCTGGTACTTCGCGGTGTTCCTGCTGATCAGCCTGTCCTCGATCGCGGTGCCCGGAACCAACGGCTTCGTGGGCGAGTTCCTGATCCTGATCGGCGCCTGGAGCTTCAGCCCCACGCTCGTGGTCGTGGCCTCGCTCGGCGTGATCCTGGCGGCGGCCTACGTGCTGTGGATGGTGAAGCGGGTCTTCTACGGCGAGCTCACGAACCCGAAGAACCAGGGCCTTCCCGACCTCTCCCCGCGCGAGGCCACGGTGCTGCTGCCGCTCGTCGTGCTCGCCATCGTGATGGGCATCGCGAGTCCGATCTTCACGCGCCGCATCGAGCCGGCCGCCGACGCGCTGGTGCGGCAGGTGCGCGAAGCGACGCGCCCGGCTCCGGCCTCCGTCGCCGAGCGCGCCGGGGCCGCGCCCGCGCCGGGAGACGGGCGATGAACGCCGTTCTCGACCTGCGGCCGATCGTCCCCGCCGCGATCGTCGCGGTGACCGGCGTCGTCGTGCTGCTGGCCCAGGCGTTCACGCCGAAAGGCGGCAGGGCGCCTTCGTCGCTGCTGTCGCTCGTCGGTCTCGGGGGCGCCTTCGCCTCGGTGTGGCTGCTCGGCAGCGGCAGCGCCGAGGGCGCGGTGCTGGCGGGCGCCCTTGCGGCCGACGGCCTCGCGCTCTTCCTGCAGGGCCTGGTGCTGGGTGTCGCGATCGTGACCGTGCTGCTGTCGGCCGGCTACCTGCGCGCGAACGGCCTGGAGCGTGGCGAGTACTACGCGCTCCTGCTGTTCTCGGTGGTGGGCATGATGGGCCTCGTCTCGAGCCTCGAGCTCGTGTCGATGTTCGTCGCCCTCGAGATCATGTCGGTCGCCCTCTACGGCATGGCCGGGCTCGACCGGGCGCGCCCCGAGAGCCAGGAGTCGGCGCTCAAGTACTTCGTGACCGGGGCCTTCGCCTCGGCGTTCTTCCTCTACGGCGTGGCGCTCGTCTACGGCGTCACCGGCAGCACCTCGCTCGAGCGCGTCACGCGCGCGCTCGGCGTGACAGGCCCGGACGCGTTCCCGCTCGCGGTGCTGGGTGCGGCGTTCCTGCTGGTGGGCTTCGGCTTCAAGATCGCGAGCGTGCCCTTCCACATGTGGGCGCCCGACGTCTACGAGGGCGCGCCGACGACGGTCACGGCCTTCATGTCCGCGGGGGTGAAGGCGGCGGCGTTCGGGGCTCTGCTGCGCGTCTTCGACTACGGCCTCGCGGGCCTCGCGAGCCACTGGCAGCCGCTCGTAGCGGCGCTCGCGATCGTGACGATGGCGCTCGGCAACCTGGCGGCGCTCGCGCAGCGGAACCTCAAGCGCCTGCTGGCCTACTCGTCGATCGCGCACGCGGGCTACCTGATGAGCGCGCTGGTGGCGGCGCCCGCCCTCGCCGGCGAGGCGATCCTCTTCTACCTGGTGGCCTACGCCGCCGTGAACCTGGGCGCTTTCGGCGTGATCGCCGCGCTCTCGAAGGACAGCCGCGAGCCGGCGACCCTCGCCGACCTGGCCGGCCTCGCCGAACGTCGGCCCGCGCTCTCGGCGGCGCTCAGCGTGTTCCTCGTCTCGCTCACCGGCATCCCGGTCACCGCCGGCTTCGTCGGCAAGTTCTATCTGTTCAACGCGGCCGTGGCGTCCGGCTGGGTGGTGCTCGCGCTCGTGGGCGTGCTGACGAGCGTCGTGTCCGCCTACTACTACCTGCGCATCGTCGTGGCGATGTACATGGAAGAGCCGGTCGGCGAGGACCGCTGGGCCAAAGTCTCGCCGTCCGCGGTGCTGGCGCTCGCGCTCTCGGCCGGCGTCACGCTGCTCTTCGGGATCTGGCCCGCGCCGATGCTGACGCTCGCTCGACTGGCCAGCAGGAGCTTGTTCTAGGGAGTTGCGCGGCCTGTCACAGCAGCGGGCCCAGCACCAGCGGGTCCACGGCGACGGCGTGGAGGTAGACGCGCCACTGCAGCATCGGCTCCGGCGCGAGCCCGCTCTGGCCGGACAGGCCCACCACCGCGGCCGCGGCGACGCTCTCGCCCTCGCGCACCGCGACGCTCGAGAGGTGGTGGAGCACGCTCACGACGCCCTGCCCGTGGTCGATCACGACCGTCCCGCCCGCGAGCAAGAGCTCGTCCGCGAGCAGCACGCTTCCGGCCGCGGGCGCGCGAGCGGGCGTCTCGGCCGCGACCGGGTAGTCGATCCCTCGGTGGCGCTCGCCCTGTAGCCCGTCGAAGCGGCTCTCCACCTCCGCGACACCCGTGTAGCTGCGCGGCTCGCCGAAGCCGCTGCCGACGCTGCCGACCGGCGGGATCAGCAGGCCCGGCGCGGGGGACTTCGACTCCGTGCGCAGCAAGGCGAGCAGCCGTCGCCCGTCGCGCTGAGCCTCGTCGCGCGAGACGAGGCCGCGTTGCGGCTCGCTCAGGTACACGTAGCGCGAGCGGTACTCGCGCGGCGTGAGCGTGACCGGTATCGCGATGCGCTGCTCGCCGCCGCGCGACGCGATCCCGACCCCGAGTGTCGCCGGGCCCGGCTCGGCGCCCGCAGCGACGGGCACGAGCGCGCGCGGCACGCCGCGCTCCAGGTAGAACGGCGCTCGCCGCCCGTCGAGCAGCGCCCAGGCCGTGCCGAGGCGGCTCTTCGAATGCAGCCGCACGACCACGACGCCGCCCGGGAAGGCCTGCGAGACGTCGATCCGGATCGTGGTACGGCCGACCCGCCGCACGACCTCCTGCGCCCAGGCCGGAGCCGCGGGCAGGGCTACCAGAATCGCAACAAGGGCGAAAGCCGTGGGAGAAAGGGCTACCGGAGTGAGCCGCCTCGCTACGGCGAACTTCATCGAGCCGCAGCCACCAGGGCCGAGAGCAGGAGCGTCTCCTCATCCGGCCGGACCGTGCGCAGGTCGATCAGCACGCGGCCTTCGCCTACGCGGACGACGACGGGCGGCGAGCCGCGCCGCAGCGCGAGCGCGAGCGCGTCGGGCCCGCCGGCTCCGGGGTCGATCGCGATCGCGACCGTGCGGAGCCCCAGGTCGGGCGCGGCGCCGCCGCCGACCTTCGACTCGCTCTCGACCAGCGCCGGGGCGAGCGCCGGGGCGTCCGCGGCGAGCGCGCGGGCGAATGCCTCGGCGCGCGAGCGCAGCTCGGCGTGCGGCGCGGCGATCATCCGCAGCACCGGCAGGCGCTCGTGGGCGCGTCCCTGCTGGTGCTCGACGAGCGTCGCGTCGAGCGCCGCGAGCGCCATCTTGTCGACTCTCAGCGCGCGGTAGAGCGGGTTGCGGCGCATCGGCTCCACGCGCGCGCGCCGTCCCGCCACGATGCCGGCCTGCGGCCCGCCGAGCAGCTTGTCGCCGCTGAAGGTCACGACCTCGGCCCCTCCGCGCAGCGCCTCGGCGGCGGTCGGCTCCTCGATGAGCATCCCCAGGGGCGGCGCGAGAAGCCCGCTGCCCTGATCGAGCGCGAGCGGGACCGAGGCCTCGCGCGCGAGCGCTGCCAGCTCCTCGAGATCCGGTTGCTCGGTGAAGCCGACGATGCGGAAGTTGCTCGGGTGGACCTTGAGGATCAGGCCCGTCGCGGGCGTGAGCGCGGCTTTGAAGTCGGCGAGCCGCGTCTTGTTGGTGGTGCCCACCTCCCGAAGCCGCGCCCCGCCCTTGCGCACCACGTCGGGGATCCGGAACGAGCCGCCGATCTCGACGAGCTCGCCGCGGCTCACCAGCACCTCGCGTCCCTCCGCGAGCGTGTTCACGGCCAGCAGCACGGCCGCGGCGCAGTTGTTGACCACCAGGACCGCCTCGACGCCCAGCAGCTCCCGGAGCCGGGCCTCGGCATGCGCCTCGCGCGCGCCGCGCTCGCCGGTCGCCAGGTCGAATTCCAGGTTGGAGTAGGAAGCGGCGATCTCGGCCACTCGCGCCGCCGCCAGCGGCGACAGCGGGGCGCGGCCCAGGTTGGTGTGGACCACGACGCCGGTGGCGTTGAGCACGCGCACGAGCGACGGCCGCTCGACCGCCGCGATGCGCGCCGCCACGTCGTCGGCCAGGGCGGCGAGCGCGTCCGCGACGCCCCCGGACCGGGAGCTGGCGGGCGATCGCAGCGCCTCGAGCGCCTCGCGCAGGGCCCGCAGCACGGCGGGCCGGCCGTGGGCGGCGACCAGAGGCTGAAGCTCGGGCCGCTGGAGCGCCTGGTCGACGGAAGGCAGCAGACGGCGCGGGTCGACGTGGGTGGGCGCGGGCATGGCGAAGAACACACACATGATATCCTCGCGACCATGGGTCGCGATCGCCCGCCGGACTTCGCGGATCGCCTGCCGCGCGTCGTCCCCAAGGAAGAGCAGGACATCGGAGAGCTCACCGACGAGATGGCGGACCTGCTCTACCCCGGGCGCCGGCCGCGGCCGTTCCGGATCGGCGTCCGCTTCGACCGATTCGACGGACCGGGATGGGGGCAAGCGCTCGCGCTGGCGCAGAAGTCCCCGGTCTACCGCGAGGAGCCGGGCCGGGACGGCCCTTCGTACCACGCCGCCTTCGACGCGAGCGCCGCGAGGACGCTGCTCGGGCTCTTCGAGATCGTCAAGGAGCGGCCCGATCTCGAGCTGCGCATAGACGGCAAGAAGCTGCCCTACGCGCACGAGCTGTGGCTGCCGCTTTTCTGGATGTTCGTGGGAGGCGAGGCCTAGTGGCACTCCAGGAAGACCTCGACCGCGTCGAAGTGATGCTCCGCCAGCTCCAGGTGAAGTGGGATCTCTTCTTCAACGGAGCCGAGAAGAAGCCGCCGACGGAGCTGCAGACGCAGGTGGACTCGCTGCTCAAGCGCCACTCCAACGCCGAGATCCGCAACAACGGCGACCGCTTCCGGTTCCAGGGCCTGACGGCGCGCTACACGACCTTCAACGAGCTGTGGCAGAAGAAGCTGCGGGCACGCGAGGAGGGGCGGCTCTACGGGATGCACGGCCTCAAGGCCGAGAAGATGGTGCCGGCGGGGCCACCGCTCAAGCTGTCCTTCAAGCCCGAGGCGGCTCCGGAGTTCCGCGTGACGGACCCGGCCCGCGACACGGCGGCGGTGCGCGCGCTTTACGAGAAGTTCGTCGAAGAAAGGCGCCGCCTGGGAGAGTCGGCGGCACCCGCCTTCGACGCCTTCCAGGCGCTGATCGGCAAGCAGGCCCAGAAGATCCGCGAGGAGAAGGGCGCCCAGGCCGTCGACTTCCGCCTCGAGACGAAGGACGGAAAGGTGTCGCTCAAGGCCAAGGTCGTGAAGTGAGGCCGTGAGGCGCGCGCTTGCCGTCTGCCTGCTCCTGCTCTCGGTCCCGCAGCGAGCCCTGGCTTGGCCCGCCGAGACGATGGCGGCGCTCTCGCGCGACGCGCGCAAGCTCCTGCCGCGCTCGCTCGGCCGCCTGCTGGGCGAACGCGAGAGCTTCGTGCTCGACGAGACGCGCCGCTTCCCGTCCGACCTCTCGCGCGCGCTGGCGCAGGACCTGCCCTCGGGCCGGCTCCGGCAGGAGACGCTCGACGCGCTCGCCGCCCACGCCGACGTGGCGTTCGGGCTGCTGAAGAACGGCCAGGTGAGCGAGGGCCTGGTGCGGCTCGGCGGGCTGCTGCGGATCCCGGCCGACCTGTCGGACCCCGTGCTGGCGGTCGGGCCCGAGGGCTGGCCGCCCGGTCTCACGCGCGAGTACTACGCGCTCTTCGCGGCGAATCTCGGCAAGATGCCGGTCGTGCTCGACGACCGCGCGGCGCTCAAGCTCACGCGAAAAGAGCTGCCGGCGCTCTGGCAGTCGCTCGTCGAGCGCAGCCGCGTGCAGGTGC
>Ga0214472_10002722_pt1 | contig 18851 bp, 14 predicted proteins | sample RVTome_6_FD_207662 | JGI IMG/M metagenome (GOLD analysis project Ga0214472, IMG submission 207662) | Soil microbial communities from uranium-contaminated site in the Upper Colorado River Basin, Wyoming, United States - RVT140D175 | ecosystem: Environmental > Terrestrial > Soil > Contaminated >...
GAAAGGCCTGGGGTTCGGCAGCCTGGCAAGGGTTCCGGCAAATACCGCCATCAGGCAACTTTCGTACCGGCACCGCGCTTTCCGAGGGGTGATGTGGTCGGGTTTGGCTGACCCTCTGCGCCATGGATGGCGCAGTGGAGCCCTCAGGGACGAGTTCACGGGGGGGCGCCCAGCTCGTGTCAGACAGGCCCGACCACATTGGCCCGGCGACCTGTCACTGCTTGGAGATAGTACGATCGCCCTGGGGTTAATTTTTCGGCGCTGCCGACGGCCGGGAAATCGCGTTACACTGTGACGATGAACAACATAAAAGGTTGTATGAAAAGGGCGGAGCGCCTCATGACAGGGAGTGTGCAATGAACGATAGGCCGGTAACGCGACCGCAACTGCAGTGGCTGGACGATCTGGGCAGTAATCTGGCGGCGGGACTGAAGCTGGTGTTCTGGCGGCGGGTGCGCAGCGACAGTCTGAAGGTCTCGCCGGGGCAACTGCTGTCACTGGCGCTGCTGCTGTTCGCGCTGGAGTTCGTGATCGCCTTCGCGCAGGTGGATCCGCCGCGCATGTTCAATCTCTACGGCGTCGACTATCTGGCTGCCGGTTACCTTGTCGAACTGCTGCTGGTGCTGGTCGTCGCGCGGCTGGCCGGGGCGGACAGCGCCCGCTTCGGCAAGATACTGGTCGGCATGATCAGTGCCTTTCTGCCGTTGCTGGTGTCGGCCCAGGTGCTGTTGTGGGTGATCATGCAGTGGCAGGCGTCGGCGCTGTCGTTCTGGCTCTACTATGGCCTGATGCTGACCTGGCAGCTGTTTGTCCTGCTGCGGCTGCTGCGCGGACTGGTCGGGGTGCGACTGCGCCGCGGCATCCTGGCCACCCTGGTCTATGGCGGCGGAACCTTTGCCGCCTTGTGGCTGATGCCGAGAATCGATCTCTGGTACACCGACTACCGCCCGATGGAGCAGGCCGCAAACCCGTTGAGCCGACTCGACGTCGAGGAGATCTACTATGCCCAGCCGCAACTGCTGGACGAGAGCCTGGCGGAGCTGGCGCCCCAGCGTCCCGGCGTGGTGGATCTCTACCTGCTGGCGTTCGGCGGCTACGGCCCCGAGGATGTGTTCCTCAACGAGGTGGAGTATGTGCGTGATCAGTTCGACCGCCGCTACGCCACCGAGGGGCGCTCGCTGATCCTGGCCAACAATCCGGCCAGTCTCGACCTCTATCCGCTGGCCAACGGCCACAACCTGCGTGCCGGCCTCGATGCCATCGCCCGGCGCATGGATCGGGACGAGGATGTGCTGTTCCTGTTCATGACCTCCCACGGCAGTTCCGATCACCGCTTCTCGGTGGAGATGGGGCCGTTGCAGCTGGATGACCTGACCGCACCGGAGCTGCGTCGGGCGCTGGACGATGCCGGGATCCGCTGGCGGGTGATCCTGATCTCGAGCTGCTACTCCGGCGGCTTCATCGAGCCGCTGCAGACACCGGAAACGCTGATCATCACCGCGGCGGCCGCGGACCGCACCTCCTTCGGCTGCGGCGCGCAGAGCGACTTCACCTACTTCGGTACCGCCTACTTCAAGCAGGCGTTGATGCAGGAACCCCGCTTCATCGAGGCGTTCGAACCGGCCCGGGAGTGGGTCACCGAACGGGAGCTGCAGGATGAGTTCACCCCCTCCAATCCGCAACGCTTCGTCGGCGAGAGGATTGCCGACCGTCTGGATCGCCTCTACGCCGAGCCGTCGATGCAGAGCGCCTGGGCCGAGACCCTTCGGCAACCGGCCCTGTGCGAGGCGGATGAAGAGGAGGTCCTTTGCGATGATGACGATGCGCCCTAGCGCCATGTAAGCTCGGACCCGTTTGAACGACTCAAGGGAGAACGGGCCCGAAGCCGTCGATTTCAGAGGTATTGACCATGACATACAAGAACCTGACCCCCGAAGAGCAGCATGTGATTCTGCACAAGGGCACCGAACGTCCCTTTACCGGCAAGTACAACGAGTTTTTCGAGACCGGCGTGTACATCTGCAAGCAGTGCGGCGCGCCGCTGTACCGTTCCGAAGACAAGTTTCCGTCGCACTGCGGCTGGCCCAGTTTCGACGACGAGATCCCCGGCGCGATCCGCCGCGAGACCGATGCGGACGGGCGCCGTACCGAGATCCTCTGCGCCAACTGCGGCGGCCACCTGGGCCATGTGTTCGCGGGCGAGATGCTGACCGCGAAGAACGTGCGCCACTGCGTCAACTCGATCTCGATGGAGTTCGTCGGTGCCGAGGAGCGGGTGGCGGGAAAGGGTGGTGTGCTGAAAAAGGCCTATTTCGCCGGCGGCTGTTTCTGGGGCGTCGAGCATCTGTTGCAGCAGGTGGAGGGTGTGGTGTCGGTGGTGTCCGGCTATATGGGCGGACACGTGGACAATCCGAGCTACGAGCAGGTGTGCGGCAAGCGCACCGGCCACCTGGAAACCGTCGAGGTGCTGTACGATCCGGATCGGGTGGATTTCGAGACGCTGGCCAAGCTGTTCTTCGAGATCCACGACCCGACCCAGGACGATGGCCAGGGGCCGGATCTGGGGCCGCAGTACGCCTCGGCGATCTTCGTCAATGACGACGAGGAGCGTGGAATCGTCGACAGGCTGATCGGGCAACTGGAGAGCAAGGGCTATCGAGTGGTCACCCGGGTATTGCCGATGCAGCCGTTCTGGCGCGCCGAGGAGTATCATCAGGACTACTATGCCAAGACCGGCAAGACCCCCTACTGCCACCGCTACCGGAAGCGGTTCTGATGCTGGAGATCTCCCGCGGCGTGCAGATCCCCGACGACGAGATCGAACTGACCGCCATCCGCGCCCAGGGCGCCGGCGGTCAGAACGTGAACAAGGTCTCCAGCGCCATCCATCTGCGCTTCGATATCCACGCTTCCTCCCTGCCCGAGTTCTACAAGGAGCGGCTGCTGGAGCGGTCGGACAGCCGCATCACCCAGGAGGGCGTGGTGGTGATCAAGGCGCAGCAGTTCCGCACCCAGGAGAAGAACCGGCTCGATGCGCTGGAGCGCCTGCGCGAGCTGATTCTGAGCGCAACGAAGGTGGAGAAGAAGCGCCGCCCGACCAGGCCCACGCGCGGCTCGCAGCAGAAGCGACTGGAGAAGAAGACCCAACGCGGCAGAACCAAGGCGCTAAGGGGCCGGATTCAGGATAGCTAGTCGATATCGAGCCGGTCGCCGGGCAGCGGGCGACCGACGCCGTAACCCTGCACGTACTGAACCCCCAGCATCTTCAGCCGCTCCAGCGTCTGATGATCCTCGACGAACTCGGCGATCATCGGGATCCCCAGCTTGTGGGCAAAACCGATCACCGCCGCCACCAGCGCCTGCGCCTTGATGCTGGAGTGCAGGCGGCGCACCAGTTCGCCGTCGATCTTCAGGTAGTCGGCCTCGATCTTCAGCAACTGGTCGAAGTTGGAGTAGCCGCTGCCGAAGTCGTCGATGGCGATGCGGAGCCCGGCCTCCTTGCAGCGCTTGAGCACCTGCAGCACCTCGTCCTGATAATCGATCGACTCCGATTCGATCACCTCGATGATCACGCGCCCCTGCATGGCGTGGCGTTCCACCGAGGCGATCAGATTGTCTATCGTCTCGTGGTCGACCAGGTCGAAACGGGTCAGGTTGATCGACACGCTGGATTGGCAACCCGCGAAGCGGGCGAAGCTCTGCTCGATGATGGCGCCGGTCAACTGGCGGTAGAGATGGCTCTTGCGGATCGCCGGCAGGAACTGGGCCGGAGTGTACAGGGTGCCGTCGCTGTCGATCAGTCGCGCCAGCGCTTCATAGTGGCGGATCTCGCCGCTGCGGGTGTCGAGAATCGGCTGAAACCAGGGCACCAGGCGGCCGTGGCGAAAGGCGTCGTTGACCTTGTTGAGCCAGTGCAGGTTCTGCTCGTAACGTTTCTCGGGCTTGAGGTCGTCGGTGTAGAGCAGCAGATCCTTGCCCTGCCGTCGGGCCTGGTCCATCGCTTCGCGGGCGTTGATCACCAGATCGTGCTGCTCGGCGATCTCCAGCGCGATGCCGGCGCGGGCGGTCACGGAGATCTGCCGGTCGTCCTCGGCGGCGATCGGCTCGAAGATCGAGTCCAGCAGCGTTTTCGCCAGCCGGGTGGCGTCCTCGGCGTTCTCGGAGTGGATCAGGACAAAATACTCGTCCACCAGCGAACGGTAGAGTCGGGCATCGGCGGGCAGCCGTCGTCCGATCGTCTCGCCTACCTGTACCAGCAGGTGATCGCCGGTGTCGTAGCCGAACAGGGTGTTGATCGCGTGGAACTCGTCCAGGTTGATCAGAATACCGCTGAACGGCCCGGCGCTCTCCCGGAGGTCGCGCTCCATGCGGGCCAGGTTCGGCAGCCCGGTGATCGGGTCGTAATGGAGTTCGTGCTCCAGCGTCTCTTCCCGTCTGCGCTGCAGGCGGCGATAGAGCGTCAGCAGCGGATAGAGCGGCGCCAGTCCGAGCAGGGAGGTCAGCGCGGACGCCTTCAGGCTGCCGATCAGCAGGCGGTGCTGGTCATTGACCTTGAGATCGGCAGCCATGATATAGGTGCTGCCGTCCTCGCGTGCGATCGGCACGAACGCCGAACGGAAGCTGCCCCATTCGTTGTGGTAGATCGGCGTGAACACCTCGTTGCCGGATGCCTTGGCCTCGAACAACTCGTTCGGTGCCGAGGGGTAGGGGTTGTAGAAAACGCTGGGCGTGCCGCGTTCGAGATCGGCCTGGGTCTCGTTGGCGACGATGAAATAGGCGGTCCCGTCGACCACATCCATCGAGTAGATATATTCCACCTCGGGCAGATCGGCGGCCAGGCGGTTCAGCGATTCGACCACCCGGCGATAGCGCGCGTCCATGGGCGGATGATCGGGGTCGTACACGTTGTGAAAACGGGCGCCGATGGCATAGCGTCCGGCGTGGGCGGCGGTGAGCAGGGTCGAGCGGGTTTCGGCGAGTTGGAGATCCTGATTGGAGTGAAAGCTGAACACGGTCAGCGCGGAGGTCGCCGCCAGATAAAGCACAAACAGCGTGGTGATGATGCCGCGTTCGGTACCGATAAACCGGGAATGAGTTTTGAATACTGCCATGGTGGTGACATCCGGGTATCGGCACTTGGCCGGCCCTGTCTCTCCCTGTCTAAACCTGAAAGACCAAACTACTTCAGATCGAGGAAATAAAAAAGAGTCTTTTTGGCGACTCGTTCTCGGTGATATCGGCCTGTTTGTGGCATAATTCCCTGATTCGGGCGGGTTGCCGGAGCAACTCCTTAATCCCCGCGTTATCGATCACCTCCTCTAGATTCCAGGTATCCCCCTTGCTTACCACAGCCAACATCACCATGCAGTTCGGCGCCAAGCCGCTGTTCGAAAACATCTCCGTCAAGTTCGGCGACGGCAACCGCTACGGTCTGATCGGCGCCAACGGTTGCGGCAAATCCACCTTCATGAAGATCCTCGGCGGCGATCTCGAGCCGAGCGCCGGCAATGTCTCCAAGGATCCGAACGAGCGCCTGGGCAAGCTGCGCCAGGACCAGTTCGCCTACGAAGAGTACAGCGTCGTCGACACCGTGATCATGGGGCATGAAGAGCTGTGGGCGATCAAGGCGGAGCGCGATGCGATCTACGCCAAGGCGGAGATGACCGAGGCCGACGGCATCCGCGCCGGCGAACTGGAAGCGGAGTTCGCCGAGATGGACGGCTACACCGCCGAGTCCCGCGCCGGCGAACTGCTGATCGGCGTCGGCATCCCGGTGGAGCAGCACTACGGCCCGATGAGCGAGATCGCGCCGGGCTGGAAACTGCGCGTGCTGCTGGCCCAGGCGCTGTTCGCCGATCCCGATATCCTGCTGCTCGACGAACCGACCAACAACCTGGATATCAACACCATCCGCTGGCTGGAAGGGGTGCTGAACCAGCGCAACTGCACCATGATCATCATCTCGCACGACCGCCACTTCCTGAACGCGGTCTGCACCCATATGGCCGATATCGACTACGGCACGCTGAGCGTCTACCCCGGCAACTACGACGACTACATGCTCGCCTCGACCCAGGCGCGCGAGCGCATGGTCGCGGACAACGCCAAGAAGAAGGCGCAGATCGCCGACCTGAAATCCTTCGTCAGCCGCTTCTCCGCCAACGCCTCCAAGTCGCGCCAGGCCACCTCGCGGCTGAAGCAGATCGACAAGATCCAGCTCGAGGAGATCAAGCCGTCGAGCCGACAGAACCCGTTCATCCGCTTCGAGCAGACAAAGAAGCTGCACCGTACCGCGCTGGAGGTGGAGGGGCTGGCCAAACACTTCGACGAGGAGCTGTTCTCCGGCCTCAACCTGCACGTCAATGTCGGTGAACGCATCGCCATCATCGGCCCCAACGGTATCGGCAAGTCGACCCTGCTCAAGTGCCTGGTCGGCGATCTGAAGCCCAATGCCGGCACCGTGAAGTGGTCCGAGAACGCCGAGCTCGGCTACTACGCCCAGGACCACGCCCACGAGTTCGAAGAGAACAAGAATCTGTACGACTGGATGTCGCAGTGGGGCCAGGAGGGCGACGACGAGCAGGTGATCCGCGGCACCCTGGGCCGGATGCTGTTCTCGCAGAAGGAGATCGGCAAGTCGGTGAAGGTGATCTCCGGCGGCGAGCAGGGGCGGATGATCTTCGGCAAGCTGATCCTGCAGAAGCCCAACATCATGCTGCTGGACGAGCCCACCAACCACCTGGACATGGAATCGATCGAGTCGCTCAACCTGGCGCTGGAGAACTACCCCGGCACGCTGCTGTTCGTCAGCCACGACCGCGAATTCGTCTCCTCGCTGGCGACCCGCATCATCGAACTGACCCCGACCGGCATCGTCGATTTCCACGGCGATTACGAGGAGTATCTGCGCAGTCAGGCGTAGAGTAGAAATGAAAACCCCGGCTCAAGGCCGGGGCAGGAATCTTCAGGTCTTTGCGAAGGGACGTAGGTTCGAAAACCCATTGGAACCCGTCGCCAACCTTGAGGAAAAGTGTATTCTTTACCGGTAGAACCGTCAACAACGAATAAGTAACAAGCATACAACAAGGATGTTTGATGCCAAGAACAATCGCGTATCGACCCACATTGGTGGACGAACTTATCACCAATGAACGCTTGAACAGCTATAAGGCGGTGTTCAACCCGGCAGATGATATCGAATTGGTCGGCGCCTATCTTTGGAACATCCATGTTTGCTCGACGTTGTACCCTCTTCTGAGCGTGGCTGAAGTCTCGCTGAGGAACGCGATCGACAGTGTACTGGCTCCCATGCTTGGACTCTTCTGGTGGAAGAAGGGAACACTTTTTTATAAGTCATATATAGCCGGCGTGGATCCTCCCTTTGCCGTTCAAGCCGTGAGGAAGAACTTTTCGTCGGCCACCGAGCAGGTAAAACGAGACAAAAGGAGTCGTTATGGCATATATGCCGTTACACCGTCACACCATGAGGTCATTGCCAAGACCGAATTTTCTACGTGGGAATTCATCCTCGACCAAGAGTTTAGAGGCCCCGGCCTTATCTGGCCCACTTATCTTGGACAGGTGTTCAGGGGCGCTTGGCCAACCGCCAAGACCAAGGCCATGCTTTCCTCGACAAAGGATAGGGTGAGAACGATTCGTGAGTTCAGAAACAGGGTTTCACATCATGAGCCGGGTATGGCGTCACGAATGAAAACGATGCCATTGCGCATTTGCATGAAAAGATCAGAAAGGTAGAGGAGCTTATTGCTCTGATATCACCCGTTAAAATGGAACTCCTGGTCAAGAACGGACTCATCGCTCAAGCGTATAGGGCTTGTTCGATAGCAGAACTGAGGAGGTGCCAACACCGCATCGAAACACATAGCGTCAGCGGAATGACAAAGCTGTGCTGTCTGGTCAACCAGTCTCATACAACAGATGCCCCGATCAGGGTAAAGGTCTACAAGCATGGGCAAAGGAACTTCTTCATTCTCCCCAGTTGAGAAGTCGCCTCCCCGGTTGCTTCACCTGTTTTCATGACATAATCCTGCCTCGCCAGGGCCGCTACGGCCCCCCCATAGCTCGGAGCCGCTCCACGTGACCACTTTTGCCGACCTGAACCTCTGCCCCGAACTCAACGCCACGCTCGAGGCGCTGGGCTACCGCGAGCCGACCCCGATCCAGATCCAGGCGATCCCGCAGGTCTTGGCCGGGCACGACCTGATCGCCGAGGCGCAGACCGGTACCGGCAAGACCGCAAGCTTCGCGCTGCCGATGATCGAGCGGCTGAGCAAGCAGCCGGTGGATCCCGAGTATCACGAGATCCGCGGCCTGGTGCTGGTGCCCACCCGCGAACTGGCGATCCAGGTCGGCGACAATACGCTGGAGTATGGCCGTCTGCTCGGCATGCGGGTGATCTCCATCTTCGGCGGCGTGCGCTTCGACAACCAGATCCGCAAGATGAAGCGCGGCGCCGACATCCTCGTCGCCACCCCCGGCCGCCTGCTCGATATGCTCAAGCAGAACAAACTGACGCTGGCGCACCTGCAGATCCTGGTGTTCGACGAGGCCGACCGCATGCTCGACCTCGGCTTTATCAACGAGATCAAGGCGCTGCTGGCGTACATGCCGAAGCAGAAGCAGACCCTGCTGTTCTCCGCCACGCTGGACGACAGCGTCGAAGTGCTGGCCGATGCGCTGCTGAACAATCCGCGACGAGTCAGTGTGGCCCGGCGCAACGCCGGCGCCGACACGGTGCAGCAGCGCGCCTACGCGGTCGACAACCGCGACAAGGCCGACGTGCTCGCCTACCTGATCAGCGGCGCCCGCTGGCGGCAGACGCTGGTGTTCACCCGCACCAAACGCCGCGCCGACGAACTCTGCGCCGCACTGCTGCACGAGGGGATCGACGCCCTGGCGATCCACGGCGACAAACACCAGCGCGAGCGCATCGCCGCGCTCGCCGCCTTCGCCGACGGCGAGGTCAACGTCCTCGTCGCCACCGACGTCGCCGCCCGTGGCCTGGATATCGACAACCTGCCCCAGGTGGTCAACTACGACCTGCCCAACCAGCCCCAGGACTACGTCCACCGCATCGGCCGCACCGGCCGCGCCGGGCAGAAGGGGCTGGCGGTGTCGCTGGTGGCGCCGGAAGAGCGTCGTTTCCTGCAAGCGATCGCCGAACTGATCGGCAAGCCGCTGCAACTGCAGCCGGTGCCGGTGGCGGAGAGCGGCAAGCTGATCGACGGCAAGCCCCTGGCCGACCGATCGGGCGGTGGCAAATCCAAGCCGAAAGCGAAGCAGGGCAAGAGTGCACAACAACGGAAGTCGGCACAGGGCAATCCGTCGAAGAAACCGAAAACCGCGGAGATAGAGAAAGCGCCGGCCCGTTCGGCTGGACGGCGCTCGCTGTTTTCGAAGTGATGGGACCGGCGGTCAGATCTCCTCCCGACGCTTGCACTTGCCAAAATTTGACGCGAAACCCAGACTATCACCCGTTGTTCGCGTGTAAGCAGGGCTATCCCTTGGGAGCTTCTGACGGTTATAAATGTGTTTCTGTTGTCGCACCATGGAGTAGGAGGGTGCAAGCATGGAGAAGGTTGCTTCGATGAAATCGGTGAATTTCGAGTTTCTGCGACCCGAAAACAACCTGTTGGCAGGCTTGGGTGGTTTGGCCGAAGCGGTTCTCCATATCGACCCGGGTAGCGCCCTGACTCGCCTGCGCGGTTTTGCCGAAGAACTGACCAAGGTTATTTACAAGGAAGAGTTGCTGCCGCGGTTACCTCAGTCCAGCTTTTACGAATTGATCAAGAGCCCGGTTTTCAAGGGATGTGTCAGCAAATCCCTGATTTATCAAATTGATTTTCTGCGCAAAGAGGGCAACGAGACCGCTCATGGCGCGGAGGGCGACTTGCACAAAGCGCAGATGGCGCTGGGCATCGCCCATCAGTTGGCCATGTATATGGCCATCAAATACTACGGCTGCAAACGCGATAACATCCCCGCTTTTGAAGATATTCAGAACCCGACGGCAACGCTGCAACAGCTCAAGAAATCGGAATCCCGCTACAAGGAGGAGTTGAAACAGCAGCAGGACGAACTGCAGCGGGTGATGGATCAACTGGAGCAGGAGCGTACCCGAGCTACCGCCAAAATTGAGCCCCCGGCCAAACCGGACCAGCAAAAGCGCCAACAGCAGAGTCAGCAGGTCGCCGACAGCCTGCAGTGGAATGAAGCTAAAACCCGTGCACTGCTGATCGATGCCATGCTGCTGCAAGCCGGCTGGGATGTGGGTGACACCAAGCAGGTCGGTCTGGAGTTCGAGGTCGATGTTCCCGAGAACAAGTCAGGCAAGGGGTATGTCGATTACGTGCTCTGGGGCGACAACGGTCATCCGCTGGCGGTGGTCGAAGCCAAGAGATCGGGCAACACCAACTTGCAGGCCGGTCGCGAGCAGGCGCGCCTCTATGCCGATGCGCTGGAGCGTATGGGTTATCAGCGGCCTGTGATCTTCTACAGCAACGGCTACGAGACCTTCATCTGGGATGACCACCAGTACAACACCTATCGGCCGGTATACGGTTTCTACAGCAGGGAGAGCCTTGAGTACCTGATCTATCAGCGCCATTACCGTGTCGCCGAACTGGAGAGGTTCAATCCCGACCTGACAATTGCCGATCGCCCCTATCAGATCGAGGCGATCAAAACCGTTGCCGCTCATTTCCAGCGGCAGCGGCGCAATGCTCTGATTATTCAGGCCACAGGCACCGGCAAAACCCGTGTTGCCATTGCGCTGGCGGAACTGTTGCTGCGCACCGGTTGGGCCAAGCGGGTGCTGTTCCTGTGTGATCGCAAGGAGCTACGGATCCAGGCGGACAAGGCGTTTAACCGCTATCTGCCCAGCGAACCGCGCTGTGTGATCGGTGAAGCCAACAGAATCGATCAAAGCGCTCGTGTCTACATCTCCACCTATCCGGGCATGATGAACCGCTTCGCGCAGCTTGATGTGGGCTTTTTCGATCTGATCGTCGCGGATGAAAGCCACCGCAGTATCTACAACAAGTACCGTGATCTGTTTGACTACTTCGACGCCTTGCAGATGGGTCTGACCGCGACGCCGGTCAAGTTCATCAGCCGCAACACCTTCGATATGTTCGGCTGTGAAAAAACCGACCCAACCTTCGAGTTCGGGCTGGACGCGGCGATCAATAACGAACCGCCCTACCTGGTACCGTTTCGGGTCAAGGACCTGACCACCGACTTTCTGCGCGACGGCATCCATTACAACGATCTGAGCGAGGAGCAGAAGCGCCAGCTGGAAGAGGACCTGGGCGAGGAGGTGGCCAGAAACACCACCATTGCCGGTAATGATATCGGCCGCAAGATCTTCAGCGAAGATACCGACCGCATCATTCTGGAAAACCTGATCAACAACGGCATCAAGGACGCAACCGGTTCGCTGGTGGGTAAAACCATCATTTTCGCTCAGCGTCAGGAGCACGCCGAGCATCTGGAAAAGATCTTCTGCACGCTCTATCCACAGTACGGTACCAAGGTCTGCAAGGTGATCCACAACGCTATTCCGAAGGTGGAGAGCCTGATCGAAGAGTTCAAGACGAAGGGCAATGAGTTCCGAATCGCGATTTCAGTGGATATGCTCGACACCGGTATCGATGTGCCGGAGGTGGTCAACCTGGTCTTTGCCAAACCGGTCAAGTCCTGGGTGAAGTTCTGGCAGATGATCGGTCGGGGCACACGCCTGAGTGAAAATCTGTTTGGCCCCGGAAAGGATAAAACCGAGTTTCTGATCTTCGACCACTATGGCAACTTTGACTTCTTCGAACAGGAGTACAAGGAGCCTGAGGATACCGGCGGCAAATCTCTGCTGCAGACCACCTTCGAGACGCGACTGGCGTTGGCACAAGCGGCACTGCGGCAAAACCACGCTCAGGCCTTCGATACCGCCATCGACCTGCTGCGCGCCGATATCAACGACCTGCCGGATGACAGCATCGCCGTAAAGCGCGAACTGAGGACCGTACATCAACTGCGCCAAACCGATCTGTTGCAAACCCTGGATGCCAGAACGCAGCATCTATTGGCGACCGTTATCGCTCCCTTGATGTCCGCGAGGGTTCTGCGCGACAAGCACGCCACCGCGCTGGATAAGCTGGTGGCGATGATCGAACGTTGCCTGGTTGAACAAGCCAGCTGCTTCGAAGATGGTCAAAACCAACTACTGCAGGAACTGGATCTGTTGGCGGTCAATATTCAGGCGGTCCGCCAGAAGGACGCTATCCTGGCCGAAGCGCGCAGCGCCGAGTTCTGGCAGCAGCCCAGCGTCGATAAGCTGGAGAAGGCTCGCAAAGAACTGCGCGGCATCATGAAATACCGCAAATCAGGTGGGGGTGGCGCCTATGCGATGCCCTCGACCACAGCCGGTGATTCCGGGATTAAAGAGGGAGAGCGTGAAGTCAAAATTGCCGGTGCCAATGAGGCGATGATCTACCGGCGTCGGCTCAAGGCCATTCTCGATGCCATGGTCGACGCCAATCCAACCCTGCAGAAGATCCGCAAAGGCGAGGCGATTGCCGAACGGGAGCTCAGCACGTTGACCTCAACCATACTCACCAGTCATCCGGGTGTCAGCCTGGAGGTTCTCAACGAATTCTATGGACGCACTGCCGACCAACTGCAACTGACCGTACGCGAGATCATCGGCCTGGATCCGGGAGCGATTGAAGATCACTTCAAAGGGTTCCTGCATTCCCATCCCGACCTTACCGCTCAGCAGGTACGCTTTATGAACCTGCTGAAGAACTACATCGCCCAATACGGTTCCATTGTGGTGGAAAAACTCTATGAGCCTCCCTTCGACACCATCTCTCATGAGGGGATCGACGGTGTTTTCACACCTGAAGATGTAGGCGAGCTGGTCACCCTACTGAAACCTTTCCTGAGAATGGAAGCGTGACAATCCATACTGTGCTAAATTGTCCGGAAAAATACCTGTTATTCCGGACAGTTTATGTTCTGTTTTGATTATGAAAAGTATTGAAAAACAGATAGTTAATAGAATTTATGGTATGGGTAGGGGTTGGGCTTTTTCCAGAAAAGACTTCAGCCTGTTGGCCGGTGCGGAACATGTCGACAAAAGCCTCTCCCGATTGGCGCAGAAGGGCACTATCCGTCGTCTGGCCCGAGGCCTTTATGACTACCCACGATTCAGCCGTTGGCTGCAGCAAACCCTGGGGCCGGATATGGACCAGGTGGCGCACGCGCTGGCGCGTAAATTCGGCTGGAATATCCAGGTGACCGGCAATGCGGCGCTGAATATTCTGGGCATCTCCACCCAGGTGCCGACCCGCTATATCTACCTCAGCGATGGCCCAAGCAAAACCTACTCGGTAGAAGGGGGGGAGATCAGCTTCAAGAAATCCCGCTATACCCATCTTGGTCTGAAGCTGCACCAGAGCGCACTGCTGGTACAGGCGATAGAAGCGCTGGGACCGGACGGGCTGACGCCCGAATATACGCAGGCGATGGCGCGCTACCTGAGCCCCCAGGGGCCGTTACCGGACAAGCAGCGCAGCGCCATTGCCAAGGACACCCAGTTCGTCACCAGTTGGGTGCAGGCGTCGGTGATCAAGGTGCTGCAACTGGCTTCCCAACCGGAGGAGGCCACATGCGACGCATAGCCGAGAGCAGCTCGCAACAGCGTCAGGAACTCTTTGCGGCGACTGCGCAAGCAATGGGGATCACCCCGGCTGCGGCGGAAAAGGACTTCTGGATCGTCTGGGTGCTGATGCAGCTGTTCAGTCTACCCGAATGGGCGGACCGACTGCGTTTCAAGGGCGGTACCAGCCTGTCCAAGGCGTACGGCATCATCCAGCGCTTTTCGGAAGATATCGACCTGATACTGGACTGGACCGGGCTGAGCGAGCAGGACCCACAGGCGCCGCGCAGCAAGACCCAGCAGGGCAAGCTGAACGACAGGATCAATGAAGAAGCGCAAAAACTGATCCAGGGGCCGTTGCTGACCGCCATTCAGGAGGCGGTATCGCCTGCGTGCCAGGTAGCGCTGGACCGCGCCGACCCGCACACCATCAATATCGAATACCCGGCCCTGTTCGCACCGGGCTATCTACGCCCCGTAGTGCGGCTGGAGATAGGCCCGCTGGCGGCGATGCTGCCGATGGAACAGTGTCGTGTCCAGAGCTATGCAGCGGAACACTTTTCCCGGGTTTTTCAGGAACCGTCGATACAGGTGCCGACTATTCGCGCGGAGCGCTCCTTCTGGGAGAAACTAACCATCCTGCACGCCGAAGCGCATCGGCCCGAGGACAAACCGCTGCCGCCACGCTATGCCCGCCATTACTATGACGTGTACCGGCTGGCCAACAGCCAATACGCCGAACAGGCCCTGGTGGATACACCCCTGCTGGCCGAGGTTGTGGCATTCAAAGAGAAGTTCTATCCCGTTGGCTGGGCCAGCTACAGCACGGCAACACCGCAGGGCCTGCAACTGCTGCCCGCCGGCGTACATAAAGACGCGCTGAAGCGGGATTACGCCGCCATGGCCGAGATGATCTTTGGCGAGATCCCCGAATTCGACCAGCTCATCGACACACTGAACGACCTGCAGACACGCATACACAACGTATTCGAGACAGAGAAGTAACCATGCTAACCGGTCAAATCCGTAACGATATCGACAAACTCTGGGAAAAGTTCTGGACCGGCGGTATCACCAACCCCCTCACCGTGATCGAGCAGATCAGCTATCTGATGTTCGCGCGCATGCTCGATATGCAGGAGGACCTGGCCGAACGTAAGTCGAAAACGACCGGCAAAGCCTTCGATCGTCTGTTTCCCGATACGCCGGAGGGGCAACTGCTGCGCTGGAAAAACTTCAAGAACCTGAGCGGCAGGGAGCTGCACAAGCACCTGAAGCAGAACGTCTACCCCTACTTCGCCAAGCTGGGCAAGCAGTCCGACGCCGAGGACGGGCTGGGGCAGGAGGGCAGTGCCATCGAAGCCCTGGGCCATATCGGCGAATACATGCAGGATGCGGATCTGGAGATCAAGAACGAGTCGGTGCTGGTCTCCGCCGTGGAGATGGTGGACGCGCTGCCGCTGACCAAGAGCGACGTCAAAGGCGATATCTACGAATACCTGCTCAGCAAGCTGACCACGGCCGGGATCAATGGCCAGTTCCGTACCCCGCGCCATATCATCGATACCATGATCGAGCTGGTGGACCCTCAGCCCGACGAAACCGTCTGCGACCCGGCCTGCGGCACCGCCGGCTTCCTCGCCCGCACCATGGAGTACCTGAATCGCAAACACTCCAGCCCGGAGGGGATCTACGAAGACGAAGAGGGCAACAAGCACTACAGCGGCGACCTGCTCGAACCCTACCGCGCGCATATCAACCGTGCGATGTTCTGGGGCTTCGACTTCGACACCACCATGCTGCGCGTCTCCAGCATGAACATGGCGCTGCACGGCGTGAATGGCGCCAACATTCTGTATCAGGACAGCCTCAACAAATCGATTCGTGAACACTACCCCCGACAGGAGGAGAACTTCTTCGACGTCATTCTCGCCAACCCGCCGTTCAAGGGCAGCCTGGACGAGACCAACACCAACCCCGAACTGCTGGCGCTGGTCAAAACCAAAAAGACCGAGCTGCTGTTCGTCGCCCATATCCTGCGCGCGCTGCAACTTGGCGGCCGCGCCGCCGTCATCGTGCCCGACGGCGTGCTGTTCGGCTCCTCCAAGGCGCACCAGCAACTGCGCCGGGAACTGATCGAGAACAACCAGCTGGAAGGGATCCTCAGCCTGCCCAGCGGCGTATTCAAACCCTACGCCGGGGTTAGCACCGCCATCCTGATGTTTACCAAGGGCGGCAGCACCGATTACGTCTGGTTCTACGACCTGCAGGCCGACGGCTTCTCGCTGGACGACAAACGTACGCCGTTGAAAGGCGAGGGCAGCAACGACCTGCCGGACGCCATCGCGCAGTGGAACGCCTACCGCGCACTGGTCGAAGCCAACGCCAGCGCCGATAAGATCGAAAGCGCCTTTGGCGACAAGACCCAAAAAGCGTTCGTGGTCGATGCCAGGGCGATCGCCGACAATAAATACGACCTCTCCATCAACCGCTACAAGGAGGTGGTGTATGAAGAGGCGCAGTACGAAGACCCGAAGCTGATCCTGCAGAAACTCAAGGTGCTGGAAAAAGAGATCATGGCGGATCTGGAAGAGCTGGAGGGGATGCTGTGATACCCAAATCGACCGATCCCCACTACCGGCAGTGGCTGGGCGAACTCAAACAGACTATCCAAGGTGCCCAGCAGCGGGCTGCGCTGGCCGTCAATCAACAGCTCCTGCAGCTCTATTGGCAATTGGGCCGGAGTATTCTCCAACAGCAACAGGCGCAGGGCTGGGGGGCAAAAGTGATCGAACAGCTTGCCCAGGATCTGAAGCAGGCTTTCCCACAGATGAAGGGCTTCTCGCGCGCCAATTTGATGTATATGCGTGCCTTCGCCGAAGCCTGGCCCGATTTCGACAGCAACGCAATTGTCCAACAGGCTGTTGGACAATTGCCCTGGGGACACAACCTAGTGCTGTTGGGCAAGGTAAAAGAGACTGAGCAGCGCATCCAATACGCCCGTCAGGCACAGTTGAACGGCTGGAGTCGCAGCGTGCTTGTACACCAGATCGAGAGCGGTTTACTGGAGCGTCAGGGCGCGCTTAGCAACAACTTTTCGGCCACCCTGCACAAGGCGGGTTCGGATCTGGCGCAACAGACCTTCAAAGACCCCTACCTGTTCGATTTCCTGAACCTGAGCGACGAAGCCCAGGAGCGTGAGCTGGAAAATGCCCTGACCCGACATATCAGCCAGTTTCTGCTGGAACTGGGCGCGGGCTTCGCTTATGTGGGCAAACAGGTGCATGTAGAAGTGGGCGAACAGGACTTCTATCTCGACCTGCTGTTTTACCATCTCAAACTGCGCTGCTACGTGGTAGTCGAGCTGAAAACCGGCGACTTCAAACCCGAATATGCCGGCAAGATGAGCTTCTATCTGACCGCCATCGACAGGCAGATGAAAACCGAACAGGACAACCCCACCATCGGGCTATTGCTCTGTAAAACCCGCAATAAGGTGATTGCCGAATACGCCCTCAGCGACAACAGCAAACCGATCGGCATCGCCGAGTATCAACTATCCCAGGCCCTGCCGGCCGATCTGGAGGAAAATCTACCCAGTATCGAACGTATCGAAGCGGAGTTTGCGAACGATTTGGGAGATGGGGATGAGTAGGTGGGTGGTGTTGGATATTGAAGCCAGGATTACGGCGGATCTGGATGAGTTGGAGGGGATGTTGTGAGTTGGCCGTTGGTAAAGTTAAAAGAAGTTGTTGAGATTAATCCTCGTCTTCCAAAAGACGTTGACCAATCTCAAAACGTTTCTTTTGTGGCAATGGCTTCCGCGTCTGAAGACGGATTCTTGTTAAACGAAGAAACTCGCACGCTTTCGGAAACAAAGAAGGGATTTACGTACTTTGAAAAAGAAGACGTGCTTGTTGCCAAGATAACTCCTTGCTTTGAAAACGGTAAGTGTCTTCGTCCTGGTCAGGTTAATCATGCCATAGGTTTTGGATCGACAGAGTTCCATGTTTTGAGACCTAAGAGTAGTTTGATTGACGGGAAGTACCTGTTCTACATGGTATGGAGTGCGTCTTTCAGATTTCTAGGCGAAAAGTCGATGTCTGGTGCCGCAGGTCAAAAGCGAGTAAGTGCCGATTTTATTAGAGGCTTCGAAATCCCTCTTCCGATGCTCTCAGAGCAAAAACGCATCGCCGCTATCCTCGATAAAGCCGATGTCATCCGCCGCAAACGCCAGCAGGCGATCCAACTCGCCGACGACTTCCTGCGCGCCGTGTTTCTGGATATGTTTGGTGATATAGATGCAAGTGATTGGGCTATAAGTAACATTGAGTCAGTCGCCAAAGGTGAGAAGGGAAGCATTCGAACAGGCCCATTCGGTAGTCAACTGCTACATAGTGAATTTACAGAAACCGGTGTGCCCGTACTGGGAATTGATAATGCAGTGGAAAATCGGTTCAAGTGGGGTAAGTCAAGATTTATATCCGAGGAGAAATATGAACAACTTAAACGCTATACGGTTTATCCGGGTGATATACTTATAACGATTATGGGAACCTGCGGTAGGTGTGCGGTCGTTCCAGACGATATTCCAAAGTCCATTAATACTAAGCACCTATGCTGTATTACTTTGGATGAAGAGAAAGCCTTACCAGATTTCTTGCATTCATATTATTTGTTCCATCCCAAAGCTCGCGATTATTTGGCTAAGGCTACCAAAGGCGCAATCATGGATGGATTAAATATGGGAATAATAAAGGAAATGCCATTTCCTCTGGTCCCCATAGATATGCAAAAAATATATGTTGATATTAAAACAAGGGTTCTATCAGGTTTGGAGTCGTTGGCAAGCGCTGCTCGGCAAGATGCAGAACTCTTTAATGCCTTAAACCAAAAAGCCTTCTCCGGCCAACTATAGACGGCCAATAAAATAGAAGAATGACTCATGGACGAAACCGCTCAACAACGTACCCAAACCTACGTTTCCGCCCGTAAGCAGCACCCGGCCTGGGTGCTGCTGGCCTCCCGCCGTGCGCCGCTGGTACTGGGCTCCCGAGTTCGACACTTCGAAGACATAACTGTTTGATTCTTATAGAAAGCGATTAAAAACGCTCCGCTACAAGAGGGTCAGATCCCGGCTCGCGGTCGGTTGTCTCACCTCCAGCGCCTTGAAGAT
>Ga0214472_10002723_pt1 | contig 18847 bp, 13 predicted proteins | sample RVTome_6_FD_207662 | JGI IMG/M metagenome (GOLD analysis project Ga0214472, IMG submission 207662) | Soil microbial communities from uranium-contaminated site in the Upper Colorado River Basin, Wyoming, United States - RVT140D175 | ecosystem: Environmental > Terrestrial > Soil > Contaminated >...
CTTGCGCCCGCCCTCGGTGAAGCCCTGCACCCAGGTCATCTCCGAGCCCGAATAGGTCGTCGGCACGGCGAGCACCGGCATGCCGGTGGTGAGCGCGATGGCCTTGCCGAGGCCGATGGTCGAGCCACCGCCCACCGCCACGCAGCAGTCCGCGTCGAGCTCGCGCGCCGCGCGGCGCGCGTCCTCGGCGACTTCGAGCGGCACGTGCCGCACCGCTTTGTCGTACAGGCCCGCGTAGCGGTCGCCGAGCGCGGCGGCCAGGCGCTTCACGTCGGCCGCGCGCCCGGGTGTGGAGAGTACGAGCGCGCGCCGCGCGCCGAGCTTTTCCACTTCCTGCAGCAGGCGCGCGACGCTGCCCGCGCCGAACACGACGCGCGAGGGCAGCGAGACGTAGGTGAACGACTTCATCTGCGCATTGTAGGGTGGGCCGCAGGCCCACCCTACAACCCACGATGCTGCAGCCGCCGCCGGAAGTCCAGCGCCAGCCGCAGAAGCGCCCGGCATTACAGGCGCTTGGCCACTTCTTCCAGCATCACCTCGGTCGCGCCGCCGCCGATCGTCTGCACGCGCGCGTCGCGGTACATGCGCTCGATGGCCGACTCCCGGATGAAGCCGAAGCCGCCGTGAAACTGCAGGCAGTCGTACACCACGTCGTTCAGCAGCTCGGCGCAATAGGCCTTCGCCATCGAGACCTCCTTCACGCAGTCGCGCCCCTCGGCGTCGAGCTCCGCCGCATGGCGCACGAGCTGGCGGCCGGCTTCGACGCGCGCGGCGAGCATGGAAAGCCGCTGGCGGATCGCCTGCTTGTCCCAGAGCGGCGCGCCGAAGGCCTTGCGCGTGCGCACGTACTCGAGCGTCAGCTCGATCGCTCTTGCGGCCTCCCCCATCGCCATCGAGGCGATCGCCAGGCGCTCGTTCTGGAAGTTCTTCATGATGGCGTAGAAGCCCTGGTTCTCCTCGCCGAGCAGGTTCTCCGCGGGCACGCGGCAGCCGTCGAACACGAGCTCGGCGGTGTCCGAGCAGCGCCAGCCCATCTTGTCGAGCTTGCGGCCGACGGAGAAACCCGGCGTTCCCTTCTCGACGATGAACATCGACACGCCCTTCGCGCCCGCCGCCGGGTCGGTCTTCGCGGCGACGAAATACAGATCGGCGAGCGCGCCGTTGGTGATGAACATCTTGGTGCCCTTCAGCACCCAGTCGCCGCCGTCGCGCCGCGCGGTGGCGCGGATCGCCTTCACGTCCGAGCCCGCGTCGGGCTCGGTGACCGCGACCGCGGTGATCGCCTCGCCCGAGACGATCTTTGGCAAGTATTTCCGGATCTGCCGCGCGTTGCCGGCGTTCACGAGGTGCGGCGAGGCCATGTCGGTGTGCACCAGCACCGTGATGGCGAAGCCGCCGAACGTGGAACGGCCGAGCTCGTCGGCGAGGAGCGCGGTGGCGCGCGCATCGAGCGCGCCGCCGCCGTACTCCTCGGCGTAGCGCAGGCCGAGAAAGCCCAGCCGCCCCATCGCGCGCAGCACCTCGCGCGGCACGAAGCCCTGCTCCTCCCAGGCCGCGGCTTTCGGCACGACCTCCCTCTCGACGAAGCGCCGCAGGGTGTCGCGCAGGAGGGTGAGCGTTTCGTCGGCGCGGGGATCGTTCATGTGGATTCCCGCCATGGCCCCAGCAAACCGCGCTTGCCGACTTCGGTCTCGATGAACGCTCGGTCGACAGGCGTTGCCGCGAGTATGAAGCGGATATCCCGCAGATGCTTGTCGGAACCGCCCTCCCGGAAAAATTGAAGCTTGCGCAGGATCACGTACTCGGGCGGCGCGATCCACGCGCCGCTCCCCGAGATGTCGATGCGCCGCCGATATCCGAGCGCCCAGTCGTGCAGCGGATCGCCGGCGGCGAGGTAGACGTCGGCCTTGAACTGGGTGGCGTGGTGAACGAGATTGAACATGCCGCCACTTTCCATCGCCCCCGCAATGGCCTCGTCAGGCGGAACGTAGTAGTCGGACTCCGGGAAAGTCGCGCGCAATCTCGTCAGGTCCTGCGCGCCGAGCAGCAGCACGATATCGATGTCCGCCGTCAGTCGGGGCTCGCCGTAGACGCTGGCGGCCACCGACCCGGTGACGCAATACGGCAAACCCAGGCGCTCGAACGGTTCGAGAAAAGACGCGAGCGGGCTAGGTGCCGGCATGACGCAGGGAGCGTCGCGCCTCGAACGACAGTTGCTCGTCCGTCCAGTCGGGATGCCGCATGCGCAATCCCTCCATCCGCAACCGGATCCCCGCCTCGTAGAGATCGGCCACCCGCTGGATCTTCTCGGCGGGCGTCATGCGCTTGAACGCCTCGAGTTGCACCGGATGGATGGCCTCGCGCATGGCTAAGGGGATGTTACATCCTTACTTCGTCGCGCGCTGGATCGCGGGCCTCGCCGCCATCGACTGCCCCCAGCGCGCCACGTTGGCGAAGCCTTCGAGCATGTCCGGCGCCACGGCCATCATGCGCGCGTAGCCGGCGTAGAGCGAGAAGTCGGCGATCGTGACTTCGTCGCCGGCGCAATGCGTGCGCGTGCCGAGCTGGTCGTCCCACACCTTGAACAGGCCGCGCAGCCGGTCCTTGAACACCTGCACGCTCGGCGCGTGCGGGTCCTTGGCGCGCGCGAGCGCGAAGCAGGCGCCGAAGATCGGCGTCACGTCGGTCGAGGCGTTCATCAGCGCCTGCAGCATCGCCGCGCGCGCCGCGCCGTCCCGCGGCATGAACTTGCCCGACTTCTCGGCGCAGTAAATCAGGATCGCGGTGGATTGCGAGAGGGTCAGCGGCTTGCCGCCGGGCCCGTCGCGATCGACGATCACCGGGATCTGGCCGTTCGGGTTCATGGCGAGGAACGCCGCGCTCTTGTGCTCGCCCTTGTCCAGCGCAATGGGGTGGAAGGTATAAGGCAGGGCGCATTCCTCGAGCGCGATGCGGGCGCGCATGCCGTTGGACGTTCCGGCGGCGTACAGGTCGATCACGGTGACTCCTCGTTTCCGGGTTTGAACGTTTGCGGATTGTACGGTGGACCCTTGGCCCCGGGCATGCGCAGCCGTCCGCCCGCGTGCAGCTCGCCGAGGTCGCCGGTGCGCAGCCAGCCGTCCTCGGTGAAGGCCTGCGCGCTCGCCTCGGGGTCGTTGCAGTAGCCGCGCATCACGCTCCAGCCGCGCACCTGGATCTCGCCGTCGAGCGTGCGCAGCTGCAGCCCGGGAAGCGGCGTGGCGAGGCCCTGCACGCGCAGCGCCTCGGCGTCGCGCCAGTCGCTCATGACGACGTTGGGCGAGGCTTCGCAAAGGCCGTAGGCGGCGCAGATGTGCTTCGCGCCGAGCACGTCGATGATGCGGCGCATGGTCTGCGGCCCGGCCGCCGCCCAGCCGCCGCGAAGCCGAAGCTTGCGCTTCGGGAAATCGGCATGCCCCATCAGCAGCTGGAAAATCGCGTCGTCGCCCGAGGCGAGCGTGCAGCGCTCCTTCTCCATCGTGGCGAGCGCCGCGCCCGCTTCGAAGGTGGGCAGGGTCACCAGGCATGCACCATATACAAGGCACACCAGGGCGGAGAGCGTGGAGCCGCCGACGCGGCAGTTGAAGTAGCGGTCGTCCGCCCGCACGCCCATGCGCTCGCCCGCCGCCCAGGCGTTGCGCAGCATGTTGTCGTGCGTGAGCATCACGCCCCTGGGACAGGCGCCGGAGGTGAACTGGATGAGGAGCAGGTCCCCGGGGGCGGCCTTCGCCGCGGGCACCGGCCCCGGCTCGAGCTCGCCGACGGCGACGGCGTGCGCGAGCTTCGGCAGGCGCGGCCGCATCTCGCGCAGCATCGCCTCGTCGTCGTCGTCGAGGAAGCGCCGCGCGTACACGAGCGCCTTGCAGTCGGCCTGGCGCAGGCAGTACTCGAGCTCGGCGGCCCTGAAGCGCGTGTCGAGCGGCACCGTGACGGCGCCAAGGAGCGCCGCGCCGTAGAAGGTGGAAAGCCAGTGCTCGTCGCTGCCCATCAGCACGGCGACGTGGTCGCCCCGGCCGAGGCCGAGCGCGTGCAGTCCGCCCGCCGCCTGCATCGCCCGGTGCAGGAGCTCGTCGTAGCCGAGCCGCGCCGTGGGCGTGACGAGCGCCCGGGCGGCCGGGTCGCGTGCCGCGAGGAACCGGCCGAGCGCCTTCGGCGTCCAGCCGCTCATCTCATCTCAGGGCGAGCAGCGCGATCCCCGCGAGCACGAGCGCCGCGCCGCTCAGCGTGCGCCCGGTGAGCTCCTCGCGGTTTTTCAGGATCCACACGCTCACCGGGAAGATGACGATCGGCGTCGTGTGCACCACCAGCACGGCGAGCGCGATCTCGATCTTCGTCATCGCCAGCGAGACGAAGATCGAGCCGAGCGAGGTGAAGACGCCGCAGCCCGCATAGAGCAGGAGCGCCGGGCGGTCCGCGGCGCGCAGCTGCGCCGCGATCCGGCCCCAGTTGCGCGTCGCCGCGATCTGGCAGGCGAAGGCCGCGAGCGAAGCGATCACGGTGCCGAGCGCCGCCTCGCTCCAGTCGCGCATGGCGAGGCCGCGCAGCACGTTGCCGAAGCCGAAGCCGGCGACGGTGAGCAGCCCGGCGAGAAAGCCCTTGCGCAGCACGTCCGGCGCGAGCGCATGCAGCGACCCGGCGCGCGGCTGCGTCAGCCACAGCCCGAGCCACACCAGCGCCATCAGCGCGAGCTCGTACGGGCCGAGGAGCTCGCCGGCCAGCAGCCACGCGCCGATCAGCGCGAAGGCCGGCGCGGTCGAGTGGAACACGCTCGCGCGCGACGGCCCGAGGAGCTTCACCGCGTCGAACAGGAAGCGCCGGCCGAGAAAGGTGCCGATCACGCCGCCGATGGCAAAGAGGCCCGCCCCCTTCCAGTGCCAGGCCCAGGGCGCGGCGCGCACGCCCAGCTCGACCGCGAACAGCGCCGCCGGAAACAGGATGTTGGTCGCCAGCACGATGAAGAACCCCGCCTCCACCGGCATGCGCGCCACGGCGAAGCGGGTGACGACGATGTTGGTGGCGAAGGCGAGCATCGCCAGCAGCGCGTACGTGATGCCCATGGCTCATCGCTTGCGGAAGGCGCGCATCCTCTTGCCGGGGTGTCATAATGCCCTCGGTTCCGGGTCGCGGTCACGCGCTTGCCGGCCTCCCCGCCCGATCCTGCCGCAGGAAAGGCCCTATTGAACTCCGCAGTACTCCGCGCCTTCCGGCGCGCGCCGCCGGCCGTACCCTGGGATAGCGAAGAGTCCATCCGCGAGGAGCTGTTCAGCGCCGAGCGCCTCGAGCAGCACGCCGAGAGCCTCGCGGCGGCTCAATCCGTCACCGCGCGGCCGATCGCCGGGCGCTCGCTCGCCGTTCGACTGAAGGACAACGAGTCGGCATTGCTCCAGGCGTATCGCGCCATCGCCGGCGCGGTCGGCGAAGGCCGCGCGGTGACGCCGGCCGCCGAGTGGCTGCTCGACAACTACCACCTCGTCGAGGAGCAGATCCGCGAGATCCGCGACGACCTGCCGCCCGGCTACTACCGGCAGTTGTCGAAGCTCTCGAGCGGGCCGTTCGCCGGCTATCCGCGCGTCTTCGGCGTGGCCTGGGCCTTCGTCGCGCATACCGACAGCCGCTTCGACCCCGCGATGCTGCGCCGGTTCGTGCGCGCCTACCAGCGCGTGCAGCCGCTGACGATCGGCGAGCTGTGGGCGGTCGCGATCACGCTGCGCATCGTGCTCGTGGAGAATCTGCGCCGCGGGGCGCGGCGCATCGTGGCGAGCCGCGCCGCGCGCCAGGAAGCCGACGCCCTGGCCGACCGGCTCCTCGGCGTGAACGGGCGCCCGGCCGAGCCGATGCGCTCGGTGTTCCAGCATTACGAGCGGGCACCCCTGCCGGGGTCCTTCGCGGTCCAGCTCGTGCAACGGCTGCGCGACCAGGATCCGAAGATCACGCGGGCGCTGGTGTGGCTCGAGGAGCGCCTCGCGGCGCAGGGAACGACCGCCGACCGGATCGTGCACGACGAGCACCAGAGACAGGGCGCGACCAACGTGACGGTCCGCAACATCATCACCAGCATGCGCCTGATCTCCGACGTCGACTGGGCGGAGCTGTTCGAGAACGTGAGTCTCGCCGACGAGGTGCTGCGCGCCGGCAGCGACTTCGCGGCGATGGATTTTCCGACGCGCAACCTCTACCGCAGCGCGATCGAGGAGCTCGCGCGGGGCTCGAAGCTGACCGAGCTGGAGATCGCGCGGGCGGCGCTGGCCGCAAGCGGGACGGCGCGCGAGCGCGATCCCGGCTATCACCTCATTGCCGGGGGGCGCCGCGCGTTCGAGGCGCGGGTTGGATTTCGCGCTCCGCTGGGGAGCTGGCCCAGCCGTTTCGTCGCGACCCTCGGCATCGGCGGCTATGTCGGCACCGTCGGCATGGCCGCTGCGATCGTTCTCTGCTTCGCGTTGCTTGCGCTGGCGGGAGCGGGCATCAGCGGCGGCGGGCTCGTTTGGCTCGCCCTTCTCGGGCTGATCCCGTCGCTCGACGCCGCCATGGCGCTCGTCAACCGGAGCGTGACCAGAGGGCTCGGCGCGACGATCCTGCCGGGCCTGGAGCTGCGCGGCGGCGTGCCTGCGCCGCTGCGCACGGTGGTCGCCGTCCCGATCCTCCTCACGACGCAGGCCGCGCTCGAGGAGCAGATCGAGCGCCTGGAGATCCACCACCTGGCGAGTCCGGAGGGCGAGCTTCATTTCGCGCTGCTCTCGGACTGGACGGACGCCGCGACCGAGACCGTCGAGGCAGACGGCGCGCTCCTCGACGCGGCCGCCGCGGGCATCGCCCGCCTGAATCGCCGCTACGGGCCGGCCGCCGCGGGGGACCGCTTCCTGCTGTTCCACCGCCGGCGGGTGTGGAACGAAGGGCAGCAGCGCTGGATCGGGTGGGAACGCAAGCGCGGCAAGCTCCACGAGCTGAACCGGCTGCTGCGCGGCGCCGCCGACACGACCTTCCTGGAGGTCGGCGGACGGAGCCCGGCTCCGCCCGCCGGCGTGCGTTACGTCATCACGCTCGACGCCGATACCCGGATGCCGCGCGAAACGGCCCGCCGGCTCGTGGGCAAGATGGCGCATCCGCTCAACCAGCCGCGCTTCGACGCCGCGACGCGGCGCGTCGTGGAAGGCTACGGCGTGCTGCAGCCGCGCGTGACGCCCTCGCTGCCGATCGGCCGCGAGGGCTCGCTCTTCCAGCGCATCTTCTCCAGCATGAGCGGCATCGATCCTTACGCCTCCGCCGTGGCCGACGTGTACCAGGATCTCTTCGGCGAAGGCTCCTATACCGGCAAGGGCATCTACGACGTGGATGCCTTCGAAGCGGCGCTCGAGGGCCGCGTGCGGGAAAGCACGCTGCTGAGCCACGACCTCTTCGAGGGGACCTTCGCCCGCGCCGGCCTGGCTTCCGATATCGAGGTCGTGGAGGAGTTTCCGTCGCGCTACGACGTCGCCGCCGCACGCCAGCACCGCTGGGCGCGCGGCGACTGGCAGCTGCTGCCGTGGATCCTCGGGCGCGCGGGCGCGCTGCCGGCGATCGGCCGCTGGAAGATGCTGGACAACCTGCGGCGCTCGCTGTCGGCGCCGGCGAGCGTCGTCGCCCTCGTCGCCGGATGGACGCTGCCACTGGAGGCCGCGCTCCTCTGGACCGGCTTCATCGTGTCGGCGATCGCGTTGCAGACGCTGCTCCCCGTTCTCGCCGTGATCGTGCCGCGGCGTGCCCGGGTCACGGCACGCAGCCACCTGCGCGCGCTCGCGGCGGATGTCCGGCTCGCCATGTCCCTGACCGCATTGCTGCTCGTGTTCCTCGCGCATCAGGCCTGGCTGATGGCCGATGCGATCGGCAGAACGCTCTATCGTATGCTCGCCAGCCGCCGGCACCTGCTCGACTGGGTCACGGCAGGCCAGGCGATGGTCAGCCGCCGGCTCGACCTCCTCGGGTTCACTCGGCACATGAGCGGCGGCGTCGTCCTCGCGATGGCGGCGGCACTCGCCGCAGGGTGGATCGGCGGCGAGGCGTGGCCGGTGGCGTTGCCGTTCGTGCTCGCCTGGATCGCCTCGCCCGCCGTCGCTCTGTGGGCGAGCCTGTCGCCGCTCGTGGCGGGCCGCCTGCAGGTCGCGGAGGCGGACGCCCGCGCCTTGCGGCGGGTCGCGCGCCGCACCTGGCGCTTCTTCGAGACCTTCGTGACGGCGGCGGATCACATGCTCCCGCCGGACAATTTCCAGGAAGACCCGAAGCCGACGCTCGCCCACCGGACCTCGCCCACCAACCTCGGCCTCTACCTCCTCGCTACGGTCAGCGCGCGCGACTTCGGCTGGGCGGGGACGGCCGACACCGTCGATCGGCTGGAAGCGACGCTCGCGACCATGAGCGGCCTGCCGCGGTTCCGCGGCCACTTCTACAACTGGTACGGCACGCGCGACCTGCGGCCGCTCGACCCGCAATACGTCTCCTCGGTGGATAGCGGCAACCTGGCCGGGCACCTGATCGCGCTGGCCAACGCCTGCCGGGAGTGGATCGGCTCTCCTGCCGCAGGCGGCGAAGCCTTCGCGGGCATCGAGGACGCCCTGAATCTCACGCGCGAAGCCCTGCGCGCGCTTCCCGAGGACCGGCGCACGCAGACGATCGAGCCGCGTCAGCTCGACGCGGCGCTCGATGCGCTCGGCGCCGCGCTGCGCCGGGGCGCCGGCGAAACCGGGCCCCAGGCCGCCACGATGGTCGACATCGCCCGCACGCTCGCCAGCGAGCGCGGCGACGACGCCGGCGCCGAAATGCTGTTCTGGGCCGAGGCGACCCTGGCGTCGATCGAAAGTCACCGCCGCGATATCGCGCAGACCGCGGCCGCCGTGCGCTCCGTGCAACAGCGCCTGGCGAGGCTCGAAGAGACGGCGCGCACCCTGGCCGGGGCGATGCAGTTCGGCTTTCTCCTCGACCCGGAGCGCAGGCTCCTCTCGATCGGCTACCGGGTCGCGGAGGGCAATCTCGACCCGAGCTGCTACGACCTGCTCGCCTCCGAGGCGCGCCTGGCGAGCTTCGTGGCGATCGCCAAGGGCGACGTCCCGCCGCGGCACTGGTTCCGCCTCGGGCGCACCGTCACGCCGATCGGGCGCGGCGCGGCGCTGATCTCCTGGTCGGGATCGATGTTCGAGTACCTGATGCCCTCGCTCGTCATGCGCGCGCCGGCCGGGAGCCTGCTCGAGGAGACGAGCCGGCTCGTCGTGCGCCGGCAGGTGAGCTACGGCGCCACGCTCGGCGTGCCCTGGGGCATCTCGGAGTCCGCCTACAACGTCCGCGACCTGGAGCTCACCTACCAGTATTCGAACTTCGGCGTCCCGGGCCTGGGCTTGAAGCGCGGCCTGAGCCAGAACGCGGTCGTCGCGCCCTACGCGACGGCGCTCGCCGCCATGGTCGATCCGGCGGCGGCGGCGCGTAACTTCGCGCGGCTCGCCGCGCTGGGCGCACGGGGCCGCTACGGTTTCTACGAGGCCCTGGATTACACGCGCACGCGCCTGCCCGAAGGCAAGGAGGTCGCGATCGTCCGCGCCTTCATGGCGCACCACCAGGGCATGACGGTGGTCGGCATCGCCAACGCTCTGCTCGATGGCAAGATGCGGGCACGCTTTCATGCCGAGCCGATCGTGCAGGCGACGGAGCTCCTCCTGCAGGAGCGCACGCCGCGCGATGTCGCGGTGGCTCATCCCAGGGCGGAGGAAGTCGAGACGGCGGCGACGCTCCGCGACCTGGAGCTGCCGGCGGTGCGGCGGCTGCGCTCCGTGCACGACGCCGCGCCCGAGGCGCACCTGCTCTCGAACGGCCGCTACGCCGTGATGCTGACGGCCGCCGGCTCCGGCTACAGCCGCTGGGGCGATTCGGCGATCACGCGCTGGCGCGAGGACGTCACCCGCGACGACTGGGGCGCCTACGTCTTCCTGCGCGACGTGCAGAGCGGCGACGTGTGGTCGGCGGGCTACCAGCCGAGCGGCGTCGAGCCCGACGGTTACGACGTCACGTTCACCGAGGATCGCGCCGAGTTCGTCCGGCGCGACGGACCGGTCACCACGACCCTCGAGGTCGTCGTCTCGCCGGAGGACGACGCCGAGGTGCGCCGCGTATCCGTGGCGAACGCGGGCGACGGGGACCGGGACATCGAGCTCACTTCGTACGCCGAGCTCGTGCTGGCGCCGGCCGCCGCCGACGTGGCGCAGCCGGGCTTTTCCAAGCTCTTCGTGCAGACCGAGGTTCTCGCCAAGGCCGGGGCCATCCTGGCGACGCGGCGGCGCCGCTCGCCCGGCGAGTCCGAAATCTGGGCGGCGCATCTTGCCGTCGTGGAAGGCGAGACGGTGGGCGAGCCGGAGATCGAGACCGACCGGGCCCGCTTCCTCGGCCGCGGACGCGAAGTCCGCACGCCGATGGCCGTGATGGACGGCCTGCCGCTTTCCAACACGGCCGGCGCAGTTCTCGATCCCGTTTTCGCGCTGCGCCGCCGCGTGAGGATACCGCCCGGCAGGACGGTGCGCCTCGCGTTCTGGACGGTCGCAGCCTCTTCCCGCGGCGAGCTGCTGGACCTCGTCGACAAGCACGGGGACACGACCGCCTTCGAGCGCGCCGCCACCCTGGCGTGGACGCGGGCGCAGGTGCAGTTGAGCCACCTCGGCATCGAGGCGGAGCAGGCGGGCCTGTTTCAGCGCCTCGCCGGCCACGTGCTCTACGCCGATCCGTCGCTGCGTGCCTCGCCCGACGCGATACGCCGCGGCGGCGGCGGGCCGGCGGCGCTCTGGGCGCAGGGCATTTCCGGCGACCTGCCGATCGTCCTCGCGCGCATCGACGCTATCGAGGACGTCGCCATCGTGCGCCAGTTGCTGCGAGCCCATGAATACTGGCGCATGAAGCAGCTCGCCGTGGATCTCGTGATCCTGAACGAGCGGGCCTCCTCCTATATCCAGGACCTTCAGGCCGCCCTGGAGACGCTGGTGCGCACGAGCCAGTCCCGGCCGCAGACCGGAGCGGGCCCCGCGCGCGGCGCCGTGTTCGTGCTGCGTGCGGATCTGATCCCGGTGGAGACGCGCGCCCTGCTGCCCGCCATGGCCCGGGCGGTGCTGATCGCGAGAAACGGAACGCTCTCGGAGCAGCTCGACCGCCTGCAGGAAGGGGGCGCCGCCCCGCCGCCGAGACGCGTGCCGCGCGCGGCCGCGCCGCGGAGCGTCGCGGTGCCGCCGGACCTCGAATTCTTCAACGGGTTCGGCGGATTTGCCGCCGGCGGGCGCGAGTACCTGACCGTCCTCGGCGCCGGGCGCTGGCTGCCCGCCCCGTGGATCAACGTCGTCGCCAATCCCTCGTTCGGTTTCCAGGTGGCGGTCGAGGGCAGCGGCGGCACCTGGTCGCTCGGCAGCCGCGAGAACCAGCTCACGCCCCGCTCGAACGACCCGGTCACCGATCGGCCGGGCGAGGTGATCTACGTGCGCGACGAGGCGAGCGGCGAGCTGTGGGGGCCTACGGCGCTGCCGATCCGCGACGAGGCCGCGCCCTATGCCGCCCGGCATGGCCAGGGCTACAGCCGGTTCGAGCACACCGCGCACGGTATCGCGCTCGATCTCCTCCAGTACGTGCCGCTCGAGGATCCGGTCAAGATCTCGCGGCTGACGATCCGCAACGAGTCGGATCGAGCGCGGCGGCTTTCGGTCACGGCCTATGCCGAGTGGGTGCTCGGCCCGTCGCGAAGCGCCTGCGCGCTCTCGGTCGTGACCGACATCGATCCGGAGACCGGCGCGCTGCTCGCGCGCAATCCCTGGAACATGACCTTCGGTTCGCGCGTCGCCTTTGCGGATCTGGGCGGAAGACAGACCGCCTGGACCGGCGACCGGCGGGAATTCCTGGGGCGCAACGGCACGCTCGACAACCCGGCCGCGCTCGCCGGGGAGGAGCCGCTCTCGAAGCGGGTCGGTGCCGGGCTCGATCCCTGCGCGGCGCTGCAGGCCCCTGTCGAGCTCGAGCCGGGCGACAGCACGGAGATCGTCTTCTTCCTCGGCCAGGCGGCGACGCAGGCCGAGGCGCAATCCCTGATCGCCCGCTACCGGGCGGCGGACCTCGACGCGGTCCTGGGCGAGGTCATCGCGTATTGGGACGATGTGCTCGGCACGCTCCAGGTGAAGACGCCCGACCGTTCCATGGACGTGATGCTGAACCGGTGGCTCCTCTACCAGACGCTCGCCTGCCGCATGTGGGCGCGCTCGGCGTTCTACCAGGCGAGCGGCGCCTACGGCTTTCGCGACCAGCTCCAGGACGGGATGGCGCTCGCGCTCGCGCGGCCGGCGCTGACGCGCGAGCACCTGCTGCGCGCCGCCGCGCGGCAGTTCGTGGAAGGCGACGTCCAGCATTGGTGGTTGCCTTCCGGCCAGGGCGTGCGCACGCGCATTTCGGACGATCGGGTCTGGCTCGCCTTCGCCGCGGCGCACTATGTGGATGCGACCGGCGACGGTGCGGTGCTGGACGAGAGCGTTACGTTCCTGGAAGGCCGGCCGCTCGCCGCGGGCGAGCACGACGCCTACTTCCAGCCGGAGCTCTCGGACGAGCGCGCATCGCTCTTCGAGCACTGCGCGCGCGGGCTGGATTCGAGCCTCGCCGTAGGCGCGCACGGCCTGCCGCTCATCGGCACCGGCGACTGGAACGACGGCATGAACCGGGTGGGCGAGAAAGGCAAAGGCGAGAGCGTATGGCTGGGCTGGTTCCTGCACGCTGCGCTCGCGGCGTTCGCGCCGATTGCGCAGGCGCGGGGTGAGAAGGCGCGCGCCGCGAAATGGCTGTCGCACGCCGCCGGCTTGCGAGCTGCGCTCGAAAAGGAGGGCTGGGACGGCGACTGGTACCGGCGCGGCTATTACGACGACGGCACGCCGCTCGGCTCGGCGGCGAGCGACGAATGCCGCATCGACTCGATCGCGCAATCCTGGGGCGTGATCTCCGGGGCGGCGGAGCCGCAACGCGCGCGGCGCGCCATGGCCGCCGTGGAGGAGCAACTGATTCGCGGCGAGGAAGGACTGGCGCTGCTCTTTGCGCCGCCTTTCGATCGCACTGTGCTCGATCCCGGCTACGTGAAGGGCTATCCGCCGGGTGTGCGCGAGAACGGCGGCCAGTACACCCATGCCGCGGCGTGGTCGGTGATCGCTTTCGCAGGATTGGGCGAAGGCGACAAGGCTTTCGAGCTGTTTTCGCTCCTCAATCCGATCAGCCACGCGAGCACGCGCGCCGACGTGCAGCGCTACAAGGTCGAGCCTTACGCCGTCGCCGCCGACATCTATTCGGTCGCGCCGCACGTGGGGCGCGGCGGGTGGACCTGGTATACCGGCTCGGCCGGGTGGCTGTACCGCGCCGGCCTCGAAAGTATTCTCGGCTTTCGCCGGCAGGGAGAGTTTCTAGTGCTGGACCCCTGCATACCCAGGGCGTGGCCGGGGTTCGAGATCGTCTTCAAGCATCGCTCGGCGCGCTACGAGATCGCGGTCGAGAATCCCCGGGGCGTCAGCCGTGGCGTCGCTGCGGCTGCGCTCGACGGCAAGGCGCTGCCGGACGGTCCGGTCCGGGTGCCGCTTGCGGATGATGGCGGAGTGCACAAGGTGCGGGTGGTCCTCGGGTGAGACGATTGGCACCGGGCGTAGTACAACGTACGAATAGCTTACTTTCGTTCTAGTGTCATGCGCCCCAAGAAGCAACCCAAGCCCGCCGGCGCCTGCAGCGTCTGCCAGGCGCTCACGCGCCAGCGCCATTACCTCAATCACCGCTGCGACCAGGTGGTCAATGGCAGGCGCTGTTCCGGCACGTTCAAGAGCGCCATGACCTTCCTGTGGGACCCATGCGAATCCTGCGAGGCCGCCGGCAAGGTCGGAACGCAGACCTGCCGCGAATGCGCCGGGTTCGGCTGGAAAATGTACGGCTAGCGCGTATCCAAATTAATATGGGCGCCATATAGCCGCGCATCGCCATGCACGACGACGAGTTCGACGAGGCACGCCAGCTGATGGTGGCCGAGATCGCCGCCGAGACGATTTTCTCGAGCGGCGAGACCGGCAAGGCGGCGCTCGACCCGCGAGTGCTGGAGGCCCTGGGCCGCGTGCCGCGGCACGAGTTCGTGCCGGTGGAGCTGCGGCCCTACGCCTACGTCAACAGCCCGCTGCCGATCGGCTGCGACAAGACCATCTCGCAGCCCTTCATCTGCGCGCTGATGACCGACCTCCTCGAGCCGCAAGCCGGGGACCGCGTGCTCGAGATCGGCACGGGGCTCGGCTACCAGGCGGCGATCCTCGCCGGGCTGGTGCGCACGGTGTACAGCGTGGAGATCATCGAGCCGCTCGCGCAGCAGGCGAAGCGCCGGCTCGCGCGCTACGAGAACGTCGTCCTCGGCACCGGCAACGGTTATCACGGCTGGTCCGAGCACGCCCCTTTCGACAAGGTGATCGTGACCGCGGCGCCCGACCTCATTCCGCCGATGCTCATCCAGCAGCTCAAGCCCGGCGGCAGGATGGTGATCCCCGCGGGACTGGCCGAGACGCAGAAGCTCATGCTCCTGGAGAAGGACGCCGGCGGCCACGCGAAGACGAAGGAGATCCTGCGGGTGCGCTTTTCGCTGCTGGAGGGGGGCGACGGCGCTTGAGTCCGGCGGGCTTGAGCACGAAGTCGTAGCGGCACGTCGCTTCGCCCGCCGAGTTCTTCCTGTAGCTCACGATCAGCGACTCCTTCACGCCGAACACGGCGTCGGAGTCGAGGTATTTGTCGCCCTTCACGAACAGGTGCGTCACCAGCTTCTCGCAGCCCGGCGCCTCGATCGTGAAGTGCAGGTGCCCGGGGCGCATCGGGTGGCGGCCCGTGGCGGCCAGCATCCTGCCGACCGGGCCGTCGTGCGGCACCGGGTAGCTCACCGGCGTGATGCACTTGAAGTGAAAGCGCCCCTTCTCGTCCGCGCGAAAGCGCGCGCGCAGATTCGTGCCGCCGGGCTTCTGCACGTCGTACAGGCCGTCGGCGCCGCTTTCCCACACGTCGATCACGGCTCCGGCGATGGGCTCACCCGTCAGCCCCTTCACGGTGCCGCTCACCGCGCAGGGCTCGCCCGCAGTGCCGGGCCTGGCGATGCTCGCGCCGAGCGGCATCTCCGGTGCGCCTGCCACGAAGAACGGGCCGAGCACGGTGGACTCGGTCGATTTCCCGACCTTGCCGTAGTTGATGAAGTCCACCAGCATCGACACGCCGAGCGTGTCCGACATGAGGATGAACTCCTGGCGCCTGTCGTCGCACAGATGCCCGGTCCTGGTGAGGAACTGGATGCCCTGGAACCATTCCTCCTGCGTCGGGCGCACTTCGCGCACGAAGGCGTGCAGGTGCTTCACCAGGCTGTGCATGATCTGGCGCGTGCGCCGGTCGGGCGCGCCTGCGACGCGCTTCAGGACTGCGGCGGTGAGCGTTTTCTCGCTGAAGTTGCGCATGGGCGTGCCGTGTCCTCCCGGCGGCAATGCTAACATCGCGCGCGAGTTGAACCTCCTCTTCGCTTCCACGAAGGAGGATCCCGAGCGCTGGCGGCGGCTGCTCGAGCCGGCGCTGCCGCAGGACCGCTTCTTCGCCTGGCCGGACGTGAACGGCGGCGCGATCGACATCGCGCTCGTCGCCACGCATCCCGCGGGCACCTTCGCGCAGCTGCCGCGCCTCAGGCTCATCCAGTCGCTGTGGATGGGCGTGGAGAACATCCTCGCCGACGCGGATGTGCCGCGCGACGTGCCGCTCGCGCGGCTCATCGACCCCGGCATGGTGCACGCCATGGCCGAGACCGTGATCGCGAGCGTCATCGACTGGCACCGCCAGCGCTACGCGTACCGCGCCCAGCAGCGCGCGCGCACCTGGAAGTGGCTGCGGCAGATGCTGCCGTCCGATCGCACGGTCGGCGTGCTCGGCCTGGGCGAGCTCGGCAGCTACGCCGCGGCGAAGCTCGTTGCGCTCGGCTTCAAGGTCTGCGGCTGGAGCCGGCGGCCGAAGTCGCTGCCCGGCGTTGGCTGCTCGACCGACCTGGATGTCGTGCTCTCGAAAAGCGACGCCGTCGTCTGCCTCCTGCCGCTCACCGCGCAGACGCGCGGCGTGCTGGACGCGCGCGCTTTCGCGCGCATGCCGAAGGGCGGCTGCGTCGTCAATCTCGCGCGCGGCGCGCACGTCGTGACGCGGGATCTTCTCGCGGCGCTCGAGTCCGGCCAGCTCGCGCACGCCTACCTCGACGTGTTCGACGAAGAGCCGCTGCCCGCCGCTTCGCCCCTGTGGGCGCATCCCGGCGTCACGATCACGCCGCACGTCGCGGCGCTCACCGAGCCGCGCACCGCGCTGCCGAGGATCGTGGAGAACGTCGAGCGCGTGCGGCGCGGCGAAACGCCGCTCGATCTCGTCGATCGCGAGGCGGGGTATTAGCCTGCGCTGCGCGCGCTCTTCAGCCCCGCGGTGAGGATGAACTTCATCGCGTCCTCGCGCGACATCTCGACCGGCTCGGCATGCTCGCGCGGCAGGAACAGCGTGTAGCCGCCGATCTGGTAGCTCATCGGCAGGTACACGGCGATCTCCCCCGGACGGCCGACGCCCGGAGGCAGGTCGTCGAATTTGCTGCGCGTGACGAATCCCATGGCGCGCATCTTCGACCCGGGCAGCGTCACCGACACCACCTGCAGCGCGTCGGGGTCCTGGCCGCTCGCGATCAACCCGAACAGGTCGCGAAGCGCCCCGTACACCGAGCGCACCAGCGGAATCTCCAGCAGCAGCCGCTCGGCCCAGCGGAACACGCGCCGGAACACCAGGGCGTGCGTCAGCAGCCCGACGCCGAAGATCACCAGCACGGCGAGCAGCAGGCCCATGCCGGTGCGGTAGTACTCGTCCGGCATCAGCCACTTCAGCTGCGCGCCGAAGAAGCGCTCCATGGCGCCCACCAGCCACAGCACGAGGTAGAGGGTGGCCAGCACCGGCAGCACGGTCAGCAGCCCGGCGAGGAAGATCCTGCCTGCGGATTTCATGCGGAGGCTCCTTTCGTTTGCCACAATATGCCATGGACACGCGCGACGGGTTCGTGGACACGATCGGCAACACGCCGCTCATCCGGCTGCGCGGCCCGTCCGCGCGCACCGGCTGCGAGATCCTCGGCAAGGCCGAGTTCCTCAACCCGGGGGGCTCGGTCAAGGACCGCGCCGCGCTCTACATCATCCTCGACGCGGAAAAGCGCGGCCGGCTCGAGCCCGGGGGCGTGATCGTCGAGGGCACCGCCGGCAACACCGGAATCGGCCTGGCGCTGGTCGGCAACGCGCGCGGCTACCGCACCGTCATCGTCATCCCGGAGACCCAGAGCCAGGAGAAGAAGGACATGCTGCGGCTGTGCGGCGCGGAGCTGCGCGAGGTGCCGGCCGTGCCCTACAAGGACCCGAACAACTACGTGCACGTCTCCGAGCGCCTGGCGCGGGAGCTCGGCGCGCTCTGGGCCAACCAGTGGGACAACACCGCCAACCGCGACGGCCACTATCAGAGCACCGGCCCCGAGATCTGGCGCCAGACCGGCGGCAAGGTCGACGGCTTCGTGTGCGCGATCGGCACCGGCGGCACGCTCGCGGGCACGAGCATGTTCCTGAAGGAGAAGAACCCGAAGGTCCGCACCGCCGCCGCCGACCCGATGGGCGCGGCGATGTACGCCTGGTTCAAGCGCGGCGAGCTGAGCTCGGAGGGCTCCTCGATCACCGAGGGCATCGGCCTCGGGCGCGTGACGAAGAACATCGAGGGCGCGCCGGTCGACGACGCCTACCAGATCCCGGACGCCGAGGCGCTGCCGCTCGTCTTTTCCCTGCTGCGCGACGAAGGCCTGTGCCTAGGCGGCTCGAGCGGCATCAACGTGGCGGGCGCCATCCGGCTGGCGCAGGACCTCGGCCCCGGGCGCACCGTGGTGACGATCCTCGCCGACTCCGGCACGCGCTACCAGTCCAGGCTCTTCAACCCGGCGTTCCTGCGCGAGAAGAAGTTGCCCTGCCCGGATTGGCTGTAGCAGAATGCCCGTGCGCGGCGCGGCCCGCCGCGCCAACGAGGAGGAGGGGACCATGAACCGGTTCAAGCAGGGGCTGTTCGCGTGCCTGGCGCTCGCCTTGAGTGCGGCGAGTATCGCGGGCGACCGCGTAGAGACTTTCGCGACGCTGCCGGACGGGGTCCGGTTCCCGGAGGGCATCACCGCGAACCCCGCCACCGGGGACATCTTCGTCGCGACCTTCGACTTCGGCCCGAATGCGAACACGCTGCTGCGCTACGACCGGAACGGCCGCCTCGTCGCGCGGCGCGATTTCGGCGCCACGCCCCTGCTGGGTCTCGCCTTCGGGCCCGCCGACGGCAAGGTGTACATCGCCAATTTCGGCGCGTCGATGATCCAGCGCATCGTCGCTGACTTCGACGACGGCAGCGCGATCGAGGATGTGGCCGCCGTTCCCATGGTCGGGGCGCCGGCGAACCGCATCGAGGGCAACCCGGACGGCAGCTCGGACCTCATCCAGTTCGGCTCCAACTCCTTTCCCGCGCCGAACGCCATGGTGTTCGATCAGGGCGGCAACCTGTACGTCTCGGACTCTTTCCAGGGGGCGGTCCATCGCGTCGCCAGCGCGCACAACTGCGGCACGCCATGTGCGGCGGCGACCATCGTGCACGACCCGCTGCTCGCCACCGCCGGATTTCCGCCGTTCGGCGCGAACGGCCTCGAGCTCAGCCGGGACGGGTCGACGCTCTTCGTCGCCAACACGGGTGACGACCGGATTCTCAAGGTCGATCTGGCGACGGC